>Ga0187892_10007294_pt1 | contig 15842 bp, 16 predicted proteins | sample MA1701073metaG_FD_139345 | JGI IMG/M metagenome (GOLD analysis project Ga0187892, IMG submission 139345) | Bio-ooze microbial communities from a basaltic lava cave in the Kipuka Kanohina Cave System on the Island of Hawaii, USA - MA170107-3 metaG ... | reverse complement strand
GCGGCGGGGCTGCGGGGCGGCGGGGCGGCGGGCCAGCGGGGCGGCGGGGCGAATCGTCGCCGAGGGTTGTCAATCCAACCCCGCCTGGCGGGGTCAAACTGACAAACCTCGGCCTAGCTAGGCTGCGCCCATCTTCGAGCGGTTCACCGAGCGGGCGCGGCGGGTCGTGGTGCTGGCCCAGGAGGAAGCACGGTTGCTCGGCCACGAGTTCGCCGGCGCCGAGCACCTCCTCTTGGGGATCACCCGAGAGGGTGAGGGCGTGGCGGCTCAGGCGCTGGGGCAGCTCGGTGTGGGGCACGAACGGCTGCGCGCTCACGTCATCCGGGCCAAAGGCGAGGGCGCCGGCTCACCGAGCGGCCACATGTCTTTGTCGCCCGCCGCCAAGCGGGCGCTGGAGCTGTCGCTGCGGGAGTCGCTGGAGCGGGGCCACAACTACATCGGCGCCGAACACCTCCTCCTTGGCCTCCTCCGCGAAGGCGAGAGCTTCGCGGTGTTGATCCTGCGGGAGCTGGGCGCCGAACCGGCCTCGCTGCGGGCTCAGGTCCTCGAACTGATGGTCGCGCCGGGTTCCGTCGGCCCTACCGCCGAAGCGCCGCTGCCGCCGCCCCAGCCGCGGTGCCCCGGTTGCGGCATCGCGTTGGAGGCGGCGTTGGGGGCCAGGGTCCTCGCCGCGGCCGGCGACGGCGACAGCGGCGAGGACGACGTGGCGGTGACGGTCGTCTACTGCCGGGCATGCGAGCGGGCGCTGGGAACGTTCCCGGCCAGCTGATCGGCGGCGGCGTGGGGGTCGAGCCGGCGGGCGCCGACCTCGCCCAGCGCGTCCTCCAGCGCCGGGCCTTGGCAGGCGCGCCACGCGGCCCCGGCGGCGGCGCCCTCGACCAGGCGGCGCACCTCGGCCCGCAACTGGGCGGCCCGCCGCCCCACGCCGTGGCGGCGCGCCTCCCGGACGATCGCGTCCCACAGCTCCGCGACCCCCTCGCCGGCGGTGGCGACTGTGCGGACGACCGGCGCCCGGTCCTGCATGGCCTCGAGGTCACGCACCACCTGGTCGGCGCCGGGCTGGTCGGCCTTGTTGACCGCGAGCACGTCGGCCACCTCGAGCAGGCCGGCTTTGGCCGCCTGGACGCCGTCACCGGCGCCGGGCGTGACGACGACGACCGTGGCGTCGGCCGCCGATGCCACGTCGACCTCCACCTGTCCGGCCCCGACCGTCTCGACGAGGACCAGCGGCCAGCCGGCGCCGTCCAGAACCCGCACCGCCCCCACCGTGGCCCGGGCCAGCCCGCCGCTCTGGCCCCGAGTCGCCATCGACCGGATGAACACCCCGGAGTCGGTGGCGTGGGCCTGCATCCGGACCCGGTCGCCCAGGACCGCGCCCCCCGAGAAGGGCGAGGAGGGGTCGACGGCCACCACCGCCACGCGCTCGCCGGCGGACCGCCGCAACGAGATCAGCCCGTCGACCAGGCTCGACTTGCCTGCGCCGGGCGGTCCGGTCACACCCACCACCAGCGCCGCGCCGGTGCGGGGGAAGACGAGGGGGCCGACGCGCCGGTCGGCGGCCTCGACCAGGGAGATCAGCCGGCCCAGCGCCCGCGCGTCGCCGGCCGAAGCGGCGCTGAGCAGGGCGGCGGGGTCGCGGTCAGAAGTCGAAGGCGGGCTCCAGCCCCACGGCCACCACCTCGGTGATGCCCGGGACCCGGTCCTTCAGGATGCGATCGATCCCGGCCTTCAGCGTCATGGTCGAAGCCGGACAGCCCACGCAGGCGCCGATCAACTCGATCTCGACCACGCCGGTGGCCTCGTCCACGCTGATGAGGGTGACGTCGCCGCCGTCCATCTGAAGGGCAGGACGGATGGCCTCGATGGCCGCCTCCACGCCTTCCCGCATCTCGCCGTCGCCGGCCGCTGGCCCGCGCTCGGCCACCGGCGCCGACTCGTGCTCGGACTTGGTGATGAAGGACACAGGTTCGTCCACGTCAGGTGCAACGCTACCAAGGACCGCGAGCTTCCTTGATTAGGTTCGCCCGGTGCCGCGCGTGGTGAGCCGCCTTGCCGATCCGGAAGCCGCCCTGCAGCCGCGCCACGACCTGGTGATCGAGGAGCCGGCCGGCGGCGGGCGGTTCGTGGCCGCCCGCGGTCCGGTGCAGCAGTACGAGCGGCGCGTCGAGGTCACCGACGGCGTGGCGACCCAGACCGTCCAGTTCAAGCTCGCCGTCCCCTACTTCGCCTGGCTCTTCAACGTGCCGTTCAAGCGGACGATCGCCCGGCCGCCGTCACCGGACAAGCCGCCCTGGTGGGCGCCGCCCGTCCCCCTCGACGCCCGCGCGTCCAGCGTGCTCGGGACGCTCGCCGCCCTCAGCGTGGTGCTCGCCTACCTGAGCACCCTGTTCACCCAGACCGTCGCGTTCGCGGGTGAGGAGTTCGGCGCCGGGGACCGGGCCCAGGGGGCGGCGGGGGCGATCGTCCGCCTGGGTGGGCTGCTGGCCCTGGCCATCGTCGCCCTGGCCGACCGCAAGGGACGGCGGAAAATCCTGGTCGTGGCCAGCGCCCTGGGCTGCACGCTGGCCGTTACCGGCGCGCTGGCGCCGTCGCTGGCGTGGCTGACGGCCAGCCAGACCGTCGCCCGGGCGTTCGCCACCGCCCTGCTCCTCCTCGTGGCCATCGTGGTGTCCGAAGAAGTTCCGGCCCGGTGCCGGGCCTACGGCGTCAGCCTCCTGGCCTGCGCCGGGGGCCTCGGCGCCGGCGGCGCCCTGATCGCCCTCCGGCTGGCCGACCTCGGGCCGAAGGGCTGGCGCATCCTCTACGTCATCCCGCTGCTGGGCCTGCTCGTCGTCTCGTCGGTGCGCAAGCGCCTCCCCGAGAGCCGGCGCTACCTCGCGCCCCACCCCAAGGTAAAGATCGGCACCCACCGCGGCCGCCTCGCCCTGCTCATGGTCGGCGGCGTGCTGGCCAACGTCTTCATCGCCCCTCAGACCCAGTTCGCCAACCGGTTCATGCGCAACGAACTGGACTTCAGCGCCGCGCGCATCTCGCTGCTGGCGCTCATCACCGGCGCGCCGGGGATCATCGGCATCGTCTACGGCGCCCGCATCGCCGAGTTCCGGGGGCGGCGTCCGGTCGCGGCCGGCGCCATCAGTTTGGGCAGCTTGTGCACGGTGGCGTTCTTCTTCTCCCACGGATGGGCGGTGTGGTTCTGGCCCGTCGTCGGTACGATCCTGTCGGCAGCGGCTATCCCGTCGCTGAGCGTCTACGGCCCCGAGCTGTTCCCGACATCGCTGCGGGGCCGGGCCAACGGCATCCTCGGCGTCTCCGGGCTGGCGGGCAGCGCCATCGGCCTGGCGGTGGGCGGCGCCCTGGCCGACCACTTCGGTCGCCTGGGCCCGGCGATGGCGTGCCTCTACGCCGGTCCGCTGCTGCTGGCGGTGCTGATCCTGACCAAGTACCCGGAGACGGCGGGCCTGGAGCTGGAGGACCTCAACCCCGAGGACTCGCCTCCGGCAAGCCCTCCAGGAACGCTCTGACGGCCTCGGCCACCTGGCCGTCGCCGCGCTTCAGGCCATGGTCGCCGCCCTCCATCCACACGTGGGTGACGGGTCCGGGGATCGCCTCGGCCGCTCGGGTGAGTTCCTCGGGCGTGCCGAACGCGTCCCGCGTGCCGGAGACGAACAGGCACGGCAGCGCCAGCGTGGGGAAGTGATCGGTGCGCAGCCGGTCCGGCTTGCCGGGCGGGTGCAGCGGGTAGCTTAGGAGGACGAGCGCCCGCGCCGGCAGCCCCTGGGCGACGGCGATGGAGCACATACGGCCACCCATGGAGCGGCCCCCGAGGGCCAGCCGCTGCGGCGGCAGGCCGGTGCGCGCCGCCAACGCCGCCGCCTCCTCCCGCACCGCCGCCACCAGCGCCGGCTCCTTGTCGGGCGCCTTGCGCCCGGCCTTGCGGTAGGGGAAGTCCATCCGCGCGACGGGGGTAGGGGCCAGCGCCGCCTCGATGGCCACCAGCACGGGCTGATCGCGGCTGGCGCTCGCCCCCGGCGCCAGCAGGAGGGCGAAGGGCGGCCTCGGCGGCGGTTGCGGCGGCGGTCCCGGCGGCGGACCGGGCAGCCACCCCGGCGGCGGGCCGGGCGGCGGTCCGGGCGGCGGACCCGGCGGCGGGCCGGGCGAGGGACCCGGCGGCGGGCCGGGCGGCGGGCCGGGCGGCGGACCCGGCGGCGGCCCCGGCGGCGGTCCCGGCGGCGGACCGGGCGGCGGCCCCGGCGGCGGGCCCGGCGGCGGACCGGGCGGCCACCCCGGCGGCCACCCCGGCGGCGGCCCCGGCGGCGGCCCCGGCGGCGGGCCGGGCGGCGGGCCGGGCAGCCACCCCGGCGGCGGCCCCGGCGGCCATCCCGGCGGCGGCCCCGGCGGCGGCCCCGGCGGCGGCCCCGGCGGCGGTCCCGGCGGCGGCCCCGGCGGCGGCCCGGGCGGCGGCCCGGGCAGCCACCTCGGGGGCGGTCCCGGCTTCGGTCCGGGCGGCGGCCCCGGCGGCGGCCCCGGGGGCGGCCCCGGCGGCGGCCCCGGCGGCGGTCCGGGCGGCGGACCCGGCGGCGGTTCTGGCAGCGGCCCCGGCGTCACGCCATCAGGATGCGGCGCGCCTCGGTCAGCTCGAGGATCCGCTGGCCGGCGCCCTCGGACTCGGCGCCGTGGTCGGGGTGGGCCTGGCGGAGCAGCGACCGGAACCGCTTCTGCACCTCGTCGGGCTCGGGTCTGAGGTCTGGGCCGAAGCCCATCACTCGCAGGGCCCACCGCTCATCGGTCGGGAACCGGGCCCAGGACCGCGGCGGGGCGGTGGTCGGGTCGGACAGGTGGGCGATCAGTTCCAGGCCGATGTCCCCGTCCCAACGGAGGCCCTTGCGGATGGCGGCGAACACCGGGGGGCGGGCGTCGGCGTGCAGCTGGCCGGCGGCGTAGACCGCGCCCAGCAACTGCGGCACGGGCCGGCCGTGGCCGTCCAGCGTGTAGCGCATCTCCTGGCCGTCGCTCACCAACGCATGGTGGGAGCGCTCCAGCCCCACCACGTCGGTCTGGAAACGGTGGCGCAACCGCGGCTGGGCGATGCGCTTGCCCTCCTCCAGATCGTCGATGAGGGACAGGAGCCCGGCGCGCTCGTCGGGCGGCACATCCGCCACGCGGGCGGCGACGATCCCCCCGAGGAGGATGCCGCCGTAGCCGGGAGCGGGATCGGTGGGCAGCCAATGTGGGCCGAGCGCGACCCGGCGCGTGGGGGCGACAGCGCGCGAGTGCCGGACTTCGAGCTCAGCGAGCAGCATGGATCAGACGAACGGGCGCAGGTAGTCGCGCAGCGACTTCGACGCGGCGGCGACCGCGTCCTCGTCCTCCTCGTCGCTCGCCGCCAGGACCGCGTCGGCCAGCGCGCCCACCTGGTCCCACGTGGGGGGCTCGATCCCGTACGGCGGCTTGCGCTCGGCCACGACGGTGGCCGCCCGGTCGACGTCGACCAGCGCCTCGACGTTCGCGGGGTTGCGCATCAGCCGGTCGGCGGCGTCGAACAGGTCGCCCATCGCCGCCGCCGCCTCCTCGCCGCCGTCCTCCTCGTCCTCGCCGCCGTCCTCCTCGCCGCCATCCTCCTCGCCGCGGGCGCCGCCCTCGTCATCGTCGATCTCCAGGTCGGCCTCGAGCGCGTCCATCTCCTCGTCGGACAGCTCCTCCCAGTCGTCCTCGCCCGCCTCCTCCTCGTCGAGCAGCTCCTCGACCGCCGCCTGGTCGGATTCCCGCACCGCCAGCTCCGGACCGGGCTCCCACCGCCAGGGGACGCCCCGCTCGTCCAGGGTCAGGCCCAGGGAGACCCGCTCCTCCGCCGGCCACAGGGTGAGGTCGAACAGCAGCTCGTCCGGCCCGTCCTCCAGGTCGGGCAGGCTCGGCGCCGACGTGGGGTCGGTCGCCAGCCGGCAGTCGCGGCAGGCCGCTTGCAGTCCGGCGGCGTACTCCGCTCCGCAGTTGAGGCACAGGGCCACGTCAGATGACGGGGACTTCGGTCCAGCGCCCGAACACGTCGGCGAGCGCGGCGACGATCTCCCCCTCGGTGGCGTAGGCCCGGACGGCTTCGAGGATCGGAGGCATGAGGTTGCGGTCAGGGTAGCGGGCGTCAGCCGTGACCCTCCCCAGCGCCGTCGCGACCGCCTGCTGTGACCGGTGCCGGCGCACCTCCGCCACCCGCTTGCGCTGCCGGTCCTCGACGGCGGCGTCGATGCGAAGCAGGTCCGGCGGCGCCCCCTCGTCGGCGCCGTCGCCGCCGGTGAACCGGTTGACCCCCACCACGACCCGCTCGCCCGCGTCCAGGCGGCGGGCCAGCTCGTAGGCCGAGTCGGCGATCTGGCCCTGGAACCAGCCGCTCTCCACCCCTGCGTAGACGCCCTCCAGCATCGAGCCGTTCCCCGCCTCGTCGATCCGCCGCAGGACGGCCTCCGCCTCGGCCTCGATCTCGTCGGTCATGGACTCGACCAGGTAGGCGCCGCCCAGGGGGTCGGCCACCACGGGGACGCCCGTCTCGTAGGCGATGACCTGCTGGGTGCGGAGGGCGAGGCGGGCGGTGCGCTCGGTGGGGAGGGCGAGGACCTCGTCCATGGCGTTGGTGTGGAGGGACTGGGCGCCCCCCAGGACGCCGGCCAGGGCCTCGATGGCGGTGCGCACCAGGTTGACCTCCGGCTGCTCGGCGGTGAGGGATGCGCCCGACGTCTGCACGTGGAACCGGCACAGCCACGACCGGGGGTCCCGGGCCTGGTACCGCTCCCGCATCCACCGGGCCCACACCCGGCGGGCGGCCCGGTACTTGGCGATCTCCTCGAAGAACTCGATGGCGGCGTTGAAGAAGAAGCTCAGCCGGGGGGCGAAATCGTCGACGCCGAGGCCCGTGGCCTGGGCCGCCTCCACGTAGGCGAAGCCGTTGCCGAGCGTGAAGGCCAGCTCCTGGGCGGCCGTCGCCCCCGCCTCCCGGATGTGGTACCCGGAGATCGACAGCGGGTGCCAGCGCGGCAGTTCGGCGGCGCAGAACCCGATCATGTCGGTGACCAGGCGCATCGACGGCCTAGGCGGGAACAGGAACTCCTTCTCGGCCTGGTACTCCTTGAGGATGTCGGCCTGGATGGTGCCGCCCAGCCGCTGGCGCGCCACCCCGGCGGCGTCCGCCACCGCCACGTACATGGCCAGCAGGATGGCCGCCGGCGCGTTGATGGTCATCGACGTGGTGACCGCGCCCAGGTCGATCCCGGCGAACAGGTCCTCGGCGTCGGCCAGGGTGTCGACCGCCACCCCGCACCGCCCCACCTCACCCAGGGCCAGGGGGTCGTCGGAGTCGCAGCCCATGAGCGTGGGCAGGTCGAAGGCGACGGACAGCCCGTCCCCCCCGGCGGCCAGGAGCTCGCGGAAGCGTGCGTTGGTCTCCTCCGGCCCGCCGAAGCCGGCGAACATGCGCATCGTCCACAACTTGGTGCGGTACATGGACGCGTACGGACCCCGGGTGAAGGGGTAGAGGCCGGGCCACTCGCCGTCGTCCGTGCCGTACGCGGGCTCGACGGGAACGTCCTCCATGCCAGGCCGGATCACGGCCTGGCGGTACGCTCGCTCCCAGTCCTCCCGTGCCGTCACGTCACTTCTAGGGTACGGGGTCGGCCCCGCTACGCTGCGGCCATGGACGCCAACGCAGCCCCGCGCACCATCGCCATGCTCGTCGGTGGAGGACCCGCCCCCGGTCTCAACGGCGTGATCAACGCCGTCACGCTGGCCGCCCGGGCCCGGGGGTGGCGGGTGCTGGGCGTGCCCAAGGGCTTCTCCCAGCTGATGGCCGGGGACGTCTCCGGCGTGCGGGAGCTGACCGAGGGCGACGTCGAGCTGATCGGCACCCGCGGCGGGAGCGTCCTCTACACGGCGCGGGCCAACCCCACCAAGAAGCAGGAGGACCTGCAGGCGGTGGTGGCGGCCCTGGCCAAGTTGGAGGTCACCGACCTGGTGACGCTGGGCGGCGACGACACCGCGTCGAGCGCGGTGAAGGTGGCGGCCACGGCCGGCAACGACATGCGGGCCGTCCACGTCCCCAAGACGATCGACAACGACCTCCCCCTGCCGCTGGAGGCGCCCACCTTCGGCTACGAGACGGCCAAGTACTGGGGCGCCGAGCTGCTCAAGAACCTGCTCATCGACGCCCGCACCACGAGCCGCTGGTACCTGGTGACGGCCATGGGCCGCTCCGCCGGTCACCTCGCGGTTGGCATGTGCGTGGGCTCGGGCAGCCACCTGGTGTCCATCCAGGAGGAGTTCCCACCGGGGCAGATCTCGGTGGACCAGCTCGCCGACCTGGTGGAGGCGGCCATCCTCAAGCGCATGGCGCAAGGCGAAGGGTGGGGCATCGCCGTGCTGGCCGAGGGCCTGCTCGACCAGATGCCCGACGAGGAGATGGCCAAGTACGTCACCGAGCACGACGAGCACGGCCACCCGCGCCTGTCCGAGGTCGACCTCGGCAAGGTGGTCCGCGACGTGGTCGCGGCCCGCTTCAAGGCGCGGGGCGTGAAGATGGCCTTCATCACCAAGATCGTCGGCTACGAGCTGCGCTGCGCCGACCCCGTCGCCTTCGACGTCCAGTACACCCGCACGCTGGGGGTGGGCGCCGTCGACTTCCTGGCCGACGGCGCGGGCAACGCCCTCATCTCGCTCCAGGCGGGCAAGCTCGTCCCCATCCCGTTCGAGGAGCTGCGGGACCCCGCCACCGGCAAGGTGCGGGTGCGCAAGGTGGACGTCGACGGCGGGACGTGGCAGGCCGCGCTGACCTTGCAGGCCCGGCTGCGCCCCGGCGACCTCGACGGCGACGGCCTGGAGGCCCTGGCGGCGGTGTCCAAGGAGGACCCGGCCGCCCTGGCGGCGCGCTTCCGCCACCTCGTCCGGTAGGCGCCCCGTCTCAGCCCGGGCGGAGGGCGGGCGGCGTCAGGGGGTCGACCAGCGCGGCGGCCAATTCGCGGGCGGTGGGGCCGGGCAGGGGTGAGGCATGGCGCGGCATGCCGGCGAGGATGCCGAGGTCGAGGTGGCGCGCCAGTCCGATGGCGGTGAGGGGGCTGGTGGGCGCGCCCCGGTAGGGCGCGAGGAGGCCGGGGACGGCGGCCAGCGCCTCCGCCAGCCACGCGTCCAGGTACGGCTTGGGGCTTACCGCGGCGCCGCCCTTCGGGTGGACCTCGAAGTGGACGTGGGGCAGGCTCCCCTTGGCGTTGCCGCTGTCGCCGTTGTAGCCGATCACCTCGCCCGCCTGGACGGCGGCCCCGCTGACCACGCCGGGGGCGAAGCCGCGCAGGTGGGCGAGGTAGTACCAGGTGCCGTCCGGCTCGGTGACGTAGGCGCAGAGGCCGCCGACCACCTCGTTGGCGAAGGTGACGACCCCGCTGGCCGGTGACCGGACGGGCGCGCCGAAGGGGGCGAAGATGTCGTTGCCCTGGTGGGCGTGGGGCGTGGGCGCCTCCCGGGCCTCGCCGTAGTCGTCCCGGTAGTAGGCCTCGCCCCCGACGGGGAACCGCCCGAACCCGACGGCGATGGCCTGGTCCCGGCTCAGGCCGTAGTCCTGCAACGGGCGCAGGGCGTCGAGCAGGGCGTTGGTGCTGGCGCCGGGGCCGGTGTTGCGGGCCAAGCCGCTCAGGTAGGACGAAACCGAGCCGTCGGACAGGCTGGCCGGCGGAGGCCCGGCCGGGGGGCGGGCGGTGGTCGGCGGCGGCGCCGCGCCTGGTTTGGCTGGCGCGGCCGTGGTCGCGGGGCCGGCCGTCGTCACCGTGCCCGCCGCGGTGGTGGTCGGGCCGCCGGCGGGCGTGGTGGTGGGGCTCGCCGAGGTGGTCGGCGGCGCCATGGTGGCCGTGGTGGCCGGCGGGGGCGCGTTCGTCGGCGCGGGCGCGGTGGTCACGGTGGTGGGGGCCGCGGTGGGGGGCGGGAGCGTCGGCGGCGGCGCCGTCGTCGCCACCGTGGGCAGCGGCCGGGGAGGCGGCGGGACGGGGACCTGGGCGGTCGCGTCGGGGCGCGCCGCCACCATCAGCGCGGCCGCCGCGAGCGCCGCGGCGCCCAGCCGCCCGTACCGCCCCGCGACCATGGCGGAACACGGTAACGCCTCGGCCTTACCGGTCGCGCCGCAGCAGCACCAGGTCCTGGTCGCCGCGCCACGCCGGGCGGCGCGCCTCCTCGACCCAACCCCGGCTGCGCAGGAACAGATCGGCGTCGCTGCCGGCCAGCACGTCCGCCGCCAGCCGGCCGCACCCCCGCTGGGAGGCGGCCGACTCAAAGGCGGCCAGGACCTGCGAGCCGATCCCCTCGCGCCGGACGTCGGGCGCCACGACCAGCCGGATCAGGCGAGCGCTGCCCCCGCGGGCCCAGCCCTCGGCCACACCGAGCACCCGCCGTTCCCGGCGGGCGGTGACCGCCAGGTTCATCGGCGCCTCGGCGGCCCCGTCCCACTCGGTGAGGAAGTGGCGGCCCTCGGCGTCCAGCCCGTCGGAGACGGCCAGCTCCAGCGGGAGCCCGCCGCGCCCGACGACCGCCGGCGCCCCGAAGGGAGCGTCGGCCACCGGCGTCCAGACCCGCCCGGGGCCTTCCTGGAGCAGGTGGAGGCGCTCGAAGGCCGCCTCCGCGCCGTAGTCGCACAGCGCCTGCTCGGCCGCGGTGATCCGGTCCGGGCTGGCCTCGTCGGCGACGGTGACGTGGGGGACGAAGGGCCACGTGAGGGTGCGGGCCAGCGGCGGCTTGAACACCCGCTCCCGCAAGGTGAAGACCGCGGCTCGCCCTGGCCCCACCAGCGGCAGGTACAGGACCGGGTTGGCGGGGAGGAACGTGGTGGGCGGGCCCAGGTGCACCGTGAACGGCCGGGTGGCGCCGGCGGCGGCCCGCAGCGCCCCCAGCGCTTCGCCCATGTCCTCCTCGTTGACGTTCACGGGCGGGACCAGCGTCAGGTGGGCGGGGACCCGCCCGTAGGTGCCGTCCCCGGTGGCGCGGCGGAGGGCGTCGATCTCCCGGTCGAGGGGCGGGGGGATGATGAGGACGACGCCGAGGCGGATGCGGGACACCGATCGGCCTACTCGCCCTGCCCGGACAGCCGGAGCGACTGGAGCCGCCGGGCGGCGACGGCCAGGGCCACGGCGGCGACCAGCGCCAGCCGCCACACCGCCGCCCAGCCGAACGGGACGCCGGCGCGCAGCAGCTCGCCGGCGCCGCTCAGCCCGCCGTAGGCGGCCCGCGCCAGCCAGCCGGGCGAGAGCTGGGCGACGCCGTCCAGGGCCGCCCCCAGCAGGCGCTCGCCGAGGACGACCACGCCCAGCGACCACACGACGGCCCGGCGCGTGGCCGCGCCGACCAGGACGAACACCGCGATGTACGCCGCCGTCCCGGCCAGGACGGACGCGGCCATCGCCGGGGCGGCGCGGGGCACGCCCGCCACCACCGCGGCCAGGGCGCAGGCGGTGGAGAGGGTGGCGCCGGCGACGATCGTCCCCGCCAGCCACCGCCCGACGACGATGCCCACGCGGGACACGGGCGAGAGCCAGGTGAAGTGGAACGTGCCGGTGCGCACCTCGGCGCCGAGGACGGCGTCGCCCACCACCAGCGCGCCGATGGGCAGGATGATCCCGAACAGTCCCGCCGACGCCACCTCGGCGAACGCCTCCGCCCGCGACGCCCCCTCCACCGCGTGGGCCAGGAGGCCGAACAACACCGCGCCCACCGCCGGCAGGAGCAGGCCGAGGCGCCGGCGCGCCGGGAGGCACGCCCGGAGTGCGTAGCGCACGAGGATGAGCTGCGTCGTCACCGGACGAGATCCCGGAAGATGCTCTCGAGGGACTCGTCGAGGGGCCGGACCTCCCGGAGGCGGGCGCCGACCTGGCGCGCCACCCGGGGCAGGGCGAGGGCGAGGTCGCCGGCCCGCGCGGTGGCCACCGTCAGGACGTCGCCGTCGACCGTCACGCCGGTGACCGCCTCCTGCGCCACCAGGGCGGCGCCCAGTGCGCGGGGCGTGGACGCCCGCACGAGGACCCGGCGGGGCCGGCCCACCATGGCGTCGCGAATGGCCCGGCGGTCGCCCTCAGCCGCCAGCCGGCCGTTCACCAGCACCACGATGCGCTCGGCCAGGCGCTCGACCTCGTGCAGGACGTGGGAGCTGACGATCACGGTGCGCCCATCGTCCCCCAGCCGGCGGAAGAGGGCGATGAGTTTGACCCGCTGTACCGGGTCGGCGCCGTTGAGGGGTTCGTCGAGAACCAGGACCTGGGGGTCGCTCACCAGCGCCGCCGCCACCTTGGCCCGCTGGCGCATGCCTTTGCTGAAGCCCTCCAGGCGGCGGTCGGCCACGCCGGTGAGGCCGACCTGGTCGAGGGCCCGGTCGGCGGCGGCGATGCCGCCGTGGCCCAGCCCGTTCAGGTCGGCCCGGTACCGCACCAGTTGGCGGGCGGTGAGCGGGCCGGGCACCGCTTCGTCCTCGGGGACGAGCGCCACCACCCGGCGGACGGTCGCGTCCTGGCGGGGATCGCCGCCCGCGACCCGGACTGCGCCCCGGCTTGCCGGCAGGAGGCCGGTGACGATGCGGAGGAGGGTGGTCTTGCCGGCCCCGTTGGGGCCGAGGAGCCCGGTGACGCCCGGCCCGAACTCCACCGTCAGCTCGGACAGGGCGACCTTCTGGCCGAACCACGCCGACACGTTGTCTACCTGGACCCTCGCGCCGGCGCTCACGCCTCGGACCACCGGTAACGCCATAGGAGGACGGTGATCGACGCCGCCACCACGCCGGCGTACACCCCGACGGCCAGCGCCTCTCCGCCCCCGAACTCGGACAGCCGGAACACGGTGTGGATGTGGCCCAGGAAGACGATGTCGCGGACGTACAGGGGAATGGCCAGGAGGTTCACCGCCGCCGTCGCCGGGCTGGCGCCGCCGCTGGCGCCCAGGATGCCGGCGACGGCCGAGCTGATGAGGAGGAGCCCGAGGATGCTGGCCCCGGCCACCACCCGCCGGGTGGTGAGCGACGACAGGGCCAGGCCCAACGAGGCGTAGTACAGGGCCAGGAGCACGACCGCGACGGGGACCTTCCACAACACGTCGGCATGGCCCGTCAGGTAGTTCAGGGCGCCGTCCTGGTCCACCAGCATGTTCCCGACGTACAGGACGATCTGGGGCAGCAGCGAGAACGCCACCAGCAGGCTGCCGATGGCGGCGAGCTTGGCCAGGACGTAGTCGGCGCCGCTCAGTGGCCGGGCGAAGATCAGCGACAGCACCCGCTGGCGGCGGTCGGGGCAGAGGACGTCGGGCGCCACCAGGGCGACGAACAGGAGCAGGGAGCTGGAGACGCCCACGTACACCCGGTAGTTGATGATCTCGAAGTCCCGGATGGGCGTGTCGCGGGTGACGTAGGCCACGCCCACGTTCACGGCCGCGGGGATGGTGACGATGCCCAGCAGCAACCAGGGCAGGAACTTCTGCCGCCACGGGCGCCGGAACCCGAGGGCCCGCCGGAGGGTGGCCCGGTAGAGGGCGGCGACCGCGGCCCGGCGGCCCCCCAGGGGCCCGTCGTAGGGGCGGTAGCCGCGGTCGTAGACCGTCCCGGCAGCGGTCATGCGGCGGTCATGCGGCGGTCATGCGGCGGTCATGCGGCGGTCATGCGGCGGGCGCCCTCCGCAGGAAAACGTCGTCCAGGGAGCCGACTCTCGTGGTCAGCCGGTGCAGCGGCAGCCCGAGGTCGGCGATGACCTCCGCGATGGTGTCGAGCTGCTGGTCGTCGGTGAGAGACGCCTCGATGGCGCCGTCGTCGGTCGTGCGGGCGTGGACGCCTCGCTGGCCCAGGGCGGCGACGAGAAGGTCGCTGCGGTCGTCGACCTCGATGAGCACCACCCCGCTGCGCTCCAGCAGCTCCTGGGTCTGGCCGGAGACCACCAGCCGGCCGGCGTCCAGCATCATGACCTGGTCGCACACCTGCTGGACGTCGTCGAGGAGGTGGGTGGCGAGCAGCACCGAGATGCCGAAGTCGCCCAGGCGGGCCACCAGGTCGAGCATGCCGTCCCGGCCCAGGGGGTCGAGGCCGGCGGTGGGCTCGTCCAGCAGGACCAGCTCGGGGTCGGCGACCAGCGCCTGGGCCAGCTTGGTGCGCTGCCGCATGCCGGTGGAGTAGCCGTCGATGGGCCGGAACCGCGCCTCGTCGAGGCCGACCAGGTCGAGGATCTCCGAGGCGCGCTGGCGGGCGGCCGACCGGGGAAGGCCGGCCAGTTCGCCGAAGGTCGCCACCACGTCGGCCGCGCTCTGATCGGTCGGGAGGCACTCGTGCTCCGGCATGTAGCCGAGCCGGGCCCGGGCCCCGGCGGGGTCGTGGGCGACGTCCACCCCCGCCACCTCCACCCGCCCGCCGGTGGGACGGGTGAGGCCGAGGAGCAGGCGGAAGAACGTCGTCTTCCCGGCGCCGTTGGCCCCCACCAGCCCGATGCGCCCCGGGTGGACGTCGACGGTGAGGCCGTCGACCGCCGTCACGTTGCCGAACCGCTTGGTGAGGCCGACGGCGCGGAGCAGGGGGCCGGCCATCTCCCGTCACCGTACCGGTTCGCCCATACTGGGGCCGTGCGCAACGGTGAGACGGTGGTGGTGCCCGCGGCTCCGGGCCCGCTGGTCCGGCCGCGCCGTCGCGACGATCTCGACGACGCCATCGACGAGCTGCTGCCCGACGTCGACCAGGGGCCCGGCTGGTTCGACGCCGCCCTGGTCGGCGGGGGGATGGGCGCCATCCTGTGGGAGGCGGCGGCGTCGCCGCCGGGCTTCGTGGCCGCCCTGGGCGTCGGCGCGGTCGCGCTGGGGACCCTGCTGCCGATGCGCTGGGCGTGGCGGCGACTCCGGCCGCGACTGCCAGGGCCGCGGGGGCGCGGGCTGGCGATGGCCGTGGGCGACCCGGCCACCGACCGGCTGGTGGCGGCGTACGAGCGGTTGACGGGGCCGCCTGAGGCGGTGGCCGCGGTGGCAGCGGTGGCCGCGGTGGCCGCCGCCCACAGCGCAGTGGTCGAGGTGGCGACGCTGCTGGCCGGACGGGAACCGGCGACGGACCGGGAACGTGACTACGTCGTGCGGCGGGCGACGGCCATCGAGGAATTGGCCGATGCGCTGCAGGCTGGCCGGCCGGCGGACGATGCGGTGGTCGAAGCACGGGAGGAGCTGGACGCGCTCGCCGACGTCGGCGCGCTGGCCCGGCTCGAACGGCTGGCGCTGGAAGCTCGGATGCACGGTGGGCGCGGTGGACCAGGGACCGGCGACGGTGGAACCGGCGCGGCGCGATAAGGCCCCCGAGCGGGCTCAGCGGCGGCCGTGGCCAAGGGGCGGGCGCACCGAGCCGCAGCCCGCCCCCGAGCGGGCCCAGCGGCGGCCGTGGCGCGGGCGCTCCGAGCCGCGGCCCGCCCCCGAGCGGGCCCAGCGGCGGCCGTGGCGCGGGCGCTCCGAGCCGCGGCCCGCCCTCGAGCGGGCCCAGCGGCGGCCGTGGCGCGGGCGCTCCGAGCCGCGGCCCGGGCGGCTGGCGCAGGCGCTCGCCATCCCTTTCGTGCCGTTCGTCGCGGCATGGGAGGCGCTGAAGGCGGCGTGGCGGGCCGGCGCCGCGGTGGCGCGGGCCGTCGCCCGGGGGGTGGTGTGGCCAATCCGCCTGGCCTGGCGAGCGGTGCGCGCCGCGTGGCGGGCCGGCGCCGCGGTGGCGCGGGCCGTCGCCCGGGGGGTGGTGTGGCCATTCCGCCTGGCCTGGCGAGCGGTGCGCGCCGCGGCCCGGGCCTGCGCCGCGGTGGCGCGGGCCGTCGCCCGGGGGGTGGTGTGGCCAATCCGCCTGGCCT
>Ga0187892_10007292_pt1 | contig 15843 bp, 11 predicted proteins | sample MA1701073metaG_FD_139345 | JGI IMG/M metagenome (GOLD analysis project Ga0187892, IMG submission 139345) | Bio-ooze microbial communities from a basaltic lava cave in the Kipuka Kanohina Cave System on the Island of Hawaii, USA - MA170107-3 metaG ... | reverse complement strand
GAGATGACCGCCACCTCGGTGGTGCCGCCGCCGATGTCGACGACCATGTTGCCGGTCGGCTCGTGCACGGGCAGGCCCACGCCGATGGCGGCGGCCATGGGCTCCTCGATGATGAAGGGCGTCTTGCGGGCCCCGGCGTACTCGGCCGCCTCCTGCACGGCCCGCTTCTCCACCCCGGTCACCCCCGAGGGCACGCAGATCACCATGCGAGGCTTGGCCCAGCGGCGCTGGTGGACGCGCTGGATGAAGTACCTCAGCATCTTCTCGGTGATCTCGAAGTTGTTGATCACCCCGTCCTTGAGGGGCCGCACGGCCTCGATGTGGCCCGGGGTGCGGCCGATCATCCGCTTGGCCTCCAGGCCCACGGCCAAGGGCTTGCCGTCGCGGGTGTTCACCGCCACCACCGAGGGCTCGTCGAGCACGATGCCGCGACTGCGCACGTAGACGATGGTGTTGGCGGTGCCGAGATCGACGGCCATGTCGCGACCCATGAAGGCGGTGATGAAGTTGTCGGCCATGTCAGGGCTCCGGCCCTCGGGGATGTCCCCGAGAGGCTACGCGCTCTGGGGGGGCAGGTCTAGGGATCAGGGGGGCTGGCGAGGTCCGGGAAGAACAGGGCGACCTCCCGGGCCGCCGAGGCCGGCGAGTCGCTGCCGTGGACGAGGTTCTCGGTGAGGGCCACGGCGAGGTCGCCGCGGATGGTACCGGGCGCGGCGCGGGCCGGATCGGTGGCGCCCATGAGGCCCCGCACCACCGCCGCGACCTCGGGGTGGCCCTCGACGACGAGGAGGAGCGCCGGGCCCCGGGTGATGAAGGCCACGAGGTCGCCGAAGAAGCCCTTGCCGGCGTGCTCGGCGTAGTGGGCCTCGGCCGTGGCCCGGTCGAGGGTGCGCAGCTCGGCGGCCACCATCCGCAGGCCCTTGGCCTCCAGGCGCCCGAGGATGGCTCCCACGAGGCCGCGCTCCACGGCGTCGGGCTTGCAGATGACGAGCGTGCGGGCGACGGTGTCGGTCACGAGCGGCGCAGGCTAGCCGCCGCCCGGCGCCCTCCCCAGCGGGACCGGGCCAGCTCCCAGGCCGCCCAAGCGGCCAGCACCACCGTCCACAGCGGCCAGTCGTTGAAGAGTGAGGGATCGTCGAAGGCGAGGTAGAAGCCGAGGCCCCCGACCACCAGGGCCAGGCCGCCGCCGCCAACGGCCCGCCGCCGGGCAAGGAGGGACACCGCGACCAGGCCGATCCCGGCTCCGACCAGGAAGGCGGGCGCCTCCCGCTCTCCGGGCAGGGGGCCGTGGCGGACGAGCATCACGGCGGCTCCCCAGCCCGCCAGCACGCAGCCCGTGGGCAGGAGGTCGCGCCGGGAGCCCAGGTAGGCGGCCGCCACGACGATGGCCCCCACCAGCAGCGGGGTGAGGTCGAAGGTGGCGCCTCCCGGACCCAGTGCCAAGGCGTAGACCACGGCACCGCCAGCCAGGACCAGGCCCGGCGCGTCCGAGCGGGCGTCGGGCGCGGCAGCCACCCCCGGAGGCTAGGACCACCCGGCCCGGCCCGGGGGTCGGGTAGCTCGCGGACCGGTATGAGAGCGGGCGGGTGGGCCACAATGACGGTCTAGGGAAAGCTCGTGACGCTCCCCCATCACGTTCCAACTTCTTGGTACACTCCTCCGTTCCAGTCCCATACATCTGCAGGACACATCTGCAGGACAGGGGGAGGACGGATACAGAACGTTGTTGACGTGTGACGCCGCCACAATTCCGTCGAACGTGGCGGAACGCGCGCACCGACGGGGGGGCATATCCATGGGCGATCACGAGGGCGAGCGGCCGGCGGGCCGGATCGGGCCGGGCGGGAGCGGGCCGGAGGTCACGATCGTGATCCCGGCCTACAACGAGGCCCATCGACTCGCCGAGTCGCTGCCGCGCCTCGTCGCCGGGATCGCTGGTTGCTCCTCGATGGAGATCGTGATCGTCGACGACGGGAGCACCGACGAGACGGCCGAGGTGGCCCAGAGCCAGCGCTTTCCCCCGGGAGCCGACGTCCGGGTCGTGCGCTGCCCGTGGAACCGGGGCAAGGGGGCGGCGGTGAGGCTGGGGGTCATGGTGGCCAGGGGCCGGCGGATCGCCTTCATGGATGCCGACATGGCCGCCGATGTCGGGGCGCTCGGTGCCCTCCTCGCCGGCCTCGACGACGCCGAGGTGGCGATCGGATCGCGCACGGTCGGGGGAGCCGAGGTCCTCGGCCGGTCGCCGACCCGATCCCTGACGAGCTCGGTCTTCAACGGCGTCGTGCGGGCGCTCCTCGGCCTCCGCTATCGGGACACGCAGTGCGGGTTCAAGGCGTTCCGGGCCGATGAGGGCAAGATCCTCCTCGGCCTCTGCCGGACGGAGGGGTTCGCGTTCGACCCCGAGGTCCTGACCCTCGCCGATCGCCTGGGTTGGCGGGTGCGCGAGGTGCCGGTGGTGTGGAACAGCCAGGCCCGGGGGCACATCCGCCACGTGCGTGACCCGCTCCGCATGCTCGCCGACGTGCTCAAGATGCGGGTGCGCCTCCGTCACTGCCCGACGGTGAGCGACGCCGGACGGATCGCCGACGGAGCACCCAGGCCCCGAGCAGCAGCACGGTGACGAGCGTCGACAGCTGACCGAGCCGGTCCCAGGCGTCCGGCCCGAAGGTCAGCTCGAGCTCGTGGTCACCGGCGGGCAGCGACACGGCGATCAGCCCGTCCGTGGTGCGGCCGATGTCGACGGGCGCCCCGTCCAGGCGAGCGTCCCACTTCGGCGACCAGGCCGTGGCCACGGTGGCCCGGGTGGCCTCGCGGGCCTGGAAGCGGATCTGCAGCTCGTTGGTGGCCGCCCGCTCGAGCGTGGCCGAGGCCGGGGCGTCGGTGGCCAGCAAGCTCACCGGGTCCGGACGACCGGCCACCGGGAGCAGGGCGAAGATGCCCATTGGAGCCTCGACCCACACCGTCCGGAAGCGAGGCGAAGACCGGAACCGGTCCGCGGTGGCGGGCGAGACCGTCACGACGTGGCTCACGCCCAGCCTCCCCAGGGCATCGGCGACCTCTCCGGGACCCTTCTCGTCGAAGCGCTCGGTCTCGAACGCCAGTCCCGAGGCGATCGTGGACTCGATGCTGAACACGTTGAGGACGTTGCGCCCCGACGCCCAGGCCAGCCATCGATCGGGGTTGATGATGCCCGTCCTGGCGATCTCGTCGGGATAGTCACGCTCCACCGCGAAGCGAGCCCCCTCGGGCACGGCTGCTCGGAGGATGCCGGCCGCCTCCTGCATTGGCGGCACCGGATCGGGTGCTTGACGAACCTCGTCGCGCCACCGCCCCATGGGCACGAGGACCAGCCCGGCGGCGGCGATCAGCGCCAAGAGGCTGGTACCCCCGTTGGCGGTGGAGGCCCGGGCCAGGACCCAGGCCAGGGGCAGGACGGCGAGGAGGGCGGCGTAGCCAAGGCCCCGGACGGGAAGCTGGTAGGTGACGAGGTTGCCGGGCCACTGCCGGTCCGACCAGTGGGCGACGGCGAGGTAGACGAGGGGGGTGCCCGCCACGACCAGGGTGAAGCTTGGCTGGCGGCGGAGGCGCAGCAGCGAGAGGACCATGCCCACCCCGACGAGGTACCCGACGGGGGGCCGGAACAGGTAGTCGCCGCGGGCCGCCTCGCTCAGTCGCCGTCCGATGGGGATCGCCTCCCATCCGGCGAGCGGGCCCTGGAGGGAGCGGTGGGCGAGCACGGGGAAGGCGAAGAAGGCGGAGAGGCCGAGCGCCACGACGGCGGCGAGCAGACCCAGCTCCACCGACCGCCGACCGAGCACAGGTGGGGCCGGCTCGGGTGGAGCGAGGTCGAGGCCCTCGAGGTCGCTCCCGCCGCTGCTGGTCCCGCTGGGCTCGTCATCGCCGGTGCGGGCGAAGCCAGCCTGGTCGAGCGCGGCGCTCACCTCCTGGCGGATCCGGCGCCGCCAGCGCCACGTCTGGCTCCGGACCGCGCCCTCCCCCCAGCGCTCGACGGCGCGGAGGGCGAGCACGATGAGGAAGACGACGGCCAGGGTGGCGAGGCTGCGAGCGTGGGTGACGACGAGCACCGCCAGCGAGAGGGCGGTGAAGAGCGCCCAACGCAGCCGGGGTGTCCGGACGATCCTCACGAGCCCGCCCAGGGCCAGGGCGAAGAACGTCGCCCCCACCTGGTGGGGGATGAGCCCGACGCCGAAGAGCCCCTGGGTTCCCGCTCCCCCGAACGGGCTGTTCACCGTCAGGGTCAGGACGGCGGCAAGGCCGGCGGCCCGCCGACCGAGGCCGAACGACGCGGTGAGGAAGGCCATGGCCAACGGCAGCGTGAGGAAGGACAGCAGCTGCACGGCCTTGAAGGCACCGGTGATCGAGAGCTGGCCGAACGTGGCGAGGTGGAGGAGGTCGACCATCATCGCCAGGCCGGGCCCTAGGAAGAGGAAGGTCTCGAAACCCAGCATGAAACGAGGCGACCAGCCGTTGAGCTGGAGGTTCGAGAAGAGCTCCTGGATGCCGAACTTCGTCAGGACGAGGTGCCCGAAGGCATCCTCTCCCGCCGCCGGGCGGGCCCCCCACGCCGGTGCCACGATCCAGGTGGCGATGCCGAGCGCGAGGACGCACCCGAGGACCAGCGTTCGATCGGCGCCCGACCACCGCGGGAGGCGGAGCTGGTCACGGATGCTCCGCCAGCGCCGGTCCGACCGACCGCCACGAGGAGGCGGTGGTGGTTCAGGAGGCTTGGGACCCGCACCTACCTGCACACCGGCGATATCCCCATCGCCGTCGAGCATCGACGGAGGCTAGCACCGGGCTCTCGACGCTCCCGGGCCGCTCAGGGCTGACCCAGCCCGTCAGGGCTGAGCCACCAGGTGGTCGCGGGCGGCGCCTACGACGTAGAGCGAGCCGGTCACCACAACGGAGCCGTCGGTCCCCGCCGCCTCGACAGCAGCGTCGACGGCTTCGCCCACGGGGGGCACCACCCGGGCCGGGCACCCCAGGCCTGTGGCGGCGGCGGCCACGGCGGCGGGGGGGAGCGCCCGGGGAGACGGCGGTGCGCAGGCCACCACGAGGCGGGCGTCGGCGACCCCCAGCGCCCGCAGCATCTCCTCCGGATCGCGCCCGGCGAGGAAGCCGACGACGAGGATGCGGCCGGGGGCGCTCCCGGGTCCGGTCTCGCCCGAGGACCCCGCGCCCCCGGCGGGGCCCGAGGGCACGGTGAGGAAGGACTCCTCGATGGCGGCGGTGGCGGCGACGGCTCCGGCGGGGTTGTGGGCACCGTCGAGGACGACGAGGGGGCGGTGGCCGACGACCTCGAGGCGACCGGGCAGCGAGGCTGCGGCCAGGCCCTCGGCCACCACGCCGGCGTCGGGGGGACGGCCGAAGAAGGCGGCGGCCGCGGCCAGGGCCACGGCGGCGTTGTCGCCCTGGAAGGCGCCGTGAGCGGGCAGGAAGAGGTCGGGGTAGCGGGCCCCGGGCACGACGAGCTCCAGGGCCCGGCCGGCCAGGGCGGCGGCGTTGCCGGGGCAGCCGAAGTCGCGGTCCCGGTGCCAGGCCTGCTTCGACGGCAGGGCGGTGAAGGCGGCCGCCAGGTCGGGGTCGGTCTCCCCCACGATGACCGTGCTCGCCGGCTTCACGATGCCCGCCTTCTCCCGGGCGATGTCGGCCGTGGTGGGGCCGATGGTGGCCACGTGGTCGAGGGCCACGTTGGTGACGGCGGCCACCTCGGCATCGACGACGTTCGTGGCGTCCCAGCGCCCGCCGAGGCCGACCTCGACGACGGCGACGTCGACGGCCTCGTCGGCGAAGTGGCGCAGGGCGGCGGCGGTGAGGATCTCGAAGTGGGTGAGGCGGCTCCCGAGGAGCGGCTCCAGCCCGGCCACGGCGCCGATCACCTCGCCCAGGTCGTCGTCGGGGATGGGCTCGCCGGCGTGGGCGATGCGCTCGTTGAGCCGCTGGAGGTGGGGACTGGTGTAGGTCCCCACCCGCAGGCCGCTGGCCGTGAGCAGGGCGGTGAGGATGCGGGCCGTCGAGCCCTTGCCGTTCGTGCCCGTCAGGTGGATGGCGGGGTAGGCATCCTGGGGGTCGCCCATGAGGCCCACGAGGCGCCGGATCCGGTCGAGGCGGCGAGCCGCGGCGGCCGGCGCCGGGTCATGCTCGAGGCTGACGTGGTCGGCGAGGTAGTCGAGGGCGGCGGCGAGGTCCACGGTGGGTCCGGCGCCGTCAGCGGCGCGCCGGGAGGCTCAGGAGGCGGCCCGGCGGGGACGCGAGGCGCGCTCGGTCTCGGCCCGGGGCACGAGGGTGGGGTTGACCTTCTTCTGCACGACGGAGCGGTCGATGACGCAGCGGCCGATGTCGTCGCGGCTCGGCAGGTCGTACATGACGTTGAGCAGGACCTCCTCGAGGATGGCCCGCAGGCCCCGGGCCCCCGTTCCCCGCAGCAGGGCCTGCTCGGCCACCGCCTCGAGGGCGTCGGCGGTGATCTCGAGCTCGACCCCGTCGAGCTCGAAGAAGCGCCGATACTGCTTCACGAGGGCGTTGCGGGGCTCGACGAGGATCTTCACGAGGGCGTCGTGGTCGAGGCTCGAGACCGCCCCGATGACGGGGAGCCGGCCCACGAACTCGGGGATGAGCCCGAAGCGCAGGAGGTCCTCGGGCAGCACCTGGGCCAGGGTCGTGCCCAGGTCCTTCTCCCGGGCGCTGCGGAGGTCGGCCCCGAAGCCCACCCCCTTGTGGCCGATGCGGCTCTCGATGATCCGGTCGAGGCCGGCGAACGCCCCGCCGCAGATGAAGAGCACGTTCGTGGTGTCGATCTGGATGAACTCCTGGTGGGGGTGCTTGCGGCCCCCCTGGGGGGGCACCGAGGCGGTGGTGCCCTCGAGGATCTTCAGGAGGGCCTGCTGGACCCCCTCCCCCGACACGTCCCGGGTGATCGAGGGGTTCTCGCTCTTGCGGGCGATCTTGTCGATCTCGTCGATGTAGATGATGCCGGTCTCGGCCTTCTTCACGTCGTAGTCGGCCGCCTGGATGAGCTTGAGGAGGATGTTCTCGACGTCCTCGCCCACGTAGCCGGCCTCGGTGAGGGCGGTGGCGTCGGCGATGGCGAAGGGCACGTTGAGCATCCGGGCCAGGGTCTGGGCCAGGAGGGTCTTGCCGCACCCGGTGGGCCCCAGCAGCAGGATGTTCGACTTGGCCAGCTCGACGTCGGCATCCGTGGCCGGCCCCACCTGCACCCGCTTGTAGTGGTTGTAGACGGCGACGGCGAGGATCTTCTTGGCCCCCTCCTGGCCGACGATGTAGTCGTTGAGGAAGTCGTAGATCTCCCGGGGCTTGGGGAGGTCGTCGAAGCGGAGCTCGGTGGTCTCGGAGAGCTCCTCCTCGATGATCTCGTTGCAGAGGTCGATGCACTCGTCGCAGATGTAGACGCCGGGCCCGGCGATGAGCTTGCGCACCTGCTTCTGCGACTTGCCGCAGAAGGAGCACTTCAGGAGGTCGCCGCCATCTCCGAACTTCGCCACCTGGTCGTTCCCTCCCCGGCTCTAGCCGACGCTCGACGCCTGGGGGACGGCATCGGCGCCGTCCCGGGCGGTGATGACCTCGTCGATGATGCCGTAGCTCTTGGCGTCGTCCGCGCTCATGATGAAGTCGCGGTCGGTGTCGCGGTGGATGCGCTCCAGGCTCTGGCCCGTGTGGCGGGCCAGGATGGTCTCCAGCAGCTCCTGCATCCGGGTGATCTCCTTGGCCTGGATCTCGATGTCGGCCGCCTGGCCGGCGGCACCACCGTAGGGCTGATGGAGCAGGATGCGGGAGTGGGGCAGGGCGTGGCGCTTGCCCTTGGCCCCGGCGGCGAGGAGCACCGCCGCCGCCGACGCCGCCTGGCCCATGCAGTAGGTGGCGATGGCCGGCTTCACGAACTGCATGGTGTCGTAGATGGCGAAGAGGCCGGTGATCTCCCCCCCGGGGGAGTTGATGTAGACGTTGATGTCCTTGTCGGCGTCCTCGGACTCGAGGTGGAGGAGCTGGGCCATGATGAGGTTGGCCACGGCGTCGTCGATGGGGGTGCCGATGAAGATGATGCGCTCCTTGAGGAGCCGGGAGTAGATGTCGAAGGCCCGCTCCCCCCGGTTGGTCTGCTCGACGACGGTGGGGACGAGGTAGTCGTAGATCGGCTCCATCACTCGCTCGTTGCCTCTGCTTCCGCCGGTCGGGGGGCTGGGGTCGGGGGGTCGGTCTGCTCCCCGCCCCCGGGAGCCGGGGCCGGGGCTTCGGACTGGGGCTCGGGCGGACCGACGGCGGCCTGGATGCGCTCGGGCTCGAGGTCAGCCCGGTCGATCACCCGACCCTCGTCGTCGACGAGCTCGGTGTGCTCGACGAGCCACTCGAGGGCCTTGGAGCGCCTGATCGACGATCGTAGTGTGGGCAGGTCGCCTTCGTCGTCGAGGTGACGGCGGGTGGCGGCCGGCCGCTCCCCGCGGCGGGAGGCGATCTGGGCGATCTCGGCCTCCAGCTCCTCCTCGGACACGCCGATGCCCTCGAGCTCGGCCACCGACGCCAGGGCCAGGTCGGAGCGCAGGCCCTCCTCCACCTGGGCCCGCAGTGCCCCCAGCAGCTCCTCCTGGGTCTGGCCGGTGGCCGCCAGGTACTGGGCGACGTCGCCTCCCCGGTGGGAGAGCCGGTGCTCGAGGTCCTCGAGGCGGCGGTCCATCTCCCGGGCCACGAGGGACTCCGGCAGCGGCTCGGTGACGAGCTCTCCCAGGGCCTCGAGCACGCGGTCCCGCACGGCCATGGCCGCCTGGAGCCGCTTCACGGCGTCGAGGCGCCGGGTGACGTCGGCCCGGAGCTCGGCCACGGTGTCGTACTCGGAGGCCTCGGCGGCCCAGTCGTCGGTGAGCTCCGGCAGGACCTGCTCGGAGACGTCCTTGACGAGGACCCGGATGGTCACCTCCCCCTCGCTGGGGATGGTGGCGTTGGCCTGGAGGATGTCGCCGGCCCGGGCCCCCCGGAGGAGGTCGTCGAGCTCGGGCGCCACACCCCCCGAGCCCACCTCGTAGAGCTCGTCCTCGGCCACCTGGAGGACCTCGTCGTGGCGGGTGACGCGACGGTCGAGCGAGACGTGGTCGCCGTCGCGGGCGGGGCGGGCGACAGGGGCGAGGGTGGCGTGCTGGGCCCGGACCCGGTCGAGCTGCTCGTCGACCTCGGCCGGTACCACCTGGATGGAGGGCAGCACCACCCGCAGTCCCTCGTAGCCGCCCACCCCGACCCGGGGCATGATCTCGACCACGACGTCGAAGGCCACGGGGCCTTCGAGCTCGCCGGCGTGGATGTCGACGTCGGGAGGGGCGACGGGCTGGAGGTCGTGCTCCCCCAGCACCTGGCGGTAGTACCCGGGCAGGGCCTCGCGCAGGGCCTCCTGGCGGGCGGCCTCGGTACCGATGCGGGCCTCGATGAGGCGCCGGGGCACCTTCCCGGGCCGGAACCCCGGCACCCGGAGGTCGCGGGCCATGCGGCGGAAGGCGGCGTCGATGGCGGGCTCGAGCTCGGCCTCGTCCACCTCGATGGACAGCCGGACCTTGTTGTCCTCGAGGTGGTCGACCGTGCTCTTCACCGCGGGGGCGAGTATAGGGGTGAGGGTGGCGGGGCCTGGACAGCGGGGGGCACCCGCAGGACCACGAGGGCCACGTCGTCGGTGGTGGCGCCGGCGAACCCGGCGACAGCCTCCATGACGGCGTCGGCCATGGCCTCGGCCGGGCCGGCGCGGGCCTCGTCGAGCACGGCGACGAGGCGCTCCTGGCCGAAGAGCTCGCCGCCGCCGTTGCGGGCCTCGTGGATGCCGTCGGTGTAGAGGGCCAGGGCGTCGCCGGGGGCGAGCACGAGATCGTGGTCGCCGAGGGCGATCTCGGGATAGAGCCCGAGGAGCAGGCCGGGCTCGCCCACGAGGCCGGCCCCGCCCCCGGCCCTCACCACCACGGGAAGGGGGTGGCCCGCCGAGCAGGTCTGCACCCCCCAGCCCCCGGTACCCGGGGTGGGCTCGAAGCCGGCGACCACCACCGAGCACAGCGCCCCGCCGTCGGGGTCGTCCTCGGCGGCGAGGACGGCGTTGAGCTCGCCGACGAGGACCGAGGGCACGCCGCTGCGCACGCTGGCGGCCCGGAGGATGTGGCGCGAGAGCGAGCTGCGGGCGGCGGCGGCCGCCCCCTTGCCGCAGACGTCGCCGAGGACCACGAGCCACCGTCCCGGGTCGGACTGGAAGACGTCGAGGAAGTCCCCGCCGATCTGCAGGCCCCGGGCGGCCGAGAGGTAGCGGCTGGCCACCTCGAGGCCCGCGACCTCCGGGGGGCGGGGCGGCCGCAGGCTCGCCTCCACCGAGGCCACGAGCACCCGCAGCTCGGCCTCGGTGCGGCGCAGGGTGCGCAGGTCGCGCACGAAGCCGGTGAACAGGGGCGGCCCGGCGCCCGGCGCCCGGGTCACGGTGAGCTCGACCGGGAGCTCCTCGCCGTCACGGCCCAGGGCGGGGACCTCGACCCGCCGGCCGAGGATGCGGGTGGCCCCCGTGGCCAGGTGCTCGGCCAGGGCCTGGCGGTGGCGCTCCCGCAGGTGGACGGGGACGAGGCGGTCGGCCAGCGCCGATCCCAGGGCCTCGTGGCGGGGCCAGGCGAAGAGCTCCTCGGCCGCCGGGTTGAGCTCCACCACCCGGCCCTCGGCGTCCATGGTGAGGATGGCGTCGAGGGAGGCCTCGAGGATGGCGGCGGTGCGGGCCTCGCTGGCCTCGGCCGCAGCCCGGGCCGCCTCCAGCTCACTGGCCCGGGCCTCCAGGCCCAGCAGCGTCTCCTCCAGGCGCGCCGTCTGCTCGAGCACGGTGGCCTCCCGCACGGCGAGGAGCCGGTGGAGCACGGCCGCCTGCCAACGGGCCAGTCCGGGGTCGGGCGGGACGGGCGGGTCGTCGGCGAAGAGCCGGCCCAGGCTGGGCAGCAGCGCCCCGGTGGTGCTGAGGACGGCGAAGCGGAAGAGCTCGGCGGTGGACGCGTCCACGGGGCAGCTCGTGAAGAGGAGGACGGCGTAGACCTCGCCGTCGGGCAGCGGTCCCCCGAAGGCCACCACCGAGCGCACGCCCTCGGCAGCGACGAAGGCCGGGTCGCAGAACCCTCCGAGGGTGGCGTCGGGGACGTGGAGCACATCGAGGACGTCCCCCTCGTCGGCGGCCAGGAAGGCCTCCGGGCTCCGGGGCCGGCGGTCGTAGGCGAGGTGGTCGAGCAGGGCGGCGACCATGGGGGTCCGGACGGCGAGGTCGTCGCCGAGCAGGGGGATGGCCTGGTGGTGGCGGGAGCGACGCCGGTCGTTCCACTCCGGCCGCCGGCCCAGGGTGGCGAGCAGGGTGAGGCAGCCGGTCTCGGGGGCCAGGTCCCGCTCGCCGGCCTCGCGCCGGGCGAGGGCCTGGAGGCGGGGGGGCAAGCGGTGGAGGCGGACGGTCTTGAACATCCGGCCCAGCAGGCACGCCCGCTCGCCCTCGACCTTGTCCTGGAGGTGCTCGCAGAGGTGGGCGACGATCTCGCCGGCCGCCTCCTCGGTGCTGGGCTGGGACTCGGCCCGCCCCAGTGCCCGCCCGAGCTCGACCACGTCGGCGAGGGTGAACCTCGTCAGGTCGTACAAGGACCCTCGGGTCGGCGGCCCCGGCGTCGGGGGAGGTCGGGCGCGGGGGGCATCGGTGCCACGGTAGCGGCCGGATCAGGCTCCGGCCCGGGGGGCTCGCCTGGCCGCCGGCCCGGATAGCCTGGGGCCGGGCCGGAAACGGCGCGACGGGGAGTGGCGCAGCGGTAGCGCACCTGCTTTGGGGGCAGGCGCTCGGGGGTTCGAATCCCCCCTCCCCGACCGGGGGCCTCCGGGCGCCCGCCACCGCGGGTGTAGCTCAATGACAGAGCCCCAGCCTTCCAAGCTGGTGATGCGGGTTCGATTCCCGTCACCCGCTCTCCCGGCGGGACCGGTCGGGGCCGGGCGAGGCTCGAGGGTCGGGACGGGCCGTCGGGACCGCTCGCCGCCCCTGGGTTGTCACCCCCTGGGTTGTCACCCCTGGGTTGTCACCCCTGGGTTGTCAACCGCTGCGTTTGTCGCCGTGGGAGTCGCTACCTCGTGGTCCCGCCGAACTCCCGCTGAGCCGGGGTAGCGCGGCTACACCACCTCGCCGGCCTGGACCGGTTCACGTCCGGAGGTCCCGCCATCGCCACGCCGATCCTTCGACGATCCTTCGACGAGGAGCTCGGAGTCCCCGGTCCAGAGGACGGCCGATCCACGACATCAACGGCTTCCCTCCGGCCAGGAAATCACCGACCGCCCCGGCCGCCGGGCGTAGGTCCTGCAGGTAGCGCACTACCGCCCAGGGGTCGAGGACGATGGTCACTGCACGGCCTCACGAACGCTGTCGGCGGCGCGTTCACGCGCGAGCTCAGTGGTGATCGCGGCCCACACCGCGGCCCACGCCAGGTAGGCGGCTGTGAGCGCGTCGCCGGGGTCAGCCGGCTGGGGGCGCCGGCTCGCCAGTGATGGCCAGGCCCTCGGGGGGGCGCTGGTCGGGCTCGTAGCGGAGAGCCTTCTCGAGGCAGACCGTCGTCCCCCCGGCTCCGCTGCGGAAGTCCAGCGCGTCGACCGTGGCCCGCATGAGGGCGATGCCCCGGCCCGACTCGGACAGGATCCCGCGCCCATCGACGACCCGGGGGTCGGGCTGCCCGGCGGCGAGGGTCCGGGCGAAGCCGGGGCCGGCGTCGGCCACCTCGATGCGGCAGCGGGCGGCATCGAGGTGGGCTCGAACCTCGTACTCCTGGCCGGCGGTGGCGTGGCGGATGACGTTGCCGCACGCCTCGGTCTGGGCCAGGGCGATGTCGTCGATGCAGCCCTGACTCACCCCCAGGCCAGCGAGCACCGTGGTGAGGAGGTGGCGGGACACCGGGATGCTGCGGCTCTCCCGCGGCAGGCACAGCGTCAGGCTGATCTCCACTCCGTCCCGCTCCCCATTGATCGGCGTCTGGGACACCCCTACCCCCGGATCCGAGCCAGGAACCGACCCGCCCGGTACGGGCGGGCCGGTAGCCTCCAGCGGCGATGGACGTGGGGGGCGGTCCGCGCAGGTCCCCCCGCGTGGCCGGGGAGGGCAGAGCCGACCTCGGTCGCAGCGCCACGGTGATGGCGGCCGGCACCGCCCTCTCCCGGCTCACCGGCCTGGGGCGGCTCATGGCCCTCACCTTCGCCCTCGGGGTGGCCGAGAGCCGCCTGGCTGACGCCTACAACATCGCCAACACGCTGCCCAACGTGCTCTACGAGCTCGTCCTCGGCGGCGTCCTCTCCTCGATCTTCATCCCCGTGGTCGTCGAGGAGCTGCGCACGAAGCCTCGTCGCCAGGCCTGGGAGGGCGTGTCCGCCCTGGCCACCTCGGCCGTGGCCGTCCTCGGCCTCGTCACCGTGGCCGCCGTGGTCGCCGCCCCCTGGATCGTCGGGCTGTTCACCAGCCGCCTCAGCGAGGCCGACGCCGCCCGCCAGCAGGAGCTGGCCACGTACTTCCTCCGGGTCTTCGCCCCCCAGATCGCCCTCTACGGGGTGGCGGCCATCGCCGCCGGCCTGCTCAACGCCCACAACCGCTTCGCCGTGCCCATGTTCGCCCCGGTGCTCAACAACCTCCTCGTCATCGCCGCCCTCCTGGGCTTCGCCGCCCTCACCACCGGCGTGCCCACCATCGAGGCGGTCGAGGCCGACCCCACCCTCAAGCTCCTCCTGGGGCTGGGCACCACCGCGGGGGTGGCGGCCATGGCCCTGGCCCACCTCCCCGCCCTCCGGAACCTCCCCGGGCGGTGGCGGCTCCGGGCCCGGTTCCGCCACCCGGCGGTGGCCAAGCTCGCCCGCCTCTCGGGCTGGACCCTGGGCTACGTGGTCACGAACCAGGTCGGCTTCACCGTCGTGGTGGTGCTCGCCAACGCCGTCCAGGGGGGCCCCACCGCCTACTTCACCGCCTTCGCCTTCTTCCAGCTCCCCTACGGGGTGGCGGCGGTATCGGTCATGACCGCCCTCGTGCCCACCCTCGCCGCCCACCACGTGGCCCGGGAGGGCGACGCCTTCCGGGCCCGGGTGGCCGGGGGCCTGCGGGCGATGGGCCTGCTCATGGTGCCGGCCACCGCCGGCTTCCTCGTGCTCTCCCGGCCCCTCATCGCGCTCCTCCTCGAGCGGGGGGTCATGCAGCCCTCGAGCGGGGCCCTCGTGGCCTCCGTGCTCGACATGTTCGCCCTGGGCCTGTGGCCCTTCGCCGCCTTCCTGTGGCTGCTGCGCTCGTTCTACGCCCGCCAGGACGCCCGCACGCCCATGCTCGTGAACCTCGTGGCCCAGGCCTTCTACGTCGTGGCCGCCATCGTGCTCTTCGAGGTGGCCGACATCCCCGGCCTGGCCCTGGCCCACACGCTGTCCTACCTCCTGGCCGCCGTCCTCGCCGGGCGGGCCCTGTCGTGGCGCCTCCGGGGCCTGGAGGGGCCCCGCAACCTCCAGGACGGGGTGAAGGTGGTGGTGGCCACCGCCTTCGCCTCGGTGTTCATGGTGACTTCGGTGGCCCTCGTCGGCGCCGTCGTGGGCCCCGGCGACCTCCGGTCGCTGCTCCAGCTCGGCCTCGGCGGGGGGTCGGGGGCGGTCGCCTACCTCGCCGCCACCCGGCGGATGGGGGTGGCCGAGGTCGGCATGCTCACCCGGCTCCTGCCGGCCCGCCTGGGCGGCCTGGCCGGTGGCCGCCAGTCCCGGCGTCCGGGGGCCCGGCGCTGAGCCGGGCCCTGATCCTCCGGTCCTCCGGTCCTCCGGTCCTCAGGCCGCGGCTGGGGCGGCCGGGGCCGGCTCGAGGGCGAGGTCGAGCACCTCGCCCACCTCCGACACGAGGTGGAAGGTGAGCGCCTCGGCCACCGACGAGGGGACGTCGGTGAGGTCGGCCTCGTTGCGGGCGGGCAGGATCACCTCGGTGATGCCGGCCTGGTGGGCGGCGAGGACCTTCTGCTTCACCCCGCCGATGGGCAGCACCCGCCCCTGGAGGGTGACCTCGCCGGTCATGCCCACCTCGGCCCGGGCCGGGCGACCGGTGAGGAGGCTGGCCAGGGCGGTGACCATGGTCACCCCGGCCGAAGGGCCGTCCTTGGGCACGGCGCCGGCGGGGACGTGGAGGTGGAAGCGGCCGCTGGCCGCCTCGGCCCGGTCGATGCCGAGGTCGGCCGCCCGGCCCCGCACGTGGGACAGGGCGATCTCGGCCGACTCCTTCATGACGTCGCCGAGCTGGCCGGTGACCGTGAGCCCCGGCTCCCCCGGCACCCGGGCGGCCTCCACGAAGAGGATCTCGCCCCCGGCGCCGGTGACGGCCAGCCCCGTGACCACCCCGGGCACGGCGGTGCGCTCGGCGGCCTCGGGGAAGTGGCGCCGCCGGCCCAGGTAGCCAGTCACGTCGCCGGCGCCCACGACCACGGGCAGGCTGGGCTCGGGCCCCGGGCCCTCGGGTCCGGTGTCCCCGGCTCCGGCGTCCTCGGCCCCGGTCACGAGCCGGGTGGCGACCTTGCGCAGGAGCTTGCCGACCTGGCGCTCGAGCTGGCGGACGCCGGCCTCCCGGGTGTAGCCCTCGACGATGGCCCGCAGGGCATCGTCGTGCACCACCACCTCGTCGGGGTCGAGGGCGTTGCGGGCCCGCTGGCGAACGAGGAGGTGGTCACGGGCGATGGCCACCTTCTCCTCGGTGGTGTAGCCCTCGAGGGTGATGACCTCGAGGCGGTCGAGCAGGGGCCCGGGGATGGCCTCGGCCACGTTGGCCGTGGCCAGGAAGATCACCTCGGAGAGGTC
>Ga0187892_10007291_pt1 | contig 15845 bp, 18 predicted proteins | sample MA1701073metaG_FD_139345 | JGI IMG/M metagenome (GOLD analysis project Ga0187892, IMG submission 139345) | Bio-ooze microbial communities from a basaltic lava cave in the Kipuka Kanohina Cave System on the Island of Hawaii, USA - MA170107-3 metaG ... | reverse complement strand
CCACTGTTTCTGTTAGCTTCTGGACAATAAGCCAAATACCTGACAGAAACAGTGGGGGCAGAAAAAAGAGAGGTTTGTTTTTGCCCCACTGTTTCTGTCAGCTTCTGGACAATAAGCCAAATACCTGACAGAAACAGTGGGGGCAGAAAAAAGAGAGGTTTGTTTTTGCCCCACTTTTTCTGTCAGCTTCTGGACAATAAGCCAAATACCTGACAGAAACAGTGGGGCAGAAAAAAGAGAGGTTTGTTTTTGCCCCACTTTTTCTGTCAGCTTCCGGACAAATTGAGAATGGCTGGGCTGTGCCGCAGGAAAAACGCAGCCAATAATTTCCGCGCCTTCAGGTTTTCAGTTTACCGCATTTGTGTTTTACTCAGCCTCCGAACTCAAACCGATTGAATTTCCAAACGCGTTTTGCAGGCCATTCAACCTGACGAGGAGGACAAATGCGGGAGATGATGTTTTTCGCTTACTGCGCTCTATTCTGCCTGTTGGTTGCCGCCAACGCGCTCACTGTTGAAGCGGGCGTCCGCGTGGTGATATATGACAACCGGGCGACGGAAGTCGCGCTGCCGCCAGCGACTCTGGCTGCTGACGATCTGTGGGTGAAGCTCGCTGACCTGAAGCGCGCGACTGGCTTCGTGATCAAGCCGCAGGGCATTTGCCGCGACGAACTCTGCTTCCCGATCCCTCGTGGGCGCCGCTCGGCGTTCCTTTCCAAACAGGGATCAACCACCTGGTTCAACCTGAGCGAGTTTGCGCGGCTATTGCGACAACCTGTGGCTCGCGAAGCCGACGTGTGGTATTTCGGGCCGCGCGCCGAAGAGCAGAACAACTTCACCAAATCGCTCGTCGCCCCCGATTTCAAGCTGCCCGACATGAACGGCAAGCCGCATTCGCTTTCGGATTTTCGCGGCAAGAAAGTTTTGCTGTTGACCTGGGCGTCGTGGTGAGGCTGCCGCTTCGACCTGCCAGGATGGCAGAAGCTTTACAGCGAGCTGAAGGACAAGAACTTCGAGATCATCTCAATCGCCCAGGACACCGGCGGAGTCAAAGACGCGGGCAAATGGATCGAAGCCGCAAAGGCTGAATACACTGTCCTGATTGACGAGAAGCATCTGGTCACGCGGCTTTACGACATGGTCAACGTGCCGACCGCCGTCTGGATCAACGAGAAAGGCCGCATCGTGCGCCCAAACGAGGTCGCGTATGTGGACAACCGCTACAAGGGAATGCACGGCATCGAAGCCTCGGAGTACCTCGACGCCCTCCGCGATTGGGCGGCGAACGGCGACCGCAGCGCCTTCGCCCTGAGCGAGAAGGAATTGAAACAGCGCCTCGCGCCGCAAAATCCCGATTGGGCGAAAGCGGCGGCTGAATTCGCGCTGGCCGAATATCTTTACCGCAACGGCCAGGGCGCGGCTTCTATCCGGCATTACAAAGAGGCGCAGCGGCTCAACCCCGAAAGCTGGAACTACAAACGCCAGGCCTGGGCGCTTTCGGACGCCGAGCGCGATTACGGGACGAGCTTTATGAAAGAGGTACAGAAGCTGAACGGTAAGCCTTATTACGCGCCACGCCGTTTGCCGGAAGTGAAGAAGCAGAAGTGAAAGGCTCGGGGTTAGGCATCAACAAAAGTTTTCACACTGATTAGGGGAATGAAGCTCGACATTAAACCCTCGACAGCTTTGGTGGTTGGCGGGATTACGCTCGCCGGCGCATTCCTGGTGACGGCGATCGTCAGCCCGGGATCTCTCGACAGGATATTGCGTCCGAGCGAAGAGTTAAGTGACCAAATGAAGAAGGAGATGGATCGCCAGAAAGCGATCGAAGCCGGTGGCCGGCCCGATGCTCGACCCGGACCGGAGGAAAAGACGAAAAGCGGCGCTATAACTCCAACGCCTTTGCCCGAGGTAGCGGCGCCGGCAGGGGAAGGGGCAATACGAGGAGATGGGCGAATACCGAAGCCTGAATGCATCTCGCGGGATCAAGTCGCCAAAGTCATCGGCGCGAGTGAGGAGGCGAGGGAAGGTCGAGTGATCGAGATCAGCGGCGCCCCGGATGGAGCTCGGATAATGGTTGCTTATCGGAAAAAGACGTTCATGGGAGTCGGTTCCGGAGAAAATCAGATCGAAGGCATTCTCCAGCGAGGTTTGAGAAACCGCTTCCCCGATCAGCTTATCCGATCATTGAAAGTCCGATCGGATGGGAATAGGTCCTTCAACCGGGATGGGCAGATTGTCAACGCCGAAGTACTCTTAATAGAAACCCGGCAGGCCGGATGCCAATGGCCTTAAGTTACTGAGGTTCAGCGATGATCGTATTTCGATTTTTCTTTTGGACTGTTTTCTGCTGCGGCCTTCTTTTCCGCTGTGAGACGTACGCTCAGAGCGCTGGCAGGCTGAACGAGTTCGTCCTGAACGGAACCGAATCCTGCGTCGAGATCAGGAGAGGGAGTAGCTCTATTCGACCGGCGCTCTCAGCCGTCACGAACGCCTCCACTTTCAACAACCGCATCGCGCCGGGCGGGTTGGCGGTCTTGTGGGGAGCGCGATTCGCCGAAATCGGTGAGGAGTTTGTCGCCACGAGCGTTCCGCTTTCGCGCCTGCTCGGAAGAGTTCAAGTGCTGTGGCGCGCGGCGGATTGGGACTCCACGATCTCAGGGTCGAACAACCGCTGCGGCTGGCGCGCCGCCCCGCTCTTGTACGTCGGCCCCAACCAAATCAACTTCCAGGTTCCGATGTTTTACTACAGGCCGATAGCTGAGGAGGACGGCCCCGGTTATGGCCGCTTCGCCAACTTTGAAGGGAGAGAGTACGAATTTATCGTTCTCCGGGCGCTGCCCGATGGAGTGACAAAGGTAAGCTCGAACACGATCACTTTAAAGGTGAACTCGCATGCTCCTGAGTTCTTCAACAACGGGATCGTCGAATATCCGTCGTGGCGCCTGCCATCGGAAATTTCTCCCGGCCAGTCCCTGGTAGCTTATCTGACCGGACTCGGAAAAATCTCGGATCACGAACCGGAAGGAAGCGTTCCGCCTGACCCGCCGTGGGCTACAAGGTATCCGACTTATGTCGAGTATCGAAATATCTTCGGAGCGCGCCTCCTTCGCGCAGGCTATCTCTTTGCCGGGCGCGCGCCGGGATTTGTCGGAGTGGATCAGGTGAACTTCGCCGTTCCTTATCTGCCGATCAGTTCCGGCCAGCCAGTCTCAATTCATATCTGCACCGGATCAGATAACGCGGATAGATGCAGCGAGAAAGGAATTTTCTTCCCCTATCGAGCGCCGTAGCTCGATGCTGAAGTAAACCTGCGTCATGAAAGATCAGGAATTGTACGAATTGCATTTGCGCGGCGCGGCGGAAATGAACACAATAATCACCAGATGAGTTCGAAAATCCTACGTGACGAAAGGAAGTGAGCACAATGCCTAGCCCCTTTCCCGGCATGGACCCTTATCTGGAAAGCCCGCGCTATTGGCAGGACTTTCACGAGAGTTTTATCACTTATTCCCGCGAAGAACTGCAGCCGCAGTTGCCGCCGCGCTATCGAGCGATGATCGGCGCCCGGCTGGTGGTAGAGGCGACGGAGCGTGTGATGATTCCGGATGTGACCGTCGTGCAGCGCCCTGCTCCGCCTCTAGCCGTCGCCGAAGAAGGCGCCGTCGCCACAGCGGTCGCGGTGGAAGTCGAAGCGGATAAGCCGACCGTCTTCACTGTCTTCGGCGATGACCTGCGCAATGCCTACATCGAAATCATAGACCGCACGGGGCAGCGGGTCGTCACCTCAATCGAAGTGCTCAGTCCCATCAACAAAACGGGCGAAGGACGGAAGCAGTATCGGGAGAAACAGGAAGAGGTGCTGCGGGGCGGCGTCAACCTGGTGGAGATAGATCTGTTGCACGAGGGCGGGCACACGGTCGTGGCGCCGCGACTGAGCCTGGAGCGACACGAGCCATTCCATGCGCTGGTCTGCGTCTGGCGGGCGGAGAACCCGCTCAACTGCGAGGTCTATTTCGTGCGCTTGCAAACCCGCCTCCCGCGTATCCGGATCCCGCTGCTGCCTGAAGACCGTGATGTTGTGCTTGATGTCCAGTCGGTCTTGACCCGCTGTTACGACGCCGCTCGCTACGACCTCGATATAGACTATTCCCGGATGCCGCCCGTCGCCCTCTCGCCTTCTGACATGGCGTGGATAGAAGACCATCTGAGCGAGAAGGGTGTGCGCTGAAGCCGATGCCGCGGTTCGACGGTCACCCAACAACAGAACGGGCAGCCAAATGAACAGCCGGCCATCATCGGTGCCAGTCGCGGTCTGACGATTACCGGAACGCGCACGAAAAGGTGTTTCGGTATACCGGAAGAAAATGTAACGCTAAGGAATCGCAACTTTGCAATCAGATGATTAAGGAGCCGGGATAGGGAAAAGGGAGACTCCGTGAGCTCCCTTTGATGTTGGGCTACAATTCCGCGTCATTATATCAAACGACAATTTCTTTTGGGCGAGGTCATGCCGCACAGTTTCATTTATGCCGTTAAAGAAGATTCTCAATCAGCAAGAAGACGCCACACACCAGAGGCTGCAAGAGGTTTGCGAGCAATACGGAGCTTCGGTCTTCGCAAAAGTGAGGCTCGCTGATGTGCTTCCCATAGAAAACAGCGGAATTTCGGACATTGAATATCGCTTCGCACTTCAATCTCACTTTGACTTTATTGTCTGCGATTCAGTACATATCCCTCTCTTTGCCGTTGAGTTCGATGGGCTAACGCACGAATCCGAAACGCAAAAGGACAGAGACCAGAAGAAGGTATCATTATGTGAGCGCTTCGATCTGCCGCTGCTGCGGATAAACTCCAAATATCTTTCTCGCCAATATCGAGATTACGACTTGCTGACCTGGTTCGTAGAGGTGTGGTTTCTCCAGCGAGCGTTTGATCAGGCGCAGGCGGCAGGCAGTATCTCGTTTGATGAACCATTTGACCCGATGATGTTTATTCATCTCCCAGGACGAAAAAATAGATTTCCACTGTGGCTCTCGGCACCTCTTGGAGTGAAAATTCAACGCCTCCGCGAGGCTGGCAAGTGTGCTGATTGGTTTCCGTCAAAATGGATGGGGAGAGATGAACGTGGAAATATTCACGGCCTTTCGTGGATAGGGATAGACGATAATTATGGGGTGTTTGCTCAGACAGGAATACGAAGTCAGAAGTTTCCCGTCATATTTATCATCGATTTGCTGAGTGAGTTGCTGATATTCCAGATTTACGAGGAGCTAACCCTTGTTCTCGAAGGCAAAACCCGACCTATTCCTAAGAGCGAATTCGAGACGATTCTTACAGAGTTCAAAACAAGATTTCACATCTTCCTCTCTACACCTACCTCGACTTGACGGCAAAGGGGGATGCCCAGCCGTTAGCGTTACGCAAAAGCCTGAGCCAAGATTCGGTTCAGGCGTTGATGAAGACATTTCGGTTGTTCTGTTTCCATTGTAACAAGAAAGAAACGACTCGCTTAGTGAATGTCAAGAGCAAGGGGAGTAGCCGTGAGGACAAAAGTTAAAGAGAGCAGCAGACTCAAGACCGTTCAAATAATCACCAGAACTTTTGAGCATCAATGCGCACCAGAGTGCTTTAAGAAATCGCACAAGCCGAAGCCAAAAGGTCTTCGCAAACTTAGTTTAGGCTACGTGTATCAATCTTCAGATGGCCGCTTCTATATACCGTGGGGCGACGATGATTGGTTGCCAGTTGATAGAATGACTTTTGGCTACTTAGCAGGCACTCGGCGGGTAGTTATGATGTTTGAACCAGCGGTTCAGTTACATATCCACAGTCCGGGCGGAAAAACTGTTGGCAAGGAAACGATACAGAAGAATTACAAGGTAGACGAATCCTATCACACTCAACTGGCAGCCAAGATGCGGCAGAAGAAAGGGGACAATCTGAGAGCAACACAAGGCTATCTTGCTGCCGAAGCAAAAAAGATTATTGATCCAGCACCGAGACACAGAAGAACGCTGAAAGGCAACGGTCACGGTGCGCCTGGAAGACCACGGACAGAGCAGGGGGGAAAGGTCGTTGCTCTTTTTGGAGCGAATATATCAGAGGAAGTTGCCATTGACCATATGATTGATTGGTACGCACAACGTGAATTGCGTGCAAGCAAGGAGGGCATCAAGAAGCTGGTGAGGCGCTGGTATCGCTCTCTAAAAAAGACCGGACACAAATGAGCGCGTTGTTCACCCATAATTATGTCTGTGCTGGAATGATCACGTGTTGAGCTGCTGAGTCTCTTCTTCAGCTAAAAGCTCACTCTATCGTTCAGTCAAAGAAAGGAATAAATATGGCACAGATATTCGTATCTCACAGTCAAAGAGACGAAGACATTATAAACTTGTTTTTGAAGGCATTTGCCGGAACGAAAGTAAAACCTGTTTTTCAAGAACTTGAAGATAGGCCGCCCGACGGTATCACAGCAGGTGAGATCACTAACAACATACAACAATCAAACGCCGTGTTCGTCTTACTCAGCGAGAATGTAGAAAAGCTTGCACACACTAGAGATTGGGTAACCTGGGAGTGCGGCACAGCAGTTAATAAAGAGGTTTGGGTGTTTGAACCCTATGATAAGTTTGGCAAGATCCGAATAGTGGTGCCACGGCTGAACCACTATGTACGATTTAAGCTGGATGAGCAGTGGCGTGAGAATTTACGCTTCATCATTGAAACCTACGATGACTCACACGTACTGCCTACGCTCGCCATCACAGCGGCAGGAGGAGCGGCACTGAATGAAAAGGACCCCGGTACTGGCGCAATAATCGGTCTAGGAATAGGTTTAGCTAAGTTGTTCTTTGAAGATCGGCCGAGGCTCACAGATGAGATCCCCACTATACGGTGTAGAAACTGCACATCTATCTATCGAGTGTATTTACCACCCGAACAGGATGGCAGTTGCTATCTGAGGTGCCCGGTTTGCAATGCTGACTCAATAATGCGATTTCCTAGTTGAACGAGACAAGGTACTGATGGGGTCAAAATAAGCATGGTGACTCGTTGACAAAAAGCCTTCTTTCACGTCGAAGCTTATCAGACAAGGGTTTCGTGAAGGGTAGGGGAGTCGAGTTTTTCACTGTAATGACTCCATTGCGGCAAGCATCCGCCAAAAACTCTCCTGCGGGTAATGAACTTAACAAAATACGTGTAAAGCTGAGATTGCCAATCTATTTCTATCCTTTTCCTGATATTTTCTTCGTCCTTTCTATGCAAATCGGCCATCAATTTTCTGTGTAATATTGAGTTGATTGAACCGCTCGACTAGAGAAAATGACCGAACTGTTGAATTCAGTGCAAGCTGAAACCAGAGCGTCCCTCGCCTGACGCAACAAGAAATTCTCCATAGCGACTTGCGGCCTCAGCTAGGGAGTGGGTTTCGGCGCGCTTGAGTTTCGTGAAAGGGCTTGGCGTAATGACCAGCGTATCTTTCTTGATCGTGCGCTTCCATGTCCCGACAACTTGGCCATCCATAACAATCGTCGGATAGAAGATGCCGTTCCCGGAATTCACCTGTTTTGTATACTTCGGGTCAAGCACTGCGCTGCGGTCTTTGTAGGCGACCGTGTACTCGTCAAAAGCTGGCAGCAAGTATGCAGTCGGGGACGAATCTTTTGCGGCAGGCATTGACGAAGCGAGCCAGTAGGTTTGGCCATCGCTGACTTCTTGCGCGAGGAACCGCTTCGCCATTTCAAGGCCAGCCTTTGCGTCAGCCGTCGTCAGCCCCGACCACCACGCGAAATCCTGCAACGTCGCTGGGCCGTGGCTCGTGAAGTAGCGCCTAGCGAGTTCGACCAACGCCTCATCGCGCTCCATCCGCTTCACCATCGGCGCCCATTCATCGAGTAATGCGAAGGTTTGCTGCTTGCCTTCGCGCGCGCCGAAACAGATGAGTCCGTCCTGCGCCAGCCGCGACAAAATGTGGAGGCCACGCTGGTCGGCAGTGGAAATGGCGCCCGACTCCAACACCTCGTACATCGCGTTTCGCGTCAGTTGCTTGCCGCCTTCGAGCGCGCGCGCGAACAAATCTTTGCTGCGCGCGAATGTGGCTTCGTCGAGACCGTACTGCCGGTGGAGTCGCCGCGCGTTGCCCGCGACAATCCGTGGCGTCAGCAGTTCGAGCATCCAGCGCACGTCCGCCGCAGCCACAAAATGCAACGTGCCTCGCATCGGCCAGGTGCGGATGATCGTTCTATTGGCGAGCGCCCGTTCGATGTCGGCTTCGACCGCCTTTCGCATCCGCAATCCGACCGCCCAGAGCGAGCCGAGGTAGTCCTGAGCCTGGACTGCGCCCAGCCAGGCTACGACATCGGCTGGTTGCTCAAATGTAGATTTGGCGATGCTTTGGTTATGAAGTCGAAGGCGCGCAATGTCGGAGTTTGTCATAGTTTGTAGAAGCAGTTTGCCCATCAATTTGTCGAACACGCGGAATTTCCGGTCGAAGCTCGCCGCGGCGATTATGAATCATCTATCCGGCTTTATTAAATATTTAAACAAGCCTCTTTGGTCAAGAAATTGCGTTAGTAAACTAGAAAAGAAAGTAGGAAGGAGGAACATCGGTATGAAACCGATAATGAAGAAATTGCTCATGAGCGCATTTGCGGCGGTCATCCTTCTTCCCGGCGTCTCGACTATAACGGCTGCGGCGCAAGATAGGCATTACCCTGGACCTCAACGGGTGATTATCTATCGGCCGTTTTATCCTATCTATGATCCCTTCTGGGACCCCTTCTGGGATCCCTATTGGTGGCCAAACTACAGGGTGATAGACCCAATCGCTTACAACCAGGAGTGGGGATATAGAGAGGGACGCGACGAAGGGAAGGATGACGCTAAGGATGGCAAACCGCCCAATCCAACAAATAACAAGGATTACTACAAGTCCAGCAGTTACGCTTATCGTCAAGCGTTTATACAAGGGTACTATGATGCGTACCGAGAAAAGAGACCATACTAGACTGGTGGACTGGAACGAGAGAGAAGCGGACAGGGTCGTCATCGTCGAAACTCATTTGAACAGACGGGCGACTTCCTCCGCCATCTCTCGTGTCGTGTGGCGTCCGCCGAGATCAGGCGTGCGCACGCGCCCCATCTCCAACGCGCGCTCCAACGCTTTCATCACCAACTCTGCGGCGTCTTTCTCGCCCAGATGTTCAAGCATCATTGCGCCAGCCCAGATGGCTGCGGTCGGGTTCGAGATGCCGCGTCCGGCGATGTCGGGCGCGCTGCCGTGAACCGGCTCGAACAGTGACGGGAAGCGGCGTTCGGGATTGAGGTTTGCGCTGGCCGGGATGCCCAGGCTGCCCTGCAACGCGCCGCCCAGATCGGTGAGGATGTCGCCGAAGAGATTCGATCCGACCACCACGTCCAGGCTTTCGGGTTGCAGCACGAAGCGCGCCGCCAACGCGTCAACGTGGTACGGAGTCACGACGACGTCTGGATATTCGCGCGCGACTTCGCGGCAGATGTCGTCCCACATCACCATCGTGTACTGCATCGCGTTCGATTTCGTCGCGCTCGCCAATCGTTTGCGCCGCTGTCGCGCCAGATCGAAAGAGTAACGCAACACGCGCTCGACGCCACGTCGCGTGAAGATCACGGTCTGCTCGGCGACTTCGTCTGGCGTGCCCTGTTTGAGACGTCCGCCCCAGCCGCAGTATTCGCCTTCGGAATTTTCGCGCACGCAGACGAAATCAATCTCGCTCGCGCCTTTGTCGCGCAGCGGGCTTTGCGTCCCGGCGAGCAGCTTGATCGGGCGCAGGTTGATGTATTGATCGAAGTTCTGACGGATTTTGATCAGCAAGTCGCGCAGTGAGATGTGGTCGGGCACGCGCGCCGGATCGCCAATCGCGCCCAGATAGATGGCGGGAAAATCCCGCAGCCGTTCGAGTCCGTCGTCGTCCATCATCCGTCCGGTGCGCAGGTAATAATCGCAGCCCCAGGGAAAGTCTTCGGTCTCAAGCTGGAAACCGCAGACTTCGGCGGCGGCGCGCAAGACGTTGAGACCGGCGGGAATCACTTCTTTGCCGATGCCGTCACCGGCGATGATTGCGATGCGATGTTTGTTCATTCAAGACCCCAGCGTAATTTTTAGACTACGGACTTCAGAAAACCGAGCAGCGCCTGGTTGACCTCCGCTGGCCGTTCCATCGGCGTCCAATGACCGACGCCTTCGATGAAGACTTTGCCGCGCAAATCCGCCATTCGTTTGTCCATCTGAGCCAGCCAACTGCCTCCGCCGAAGCTGAGCACGGGGTCTTTTGTCCCGGCGATGAAGAATGAAGGCGGTTCAATCTTTGCGTCTTCAAGCTGCGGCGTCAGCTCCAGGTTGCGGTCAATGTTCCGGTACCAGTTCAGCGGCCCGCGAAAACCGCTCTGCTCGTACTGCGCGACGTAATAATCCAAATCTTCTTCGGTCAGCCAGGCGGGCAGACGCTCAGGGTTGACCATCCCGTCGAGGAACTTCGCTGTCGCTGGTTTCCGGCCAGCCAGCAAACCTGCTGGAGCGTCGCCAGAGATCGTGAAATAAATCGTCCGCAGCGATTTCCGAATATCGGCTTCGAGTTCGGCTTCGGCCACGCCCGGCTGCTGGAAATAAACCATGTACCAGAAATTGTCACCAAAATTCTCCTGCCGGGTGAGCGTACCGACTCGCCCGCGAGTGTACGGCACGCTCAAACCAGCGACCGCGCGCACGCGCCGTGGATGCAAAAGCGCCGTATGCCATGCGACCGGAGCGCCCCAATCGTGACCAACGACGATGAACTGCTCGTGACCGAGAGCGCTGGCAATCCCGGCAACGTCGCTGGTCAACTCAACGATGTTGTAGGCTTCGATCTCGGCTGGACGGTCGCTGCCGCCGTAACCGCGCTGGTCGGGCGCGGCCACCTGGAACCCGGCCTCGACCAACGGCGTGATCTGATGTCGCCAGAGGTACCAGCATTGCGGGAAGCCGTGCAGGAGAATGACCAGAGGACCTGCGCCTTCGACGACGGCGCGCAGGCGGATGCCGTTTGTTTCGATCAGTTGAAAATTGGGTTCTTTCACAGATTCCTCCTGGCGCCGTTTCAACTTTGAGGTGGCCGGAGTAGCGCCTCGAAGCCTGCTTGAATGAAATGTCTGTCCGTGGTCAGCGCATCTGTCAGGCCGCGCTCCCGCATAACCACGAAAGATAGGCAATCGGTCAATCCCCACTCTTTGTCGGGACGAGCGCGATAAAGTTGAAAAGCCTGTTCGCAGAGATCTTCAGTCGCAGGCACGATCTCGACGGTGGGGTCAAATTCAAGGGACTCCAACAATTCAATGGCGGCGGCGCGATAGCGTTGTTTCGCCAAAGCATTGCCGATTTCCAGGATCACAGCCCGTGTGGTCACCAGCTTGACGCTATCGGCTTCAATCTCCTCGGCTAACCGCAGCGCTTGTTCGTGATGCTCATCTTTCGGCGAGGAAAGCGCGATGGCGTATGCGGTATCGAGGAAGACCTCACTTCTCGGCATCATCCTTATCTCCGTTATCTCCGTAAAGATACTCCTCAATTCTCTCTGACCAATCGCTTGGCCCTTCCAGTTCGAGCGAGCGAGCTGTTTGCAAGAAAGAAAGTCTGCGCGGAGTTTCCGGCTCACCTGCTTCCACAGTGATGCGCAATCGAGTATTGGGCTTCAAATCCAGCGGTTCAACCGGCCACAGAACCTGCCCGTCATAGACGGCTTCGAGAGTTATGCTCATTTCTCACCTCCTGGCGCTAGGATAACACGGAACCGGTTGGCAAGCGTGCGCCTGACACGGCCGTCTGGAATCCAGTTCCAATCAGCGGCGCTCTCACTGCCCCGGCTTCTTTTCCCCGGATGGCGCGCCCTTCCGTTTCAAGATGAGCGGTAAACTCCCGCCGCCTTGCGACCATTCGCCGTTGATGGTTTTCAGTTCTTTATCAATCGTCCCCTCGAACGTGCCCGCAAACTGTCTCATCTCGAACTTCAGCTTGGCGCCGTCGCGTTGAATAGTCGTGACGGGCGCGCCGATGATGTTCTGGTCCAGGCTGTCTAACTTGGCGGTCATTCCAGCTTCGTACGAGGTGATGTGCAGCACGACGCGCAGAGTTTGCCCGCCTGCCTCCAGCGCGCCTTCCCAATCCCCGTCAATGTCACTCGGTTTCGGCGTGCGTGGTTTCGCATCCGCGCGAGGTTTGGCGCGCGCGAAATCCAGCGCTACAGAAGCGGGACCCTGCGACCAGTTACCGCTGATGATATTCCGGCCAACATCCAGCTTTCCTTCGTAGGAAGCCTGAATGTCGTCCATCGCAAATTTCAGTACGCCGTCGCTGAAGCTGATCGAAGAGACCGGTATGCCCATCGCGCCTTGATCAACGCTGTCAAACGTCGCCTTCAACCCGTCCCCATCACCCTTCTTGACGTGCAGCGCCAGCCGAAGTTCAGCCGCGCCGATCTTTAACGTCCCTTCCCAATCGCCTTCGACGGCCTGCGCGCGGACGGCGACGGCGCCGAGCAGGCAAACAATCAGGCAGTAAAATATCTTGCGCATAAGATTTCCTTTCTCCGACTGGTGTTCATCATTCATGCTTCTGCCTTCAACCGCATCGGCTGCCGGCGCCAATACGTGAGCGAACGCCAGAGCCATTCCGCCGGGCCGAAGCGGTAACGCGCGAGCCACCACGGGCTGGCGACAAGCTGGAAAATCCAGATCGCCAGCACCACGCCGATCAAGCCCGTCCGGTTGATCGTGGCGTATAGACCGAACCCGTAGCCGTAAAAAAGCGTGGTGCAGATCAACGTCTGCGAAAGATAATTGGTCAGCGCCATCCGTCCCACAGCGGCGAGCCTCTGGGTCAGCCACTCGATCAGGCCGGCCTTGTAAACCAGCATCACCACCCCCACGTGCCCCAGCGCGACCAGCAGGCTTCCGGCGTAGTTGAAGATCAGGCCGAGCCTGAAGGCGAAGGCGACGTCAAACTGATGCGCCACCAATTCGCGAGCGCCGTAGGCCACAATCGGCAGGCCGATTCCATACCCGATGACAGCCGAGATCGCATAGAACCGATTCGAGCGCTTGGCCGAAAATACGCCCAGTTTCATCAATCCCATCCCCAGCAGCATCAGCCCGCCGGCGCGCCAGAGGAAAAAGGCGAGGAAGAAGACCGTCTGAAACATGACAAGCGTCCCGGCGCGGTGCTTGAAGATTCCCCAGTAGCCGCCGCGGTAAGTCTCGACCTGTTTAGCGATCTCCGCCGCCGTAGGCTGGAAGCCGGGCCGCATCTGGCTCCACTCGTCCATCGCCTGCCGCAGTTCCGGGGTCAGTTCGTCGCGCGAGCGTCCGGCCGAGATGGCGGCTTCGGCCTCGGCGGCTTTCTCTCTCAGGCCAGTTATCTGAAAGCCAAGCCCCATGGTGAGCGGGATGGCCACCATGATCACCAGCAGCCCGGCCACGACCAGCGTCTTCGCCGAGCGGCGGCGGAACAGATAGAGCCACAAGCCGCATACCGCGTAGTGGTAAAGAATGTCGCCCCACCACAGAAAGTAAGCGTGAGCGAGTCCGAAGGCGAGCAGCCAGCCAATCCGCCGGTAATAAACGCCGCGCGGCGAGCGGCCCCGGGCCTCGGCTCGCCCGGCCATCAGCACCAGCCCGGCCCCGAAGAGCATCGAGAAGATCGCCATCATCTTCAAGTCGAAAAACAAGTGGCTCAGCAGCCAGACGACGTAGTCCGAACCGGCGAAGCCGCCCGCGACCAGTGGGTTGCCGTAGGCCGCATCCGGCAGCGCAAAGGCGATGATGTTCATCACCAGAATGCCCAGCAGCGCAAACCCGCGCAACACGTCTACCGAAGCGATCCGATCCGGCTCGGCCACCGGTCCCATCGCCGGCTTCCCTTCAGACACCTCGACAGGATGAGTTACTTCAACTTTGTCAGCCATTGTGGAGCCTCCTGATTTTGGTTTGGAATTATCATCAGCCATCGAGACTGAAAAGGAAACTAAACTTTGAACAAAGTCTAAATAGTCCGATTTTCCTTTCCGGCATTTTCCTTTCCAGCCAGCCGGCGATCAGAAAGGAAAATGCCGGAAAGGAAAATAAGAGCCGAAAGTGGGTGGGTTACTTTTGAACCTGTCCACTACAGTAATTCTTGTGGGTAGAACAATGCCGGTCAGACTTTTATTCCCTTGCCCTCATTCCTCTGCTAATGGCAAAGGAATGGGGCAAGGGAATGACTTCCCTTTGTACCCACAGAAAATCCGGTAGCGCCTCAGTTTTGGGAAATGGCGATCCCAGAAGCGGACAACTCGCCTCTCATCCTGATCCTCGGCTTCATCTCAAATCACATTGTTCAAGAACTTAGGCGATTGGCCGAAGGTGGCACGCCGCTTGGTTAAAGGAAAATGGCCCACGACGCAGCAGGCGTTCCCGCAAACGATCCTTGCCGTGCGCACGAGCGCCGAACCACTCGGCTTGATCGAAGCCGTGCGCAACGAAGTCCGCGCGCTCGACAAAGACCTCTCGCTGGCCGAGGTGAAGACGCTCGAAACGGTGGCGGGGACGGCGGTCGCGGGACGGCGCTTCACGCTCTGGCTGGTCGGCCTCTTCGCGCTGACGGCGTTGCTGCTGGCGGCCATCGGGATTTACAGCGTGTTGTCGTATTTGGTCGCGCAACGCACGCATGAGATCGGCGTGCGGATGGCGCTGGGGGCGCAACTCGGCGACGTGCTGAAATTGGTCGTCCGGCAGGGAATGACGCTGGTTTTGTTGGGCGTCGTGTCGGGAATGGCGGCGGCCTTTGGTTTGACCCGATTGATGAAAGGGTTGCTGTTCGAGGTGAAGGCGACCGATCCGTTGACCTTTGCGTCGGTAGCCGCGCTGCTCGCAGTTGTGGCGTTGCTGGCTTGCTGGATTCCTGCGCGGCGGGCGACGAAGGTTGATCCGATGGTCGCTCTCAGACACGAATAGTCGCGACCGTTGGCTCGAGCGCTCGGTCGCTCGTCAACCGGTTTCACGGCGCGGGGGCGCAGCAACGGGCTGGGGCAAATGCGCTGTGGTGTCTTCGACCACGCTGTGCCCCGCCGATGGCGCAGCGTCAATGACGAGTTGATCAGTGGTTTTGGCGGGAAGCGCGATTGGCTCCGGCGATGCGGGCATGGCAGTTCGCGTCTGTTGTCCGGCGAGTTTCACCAGCCGCCGGCTGATGAAAAAACCGTTGAAGAGGAGGCCGATTCCGACCAGAAATGGGATTAATCCAAACAGCCACAGTCTGTGAATGATCTTCCCGTCGCCCCCGGATTCTGTCTCCGCCACAGCGCCAAAGAAGAAATAGAAAGCGATCATCACACCAATGCCGGCGAGGGTGGTGATGACGCCGGCCTTGATTTCATTGAGCCGTTTCTTTTCCTCCTTGAGCCGTTTCTCTTCAGGCGTGACGCCGCGCCGCCGCTCCAACTCGTCCGGGTCGTAGACCATTTCCGCCCACCAGGTCTTGCTCCAATCGAACTTCTCATCGGCGGGGCGGGAGGTCATCCCTTCGCGCACGCCGCGCAGGTTAGCGCCGCATTGGCGGCAGAATTTGAGATCATCGCTGGCTTGAAGACCGCATCCTGGACAGAACATAACGACTCCTCGAAAAAGGTACCGCAGGCTGTCTAGCCTGCGGAGGCTCGATTAGTGAGTCGTTCCATTACTACCAAGCGGCTTGATGATGAAGCCTCCGCAGGCTAGACAGCCTGCGGTACGTCGCGGTCGCATTTTCATTGTTTCCGGTGACGTTGGCGTTGTGAACGACTCCTTTGATTTTAT
>Ga0187892_10007290_pt1 | contig 15845 bp, 16 predicted proteins | sample MA1701073metaG_FD_139345 | JGI IMG/M metagenome (GOLD analysis project Ga0187892, IMG submission 139345) | Bio-ooze microbial communities from a basaltic lava cave in the Kipuka Kanohina Cave System on the Island of Hawaii, USA - MA170107-3 metaG ... | reverse complement strand
TGGGCGCCCGGGGGATCCCGATGACCGTGTTCGTCGATCCGAGCGGCCGCGAGCTGTGGCGCGTGGCCGGGCCTGCCCGATGGGACGACCCGGAAGTCCTCGCGCGGATCCGCGGTTACTTGGTTCCTCGCGGTGCTGCCGTGTGCGGTGATGTGCGCGCTTGGGCTATGCGCGAACCGGCTCGGGCCGAAGAACGCGGGCGCGGGAACCGGCGCGGCCCCCGCGCCGAAGGCGCCGGAGCGGCCGGCCTCGATCGTCGCCGCGGACCGTGAATCGGGCGTGCCCCCGGCCGCAGCGACGCGCGAGCGTGGGTGAGCGAGGTCGCCGCCCTCGCACCCAGGAGGCCGGATGCGAATCTACGAGCGGTGGCTGTTGCCGCGGCTTATCGACCTCGCGATGCGGAACAAAGAGGCGACCCGGTACCGGCAGAAGATGATCCCGGGAGCGCGCGGCAGGGTCCTCGAGATCGGCGTCGGCTCCGGCTTGAACCTGCCGTTCTACGGGCCCGAGGTCGCCCACCTCTACGCGCTCGATCCCTCCGAGGCGCTGCTTGCCATGGCGGGCAGAAAGCGCGCGCCGGGGGGCGTTCCGGTCGAGTTCCTCCAAGGCTCGGCGGAGGAGATCCCGCTCGCGACGCGCAGCATCGATACCGTCGTCACGACCTGGACCCTGTGCACGGTGCCCGACGCGACGCGGGCGCTGCGGGAGGCGCGGCGGCTCCTCGGCCCCGGGGGTGCGTTGCTGTTCGTCGAGCACGGGCTCGCGCCGGATCCCGGCGTCGAGCGCTGGCAGCTGCGGCTCAACCCGGTGTGGCGCCGCTGCTCCGGTGGTTGCAACCTCGACCGCAAGATCGATCGGCTCATTCGCGAGGCGGGCTTCGAGATCCTCGAGCTCGAGAACGAGTACGCAAAGGGGCCGCGGCCGTTCACCTACATGTATTTCGGCCGTGCCCGCCCGGCGCGAGGCGGCGCCGCAGCGCAGGTGACTCCGGGCTCGAGCCCGAGCGAGCGGGGCGGGACTGCGCCGCACACACCTCTCGGGTGAGCACCGAGCCATGCGAGTGTTGCCGAAGCGACCGCGCGACTATCCCTGGTACCTCAGGCCGTTCTTCTGGCGCCAGCGGCGCAAATACGGCGCGGTGCTCGACTCGTCATTGCTGTGGGCGCGATCACCGCGGCTCTTTCTCGGCGTCGCCGTGCTGTACGGCATGATCGACCGCGCCCGCTCGCCGCTCGGGCCGGCACTGCGTTCGCTGGTGACGGTGCGAATCTCGCAGCTGAACGGCTGCACGTTCTGCGTCGATCTCAACGCCGCGACGCTCCTGAAGCGGGGCGCGCCGCTCGAGAAGGTGACGAGCCTTGCGGGATGGCGCGAGAGTCCGCTCTTCGATGCGCACGAGCAGGTCGCGCTGGAGTATGCGGAGGCGATGACGCTCTCGGACCGCAGGGTCGACGACGCGCTGATGGCGCGACTCCGCGCGCACTTCGACGAGGACGCCGTCGTGGAGCTCACCGGGCTCGTCGCGTTCCAGAACCTCTCGAGCAAGTTCAACACCGCGCTCGGTGTCGCGCCGCAGGGGTTCTGCGCCGAGCTCGACGCGCACCGCGCCGAGGGCGGGCCCCTTCGCCCGGGCCGCGCCAGCTTGCCGGAAGGGGAGCGGTGACGGAAAGGAGCACGTCGCCAGGCGCGCCGGGAGGGCGACGCGCATAATCGGGGGACCGCATCGGAAGTCGGGGTTCGCGCGTATCAGCGAGGACCGGCGACTTGCGGCACCTGGAGCGCTGGCTGCAGTTGATGGAATGGAGGGATCGCCATGATGGATTGTGGAATGGGCTCGCTCTGGGGGTGGGGCTGGATGGGGTCGATCGGATCGATCGCCGCCTGGCTCGCCGTCATCGCCGCCGCGGTGATGCTTGCCCGGTACGCGTTCGTCGAGCGCGGCGCAGGCAGGGCTCGAGCCCTGCGGATCCTGGAGGAGCGGTACGCCCGCGGCGAGATCGAGCAGGAGGAGTTCCTGCGCCGCCGGGCGGACCTCGGGGGCGCCGCACGCCCCGCTTGAGCTGAGCGAAGGAATGCTGCCCGTCCCGACGCCTCCGAGCCGCGGGTCGACCGGAGATCGATGATGCTCAGGTCGCTCGCTCGCCTCCGGCGCCAGGGAGCGCTGCTCGTGGTCGTCGCGCTGCTGATGCTCCACGCGCGGATCGCGATCGCCGGCTGCCTGGTCCCCGACCTCGCTTCGCTCGCCGCGGAGCGCTCGCGCGTCGGCGTCTCGGCGCCCTGCCACGAGATCGCGCCCGAGGCGTCCGAGATCTGCCTCGCCCAGTGCGTCCACGCGGCAGGGGATTTCATGAACGGCGCGGATCTCGGCTCGGTGTTTCCGGCTGCGGTCCCGGCGACCAGCCCGTCGTTTCCTCTCGCGTGGTCCATGGAGCCGCGCCGCGCTGCGGAGCCGCGGCCAGCGCCCGCCACGGGCCCGCCTCTGATCTACCTGCTTCAGCGCCTCCTTATTTAGAAGCGACGCACCTCGCGTGTGTGGCGCGCCGCCATCGGCGCGCCATCTCTTCGCGCGGCACGGCGCCGCGCGTGGCTTCTGGAAAGGAGTTGCCGTGAAGTCGTCGCTTGTCTCGCACGTCCACATCGCCCGCTCGTTACGTGAGGGGCGACAGCCGTCGCGCCGCTCGGTCGGGCGCACGCTTCTGTACGCCTTTGGTGCCGTCATTTTCGCCGCGGCGGCGCCCGCTCGTCCTCAAACCACGCCGCTCTCGCTCGACGCGGCGCTCGCGGCCGCGGAACGCGAGTCTCCGCGGCTCGCCGCGCGGCGCCACGCGATCGCCGCCGCGGGCGAGCGTACGGCCCGGGCCGGGGAGCTGCCCGATCCGAAGCTCCGCGTCGGCATCGACAACCTTCCGGTCAGCAGCGACGACGCGTTCCGCCTGAACACCGACTTCATGACGATGCGCCGGATCGGCGTCATGCAGGAGGTGCCGAACGCGGACAAGCGTCGGGCGCGCGCGCGCCGCGCCGCGGCCGAGCAGGAGGTGGAGACCGCCGCGGTCGCGGCGACGCGCACGGCGCTGCGGCGCGAGACCGCCGCGGCGTGGTTCGAGGTCCATTACGCGGAGCGCGCGAAGCGCGAGCTCGAGCGGCTCGCCGGGCAGATCGCCTTGCAGCGGGACACGCTCGGCCCGGCGATCGCCGCGGGGCGCGCGAGCGCTGCCGACGGATTCGCGCTCGGCGGCGCGCACGAAGGCGTGCGCGAGCGCCTGATCGAACAGGACCGCGCCATCGCGAAAGCGCGCGTGCAGCTGGCGGCGCTCGTGCAAGAGCCCGCGTCGGCGCCGCTCGGTGCGGCCCCGGACACCGCCCGGCTGCCGGTCGCGCGCGAGCGGCTGCTCGCCGAGCTGCACGCGCATCCGGAGCTCGCCCCCTCGCACGAGCGGGTGCGGCTCGCGCGGAGCGACCTCGCGCTCGAGCGCACGACGAAGACCCCCGACTGGAACGTCGAGGTGCTCTACGGGTGGCGTTCGCCGAACTTCTCGAACATGGTCACGGTGATGTTCAGCATCGACCTGCCGCTCGCCGCGGGGCGGCGCCAGGACCGCGACATCGCGGCGCGCCTCAGGGAGGTCGACCAGACCGAGGCGATGGCCGAAGAAGCCCGGCGAATGCACGAGGCCGAGGTGCGGTCGACGCTCGCCGATTGGGACGCGGCGGTGGCGCGCCTCGAGCGCTACGACGCCAGCATCCTGCCGCTCGCGCGCGACCGCGCGCAGGCCGCGCTCGCCGCCTATCGCGGCGGCACCGGCTCGCTCGCGATGGTGATCGAGGCGAGCCGCGGCGAGACCGAGGCCGAGCTCGCACGCCTCGGCGCCGAAGGCGAGCGAGCGCGGGCCTGGGCGAAGCTCGCCTATCTCCTGCCCGAGGAGGCGAGGCCATGAACCGGAACCTGTCGCTCGTCGTCGCGGGCGTCGCGCTCGCGGCCGCTGCGGCCGCGGGCGGGTACTGGCTCGCGTTGTCGCGGGCGCCCGCCGCGTCCGCGACGCCCGCCGCCGAGCCGCAGCCGGGGCGGAAGGTCCTCTACTGGTACGACCCGATGTTCCCGCAGCAGAAGTTCGACAAGCCGGGCAAGTCGCCCTTCATGGACATGCAGCTCGTGCCGAAGTACGCCGACGACGGCGCCGACGAGGCGACGGTCGCGATCAGCCCCCGCGTCGTGCAGAACCTCGGCATCCGCACCGCGGAGGCGCGGCCCGGATCGCTCGCGCCGCGGTTCGCCGCCGTCGGCAGCGTCGAATACAACGAGCGCTCGGTGGTGGTGGTGCAGCCGCGCGCCAACGGCTTCGTCGAGAAGCTCCTCGTCCGCGCCCCGCTCGACCCGGTGCGCGAAGGCGAGCCGCTGATCGAGATCCTCTTTCCCGAATGGGCGGCGGCGCAGGAGGAGTATCTCCTGCTGCGGCGTCTGACGAGCCCCGACGCCGAGGCGCTCAAGGCGGCGGCGCGCCAGCGGCTGGTGCTGCTGGGGATGTCGGAGGAGCAGATCGCCGCGGTGGAGCGCGAGGGGCGGGCGCAGGCGCGCGTGACGCTGCGCGCGCCGGTGTCCGGCGTCGTGGCCGAGCTCGGCGTGCGCGAGGGCATGACGGTGTCGGCCGGCGCGATGCTGTTCCGCATCGCCGGGCTCGACACGGTGTGGGTCGTCGCCGAGGTCCCCGAGGCGGAGGCGGGGCTGCTCGTCCCCGGCGGCCGGGTCGAAGCGCGCGTGCCCGCCTATCCGGAGAGCGTGTTCCCCGGCCGCGTGAGCGCGATCCTGCCGGAGGTGAACGCCGCGACGCGCACGGTGCGCGCCCGCGTCGAGGTCGCAAATCCGGGCGGCAAGCTCAAGCCCGGCATGTACGCGAATCTCGCGTTCGTCGCCCGCGGCCGCGAAGGGCTGCTCGTCCCGATCGAGTCGTTGATCCGCACCGGCGAGCGCAGCGTCGTGATTCTCGCCGAGAGCGGCGGGAAGTTCCGTGCCGTCGAAGTCGAGGTCGGCATGGAGTCCGGCGCCGACGCCGAGATCCGCAAGGGGCTGAAGCCCGGGAACCGGGTCGTCGTCTCCGGGCAGTTCCTGATCGACTCCGAGGCGAGCCTGCGCGGCACCCTCGCCCGGCTGGAGGGCGCGGCCGAACCGCAGCCCGGCCCGGCCGGGGCGGGACTGCATCGCGGCACGGGGAAGGTCACCGAGCTCGATGTGGCGCGGGGCCGTGTCGAGCTCGACCACGGGCCGATCCCGTCGATGAAATGGCCGTCGATGAAGATGGGCTTCGCCGTGGAGCACGTGGGCGAGATCGCCAAGCTCAAGAAGGGCGACAAGGTCGAGTTCGAGATGCGGGGTGAGCCGAACAAGGACGGCGACTACGTCGTCACCCGCATCGTGCCGGCGAAATAGGAGCCGATCATGCTGAAAAAACGCTGGAACGAGGGGGCACGCCCCCTCGTAGCTTTCGCGGCCCGGACGGAGCAGCCATGATCGAACGACTCATCCGCTGGTCGATCGCGAACCGGTTCCTCGTGCTGATGGCGACCGTGCTCGTCACCGCTTGGGGCGTGTACGCGGTGCTGCGCACGCCGCTCGACGCGATCCCCGATCTCTCCGACGTGCAGGTGATCATCCGGACGACCTATCCGGGCCAGGCGCCGCGCATCGTCGAGGACCAGGTCACCTATCCCCTCACGACGACGATGCTGTCGGTGCCGGGGGCGAAGACCGTGCGCGGTTACTCGTTCTTCGGCGATTCGTTCGTGTACGTGCTGTTCGAGGACGGCACCGACCTCTACTGGGCGCGCTCGCGCGTGCTCGAGTACCTGAGCCAGGTCCAGGCGCAGCGGCTGCCGGCGCAGGCGAAGCCCGCGCTCGGCCCCGACGCGACCGGCGTCGGCTGGATCTACCAGTACGCGCTCGTCGACCGCTCCGGGCGCCACGACCTCGGGGAGCTGCGCGCGATCCAGGACTGGTTCCTCAAGTACGAGCTGAAGGCGCTGCCCAACGTCGCCGAGGTCGCCTCGATCGGCGGGATGGTGCGCCAGTACCAGGTGGTGCTCGATCCGGATCGGCTGCGCGCCTACGCGATCCCGCACTCGCGGGTGGTCGCGGCGATCCAGAACGCGAACCGCGAGACCGGCGGCTCGATCGTCGAGCTCGCCGAGGCCGAGTACATGGTGCGCGCGAGCGGGTATCTGCAGACGCTCGACGACTTCCGCGCCATCCCGATCATCACGGGGAAGGGCGGCATCCCGGTGACGCTGAAGGACATCGCGCGCATCCAGGTCGGGCCGGAGATGCGCCGCGGCGTCGCCGAGCTCGACGGCGAGGGCGAGGTCGCGGGCGGGGTGGTGCTCCTGCGCGCCGGCAAGAACGCGCTCGAGACGATCGACGCGGTCAAGGCGAAGCTCGCCGAGCTGCGCAAGAGCCTGCCGGCCGGCGTCGAGATCGTCGAGACCTACGACCGCTCGGGGCTGATCGAGCGCGCGGTGCGGCATCTGCGCGACAAGCTGGTCGAGGAGTTCATCGTCGTGGCGCTGGTGTGCGTCGTGTTCCTCATCCACCTGCGCTCGGCGTTCGTCGCGATCGTCACGCTGCCCCTCGGCGTGCTCATGGCGTTCATCGTGATGCTGTACCAGGGCGTGAACGCGAACATCATGTCGCTCGGCGGCATCGCGATCGCGATCGGCGCGATGGTCGATGCGGCGATCGTGATGATCGAGAACGCGCACAAGAAGCTCGAGGCCTGGGCGCACGCCCACCCCCCTGTGAAGGGGGGTGCCGAGCAGAGCGAGGCGGGGGGGTTCGCCGCGCTCGACGCCGCCACGCGCTGGCGCCTCATCGGCGACGCAGCGGTCGAGGTGGGACCGGCGCTGTTCTTCTCGCTCCTCATCATCACGCTGTCGTTCGTGCCGGTGTTCGCGCTCGAGGCGCAGGAGGGACGGCTCTTCTCGCCGCTCGCTTACACCAAGACCTACGCCATGGCCGCCTCGGCCGGGCTCGCGGTCACCCTGATCCCGGTCCTGATGGGCTATCTCGTCCGCGGGCGCATTCCGGAGGAGCGGCGGAACCCGATCAACCGCTTCCTGATCGCGGTCTACCGGCCGTTGCTCGCAGTCGTCCTCCGCCGGCCGAAGACGACGCTCCTCGCCGCGGCGGCCGTGCTCGCCGTGACCTGGATCCCGGTGTCGCGGCTCGGCGGTGAGTTCCTGCCGCCGCTCTACGAGGGCGATCTGCTCTACATGCCGTCGGCGCTGCCCGGAATCTCGCCGGCGAAGGCCGCGGAGCTGCTCCAGCAGACCGATCGGATCATCGCGACGGTGCCCGAGGTGAAGCGCGTCTTCGGCAAGGTCGGCCGCGCCGAGACCGCCACCGATCCCGCGCCGCTCGAGATGGTCGAGACGACGGTGCAGCTGAAGCCGCGCTCGGAGTGGCGCCCCGGCATGACCCCCGAGAAGCTCGTCGAGGAGCTGGACCGGCTGGTGAGGCTTCCCGGGCTCGCGAACATCTGGATCCCGCCGATCCGCAACCGCATCGACATGCTCGCGACCGGGATCAAGAGCCCGCTCGGGATCAAGGTGTCGGGAAACGACCTCGCCGAGATCGACCGGGTGGCGGCCGACATCGAGCGCGTGGTCAAGGACGTGCCCGGCGTCACTTCCGCGCTCGCCGAGCGGGTGACCGGCGGGCGCTACATCGACGTGCGCGTCGATCGCGCCGCGGCCGCGCGCTACGGCCTCAACGTCGCCGACGTTCAATCGGTGGTGTCGGCGGCGATCGGCGGCGAGAACGTCGGCGAGACGGTCGAGGGCCGCCGGCGCTTCCCGATCAGCGTGCGCTACCCGCGCGAGCTGCGCGACTCGGTCGAGAAGCTGCGGCGCCTGCCGGTCGTGACCGAGGCGGGCGCGCAGGTACCGCTCGCGGCGGTCGCGGCGATCGACATCTCGACCGGCCCGCCGATGCTCCGGAGCGAGAACGCGCGGCTCGCCGGCTGGATCTACGTCGACATGCGCGGGCGCGACCTGCTGTCCGTGGTGCGCGATGCGCAGGCCGCCGTCGCGAGCGGCGTGGCGCTCCCGCCCGGAGTGTCGGTGCAGTGGTCGGGGCAGTTCGAGTACCTCGTGCGGGCGGCGAAACGGCTCGCGGTGGTCATTCCGTTCACCGCCGCGATCATCTTCGTGCTGCTCTACCTCACGTTCCGTCGCTTCGACGAGGCGCTGCTCCTGATGGTCACGGTCCCGTTCGCGGCGGTGGGCGGCTTCTGGTACGTCTGGGCGCTCGACCACAACCTCTCGGTCGCGAGCGCCGTCGGCTTCATCGCGCTCACCGGTGTGGCGGCGGAGTTCGGCGTGGTGATGCTGATCTACCTCAAGCAGGCGCTCGAGCGGCGCCTCGCCGACGGCGCGCCGGCGACCGAGCGGACGCTGCTCGAGGCGATCGACGAAGGCGCGGTGCTGCGCGTGCGGCCGAAGGCGATGACGGTCGCGGTGATCCTCGCCGGGCTGGCGCCGATCATGTGGTCGGAGGGCACCGGCGCGGAGGTGATGCAGCGGATCGCGGCGCCGATGATCGGCGGCATGATCACCGCGCCGCTGCTGTCGATGTTCGTCGTTCCGGTGGCGTATTACCTGCTGCGCCGGCGTGGGCTCGAGCGCGAGCGGCCGGTGCGGCTGGGCGACGGCGCGCTGCTGCTCGGCCAGCCGGAGGGGAAGGCGTCATGAGACCGCACCGGCGAACCTGGGAGCGGAACTCAAGCCCGTTCCACGGCCAGCTTGAGGCCGGCGGCTCTCAAGATGGCGTGCAACGTCGAAAAGCGCGGATTCCCGTTCGGAGACAGCGCGCGGTACAGGCTCTCGCGCGGCACGCCGGCGGCCTTCGCAATCTTGGCCATGCCTTCGGCTTCGGCCACCGTCCTGAGAGCCGCAAGATAGACGCGCGGGTCCCCGTCCTCCGCAGCGGCGTTCAGATACGCCGCGGCGAGCCGGGGGTCCTCACGCAACTCGGCGACGAGCCGCACGCGGTGCGAAACCGTCAGCGTCTTGCGCGTGGATCGCGCTGCTTGCGATTTTCGTACTCTTGCCATAGCGCCACCGCCCTCTCGATATCGGCGTCCTGCTTACGCTTGTCGCCCCCGCAAAGCAGCACGATGACCGCCTTGCCGTCCCGAGCGAAATAGACGCGGTACCCCGGGCCCCAGTCGATCCGCAACTCGCTCACGCCGTCACGAAGAGGCTTGGCGTCGCCGAAGTTTCCGACCTCCAAACGTTCCAACCGCGCCAGGATCCGCGCCCGGGCCTGCCGGTCGGAAAGCTCGGAAAGCCATCGCGTCAATGGCTCGTCGCCCGCTGCGGTCTTGTAGCGCCTGAGCTCGAAGGCCATTGAGTGTATCGTATACGTTACAAAGCGGCAACCTTGCTGCGAGCCGATTCTGCTGGGGGGAGTGGCTCAGCCGATGAGCCGCAGCGCGCCGCGTCGCGGGGCCTCCCGCGAAGCCGGGCGCTTCAGCGGTAGAAGTACTCCACCAGCGCGAGGCTGGTGGAGGGGACGTAGGTGACCAGCAGCAGCACCGCGATGAGCACCGCGATGTACGGGATGTTCCAGCGCGTGGTCGCCCAGATGTCGGTGCGCGCGATCGAGCAGGTGACGATGAGCACGCTCGCGACCGGCGGGGTCTGCTGGCCGATGGCGAGATTGAGCGTGACGATGATGCCGAAGTGGACCAGGTCGAGGCCGATCGCATCGACGATCGGCAGCACGATCGGCACCACCAGGATGATCGCCGCCGCGCTGTGCAGCACGAACCCGAGCACGAAGAAGAGCAGGTTGAGCAGCGCGAGCACCAGGGTTTTGTCGCTGGTCAGGCTGGTGACCGCCTGGGCGAGCTGCTGCGGCACCCTGGTCTCGGTGAGCAGCAAGCCGAGGAGCGCCGAGGTGGCGATCAGCAGCATCACCACCGCGGTCTGCACCACGCCGTCGAGCGCGCAGGCGTAGAGGAATTTCCAGTCGATCTCGCGATAGATGATCCCGCTCACGAACAGCGCCGCGAGCACGGCGAGCCCGGCGCCCTCGGTCGCGGTGACCACGCCGCCGAAGATCCCGCCCAGGATCACGATCGGGAGCAGGAACGCCCAGGCCGCCGCCTTGAAGCTGGTCCACAGGCGCGCGAGCTGGAACATCTCGCCGGCGGCGAAGCCGTAGCGCCGCGCGAGCAGCCAGGCGACCGCCATCAGGCCGAAGCCGCCCAGCAGCCCGGGCACGATGCCGGCGACGAAGAGCTGCACGATCGAGGCGCCCGCCAGCGTGCCGTAGAGGATCATCGGGATGGAGGGCGGGATGATGATCGCGAGCGACGCCGAGGAGGACGTGGTGGCCGCGGCGAACTCCGCCGGGTAGCCCTTCTTCTTCATCGCCGGAATCATGATGCCGCCGGTGGCCGCCACGTCGGCGACCGCCGAGCCCGAGATCTCGGCGAAGAACATCGACACGCCGATGTCCACCATCGCGAGCCCGCCGCGGAACGAGCCGAACAGCGCGCCGGCGAAGTCGATCAGGCGCCGCGTGATGCCGCCCGCGTTCATGATGCCGCCGGCGAGGATGAACAGCGGGATTGCGAGCAGCGGAAAGCTGCGCGTGCCCTCGTACATCGTGATCGCCGCGTTGAGCAGATTCGCGGTGCCGTGCAGGACGATCATGCCGGCGAGCGCGGTGATGCCGATCGCGGCGGCGATCGGGACGTTGATCATCACCAGCGCGATGAGGCCCAGCAGCATGGCGAGCGTCGCCATGGCTCAGATGCTTTCCTTGACCGCGGCGCGGCCCTGCCGGAGCACGGCCCATTCCCTGGGGATCGACAGCGCCTGGCACACGATGAACAGGACCGCGCCGGCCGGGATCACCGACTGCGTGAGCTGCACCGGGACCCAGGGCAGGCTGATCAGGCCGTCGCCCTTGAGCAGGATCACCACCTCCAGGCCGTACAGGCCGATGATCGCGAAGAAGGCGATCACCAGCCCTTCCGACAGCGCGAAGAGCGCGAGCCGCAGCGGCGGCGGGATGCGCACCAGCACCTCGGGCGAGCCGAGGTGGCCGCGCTTCAACGCCGCGTAGGCCGCGCCGTAGTAGGTGAGCCAGGCGAGGACCACCGTCGCCACCTCGTCGTACCAGCTGAGCGAGGCGCCCAGCTGCCGGAACGCCACGGCGACCAGCACCAGCAGCGTGAGCGCCACGATCAGGGCGACGCAGAACGCGCCGAGCGCCGTCTCGACGCCGCGCCGGAACGCGTTCATGCGCGCGCGGCTGCCGCAGCGGCGCGGCACCCCCGCGGCCCGCCGGCGGCCGGCCGCCGCACCGCCGGTTCAGGCCGGCGCCGCATTCAGCAGCCGGTCTTGGCGAGCGCGAGCGCGCGGTTGATGAGGTCGCGCCCGCCGGGGACTTCCTTGGCGAAGAGCTCGTACACCGGCTCGCTCGCCTTGACGAAGGCTTCGCGGTCGGCGACGTTGAACTGCATGCCGCCGGCGATCAGCGCCTTCTTGGTGTCCTCCTCTTCCTTGCCGGCGATGGCGTAGGTCCACGGCTGCACTTCCCGGCCGGCGGCGAGGATCGCCGCGCGCACGTCCTCGGGCCAGGCGTTCCAGCGCCGCAGGCTCGCGCTCGGGAAGCTCGGCGTGTAGACGTGACTGGTCTCGGAGAGGAACTTCTGCACCTCCTGGAACTTGCCCGCCAGGATGTTGGTGTACGGGTTCTCCTGTCCGTCGAGCACGCCGGTGCGCAGCGCGACGAACACCTCCGAGAACGCCATCGGGGTCGGGTTGGCGCCATAGGCCTGGAACATGCGCACCCGCCAGACGCCCTGCGGCACGCGCAGCTTGATGCCCTTCAGGTCCTCTGGCTTGTTGATCGCGCGCACGTTGTTGGTGATGTGGCGCACGCCGTTTTCCCAGATGCCGAGCAGCTTGTAGCCCTGCTTCTCGTACTTCGCGGCGAGCTCGGGCCAGATGATCTTGTCGCCGATGCAGGCCATGTGCTTGCGGTCCTTGACGAGGTACGGCAGGTCGAACAGCCCGAACTCCGGCACCACGCTCGAGGTCGCGGTCGAGGGCTGCGACATGTCCAGGGTGCCGAGCTTCAGCTTCTGCAGCATCTCGGCGTCGCTGCCGAGCTGGCCGGAGTGGAACACCTCGATCTTCGCCTTGCCGCCCAGCTTCGCGTTCACGCGCTTGGCGAACTCCTGCGAGGAGAGCTCCTGCACGTTGCCGGGAGGCGAGGTCGTGCCGTACTTCATCTCCAGCGCCTGCGCTTGGGGGGCGGCGAACGCCAGCCCGGCAAGCGCGGCGAGCGCCGCTGCCTTGCGCATCATGGTCTCCCTCCTTTGGAATCGAGCGGCCATCATAAGGACATGGCGGGCGAAGCGCCACCGGCCGCGCCCCGCCCTCGATCCGTGGACAAGGCGAGTGCCCCGGTATAGGGTTGGCTACGACCCGCGAAACCGCAACCGGAGGCGAACATGCTCAAGAAGGAGATCAAGATCCGCTCGAGCCAGGGCGGAGAGTACGACTGCTATCTGGTGACGCCCGAGGGGCAGGGGACGACGCCGGCCGTGGTGCTCGCCTCCGCGGTGCATGGCGTCGACGCGGACATTCGCGCGATCGCCGACGAGTTCGCCGCCCACGGCTACATCGCGGCGGCCCCCGATCTCTTCTGGCGCTCGATTCCGGGGCCGCTCGCGCGCAGCGACAACCGCGCGAAGGAGCGCTCGCAGCCGCGCCTCGAGAAGATCAAAGCCGGCGAGAGCGACTTGACGGACACCCTGGGCGAGGTCCGCAAACACCCTCGGTTCAACGGGCGCGCCGCGGTGATCGGCTTCTGCTACGGCGGCCCCTACACCATCCTCGGGCCCAAGCGCCTGGGCTACGCCGCGGGCATCTCCTGCCACGGCACGAACATGCTCGATTTCATCGGGGAGCTCGAGGGCGTCTCGCAGCCGGTGTGCATCGTCTGGGGCGACCAGGACCACGCGGCGCCGGCACCGGTGCTCGAGGCCTATCGCCGCGTGCCCGCGAGCATGAAGAACGTGGAAGTGCACGTCTTCCCCGGCGTGCAGCACGGCTACATGATGCGGGGGAACCCCGAGGCGTTCGACGCGAAGACGCGCGACTTCTCCATGGAGCGCGCGCTGGCGATCCTCGACGGCCTGCGCGGCGAGGGCGAACGGATGCGCAAGGCGGGCTGACGTGGCGTATTGCCTCCCCCGGGCGGCGTCGCCTGTCGCCGGGGGGTGACGCATTTCACGCCGATACAAACGATTACATCGGACCGGGTCCCGGCAAAACCGTCGTTACATCTGCCCAATAGGCTGAGCGCGTCTCACCAACAGGAGACTCAGGAGACTGCGATGAAACGACTGCTCAGTGGACTCGCCGCCGCTTCGCTGCTGATCGGGTTGCCGCTCGCGGCCGCCGCGGGCGACCGCGACGACGATCGCCGCGGATGGAACCGGCACGGGCATTACGGCCATCACGGCCACTGGCACAGGCCGAGGCACGTGCATCACCACGACTACCATCGCCCGGCGCCGCCCGTCGTGTACTACCCGGCCCCGGCCCCGCACGTCGTCTACCGGCCGGTGTATGTCCCGGCGCCGGTCGTGCATCATCCGCCCGTCTTCGACGGTCCGCGGGTGAGCGTCGGGTTCCGGATCCTGTTCTGACGGGGACGGTCTCCCTTCCTGAGCGGGGGTGTCGCCGTCGGGCGACGGGCGGCCGATTCCGCGCCACCCCCTCGTTCCGGGGGGGAGAACTTTTCCGGGTTGGGACGGTCTCTCGGATGACTTTCAGCTGCTTCGTCCGTATACTGCCGCCTCCGTGAAGCGCCTCCTCAAGCGATTCCTGGTCGTTCTTCTGCTCGGCTGGCTGCCGCTGCAGGCGTCGGCGTTCCCGCTGATCGCCTTGCTGTGCGAGCGGAATCCGTCGGACGTCCATGGTTACGCCGCGGTCCACGTCCAGCACGGACACGCCGGCGATGCCTCCGGGCATGAGAGTCATGGCAACGCCGGCGACGATCCTGCGTCGCTCGTCTCGTTGCACAACTGCTGCCACAACCTCACGTCGGCGGCGGTGCCGACCATCACGAAGATCCCGGCCGCGCCGGCGACGGGCATCGACCCGACGCCGCTACTCCACTTCTCCAGTTTCGTCCCCGACCAGCCGAAGCGTCCGCCGCTAGCGGCGTAGTCCTCGCCGGTCCTCGCCAGGACCGGATTCCCGGCATTTCGTCTCCGCCCGACGCACGCTCGCGTGCGCCGAGGAGTGTTCGGAGCGCGGCTCGTGCCGCGCCCGGAAATACGACTGAGGACTCGAACGCGTGAACGTCTTACTCATTGCCCTGGCGTCGGCGCTCCTGCTCGGCGCGTCGTCCGCGCTCGCGCAGACCGCCGGCGCGCGGCCCGATCCGGCCGACCCGCGCCTGCGCGTGCCCCCGCCGGCGACCGAATCGGCATTCACCGGCTATCGCGGCTTCCGCGACGAGCCGCTCGCGGACTGGCGCGCGGTGAACGACGAGGTGCGGGGGCTCGGCGGACACGCCGGGCACATCCGGGAGCAGGCAGCCCCGGCGGACCGCGCCGAATCGCCGGCGGGCGATCGGGCGGCGCCGAAGCCGGCCGCGTCCGTCAACGCGGGAGAGAAGCATGGGCACTGACCGACGCGCACCGGCGCTCGCGATCGCCGCGCTCGCTCTCGCCGGATGCACTACGTTCTCGGCCGACGGCGGGTTCGGCGAGGTGCAGAAGGTCGCCTCCGAGCGCCTCGGCAAGGACGTCAGGTGGCAGCGCACCGACGAGGACGCGGCCCGTGCGCGGGAGGAGGTGCAGCGGCTCCTCGCGAACGAGCTCTCCAGCGGCGACGCGGTGCAGATCGCGCTCCTCAACAACCCCGGGCTGCAGGCTTCCTACGCCGAGCTCGGCATCGCCGAAGCCGACCTGGTGCAGGCAGGGCGCATCGGAAATCCGCGCTTTTCCTACCTGCGCACGAGCCACGGCAGCGAGCGGAAGCTCGAATGGGCGCTCACGTTCCCGATCATCGACCTGCTGACGATCCCGCTGCGGACGAAGATCGAGGACCGCCGCTTCGCGGCGGCCAGGCTCGACGCCGGCCGCCGCGTGCTCGAGGTCGCCGCCGAGACGCGGCGGGCCTGGTACCAGGCGGTCGCCGCGCAGGAGACCGCGCGCTACATGCAGCAGGTGACGGAGGCCGCGGAGGCGGGCGCGGAGCTCGCGCGGCGCATGGCGCGCGCCGGCAATTTCCCGAAGATCACCGAGATGCGCGAGCAGGTGTTCTACGCCGAGGCGGTGGCGCAGCTCGCGCGCGCGCGGCACGCGGCGACGGCCGAGCGCGAGCGGTTGACGCGCCTCATGGGGCTCTTCGGCGACGACGTGCGCTTCAAGCTGCCCGAGCGCCTTCCCGATCTGCCGGGGAGCGCCCCGGAGCTCAAGGACGCGGAGCAGACCGCGGTCGCGCAGCGCCTGGACATTCAGGCCGCGCGGCGCGAGAGCGAGGGGCTCGCGGAGTCGCTCGGGCTCACGAAGGCGACGCGATTCGTCAACGCGCTCGAGCTCGGTCCGGCCCGCACCAAGGAGGACCCGGAGGGCTGGAAGAGCGGCTACGAGCTCTCGCTCGAGGTGCCGATCTTCGACTGGGGCTCGGCCAAGGTCGCGCGGGCGGAGGCCGTCTACATGCAGTCGGTGCAGCGCATCGCCGAGGCGGCCGTCAACGCGCGCTCGGAGACGCGCGAGTCGTACTCGGCTTACCTCACCGCCTACGAGACGGCGAAG
>Ga0187892_10007289_pt1 | contig 15846 bp, 15 predicted proteins | sample MA1701073metaG_FD_139345 | JGI IMG/M metagenome (GOLD analysis project Ga0187892, IMG submission 139345) | Bio-ooze microbial communities from a basaltic lava cave in the Kipuka Kanohina Cave System on the Island of Hawaii, USA - MA170107-3 metaG ... | reverse complement strand
GCCCCTCCGTACACGGGTTTGTTCAAGAAACTCCGTGAGGCCTCACACGCTCAGTTTGCCAGTGTAACCCGAACGCGACCGTCCGGCAAGACTAACCGCGGTTTAGATGCGATAGCCCTGGGCAAAGATGCCCGCGGTCCGGCGCCGCATCCACCGTCGGCCCAATCCTGGCCGCCCCTTGGGACCGCGGCCATCCTGGCCGCCCCTGGGGCCGCGGGCATCCTGCCCGCAAGGCAAGTCAAGCAACAGAATCGGCCGACGCGGCCCGTCACTCGGAACGCCGTTCGGCCTGGCGCTTCTTCCGGATTGCGACGTTCACCAGCGACCGGAGCGAAGCGTCGTAGTCGACAAGCTGCGCCCGCTCAACCGGCTTGGCCATGCACACGATGTCGATCCCGGCCGGCAATTCGTGCTGCCCGAGCCGAAACGCCTCCCGGATCAGCCGCTTGATCCGGTTACGTTGCGGCGAGTTGCCGACCCGCTTAGCCACTCGGATGCCGAGCCTGGTGCATGGCAGTCCATTCTCGTCGACGTAGACCACCAGCCGCTCATCCTCGGCCCGCCGTCTGGCGGCCAGCACGCGCGCGAAGTCCCGGTCGCGATGGATCCGTCGCGTTCGCGGAAATGTGAACCGCTCGGCCATGCAACCAGCTTGCCGCCCGCCATGCGTCATGTACAGCGACTTCGCACGAACATCAATGCTCAGCAGAGTCGACGGGCAGGCAGCCCCGCCGTCGGGGTCGGGAGGCTGACTAGCTGCGCCTTGACGAAATCGTGCTCCCACGAGCTCACGCCGGGTTGAACGCATCGTGACTGAGGCGGTTTTGCGGCCATCAGCGTTTCAGAGACGCGAGCCAGCGCTTCACGAACTCCGCGGGCAAGATGACCTCAGTACCTCCTCGGCGCGCGGCCGGAAAATGCTTGAGGTTTCCGGTCACCAGGTACTGTGCCTGAGCCGCCTGCGCGACTTCAAGGAAGGGCTCGTCGTCGGGGTCGGGCAGGCCGAGGTTCAACGGGACGGAGGTGGTCGGGACACCCGCCGCTTCGATCTGGTCCAGCAGGACCTCCACATGCTGCGCATCGAAGCCAAAGGCTGGTCGCAGCAGCACATCACGATACTCGCTGAGGATTCTGGCATCGTACGCCAGCCGCAATGTTCCGGCCGCGACGAGCTTGACGATCGTCCCAGGCGGCCCAAAGGGCGAAAGAAGGCCCGACACGAGTACGTTGCTGTCGAGCACGATGATCATTTGCGGCGTTGCCGGCGCGCGGCGCGGATTTCGGCCTGGATCGCACGCGGCGACAGCCTGCTCTTACCCATTCGCGCCGATTGACTTTGCAGCGCGTGGACAGCGAGCTCCGCACGCGCTCGGCGCAAGGCAGCTAGGGATTCTTCAATCGTGCTGGCCGAGGTGGCGCTGAGGATCGCGACTGGCCGGCCATTGGACGTGACGATCAAGTCCCGGTGGCTCGCCAGCTCCTTCCAGATCCGGGCCGGACGAGTGCGAAAATCACGAACGGAAACGAACTCCATGCTGCACCTCCCAGTCCATCGTAGACAAACGTCACCCAATTGTCCACGAGCAGCGCCCGTCGCGCCCATCTGTGCAGCGATGAGCGCAGGGTTCAACGGCTAGTCTCTGCGACATCGACGCAGCCCATACGGCCAGCCTCGCCGTCCCGCGGCCAGCACGTTATCATCCGTACAGCCAAGTTTGCCATGCGGGCAGAGGAGACCTGCTCTGGATGCGTCGCTCGCGAGTCGTAAGCGCAGTCCGTTGGAGTCTGAGCGCGATCGCCGGCGCGGTGTTGCTGCTTGGAGCTTGCTCGTTCGTCTGGCGCGTCGGATATTGGGTCGGTGATACGTCGTTGAAGCTCTATCCCGGCCGCATCGAAGTCAGCCGAATAGCGCCGTCGCTTCGGCCGGGCGCTGCGCCGTCGGAATTGGTGCTGGCCCGGACCGAAAGTTACCAAGGCTGGCAGGGTAAGTTCTCCCCGGTCTGGCGCGACATTCAAACGATGCCGAACTGGCGCAACGGGTTGGTTTGGCCGAACCACTGGTCGTTCCAGATGCCGCACTTACAGCTCTCGGTCACTTTGAGCATTTTCGTTCTCAGTGTTCCGCTCTGGATGCCGTTCGCGGCCATCGTGGCGCCTACGGTCTGGCTTTGGCTGCGAGCTCGGCGCGTGAGGCCAGGGCGTTGCCCGCGCTGCGCGTATGACCTGACCGGCAACATGTCCGGAACTTGTCCTGAATGCGGGACCGCAGTCACGAGCGCGTAGCGCGGCCGGCTTCAGCCCGGGACAGGGTGGGATTGTCCCGGGCTTCAGCCGGCCGGCCGATGCGCCCCGTGTTGCCGCTTCCATCACCTCCGGACGCCGCCGCCGCGGCCGGGCTGCATCATCGGCGGGCCGCCCATGCCGGCGAACAGGTAGAGCACGTTCTGCGGCGTGGACACGCCGTTTCGCAGCGTGCTGCCCTCACCGTCCAAGCGCACGATGGTGCCGGACGCCCCGCCCGGCTGTCCGACTTCCGACGGATCGAACTCGGCGCAGTAGGTGACCGTCCCGACGAACGAGATCGAGCAATTGCCTGGCGTGCCGGACGCGTCGGCGTTGTCCTGCCCCTGCAGCGACAGATCGATCGTCAGTGTCGTTCCGTCGAAGCTGACCGTTCCGGTGGGCGTCTCGTCGAGGCAGCCGGTGAAGTTGTCGCCCTGGACCGAAGTGATATTCGCGGCCGTGCCGACCTGCGCCCGCGTGCCTTCGATGAGCAGCAGCCCGCGGGTCGGGTCCGGCCCGTCGACGAACGGGACCGCCAGCGGGTGCAGATTGAGAATGCCCCACTGCGGCAGCCCGCCCAATCTCGCCTGAAGCGTTTCGCAGCCGCTCGGCCGGGCGATCGCCGTCTCGCCCAGGGCGAACGAGCGCCCGCCCGTGCGTGCCGATCCGCTCGCGCCGACCAGCGTGCAGGCCTCGAAGCCTGCGTCAAACGCGCCATCGTCGAGACACGCGCCGACATCGCCATCGAGCTCGAACGAGCACTGTTGGTTCGTATCCGGGTCAGTGAATCGACCCTCGACGTGCAGCGTTTGCCCATCGAGGCGAACCGTACCGACCGGCGCCAAGCCAACGCACGAGTCTTCCACCGCGCCGGCCGTCAGCAGTGCGTACTCGATCCGGTCGCCGTAGCCGAACAGCAGCAGATTCGCCGAACCCAGCACCCACGCCTCGTCGGGCGCCAGCAGGCCGGACAGGTCCCCGGCCGGCCCGTCCTGCGCCGCCGCCACCTGATCGTCCGCATCCGGCTCAGCCGCCCGCCGCCCGCCTCCGCCACCGCCCGCCGCTCCGCAACCGGCCGCCAGCGCCATTCCCACCAAGACCGCCCCAACGCCAAGTGCTCGACCTGTCATGATCTCTCCTAATCGCATCGTCCCGGCCCAGCCCTTCACACTGAGCCTTGAGACAGATATCACCGAACAGCCTCCCTGCTGACGCGGCCGGCAACACTTTTTTTCTCCCAAGAAGGTGCCAGACACGGTCGCCCCGCCGCGTTGGAAATACGACAGCCAACCGACGATTCCACCGCGGCCCGACCGCGCGCACCCTACAGATGCCATGCTGCTCCTGCGATGTTAGGATAATGTTCGATAACGCCGCTATGTGGGATTGCAATTCATCACGCCCGGCTGCCTTAGTGACGCTAATTGCGAAAAAATCCTGAAAACGCGCGATTCGTGCTTGGCGCATCCGGTCTGGATCGCAAGAATCACACCTGTCGCGGTACTGAGCCAGAAACCCATCGCAAGCGGATTCACGATAGTCCGCGAGCACTTTATTGAAAGGAGAGCAGAGATGCGAAACTCGATTTCGTCGATCAGTTGGTGCCTACCCGTTCTTGCGTTGGGACTTCTGGCGCTCAGCGGCTGCCCCTCAGCCGGAGGCCGCGCTCAGCCCAATCAGAACACCGGGCAGAACGTCAACCAGAATGCGCCGGCCAACGTCAACGTGAACATGAACACTGGCGTCAATGAGAACATGAATCAAGACGTCAACCAGAACGTCAATGAGAACGAGAACGCCAACGAGAACGAGAATGAGAACGTCGATATGAACATGGCGGTGAACAATCCGCCCATGGCCGACGCCGGCGCCGACCAGTCAGTCGACGCGGAGCGACCGTGACGCTCAATGGGACGGCCAGCAGCGATCCGGACGGCGACACGCTGACCTACGCCTGGACGCAGACCGCGGGCACGAACGTAAGTCTGACCGGTGCGAACACGGGCATGCCGTCGTTCACCGCGCCGAACAACACCGAGACCCTCACGTTTGAGCTGACGGTCGGCGACGGACAGGGCGGGACCGACATGGATTCCGTCAACGTCAACGTGACCGCTGTCCCGAACGTGCTGTTTGTGGCCGGCTTCAACGGCAACAACGTAGTGAGTTCGAGAACCCGGTGACCGTGAACGGCAATCTCCAGCCGACCACGAATCTGCAGGGCGCGCAGACGCAGCTCTCGCAGCCGGCCGACATCATCGTCACCAGCGATGAACTGCTGATCGCCGCCAACTTCAACATCAATTCGCTGACCAGTTACGCGAACGCCACCCAGACGAACGGCAACATCGAGCCGACCGGTATCGTGCAGGGTGCGGCCACACTGCTGGATGCCCCGGCTTCGCTGGTGGTGAACACGGCCGCCAGTCTGGTGCTGGTCGCCAACGTGAACGGCGACAACATCACCGTCTACAGCACGGCCGGGACGTTCAACGGCAATCTGGCGCCGATCCGGACGTTCTTCACCGCCGGCGTGCTCGATAACCCGACCGGCATCAACTTCGGCGCCAACGACGACCTGTACGTCGCCAGCCCGGTCAGCAACAACGTGCTGGTGTACGCCAACGCCAGCAATCTGAACGGCGCCGTCATGCCGACGCGCATCATCACCAGCGCCGCCTTCACCAACGTGTTCGACGTGTTCGTGGACGGTGATGACAACCTGTTCGCCGTCAACCCGGGCGGGACTGTGCTGGTCTTCAACAACGCCGCCGGCCTGAATGGCAACCAGACCCCCGACTCGACCCTGACGGTCAACGGGGCGAACCTGCTCTCGGCCATCGTGGTCGACGTGAACGACGTGGGCTACATTGTGGACAACGGCGTCAACGCGGTGTTCTGTTACAACAACGTGAGCCAGCGCAACGGCGCGTTCAACCCGGATCGAACGATCCAGGGCGCCCAGACGCAGTTGATCGACCCGATCCGCGCGTTCCTGCTCGAACGTTGAGCCCACGCGCCGCGGTGTCCCGGCTTCGCCGCGCTAAGGTGCGATGATCGGGCTGACGGCGTACACGATCGAGGGTTCTGTGCCGACCCGCAGGTTCGCGTGCGGTGACGCCGGCAAGCATGCTTGCTTGCCGCGAGGAGCGTCGCCACACGAATCAGCGGGTGGCCTGAGACTCGGGCGGCCATCATTCAAGCGGCTGGCCGGTGTCGACGTTCCACAGCACGACTCGTCCGTCGCCGCCGGCGGTGGCGACCAGGCGGCTGGCGGCGTTCGGGTTGAAGGCGATAGCGTTGATCGGGCCGGTGTGCCGGCCGTCGAGCACGCGCAGCGGTTCGCCGTCAGCCGAGTTCCAGAGCCGTGCCGTGCCGTCGGCGCTGGCCGTGCCGATGATGGCGCCATCGGGACTGAAGGCGACCGACAGCACGGGGGCGGCGTGCGGCAGCTCGAACAGTGGCGTCCAGCCGGGCATGCCGGCCTGCGCCGCCGGCCAAACCCTGACGATGCCGTCGTCGGAGGCGGTCGGGCAGAGGGCACCATCGGGCGAGAACGTGACGGCGTTGCCGGCCCGGTTGTGCGCATCCTGGCTGAAGGCGGCATTGGCAGAGCTGCCGTCGGCCAGGAATCCCCTGAGCGTGCCATCGTCGCCAGTGGTGATGATCACGCCCGCCACCGCGGTGCCGGCCGGGCCGTAGACGACGCTGTTGATCGCGCCCACGTGCCCGCCCAGTTCGGCCCCAACCTGATCGGCGTTGTCGCCGCGCAGGATGCGGGCCATGCCGTCGTTCCCGCCGGTCGCCAGCGTCTCGGTGTCTTCGGTGGCGCCGGGCTGGAACGCGACCGTCTTGAGCCCCATCGAGCTGACCGACTTGTTGACGAGCAGCTCGCCATTCCGGTTGCGGATGGAGACCCGACCGTCGTCGCCGACGCTCACGACTTTGGATGAGGCCGTGTTAAAGGCCACGCCGCTGGCCGAGCCGATGTGGGCTTGGATGCGCTGCATCACGCGGGCATTGGCGTCCAGAAACTGAATGCGTCCGGCCGCGTCGCTGACCACCATCTCGCCGGTGGCGCTGAACGCCAACGCCGTAATGGCCACCGAACGCGACGGCGCCCCCACCTCAGGGCAGCCGGTCATCAGGCCGGCCACCGCAGTGGCCAGCAGCCACGCACTCGACCGGATGACTCGACGGCCACGAATCGCACGCTGTTCCATTCTCAAGCTCCTCTAGCCAAGCCCCAATCGCCACGCGCCCGCGCGGCACATGGTACGCCACGCCACGGGAAGCCGAAAGCCGAAAAACGGGACCGTCGGTCGGCGGTTCGGTTGGCGCCGGCAGAACCGAGAGCGGAGAACCACTCGGGGCAACCGTCCAGCGGGTGCCAGCGAGACCCGCGTTGGCCCATGCCGGTGGGTTCGTTGAATGTGCCTTTGTTCGCATGAGTGCTCCATCTGTCCTCACCCTCAGAACGTGCCAGGTGATCGCACATGGCCGGGAGAAACCGAGGCGGTGCCCGTCCGGGCTCTGTCGGACCCGGATTTGTCGGGGATGGGCGAAATCTCGCACGGCGCGGCGCATACTATTCCTGGAGCGCGCCGGAATGGGCCGGCACGCAAGGAGCGTAGCTGCATGAATCTCGGCAAATACAACATGTTGGCCGTGCTGATGACCTGCGGGCCGGTCCTGGCCGGCGACGACCCGTTCGTCTCCAATTCGTTCACAGAAGCCTGCGAGCAGGCCGCCAAGGACAAACGCGTCGTGTTCGTCGATTTCGTCACGAGCTGGTGCGCGCCGTGCAAGGTCATGGAGAAGACCACGTTTCGAGACGAAAAGGTGGTCGAGTGGTTGACACGGCTCACGGTAGCGCTGCGGATCGACGCAGAGAAGGAGACCAAACTGGCCGAGAAGTACGGCGTCGACACCTTTCCGACGCTGCTGTTCGTCAAGCCCGATGGATCCGAGATCGACCGGATCGTCGGCGGCAAAACAGCCGAGGAGTTCCTGGCCGAGGCGGCCGACATTCTGGCTGGCAAAGACGGGCTGACCCGCGCTCGCGAGAAGCTCAAGGCCGCCGGCGAGAACGACCCGATGGCCAAGATGGACTTCGCCCGGGCGCTGGCCCAGCGCGGCAAGTACGAAGAGGCGCTGGCGGAGCTGCTGTGGTGCTACGACGAGGGGCTCAAGCATAACATGGCCTTCGCTGGCGTGCGCGTATCGTTCCTGCTGGCGCAGATCGCCGAGCTGGGCCGCAAGCATCCGCCGGCGCTGGCGGCCCTGCGCGAACGGCGCGACGCCGCGGCCGCACGCGTGGCCGAGCTGAAGGGCTCGCCGTTCGACATGATGCCGGTGATGGAGCTGGCGTCGCTGAACGAGCACGTTGGTGAGCCCGAGAAGACACTTCAGCTCTACGACAAGCTGCGGACCGAGCATCCCAAATGGCTGGCGGTCGGCTTCCTGCGCGAGCGGGTGTTTGATCAGCTCCTGGCGGCGCATCGTTATGCCGAGCTGGCCGAGTCCATCGACTTCGAGGCCGAGATCGAGCAGGAGATCGCCATGAATAAGATGAGCGGCTCGTTCATGTCTAAGGAGCAGCGCGAACAGCTCGCCGAGTACGAGCGCCGTGCGCTGGTCGACACGATCGCCAAGTACTACCAGGTCTTGATTGGCGTTAAGAACCTGGCCGAAGCCGAGAAGCTGGCGGATCGCGCCTTGAAGATCGACGAGAGCGCCCAGACATACAACGCGTTGGCATGGAACGGTTATGTCACGGGCACGCCCATCGACGCGAACGTGCAGCAGGCCCGCAGGGCGCACGAGCGCACGAACGGTCGTGACGCGGCGGTCATCGACACGCTGGCCCGCGTGCTGGCCGCCACCGGGCAGACGGCCGAGGCGTGCCAAGTCGTGAAGGATGGCATAGAGAAGTGTCAAGAGGGACAGTCGCGCGAGATTCTGCGGGCATGTGGCCGCGACCTGAAGTGCGAGTAGGAGCGGTCTGGAACCGCGATCCGCGGAGCTGGGCGCTGGGATGAGGATTCTGTCGTTCGTGTATCCGGAGCTGCGTTTCTTCTCGAGCGATTGGCAAGCGCTGCAGGCGCTCCGGCGAGCCCGTCTTGTTGCGAATGAGTCAAGTGTCCGAGTCGAGTGCGCAGCCCCGCAGGGGCGACGGCGTTTAGCCACGGGTGCAGACCCCGGAGGGGTCAAACCCGTGGAAACCTGGCGCCGAAGCGGAACGAGCCCCAACAGGGGCGAAGGAGAGAATGGCGAGTCCGCATCAAATCGGGTCAGGGAAGCGTCTCTGGCCTTCCTCCGCCCCTGGTCTGAAAAATAGGCGCCCCCAACCTTGTCGCATCAACCCTCGTCCGCCCTCCGGGCGGGCGGTTTCGGGGCGCCTTGGCCACCAGGGCATGAATGCCCTGGCTACGATCGCGCGCCCTCCGGGCGTGAAACCCATCCGGCACTTGGGTTTTCATGGTTCCGGGTGCGGCCCAGCCCCATGACGACTTCGGGGCTATGGGGCCTCGCCGGACATCGCCATCCACGGGCTTGACTCCGCTGGGGTCCGCGTCCCGGCGCGCCGGGACTACACCCCTGGGCCCCTCCGGGGCCGTTGGAATTCAATGCATGACGGGTCCACAACAGTGAGCGCGTCGATCAGGCTAGCCTGGTGACGGGAAGTCTTTCTTCTCCGCCCGGAGGGCGTGTGACCCGGCGGGCAGCGGCATCTCTCGCTCGTCCGCCCTGGGGGCGGGGAGAATACGAAGAGCGCTTCCAGGGACCGAGGTTCCTGGCAACGGTCGCCCGCCCTCCGGGCGAATGCAGCTTGGCGCGAGACGGTCGTGATCCGCGCTCAAGCCGCTCTCTGGTCACGCTTATCATCGATCCGGATTGCTCCGCTTCTCCGTGCCGATCAATCCCGACAGCCAGTGCATGATGTTGAGCGCGAGCTGGCGGTTGTCGATGCCCGGGATGTTCATGCCGAACGGCTGCTTGTCGGGCCCGGCGATTTGTGCCGTGAGCATGGCGGCTTCGCCCAATACGACCACGCGGCCGTTGCCGAACTCGAGCGCGATGGCCTGAGCGCGGCCACCGGCCGGCGCCTCGCTGGGTCTGCCGCGAAACGGCTCTTTCTCGTCCGGCACCTTCTCGACGGCGTCTTTGGGCAGCGTGATGAAGGCCACGGCGTCCTTGGGTCCCTTGAGCGACTGGCCCGTGAACGTCTGAATCTTCTTGACCCGTTCGGCGTCGCTGCGGCCGCGCAGGATGGCGTGATCGCCCAGCCCGCTGTCGAGCGTGAACGTGTACTCGTCGGTCGCGCCGCCGCTCATTTCGATGCCGAAACGCTTGCCCAGGCCCGCCGCGGCCAGCCCGGTCGGAAAGTGATCCGTGATCAGCAGCAACGACCCGCCGCCTCGGACCCAGTCGCGAACCGCGTCGCATTCGTCGTCGGTGAAAGCCGGCTTGTGTGCGTCGGGGCTGTTGAGCTGCTCGGCGCCCAGGGCATTGGCGATCACGAGCACGTCCGCCTTGGCGAGTGTGTTGGTTTCGAATTTGTCCGGGTTGGCCACGACGTGGTAGCCGTCGTTGCGGATCAGGTCGGCAAATGGCTTGTAGCGCCCGTCGGCCCGGTGGAAGTTGTGGTGGGCCTCGTCGAACAGCACGCGCGGACGCTTGTCCGTGTATGCCGGCTTGGCCACCTTGGCGTCAAAGTTGGGATCGGCCTGCTGCTGGCCGCTCGCGGGCAACGCCGAACAGACGACGGCCAGCCCCACCGCAGCGAGGCGATGACTTACCACAAAATCGGTCGACATACTTGATCTCCTGTCTGGTCCGCGCGGCTAGACGCACGCCGATAACGGCGCGGCACCGCAGGGAGGATGTCGCCGGAGCGGGCGAAGTATTTCACGCGAGCCCTGCCGGCTGCCGTTACGGCCGGTAGACTCGACGCATGCTGCCAGGCTAGCATCGATTGACGCCGTGTGGGCGGTGCGACTTCGAGTCGCACGCCGAAGGGCCGGCCCAGCCACGCTTGTCGGAAGCGCACCGGCGCCCGGACTCATCGGAACGCGCACTCGCCGAGGACTTGTACGATGCCATCACTCGTCAGCCACAACCATATGCCCGCCGACCACGCGGATGCTCGTCTGTCGCGACTTGCTGCGATCGGCTTGACCGGCCTGCTGAAGCTTGGTCTCGGCGTCGTCGTCGTCATTGGCCGGCTGCTGCGCCAACGGTCCAGGCGATCCGCAGCAGCGAAGCGGCCGGCGCCATCACAATGTGAGGCCGCGGCCGTTCAACGAGCCAGCGATGTTGTCGATGAGGCCAGCCGGGAGTCTTTCCCGGCCAGCGACCCGCCGGGGTGGGTCTCCAGCCGGGCCTGACGCCGACACGTCCGCCGGATATAACGCGTTGCGTGGAACTGCTGCCGTGGATCGCCGCGGCGTACGGAGTCGCCAGCTTGCTGACGCTCGCGCTGTTCGTGATCGACAAGCGCGCTGCGCGGCTCGACCGGCGGCGCGTCCCTGAGCGAACGCTGCACCTGTTCGAATTGGCCGGCGGCTGGCCGGGCGCGATGCTGGGCATGTGGCTGGTGCGGCACAAGCGCCAAAAGCGCGGTTATTTGTTTGTGTTCTGGGCCATCGTTGTGCTTCACGTGGCGGCGTGGAGCGCGTGGTTATTGCGCTAATCGAGCCGAGTCAGAACCGGCACGTCCGAATCACCGTGCGCGATGATGCGCCACTGGGGTAGCATGGGCAAGCGATCGTCGCAGCCTTTCGCGACGATCGCTTGCCCGTGCTGCCGAGAGCGTGTCGCGTGGTCGGCACGGGCAGGCAAACGGCCGCTTGCCCATGCCACCCATTCAGACGGCGACGTCTCGCGCACGGCGGTTTGGAACGCGATGTCGGAGGGCCAAGGCATGTTCGCCTTGCACCTGGCGATGTCGCTGCTGCACGGCGGCGGGCCGCCGGCGACGTTCACCAATCCGGTGTATGCGGGAGCGGATCCCTGGATGGTCCAGCACGGCCCGCATTACTACCTGTGCCAATCCGAGAACGACTTGGGTGTGTCGGTTTGGAAGTCGCAGCGGCTGAGCGACCGCGGACGGAAGCAGGTCGTGTGGCGCGCACCGCAGACGGGCTGGAATTCGCGGCAAGTCTGGGCGCCCGAGCTGCACCGGCTGGACGGCCGTTGGTACATTTACTACGCCGCCAGCGACGGCGAGAACGCCAACCATCAGATGGGCGTGCTCGGGGCGACGACCGATGACCCGCAGGGCCCGTATGCCGAGTTGGGCACGCTCTACACCGGCGACGACGTCGTCTCGGGCGAAGGCAATCGCTGGGCGATCGACGGGACGGTGCTCGAGCTGCGTGGCCGGCGATACTTCATCTGGTCCGGCTGGCCCGCCGCCGCGGATATCCAGTTCCTCTACGTCGCCCCGCTGCTGAACCCGTGGACGACGATCGGCAACCGCGTTCGAATCTGCGGCAATGACGACTTCGACTGGGAACGCGTCGAGGACGATCCGAACCGCCGCGGATTGAACGAAGCCCCTCAAGTCATCCGGCATGGCGGAAGGGTGTTCATCGTCTACTCGTGCGGCGCTTCGTGGCTACCCGGTTACAAGCTCGGTCTGCTCTACATGGACGAGCAGGCCGACCCGATGGTCCCATCGAACTGGAGCAAACTCGGCAGGCCGGCATTCATGGGCGACGACCGAGTGCACGGCGCCGGTCACGCCAGCTTTGTGAAGTCGCCCGACGGGACGCAGGACTGGATTGTGTACCACTCGAAGCGATCGCCGCAGGCCGGCTGGGAGCGCGTGGTCTGGTTGCAGCCGTTCGCGTGGGGCGCCGATGACCTCCCCGACTTCGGCAGCCCGTTTCCGCCCGGCGAACCATTGCCGTTGCCGTCCGGCGAAATCTACCACCCATGACCTATCCGAGAAGTGACAGCACCTGTTGCGGGACCTGGTTGGCGATTCCGAGCGTGACCTGCGTGGCCTGCACGAGGATCTGAGCGCGCGTGAGCGCGGAGACCTCGACGGCCAGGTCGGCGTCGCGGATCACCGATTCCGAGGCCGAGACGTTTTCGAGTGCGATCTGCTGGCTGTTGATGTTGGTCTCGAGCTGGTTCTTCTGGACCCCGCCCAACCGGCCGCGCAGGAAGGCCACCTGATTGATCGCCTGCGTCAGGATTCGTTCGGCGCCCGAGAAGTTCCCTTGGGCAATCTCGTTGGTGCCGCCGGAGCGCAGGCTGTGCAGAAAGCCGATGACGGCATTGCCCAGCCCGCCGGTCGAGACCGATCCGATGCCGACATTAAGCTGGCCCGCCGCATTCACCTGCGGCGTAAGCTGGAACAGCATGCCGCCGCCGGTGACGTAGAAGGTCGTTGTGCCGGGCAGCGTACCGAACGAAGACGTCAGGATGAGCCGCGCGTCCAGCGCCGGCGACCGGAAATCGACGTTCAGCCCGTCGACCGTTGCTACTTGTCCGTTGACCAGCACGCCCGCGTCCACGCCGGCGTCGGTGGCCGTCTGCCCCGTCGACGTGATGAACCCGCCGCTGAGCGGCTTGACGCTGACGAACGAGTTGCTGCCGTAGGTCGTGCTGTTCAAAATCAGCGCACCGCCGCCGGCCGCGGAGGTATAGGCTGAAACACCCGTGACGCTGGCTACGTCGTTGATGGCGGTGCGGATCGCGGCGATGCTGGCGCTGGCCGCGAAGCTCAGGATTTGCGATCCGTTGCGCCCGGTCAACTCGAACGTCGTGGCGCTGTTGGCCCCGAAGCCGGCGCCGAGGAAGACCAACCGGGCCAACTGGGCCGACTGCGTCACCTGAACGGTCACGGCCCGCGGTGTGCCGGTCGTGACGCGCGAGCTGAACACCTCGACCGATGCCAGCCGGCTGGCCGTGATCGACGACGTGCTGTATCCCAGAGAGCCGTTGAGCAGTTTCTTGCCGCTGAACTGCGAGGTGTTCGCGATCCGGTCGATGCTGGTCAGAATCGAGTCGATCTGGAGCTGATTGGCGGCGATCTCGTCGTTCGAGAGCGCGCCTTCGTTAGCCGTCTCGGTAATGAGCGAGCGCAGCTCCAGCAGGAGCGCCGCCACTTCGGCCAGCGAGCCTTCGGCCGTGGAGATGACGTTGATCGCCCGTTCGGAGTTGTCGATCGCCTGGCCGATGCCGCGGATTTCGTTTCGCAGCGTCTCCGACGCAATGAGTCCGGCCGGATCGTCGGCGCCTCGGTTGATGCGCAGCCCTGTGCTGAGGCGTTCGAGCCGCGTGTTGAGGTCGAGCTGATTGTCGCGGAGACGGTGGATCGCGACAATGGACGGAACGTTCGTGTTGATCCGGCTCATGGAGATCTTCCGTGATCTTGATCCCCGTCGTCGCGGGAACCGGCCCGCACAACCGTGTGCGGGGCTGGGGACTCCAGTCGTCCGGGCAACACCCGGACCGGCATGGCCGTCCCGTGGCGGCAAGTGTCGGCTGACCGTCGGAGGGACACCCGCCAGACGGGCTTTCGACTCGGACTGAGCTTCGCTTTAGAAGATTCGCGACGAGGTCGCAGAAGTTTCAATTATCGGACTTGGCCATCGCCACGTTACGCAAGCAGGTCGATCAGACCAAGGCTGATGCAGGTGGCTGGGTTCGATGCCTGCGGCTGCCTGCGGGCCGCGTTGTCACGTAGCGGAAGTTCGTAGGGCCATTCGCGCTCAATCGGCCGTGGAAGCGGGAGTTGACGCTGCTCGCACAGCGGGGCCGTTGGGCCGGGGTATAGCGCCCGAGGGCGCGGGAGAGGATACCCCAACCGTTCCGGCCTGCCGTCCGGCTCGACCGGAGAGGCCAACGCCCCTCGACCAAGCGGGCAGCAAGCGACCCACCAGCGATTGCACCCAGCCGACGCCAGCGTTGTTATGCCGATGGGCCGAACAACCACGACCTCCCCCAACAGGAAAGCACCTGTTGGGCCCGTTGGCGTTCGGCGCGACGCCGCCGGACCCATCTGTGGCCGTGAGCAATCGACGTGCCGAGACGGGAATCCCGAGCGCCGCACGGCGTGCGACGCCGTTTGCTCGCAACAGGAATGACATGTCGTGCGGCTGGGTGCACGGCTACACTCTGTGCGGCCTGGACGGGATGTGCGTGCGATGTTGTCACCGGGCAGCGTCGCGCTCTCGGAATGCATGAGCGTTTCCGATCCGGTTGTGAACACGGTTGGCGCGAACCTGATGGTGCAGCCGTTTACGCTTGCGGACCTTGAATACGAGCTGCCGCCTGACGGTATTGCACAAGTGCCTGTCGAGCGGCGTGACGACTCGCGGCTGCTGCTCGTCGATCGGGCCAATGAAACGCTGATCGACGCCCGCTTTGCGGACCTGCCCGACTTCCTGCGAAGCGGCGACTGCCTGGTGATCAACGACACGCGGGTAGTTCCGGCGCGGTTCTGGGTGCGCCGCCACAGCGGCGGGCGGCTGGAGGGTCTGTTTGTCCGCGAAGTGGAGCTCGGACGATGGGAAGTCATGTTGCGCAGCGCCGGCCGCCTGCGGCGCGGCGAGCTGCTGACGTTCGATCCACCCGATGCCGTCGGCATCATCGCCCGCGAGTCGCTGGGCGGCGGATACTGGCTTTTCGAGCTCTCACCCGCCCAAGCAACCAATGAAGTCCTCGAGCGCGTCGGGCGCACGCCGCTGCCGCCCTACATCCGCCGCGAGCGCGGCCACGATATTGCCGATTCGATGGACGCAGAGCGATACCAGACAGTCTATGCGCGGGCGGCGGGCTCGGTCGCCGCGCCCACGGCCGGCCTGCACCTTACGGCCGACGTGTTCGCGCGGCTGGAGGCGCGGGGTGTCGATGTCGCCCGTCTGACGCTGCACGTCGGGCCGGGCACGTTTGCCCCGATTCAGGTCGATCGGCTTGAAGACCATCGCATGCACGCCGAGTGGTTCGAGCTGTCTGAGGAAGCGGCGATGTGCATCGATCGCGCCCGAAGCGCCGGCGGGCGAGTCGTGGCCGTTGGTACGACGTCGACGCGCGTACTCGAAAGTCGGTCTGACGACGCCGGCCGCGTTCGGGCCGGTAGTGATTGGACCGACATCTTCATCTATCCGCCCTATCGCTTTCGGGCTGTTGACGCGTTGGTGACGAACTTTCACCTGCCGCGAAGCACACTGCTCGCGCTGGTCATGGCTTTCGGCGGCGTCGAACGTATCCGGAAGGCGTATGCCCACGCTATCGAGGCCGGGTATCGGTTCTACAGCTACGGAGACGCGATGCTGATCGTCTGATGCAGCTCATTTTGGGTGGCATGCCCAAGCGTCAGGGGTCCCCAACCGCAAACCGATCGCGGTTGGGGTCCACCCGCGCGGGCATGAAGTCACCGCAAGCCACGTCATGGCCGCGCTTCGCTTGGTCCTGCCGGCGGTGCCATGGCGCCGCGGCCTCATGCGGCGTGGCCGCGCCGCGTAGCGCAGGCGTCTCGCCTGCACGTACCGCAGGCCTCTGGCCTGCGAGTCTACGACTGCCGTGCGTCGCTCTCCACGCGCG
>Ga0187892_10007288_pt1 | contig 15848 bp, 20 predicted proteins | sample MA1701073metaG_FD_139345 | JGI IMG/M metagenome (GOLD analysis project Ga0187892, IMG submission 139345) | Bio-ooze microbial communities from a basaltic lava cave in the Kipuka Kanohina Cave System on the Island of Hawaii, USA - MA170107-3 metaG ... | reverse complement strand
GTCTTCGGATCGGCCTGGTCGTCTTCCTTCACCAGGACGAACTTCGCGGCCAACATCAAGATCGACGGCAAGGACGCGAAGTTCGTCCTGGTGAAGGAAGACGACCAGGCCGATCCGAAGACCGGCGCGACCGTGGCGCAGAAGCTGGTCGACGCCAAGGTGAACGGCGTCGTCGGGCACCTCAACTCGGGAACCTCGATTCCCGCCTCGCCGATCTACAGCGGCGCCGGCATTCCCGTGGTCTCCGGCTCGGCGACCAATCCCAAGCTCACCGAGCAGGGCTTCAAGACCCAGTTCCGCGTGGTCGGCCGCGACGACCAGCAGGGCCCGGCGATCGCGAGCTACCTCGCCACCAACAACAAGCCGAAGACGGTCGCGGTGATCGACGACGCCACGGCGTACGGTGCGGGCATCGCCGACGAGGTCGAGAAGACGCTGAAGGCGGCGAAGATCACCGTGCTGCCGCGCGAGAAGGGCACCGACAAGACCACCGACTGGAAGGCGATTCTCACCAAGCTGCGCGGGCGCAACCCCGACGCGGTGTTCTACGGCGGGATGGACGCGGCCGGCGGCCCGCTGCTCAAGCAGGGGCGCGAGCTCGGCATCAAGGCGGTATTCGCGTTCGGCGACGGCGCGTGCACCGACGAGATGGCGAAGCTCGCCGGCGAGGCCGCCGAAGGGCTGCTGTGCTCGCAGGCCGGGCTGCCGCCGCAGGCCGCGGACAAGAAGTTCCTCGACGCCTACAAGAAGAAGTTCAACGCCGACCCGATCCTGTACTCGCCGTTCACCTACGATGCGGCGAACATCCTGATCGCGGCGATGCAGAAGGCGAACTCGACCGACCCGAAAAAGTACCTGGCGGAGGTGGCGAAGGTCGACTTCAACGGCGTCACCGGCAAGATCGCGTTCGACAACAAGGGCGACCGCAAGGACGCCGAGATGACGATCTTCACCATGAAGAAGGGCAAGATCGAGCCGATCGCGGTGATCAAGGGCGGCAAGACCATGCCCTGGTCGGAGTTCGTGAAGAAGTAGCCCGGCAACTCGGGACACGGACACGGCACCTTCGGGTGCCGTTTTTGTTAATAATCCCCTTTCGTGGACACCTTCCTGCAGCAGCTGGTGAACGGGCTCACCGCGGGAAGCGTCTACGCCGTGGTGGCGCTCGGCTACACCATGGTGTACGGCATCATCCAGCTCATCAACTTCGCGCACGGCGAGGTGGTGATGATCGGCGCGATGGTCGCCTTCACTATCATCAATCTGCTGGCGCCCTCGGGAATGGCGCCGCTCGCGATCGTGCTGATCGGCACCGGCTGCGCGGTCCCGGTGTGCATGCTGGTCGGCTACTCGATGGAGCGCCTCGCCTACCGGCCGCTGCGGCACGCGCCGCGCCTTGCGCCGCTCATCACCGCGATCGGCGTGTCGATCATCCTGCAGCACCTCGCGATGATGGTGTGGAGCCGCAACGTGCTCGCCTTCCCGCAGATCATCAAGTCGCAGACCTACTTCATCGGCGGCGCCGCGATCACCACGGTGCAGATCGCGATCCTCGCGATCTGCCTCACGCTGATGGCGAGCCTCGCGATCCTCGTCTACCGCACGCCGCTCGGAACCGCGATGCGCGCAACGGCGCAGAACGCCCAGGTGGCGGGCCTCATGGGGATCGACATTAACCGCGTCATCGCGGTCACCTTCGTCATCGGCGCGGGGCTCGGCGCGGTGGCGGGGGTCCTCTTCGGCACCTACTACGGCATCGCGCAGTACACGATGGGCTCGGTGCTCGGGCTGAAGGCGTTCTCGGCCGCGGTGCTCGGCGGCATCGGCAACATTCCGGGCGCGATGCTCGGCGGCGTGCTGCTCGGGCTGGTCGAGGCGCTCGGCGCCGGCTACGTCGGCGACTTCACCGATCTGTGCCAGTGGGGCGTTCCGCTCGCCGCGTGCGAGGGCGGCGGCACCTTCATCCTGATGGGCTCGAATTACCAGGACGTCTTCGCCTTCATCGTGCTCATCCTGGTGCTCGTGTTCCGGCCGCAGGGGCTGCTCGGCGAACGCGTGGGGGAGCGCGCCTGATCCAGTACTTCGACACGAAGAACAGGCCGTGGCTGATCTGGGTCGGCTTCGCGCTGATCGGCCTGTCCCTCGCGCTGCTGCCGTTCGCGCTGGCGCAGGTCGGCACCGCCTGGGTGCGCATTACGAACTTCGCGATTCTCTACATCCTGCTCGCGCTCGGGCTGAACATCGTGGTCGGCTTCGCCGGGCTGCTCGATCTCGGCTACATCGCGTTCTACGCGGTCGGCGCCTATGTGTACGCGCTGCTCGCGAGCCCGCAGCTCGGTGTGCACCTGCCGTTCTGGGTGATCCTGCCGCTCGGCGCGGCGCTCGCAGCTTTCTTCGGCGTGATCCTCGGCGCGCCGACGCTCAAGCTGCGCGGCGATTACCTGGCGATCGTGACGCTCGGCTTCGGCGAGATCATCCGCATCTTCCTCAACAACCTGTCGCAGCCGGTGAACATCACCAACGGGCCGCGCGGCATCACGGCCATCGATCCGTTCGCCGTTCCCGGCTTCACCTTCGATAGCCCGATCAAGTACTACTACCTGCTGCTGGTCGTCGCGCTCGGCATCATCCTGGTCAACCTGCGGCTGCAGAATTCGCGCGTCGGCCGCGCCTGGGAGGCGATCCGCGAGGATGAGATCGCGGCGCGCGCGATGGGAATCGACACGCGCAACCTGAAGCTGCTCGCGTTCGCGATGGGCGCGAGCTTCGGCGGCGTCGCCGGCGGCATGTTCTCGGCGATGCAGGCGTTCATCTCGCCCGAGAGCTTCGTGCTGGTCGAGTCGATCATGGTGGTGTCGATGGTGGTGCTCGGCGGCATGGGCAACATCTGGGGCGTGATCCTCGGGGCGCTCTTGCTTTCCTTCGTGCCCGAGATCCTGCGCTGGACCGTCGCGCCGCTGCAGGAGGCGCTCTTCGGCCGCATGCTGGTCGAGCCCGAGGTGATCCGCATGCTGCTGTTCGGCCTCGCCCTGGTGCTGATCATGCTCTACCGCCCGGCCGGCCTGCTGCCCTCGGCGGTGAGAAAGCGCGAGCTCGAGGAGCGCACCGCGTGAGCCTGCTCGCCGGCGAAGGCGTGAGCAAGCGCTTCGGCGGCGTGCAGGCGCTGAACGAGGTTTCGTTCTCCATCAGCGCTCGCGAGATCTACGGCCTGATCGGGCCCAACGGCGCCGGCAAGACGACGCTGTTCAACGTGCTCACCGGCATCTACGGACCGGACGCCGGCGCGTTCACCTTCGACGGCCGCGATCTCTCCGGCCTCAAGGCGCACCAGGTCGCCGCTGCGGGCATCGGCCGCACGTTCCAGAACATCCGCCTGTTCGTCAACCTGTCGGCGCTCGAGAACGTGATGATCGGCCGGCACGCGCGCACCAAGGCGGGCGTCATCGGCGCCGTGTTGCGAAATAGACGGACTCTCCTCGAAGAAAAATCAATTGAGAAGCGGGCGCTCGAGCTGCTGGATTACGTTGGCATCCGCTCGCGGGCCAACGACGCGGCCGGCAGCCTGCCCTACGGCGACCAGCGCCGGCTCGAGATCGCGCGCGCGCTCGCGACCGAGCCGAAGCTGCTCACGCTCGACGAGCCCGCCGCCGGAATGAATCCGGCCGAGCGCCTCGCGCTCGGGAAGCTCATCCGCCGCATCCGCGACGACGGCGTTACCGTGCTGCTCATCGAGCACGACGTGCGCCTGGTGATGAACGTGTGCGACCGCGTCATGGTGCTCGACTACGGCGAAAAAATTGCCGAAGGCACCCCCGCCGAGGTGCAGAAGGATCCGAAAGTCATCGAGGCGTATCTGGGCGCGCCGCGTGCTGCTTGATGTCAAGGGGCTCGAGGTGCATTACGGCGGCATCCGCGCCGTCAAGGGCATCGATCTCGAAGTGAAGGAGGGCGAGCTCGTCTGCCTGATCGGCGCCAACGGCGCCGGCAAGACCACGACCCTCAAGGCGATCTGCCGCTTGATCCCCGGTTCGGGAAGAATCTCTTACGACGGAGCCGATATCTCGCGCGCCATGGTGCACGAGCTGCCGCGCAAGGGGCTCGTGATGGTGCCGGAAGGCCGCGGCATCTTTCCGCAGCTCACGGTCGAGGAGAACCTCGCCATGGGCGCCTACGCGCGCGGCAGCGCCGACCCGGAGAAGCAATACGCCACGTTCCCGCGATTGAGGGAGCGCCGGCTGCAGGTGGCGGGCACGCTCTCCGGCGGCGAGCAGCAGATGCTCGCGATCGCGCGCGCGCTGATGAGCGATCCCAGGCTGCTGCTGCTCGACGAGCCGTCGATGGGGCTCGCGCCGATGATGGTGACGCGCATCTTCGACGTGGTGCGGGAGATCGCCGCGCGCGGCGTCACCATCCTGCTGGTCGAGCAGAACGCGCGCCTCGCGCTCGAGCTCGCGCACCGCGGCTACGTGATGGAGTCGGGAGAGATCAGCCTGGCCGGAAAGGCGGCCGAGCTGCTCAACAATCCGCGCGTGCGCGAGGCCTATCTCGGCGAAGGCGCCGCCTAGCGCAGCTCGTCGGCGGCGAGGTCGGCCTGGGTGGTGAAGCTGTCGGCGTAGAACTCGTCCTCGGGCAGCTGGCACTGCGCGATGAAATCCTTCTTCGCCGAGTCCACCATGATGGGTACGCCGCAGGCGTAAACCTGGTAGCGGGAGAGATCGGGCAGGTCCTGCATGACCGCGCGGTGCACGAACCCGCTGCGCCCGCTCCACTTGTCTTCGGGCCGCGCCTCCGAGATCACCGGGACATAGCGGAAGTGCGGGTGCTCGCGCGCCCACGCCTGGGGTAGTGAATCGAGATACAAGTCCTTCGGGCGGCGGCAACCCCAGTAAAGCGCCATCGGGCGCGTCACGTTGCGGTGAAAGGCGCTCTCGATGATCGACTTGATCGGCGCGAAGCCGGTGCCGCTCGCGACGAACACGATCGGCTTGGGGCTGTCGTCGCGCAGGAAAAAGCTGCCGAGCGGCCCCTCCAGGCGCAGGATGTCGCGCTCCTTCATCCGGGTGAAGACGTGGTCGGTGAAGTTGCCGCCGGGCACGTGGCGGATGTGGAGCTCGATCAGCTCGTCGCCGTGCGGCGGGTTGGCCATCGAGAAGCTGCGCCGCTCGCCGCCCTTCAGCAGGAAATCGATGTACTGGCCGGCGAGGAATTGCAGCCGCTCGTTCGCCGGCAGCTTGAGGCGCACGACCATCACGTCGTCGGCCACGCGAGAGAGCTGCTGCACGCGGCACGGCAGGATGCGCACCGCGATGTCCTTCGCCGCGCCGATGGTGCGGCACTCGATCTCGAGCTCGCCGAGCGGCTTGGCCTGGCAGAAGAGCGCCTTGCCGTGCGCGCGCTCGGCTTCGGTGAGCACGCGCGCGTGGTAGTGGCCGTAGTCGACGGCGCCGCTGACGATCTTTCCCTTGCACGAGCCGCAAGCGCCGTTCTTGCACCCGTAGGGCAGCATCACGCCCTGGCGCAGCGCCGCGGCGAGCACGGTCTCGCCCTCGGGAACCTCGAACTGCTGGCCGCTCGGCCGAACGGTGACCTTGTGCATCGCTAGAATAGCCGCATGAAGTCTACCAAGCTCCTGGTGCTCACCAACCTGCCGGATCGCGCGGTGGCCGAGAAGCTCGCCGACCTGCTGATCGAGAAGCAGCTCGCCGCCTGCGTCAACATCCTCGCGCCGTGCCGCTCCGTGTACCGCTGGAAAGGCGCGGTGCAGCACGACGAGGAGCACCCGATGCTGATCAAGACCAGCGCCGAGCGTTACGCCGCGCTCGAGGCCGCGCTGCGCGCCGGGCACCCGTACGAACTTCCCGAGATCATCGCGGTCCCAATCGAGCGCGGCCTGCCTGCCTACCTCGACTGGGTCGCCGCGGAGACCAAGCCTTGAGAAGAGTTCCTGCGTTCCTGCTTGCCCTGGTGCTCGCTTTTCCCGCGCTGGCGCAGTTCAAAACCGGCGAGCTGCTCGAGCCGGAAAAGGCATTTCGCTTCAGCGCGCGCGCGGCCGACGGCGCGGTCGAGATCAGCTTCGCGATCGCGGACGGCTACTACATGTACCGCGACAAGTTCCGCTTCGCTGCCGAAGGGAATCCGGCGGTGCGCTTGGGCGCGCCCGAGTTTCCTGCGGGGGCGCGTCACAAGGACGAGCTCTTCGGCGAGGTCGAGACCTACCGCAAGCGTGATCGGCTACCAGAACGCCGAGCGCTTCCTCAAGACCCTTTCCCTCGCGACAGCGCCTTAGCTGCCTCGAGCGCGAAGTAGGTGAGGATGCCGTCGGCGCCCGCTCGCTTGAAGGCGATCAGAGTTTCCATCACGCAGGACGCGGGTAGCCACTTGTTGTCGACGGCCGCGCGCAGCATCGAGTACTCGCCCGATACCTGGTAGACGTAGGTCGGCGCCTTGAACTCGTCCTTCACGCGGCGCAGGATGTCGAGGTAGGGCAGCCCGGGCTTCACCATCACCATGTCGGCGCCTTCGGCGAGGTCGAGCCCGACTTCCCACAGCGCCTCGTCGGAATTCGCCGGGTCCATCTGGTAGGTCTGCTTGTCGGCCTTGCCGAGCGCTTTCGCCGACCCGACCGCGTCGCGGAACGGGCCGTAGAAGCCGGACGCGTACTTCGCCGAGTACGCCATGATCTTGGTGTGGATATGGCCGGCCTTCTCGAGCGCCGCGCGGATGCGCCCGACGCGCCCGTCCATCATGTCCGAGGGCGCGACGATGTCGACGCCGGCGGCAGCCTGCACGAGCGCCTGCTTCACCAGGAGGTCGAGCGTCGCGTCGTTCAGGATATATCCCTTCGCGTCGATGACGCCGTCCTGGCCGTGCGAGGTGTACGGATCGAGGGCCACGTCGCACATCACGCCAAGCCCGGGAAAGCGCTTCTTCAGCGCGGCAACGGCACGCGGCACCAGGCCTTTCGGGTTATGGGCTTCTTTTCCATCGACGCTTTTCAGTTCTTGATCGATGACGGGGAACAACGCCAGCGCCGGGATGCGGAACTTCAGGCACTGCTCGGCGAGCGGCAGCAGCCGGTCCACGCTCATGCGCTCGACGCCCGGCATGGAAGCCACTTTTTCAGTGCGGGCTTTGCCGTCGAGCACGAACACCGGGTAGATCAAATCCCCCGGCGTAAGTGTGGTCTCGCGCATGAGGCGGCGCGAAAACTCGTCGCGCCGCATGCGGCGCATGCGCACTCCCGGGAAGCCGCCGAAAATGTTCATTTGTTTCGAAATGTTAGCCGGGGGAACTTTGCCCGGCGCGCCGAATCTTACCTTCGGACGAGTTGATCGTCTCCCGCTTCTCCTCCCTGAGCGGGTGCCTTAACCCAAAGTTAGGGCGTTTCGCCCCCGGTTTATATCCCCTTTACCGGGGGCTTTTTATTTCCGCCGCCTGCTGGAGCCAGCGCTCCAGCACGCCGCGACATTCCTCGACACCCTGTCGCGTGACGCTCGAAAAGAGCAGCGCTTCGTCGCCTGCCTTCTCGCGCGCGGCGGCCTGCTCGGCGCGCGAGAGCTTGTCCGCCTTGGAAAGAAGGCACAGCTTGCGCGTGCAGCCGAGCCATTCCAGCAGTTGCCGGTCGAGCGGTGTCAGCGGGTGGCGCGCGTCCATGATCACCACCACGCCGGCGAGCACGGGACGCGATCGCAGGTACGCGTCGACGAGCTCCTGCCATTGCGCGCGCATGGCCTGCGGGACGCGGGCGTAGCCGTAACCCGGCAGGTCCACGAGCCTGGCCTCACCGAGATCGTAGAAATTGATCGTCTGCGTGCGACCGGGGGTTTTACTGGTGCGCGCGAGCCCCCTGCGGCCCAGCAGCGCGTTGATGGCGCTCGACTTGCCGACGTTGGAGCGCCCGGCGAACGCGACCTCGGGCGGTCCCGGCGGCGGCAGCTCGGCCGGGCGCCCGGCGGCGGCGAGAAACTGTGCTTGCGAGAATAATCTAATAAAATCGCGCCTTTCGATGCCACCGGGGGGCGAGGGGATGATACGTGCATTGGCGTGGGCCGTCGGCGCGGCCGCGGCGTTCTGCGCTCAGGTCCAGGCGCAGGACCTTGCTAAGGCACAGGCCACCGCGAACCAGGTGTGCGCCGCCTGCCATGCCGCCGACGGCAACAGCACCGCGCCCGCCAATCCCAAGATCGCCGGGCAGATCCCCGAATACCTCCACAAGCAGCTCGCCGACTTCAAGGCGCAAGGCGGCAAGAAGCCGGCGCGCGAGAACCCGGTGATGATGGGCATGGTGGCCAGCCTGTCGGACGCCGACATGAAGGGCCTGGCGGCGTTCTACGCCGGGCAGAAGCCCAGGCCGGCCGCGGCCGCCGACAAGAACCTCGCCCTGCTCGGCCAGAAACTCTGGCGCGGCGGCAACGCCGCAACCGGGGTGCCCGCCTGCGCCGGCTGCCATGGCCCGGCGGGCGCCGGCATGCCGGCCCAATACCCGCGGCTTGCCGGCCAGTTCGCCGAGTACATCGCGGCCCAGCTCAAGGCTTTCAAGGAAGGCGGCCGCGCCAATGACCCGAACGGCATGATGCGCGGCGTCGCCGCCCGCCTGAGCGAACGCGAAATCCGGGCTGTGGCCGAGTACGCGGCCGGCCTGCGCTAGGGAATAGTTGCGTTGCCGGGAGTGTTTAAAATGGATTGCGGCGGCCATGCCGCGACTTGAGGAGGAACGGATGAAGAAAACCCTGGTGGCAGCCGCCGTGGCGGTCGTGGTCGGCGGCCTTGGCGGTGCGGCGCTTGCGCAGCAGAAGCCCGATGTGCTGGTGAAGCAGAGGCAGGCGGTGATGACCCTGCAGGGCAAGTACTGGGGCCCGATCGCCGGCATGGCGTCGGGCAAGGTGTCGCCCTACAACGCCGACGTGGTGTCGCGCAACGCGACCTATCTCGAGAACCTGGCGCAGATGCCCTGGGACGGTTTCCACGACAGCACCAAGGACGAGAAAAATAACCGCGCGCTGCCCGCGATCTGGTCGGAGCGGGCCAAGTTCGACGAGCTCTCGCAGCGGCTGATGAGCGAGACCTCCAAGCTGGGCGAGGTCGCGCGCGCGCGCAATGAAGCCGGTGTGAAGCAGCAGTTCGCGGCAGTCGGCAAGGTCTGCGGCGCCTGCCACGAAGGCTTCCGCGCCAAGTAACAGGTCGGTAGTGCTTACCCGAAGCCCCGCGCTCGCGGGGCTTTTGTTTCTGCTGATGGCCGCGCCGTGCTTCGCGCAGGGGGACGCGAAGCGCGGCGAGTATCTTGCCAAGGCCGGCGGCTGCCTCGGCTGCCACACCGAGGAGAAAGAGGGCGCCGCGCCCTTCGCCGGCGGCCGCGCGCTGAAGACGCCCTTCGGCACCTTCTTCGGCCCGAACATCACCCCGCATCCGCAGGCCGGGATCGGCCGCTGGTCCGAGGCCGATTTCGCGCGCGCGATGCGCGAGGGGCGGCGTCCCGACGGCGCGAATTACTTCCCCGCGTTCCCCTACACCTCCTTCACCCTCGTCACCGACCCGGACCTGCGCGACCTGTGGGCCTACCTGCGCACGCTGAAGCCGAGCAGCCGGGCCAACCAGGAGCACGAGCTCGGCTTCTTCTACCGCTGGCGCTTCCTGGTCGGCATCTGGAAGTGGCTGTTCTTCAAGCCCGGGCCGTTCGGGCCGGATCCGGCGAAGAGCGCGGTGCTGAATCGCGGCGCCTATCTCGTGCAGGCGCTCGGCCACTGCGGCGAATGCCACACGCCGCGCAACTTCCTCGGCGCCACGAAGAAGGACAGGTATCTCGCCGGTGACAAGGACATCGCCCCGAACCTGACGCCGACGCGGCTCGGCAAGAAGGGCGACGGCGAGCTGAAGGAGTTCCTGCGCACCGCGATGACCCCGGAGGGCGACGTCGCCGCCGAGTCGATGGCCGAGGTAGTGAAGAACACGACCGGGCAGCTCACGCCTCAGGACCTCGACGCGCTGGTCGCCTATTTGCGCTCGGTGCCGCCGTTGCCTGAACCGGCCAAATAGCGTGGAATAGCGATGGCGTCGCCCTTGTTCCTCCTATGAACGAAGCCCAGCGCCTGGTGGACCTGATCCCGCGGCTGCGGCGCTACGCCCGCGCGCTGGTGGGCGACCGGGCCACTGCAGATGACCTGGTGCAGGACACGCTCGAGCGCGCCTGGGCAAAGCTGCACCTGTACCGCCGGGGGACCGACCTGCGCGCCTGGCTTTTCACCGTGATGCACAACGTACACGTCAACCGGGTGCGCGCCGCGCGCGCCACCGACACGCTCGAGGACGAGATGCCCGAGCTCGCGCAGCGCGCGCCGCAGGGCGACGCGCTGCTGGTGCGCGACCTCGACCGCGCGATCACGCGGCTGCCTGCCGAGCAGCGCGCGGTGCTGCTGCTCGTCACCCTCGAGGAGATGAGCTACGAGCAGGTCGCGCGCACGCTCGGCATCCCGATCGGCACCGTGATGTCGCGCCTGTCGCGCGCGCGCGAGAAGCTGCGCGCGATGATGCTCGGCCAGGGCGCGGCCGCGAAACTGAAGCTGGTGAAATGACGGACCATCCGGTCAGCGAAGCGGATCTGCAGGCCTACGCCGACGGCGAGCTGCCCGAAGAGCGCCGCGCCGCCGTGGCCGCGTGGCTCGCCGCGCATCCCGACGACGCCGAGCGCATCGAGAGCTACCGCCGACTCGCGCAGGAGCTGCGCGGCGCCTACCACGGCGTGCTCGACGAGCCGGTGCCCGAGCGGCTGGGACGCGCGGTGCGCGCGTCGCGTGCACGCCGCGCTGCCCTGGTCGCGACATGGGTCGCATTGGGTGCGGCGCTCGGCGGCATCGGCGGCTGGGAGCTGCACTCGATGCAGGCGCCGCCGGCGGCGAGCGGCGATGTTGTCGCCGGCCTTGCACGGCGCGCCGCGGTGGCGCATGCGGTCTATTCTCCGGAGGTGCGTTATCCGGTCGAGGTGCGCGCGGACCAGGAAGCGCATCTCGTCAAGTGGCTGTCGAAACGCCTGGGCACCCAGCTGCGCGCGCCGAAGCTCGAGTCGGTCGGCTACAACCTGGTCGGCGGGCGGCTGCTGCCGGGCGAGAGCGGCCCGGTAGCGCACTTCATGTACCAGTCCGAGCGCGGCACGCGCGTCACGCTCTACGTGAGAAGCGACATGGCCTCCACCCGCTCGACCGCTTTCCGCTACGCGCTCAACGGCAATGTCGGCGTCTTCTACTGGGTCGACAGCAAGCTCGGCTACGCGATCTCCTCAGGCGATATCAGCAAGGAAGACCTGCTGAACGTCGCCAACGCCGCCTACCAGCAGCTCAATCCTCCGTAGGCACCGCGGCAGTGCGGCGGGCGTCCACGGCGCACCGCCTTAGGGACGAGCGCCGTCCCCTCGCCTCGACGATCCGAGCAAAGTCAAGGAGTTAGCCCGCTGGCATATTTGGTGCGAAGGCGTGCGAGTCGATCCGTCAAGGAGGCTCTTCCATGCACTGCGATTGCGGGCAGCACCACAGCCAAGAGGAGCACGACGCCGGAATCCTGCAGGCGAGCGTGATGCGCGCGCTGTTCCCGCAGGATCGGCTGAGGCGCCGCTTCCTGCGCGCCGTGGGCGCTTCCACTGCGGCTGCGGCCGTGTCCTCGTTCTTCCCCTTCGGTGCGCTCGAGGCGCTGGCGCAGGCGAAAGCGAAGCCCGAGAAGCCCGAGCTCAAGATCGGCTTCATCCCGATCACCTGCGCCACCCCGCTCATCATGGCCGACCCGCTCGGCTTCTATCGCGAGCAGGGGCTCAAGGTCGCGCTCATCAAGACCGCGGGCTGGGCGCTGATCCGCGACAAGATGCTGAACAAGGAGCACGACGCCTCCCACTTCCTGTCGCCGATGCCGCTCGCCATCTCCCTCGGGCTGGGCTCGGCGGTGCAGCCGATGCGCGTGATGACGGTGCAGAACGTGAACGGCCAGGCGATCACGCTCGCAGCCAAACACAAGGACAAGCGCGATCCGAGGCAGTGGAAGGGCTTCCGCTTCGCGGTGCCGTTCGACTACTCGATGCACAACTTCTTGCTGCGCTATTACGTCGCGGAGCACGGCCTCGATCCGGACACCGACATCCAGATCCGCGTCACGCCGCCGCCCGAGATGGTGGCCAACCTGCGCGCCGGCAACATCGACGGCTTCCTCGGGCCCGATCCGTTCAACCAGCGCGCGGTCTACGACGAGATCGGCTTCATCCACGTGCTGTCGAAGGAGCTGTGGGACGGTCATCCCTGCTGCGCCTTCGGCATCTCGGAGGCGTTCATCAAGGAGAACCCGAACACCTTCGCCGCGCTCTACCGCGCGGTTCTGACCGCAGCGCGCATGGCGCGCGAGGCGAAGAACCGGCCGCTGATCGCCAAGGTGATCTCGCCGCCGAACTACCTGAACCAGCCCGAGACCGTGGTCGAGCAGGTCCTGACCGGCAAGTTCGCCGACGGCCTGGGGAGCGTCAAGCAGGTGCCCGACCGCGCCGACTTCGATCCCTTCCCCTGGCACTCGATGGCGGTGTGGATCCTCACCCAGATGAAGCGCTGGGGTTACCTCAAGGGCGACGTCGGCTACCGGCAGATCGCCGAGCAGGTGTTTCTGGTCACCGACGCGAGGAAGCACATGGCCCAGCTCGAGATGAAGGCCCCGGCGTCGAGCTACACGCGCTTCAAGGTGATGGGCAAGGAATTCGACCCGACGCAGCCCGAGAAGTACCTCGCGAGCTTCGCCATCAAGAAGGCGGCATGAAGCTCGAATCGCTGAAGGCGGCGGTCCTGTCGCTGCTGTTCCTCGGGCTGTTCCTCGGCATCTGGCACCTCGCCACCCTGCCCAAGGGCGAGGCGCAGAGCGCGCACGACGAGTACGCCAAGCTGCTCGGCAAGGGCACCAAGAAATCCGAGGGCTTCCCGTCGCTCGCGCAGATGGGCGAGGCGGCGGCTGCGCAGCTGAAGGACCCGCTCTACGACCGCGGCCCCAACGACAAGGGCATCGCGATCCAGCTCGGCCACTCGCTCGGGCGCGTCGCCGCCGGCTACGCGCTGGCGATGCTGTTCGCGGTGCCGCTCGGCTTCCTGATCGGCATGTCGCCGCTGCTGCACAGCGCGCTGAACCCGTTCATCCAGGTGCTGAAGCCGATCAGCCCGCTCGCCTGGATGCCGCTCGCGCTCTACACCATCAAGGACAGCTCGGTGTCGGGCGTGTTCGTGATCTTCATCTGCTCGGTGTGGCCGATGCTGATCAACACCGCGTTCGGCGTCGCCTCGGTGCGTCGCGAGTGGCTCAACGTGGCGCGCACCCTGGAGGTAACCCCCTTCAGGAAGGCCTTTGCCGTGATCCTGCCCGCCGCCGCGCCGACGATCCTCACCGGCATGCGCATCTCGATAGGAATCGCATGGCTGGTGATCGTCGCCGCCGAGATGCTGGTCGGCGGCACCGGCATCGGCTACTTCGTGTGGAACGAGTGGAACAACCTCAACCTCACCAACGTGATCTTCGCGATCCTGGTGATCGGCGTGGTGGGCATGCTGCTCGACTTCGCGATCGGCCGCCTGCAGAAGGCGGTCACCTACATCGAATGAGCTTCCTGCAGATCGAGAGCCTCGCGCGCCGCTACGGCCCCACCACGGTGTTCGAGCAGGTCGGCTTCACCATGGAGAAGGGCGAGTTCGTCTGCATCGTCGGCCATTCCGGCTGCGGCAAGACCACCATCCTCAACATCCTCGCCGGGCTCGACGCCGCGAGCGCCGGCACGGTGGTGATGGACAACCGCGAGGTCGCCGGGCCGTCGCTCGACCGCGGCGTGGTGTTCCAGGGCCACGCGCTGATGCCGTGGCTCTCGGCGATGAGCAACATTGCCTTCGCGGTCAAAAGCCGCTGGCCGCACTGGAACCGCATCCAGGTGCAGACCCACTGCCAGAAATTCATCGACCTGGTCGGTCTCACCGGTGCCGAGCACAAGAAGCCCGCCGAGCTCTCCGGCGGCATGAAGCAGCGCGTCGGCATCGCGCGCGCCTTCGCCATCCAGCCGAAGATGCTGCTGCTCGACGAGCCCTTCGGCGCGCTGGATGCGCTCACGCGCGGCACCATCCAGGACGAGCTGCTGCGCATCTGCGAGGCTACGCGCCAGACCGTGTTCATGATCACGCACGACGTCGACGAGGCGATCCTGCTCGCCGACAAGATCCTGCTGATGTCGAACGGGCCGAACGCCTGCATCGCCGAGATCGTCGAGAACACGATCGCCAAGCCGCGCGACCGGCACTCGATCCACCACGACGAGCAGTACTACCGCATCCGCAACCACCTGGTGGACTTCCTCGTCAACCGCTCGAAGCTCTACCAGAGCGGCGAGCTGCGCCGGCCGGCGCAGCCGCCCTATGTGCGGCCGGGCCTGCACGGGGTCGCGTCCGCCAGGATCGTCAACCTGAGACACTGAAGGAGGAGCAACCATGAAGCGCGACGCCGATATCACCAATCTGATGAAGCCGATGCAGCGCACCGACGTCACCGACCTGATCGTCTTTCGCCGGATCAAGAAGGGCATCAAGTGGGCCGAGGTGGCGAAGAAGGTCGGCGCCTCCAAGGAATGGAGCACCGCCGCGTGCCTCGGCCAGATGCAGATGACCAGGAAGCAGGCCGAGGCGGTCGGCAAGCTCTTCGACCTGCCCGAGGAGGCGGTGCTGCTGCTGCAGACCGTGCCCTACAAGGGCTCGCTGCCGACCGCGGTGCCGACCGACCCGCTGATCTACCGCTTCTACGAGCTGGTCAACGTGTACGGCACGACCTTCAAGGAGCTGATCCACGAGGAGTTCGGCGACGGCATCATGAGCGCGATCGACTACGAGATGGACCTCTCGCGCCTGCCGAACGAAAAAGGCGACCGCGTCAAGATCGTGCTGAGCGGCAAGTACCTGCAGTACAAGACTTACTGAGACTGCTTCAGCGAGGCATTGAGCGCGGTGGCGAGCGCGGCTTCGCCACTGACCAGGGCCTGCCATGCAAGCTCCAGGCCGTTGCGCCTGCCCTTCGGCACCAGCTTTAGCCCTTCGGGCGAGATCGTCAGCATGTAGGGCTTGCCTTCAATCTCGAGTTCCCGCTTGAGCGATTTGTCGAGTTTGGTGGCCATGTTCAGCTCCGGGTCCTGAGGGCGCGAAACAATTTGACGAGCTCGGCGAGCTGGTAGTTCGCGTTCAGGCCGCTCGGATTGGGCAGCAGCCAGACTTCGGCGCCCTCGAAGCGCTCGGCCTGGAGCCCGACTTGCGCCGTCTTGCAGGAGAACGCGTGGCAGTAGGCCCCTACACCGAGGAAGGCAACGGTTTTCGGGCGGTAGCGGCGGATCTTGGCGGCGAGGCCTCGGCGGCCTCGCAAGAGCTCTTCCACTGCCAGTTCATCTGCAGTGGCGGTGCCGCGGTTCACCAGGTTGGTGATGCCGTGGCCGCCTTTGGGTAGTTCCTCTTGCTCCGAAGGATGCAGAAGGCGAGGGCTGAAGCCAGCCCGGTGAAGTGCAGGCCAGAAGCGGTTGCCGGGGCGAGCGAAGTGATGGCCGGTGGCGGCCGAGTAGAGACCGGGGTTGATGCCGACGAACAGCACCTTCAGCCCGGGCGCGATGACGTCCCGGATGCCTTTGTTTGCCGCTGCCCGGAGCTCGGCCTTGCTAGGCCGGCTTGACCACGTAGCCGCCGGACTTTTCGTCGGCCTCGAGCTTGATGAGGCCTTTTTTCTCGGCTTCCTCGAGGAGGTCGGAGAAGGCACGGAAGCCATAGTACGACTCGTTGAAGCCGGGATTCCTGCGCTTCAGCGCCTGCTTCACCATCGAGCCC
>Ga0187892_10007287_pt1 | contig 15849 bp, 14 predicted proteins | sample MA1701073metaG_FD_139345 | JGI IMG/M metagenome (GOLD analysis project Ga0187892, IMG submission 139345) | Bio-ooze microbial communities from a basaltic lava cave in the Kipuka Kanohina Cave System on the Island of Hawaii, USA - MA170107-3 metaG ... | reverse complement strand
GACTGAACCCCGGTCGCTAGGCAAACGGGGGGCCCGGCCCGGTGCCCCCCGTTTCGCCCTTTTTTCCCTCCTAGAGTTGCAGCACCCACACATCATTGAACGGGATGAAGTTGTCATCCCAACCGCCAAAGATCACCAGACGACGGTTTGCGCTGTCGAACACCGCTGAGTGGCCGAACCGTCCCGTCGCGGGTCCGGCATTAGAAATGATCACCCAGGTGGGTCCGCTTCCGGGATTGAGAAAGAAAGTTTGCGTCGTCATCGGGGGCGACCCCCCGTCGTCACCGCCATATAGTGTCATTCGAGCGTTGCCCGCATCGAAGATCGCCGCATGGTCCAGGCGTGCGGTGGGCGGAGGAGGGGAAGGCGTCGGAGAGATGAACGTCCAGACCGGGGGTCCGGAAGCGGGAAGACTGAGCGTCCAGGCGTCGTTGTAGTTGAAAGCTCCGCTGTTGCCCGCGAAAACGATCATGCGCTGATTGACCGCGTCATAGACCGCGGAATGTCCTTCCCGAGGGTCCGGACGAATCGCCGTGGTGGAAAGCTGGGTCCACGCGGGCGGCGTTATGGAAAGATTGAGGCTCCAAACGTCATTCCTCTGGCCGGCGGCCGTATTGCCCCCGAACATGATCATTCTTAGGTTGGCCGCGTCGTAGATCGCCGAATGGTCCCGGCGCGCCGCGGGCGGGGTAGGGCCGGGAGGGATCAAAGTCCACGTCGGGTTTGTCCCGGGCGGGGGAAGGCTAAGCGCCCACGCCTCATTGTTGAGGACACCGCTGGTCCCCCCGAACACGATCATTCTTTGATTGACGCTGTCGTAGATGGCCGTGTGTTTCACACGGGCGCCGGGCGCAGGACCGGGCGTGGGCGTGAGCGGACTCCACGTCAGGGTTCCCAGATCCAGCTGCCAGAGGTCGGACAAAAAACCGGATTGATCTACGCCGCCGAAGATGATCATGCGGTTGTGAGCCGCGTCGTAGATGGCGCTGTGCTCCGCGCGGTCGGGCCCTGCGGCGGGCAAGATTTCAGTCCAGGTTCGCGGCGGCGTCACGGCCGTGGCCGGGCCGGCGTAGGCGCTCAGGGTCGTGGAGTTGGCCGCCGCCACGCGGAAGTGGTACTGCGTATTCGGCGCGAGCCCCCGAACGATGTAGGTGATAGTGTCGGCCGGCAGGACGGCGATCTGCGTCCAGGTGACCAGGTCGATGCTGCGCTCGACCCGATACTCCACCTCGTCCGTCGCGTTGTCCGTCCAGGCCAGATCGATCCGCTCCGTCGTGATCGCGGTCGCCGCCAGCCCCGAAGGCGCCGCCGACGGAGGCAGGAGCGGCCGGTCGCTGCTCCCGTCGTCGCCGCAGCCGCTGCAGCCGGAAAGCGGAACGAGGACGGCGAAAAGCGCCGCAAGCCGAAATAAGTGCCTCACGTTGAGCGACCCCTTGCTACCTGGCCTTGATCGAGTCCCCGAAACCCCTTCCCCGGAGCTAATTCTAGCGCCCCGGAGGATCGCCGCAACGGGTTTTGAAAGTTTTGAAGGACGAGGTTTGCCGGGCGCCTGACACGAGCTTTCCACGCTAGTTCGAATTGTCGAATCTGGCGAGACACCCAGCTGATAGGATTCCGTCACCATGAAGAGGCGTTACCGGCTGTACCTCGAGACTTCGTTCTGGAAGCGCCTGGGGGATCCCCGGCTCGACGAACGGCGCCGGGACTCGTATCGTTTCCTCAGGGCCCTGGCCGGAGGGCGTCACCGCATCCTGATTTCGAGACTCGTGACGCGCGAGTTGGATGAGACTCCCGATTGGGCCGAACGTCGCAAGATCTACAGGCGGCTCTGGAGCCGCGGCGCTCGGATGATCACCTTCAACCCCCGAATCGTTCGGATCGCGACGGACCTCCGGACACTGGGGCGCTGGCGCCGGAATCTGATTGCGGACCTCATGCACATCGGCTACGCTATTTCAGGCGCTGCCGACGCGCTCGTGACCTGGGACAGGGACGACTTGGCCCGGGACGCCACGCGCCGCGTCGTGCAGGCCTACGGGCGAAGGGAAGACGTGGGCGTCCCGCTCATCGGGACTCCGGAGGAAGTGGCCGAATGGCTCGGCATAAGGATCGCGTAGTCGCGGAAGTGAAGAACGTCCGGCGGAAGCTCGCCGCGCGCCTCGTCAAGGCGGAGCGGGAAGGCCGGCTCGTCGAAGAGATGCGAGCTATCGAGCGCGAGGGCGAGCGTGCCTATCGTGAGGTCCTGGACGCCGCACCGAAGCGCCGTCGGCACCGCCGCGCCGAATAGCCTCATCGCCATCTTTCCCGATTAGTCCATGAACTCGGGCTCGACGCGGACCGGGATGATCCCGGCCTCGTGACCGAGCCTGAAGAGCTCGGCGACCGCGTCCTCGCCGCGCTTGCCCAGCTCCAGCGTGAAGCCGTTCACGTACATGCCCACGAACTTGTCCGCCCGCGCGCGGTCCATCCCCCGCCCGTAGGTGAGGGCGTAGTCGAGCGCTTCCTTCTTGTGGTCGAGCGCGTACTTCACCGAGTCGTGGATCACGTCGCAGCAGGCGGCCGCCGTCTTGAGGTCCAGGTCGCGGCGGATCGCATTCCCCCCCAGGGGGAGCGGCAGGCCCGTCCCCAGCTTCCACCACTCGCCCAGGTCCACCACCCGGTGGAGCTTCTGGTCCCGGTACGTGAGCTGGCCCTCGTGGATCAGGATCCCCGCGTCGATGTCCCCCTTGCCGACCGCCTCCTGGATCTTGTCGAAGGGGATCACCTTCCAGCGTGCCGAGGGCGCGTAGAGCCGGAAGACCAGGAAGGCCGTCGTCAGCTCCCCGGGGACCGCCACCGTCGCCTCATCCAGGTCCTGGCGCGTGAGCGGCCGGCGCGACACGATGACCGGCCCGTACCCGTCCCCCACCGAGGCGCCGCTGCCCGTCAGGAGGTACTTACCCCGCACCTTATAGTAGGCGTGGAAGGAGATGGCCGTGATGTCGTAGACCCCCTGGGCCGCCTTCTCGTTCAGCGTCTGGATGTCCTCGAGGACGTGCTTGAACTCGAGGCCGCGCGCGTCCACCTTGCCCTTCGCCAGCGCGTAGAACATGAACGCGTCGTCGGAATCGGGGCTGTGGGCAAGGGTGATGGTGCGGGCCATGGGAAAATTCAGTCTAGCACCTGTTGACAGAAACGCGACGCGTTTTTGTCAACGCTACTTGAGCTTGAGAGACAGCTCCTTCTCCTGACCGTCGCGGACGACGACGAACTTGAGCGTGTCGCCCGGCTTGCGCGCCTGAACCGCGCCGCGCAGCTCGTCCCAGTTCTTGATCCGGCGGTCGTCGACCTTCTTGACGACGTCGCCGGCCTTGAGCCCCGCCGCCTCCGCCACGCCGCCCTTGGCCACGGACTCGACCTCGACCCCCAGGTCGTCGAAGTCCGCCGACGGCGTGAACCCGAGGTCGACCGGCGAGGCCGCCAGCTCGCGCGCGCGCACCTTGGCCGGGTTCCCGAGAAAGACCTTCAGCTCCTTCTCCTCCACCTTGCGGCGCACCTTGACGCGCAGCCGCTCGCCCTGCGGCCAGTTGCTCACCACGCCGTGGAAGCGGTTGGCGTTGTAGACCCGGTAGCCTTCGATCTCGAAGATGATGTCGCCGTTCTCGAAGCCGGCCTTGGCGGCGGGAGAGTCCTCCTCCACCCCCGCCACGAAAACGCCGTCCCCGTACTGGCCCACGTTCTCGTAGCGCGTGTCGCCGCACTCGCCGATCGTGATCCCGTCGATGAACCCCTCGTCCACCTTGCCGCCCGCCTGGAAGGCCTTCATGTAGCGCTGGATCTGGCGCGCGGGGATCGCGTACCCGATCCCCGTGTTCACCCGGTTCTTGAACCGCTTGATGTCGATCCGCCCGTTGATCCCGACCACCTTGCCGTCGAGCGTAATGAGCGGGCCGCCCGAGTTGCCGGGGTTGATCTGCGCGTCCGTCTGGATCGCGTCGAAGTAGCCGGGGTTGTCCATGTACCGGTGGAGCGCCGAGACGATCCCGTACGTGATCGTGGGCTCCCAGCTCCCGTTCCCCAGCAGGAACGGGTTCCCCATCGCGATCACGGGCTGGCCCACGGCCAGCTTGTCCGAGTCCCCGAGCTCCAGGAACGGCAACTCCTTCGCCTCCCGAAGCTTGCAGAGCGCGATGTCGCCGTGCACGTCCCAGCCCACGACGTCCGCCATGAACTTCTTGCCGCCGGGCATCCGGACCTGCTGGTTGTCCCGGTCTCCCGAGACGTGGAAGTTCGTCAGCACCCACCCGTCCGCCGAGATGCACACGCCCGACCCGTTCCCGAAGAAGACGTACGTGGGCCGCACCTGCTCGCACACGGCCCGGAGCTTCTGCTGATGCTCGAGGACCTTCTTGAGATCGTCGTCGGCCTGGACGAAGAGCCCCAGCGCGAGAAGCACGCTCATGGTTCGGGTCTCCCCTCGAGCTTCACCTTGAACTCCTTCTCGTCGTACTCCTTCTTGTCCTTGTCCTTCAGGCGCTTGACCTTCACCGTCACCGTCTCGCCGATCTTCCGCTCCCCCAGCTGCTCGCGCAGGGACTCGAAGTCGGTGATCTTCTTCCCGCCGAATTCGACGATCACGTCGTCCTTCTTGATCCCGGCCTTGTCGGCGGGGGATCCGCTGACCACCTCGGCGATCTGGACCCCCTCTACGTCCGGGTTGCCCTCGCCGGGCTGGATCCCCAGGTAGGGCCGGTTTTCGGCGGCGATCTTCTCCCGATTCTTGAGTCGCGGAAGGACTTTGTCGATCTCCGCGGTCTTGCACGCGAACCCGATCCCGCCCGACTGGCCCCAAACGTTCCGCGGCTTGACGTTGCAGCCCACGCCCACCAGCTCGCCCTTCATCGTCACCAGGGCGCCGCCGGCGTTCCCGTAATTCATCTCCGCGTCCGTCTGGACCGCCGCCTTGTTCATCCGGTTGACGGCGCTCACGATCCCCAGGTTGATCGTCGGGATCGCCTTGTCGGGAGACCGGCCGACCACCGCGACGAACGTTCCCTGGCCCACCGCGTTCGGGTCGGCCTTCGGCAGGACGGGCAGGTCCTTCTCCGCGATCTTGAGGAGCGCGACGTCGCGCTGCTCGTCAAACCCCAGGAGCTCGGCAACGTACTCCTTCCCGTTCGCGAGCGTGACCTTGATGCCTTCCTTGCGGATCTCGCCGGAGACGTTGAAGTAGCTCGTGAGGATGAGGCCGTCGGCCTCGTAGATCACTCCTGAGGTCGGCCCCTTCGGGCGGTTGTAGTAGTCGGCGTGCTCGGAGAACTGCCCGCGGGAGAACTGCCCGTCCGGGTCGGCCGTGCGCTGCACGTCGATCGCCACCACGGACCGGGCCACCTGCTCGCGCAGGGTGCGGAGGTGCCGGGCGAGCGACACGGATTCTTCCTGAGGGCACAGGAAGGCCAGCGCCAGGGCGAGCGTCACTTCTTCTTCTCCAACGTGACTTTGACGGTCTCCACCTTGCCGCCGAGGTCGACTTTGAACCAGACGATCGCCCCGGCCTCCAGACCCTTTAGACGCTCCGAGACCTCCTGCGCGGTCTTGATTTTGGAATCGGCCATCTCGACCAGGACGTCCCCCTTGGCGAGGCCCGCCCGCGCGGCGGGGCCTTCCGCCTCGACGTCCTCGACGACGACCTTGCCGGCGACGTCCTTCACCTTCATGCCCAGGGTCCCTTCGCCCGCCTCCGCCGCGGGGTCCTCCGCGGCGCTCTTGGTTTCCTTGAGCCGCGCGAGGGCGGGCTGGATCTCCTCGACCGGGATGGCGGCCCCCAGGAACCGGTTCGGAGAGTAGTTCAGCGTGACCATGCCGACCATGCGTCCGGCGGCGTCGAGGCACGGGGCGCCTTCCATGCCTACGTTGACGGCCGCGGTCGTTTCGATCACGGGTCCGACGTACCACGAGTTGGCCTTTTCTTCGCGCACCCGGTAGATGCCGCTGACGATCCCGGCGTTGAGGGACGGCTGCGCGTCGTGCCAGATGGAGTTGGCGGCGTTCCCGAGCGTGAAGGAGACGTCGCCCACCCGGACGGCGGAGGAGCGGCCCAGCTCGATCGGCTTGAGGTCGCCGCGCGGCTTGATGCGGACGAGCGAAAGTTCGTCCTTGCGGGAGGTCGCGACCAGCTCGCCGGCGTACTCGCGCGGCCCGCGCGTGCGGACGCGGATCTTCGAGGCCCCCTCCGGGCAGATGGAGTAGCTCGTCAGGATGAGCCCGTCTTTCGACAGGATGACGCCGGTCCCGCGGCGCTCTTCCGTGTGGGTGGCCATCGTCCCGACCGCCACGACGGAGTCGGCGGCCTTGTCGTACACCTTGCGGGGAGTGTCGTCGGCGCTTTGGGCGGCGGCGACCAGGAGCCAGGGCAGAACGAAACCGGCGTTCATGGATCTCACCTAATTATACGGGCCTAACAAAACAAACCGTTTGATTTGTTAGTCCTAAGAGCAGACTCGTACAGGAGGTGATATGCGTCTTGCGTCGGCGGCCTGGATCGTCGCGCTCGGGCTCCTGGGCCTCGCGCCCTCCTTCGCGGACCCCGTGTCCGCTACGGAGGGCAAGCCCCAGGAGAAGGTCGAGCTCCGGACCCGGTTCCAGAAAGGCGAAAAGTTTCCGCTCAAGCTGAGCTACGCGATGAGCTTCAAGCTCGACAAAGTCCCGGAGGCCTTCCAGGGCGTCGTGACGGAGGAGCCCCTCAACCTCAAGGTCGAGGCGCTCCTGGACGTCGAGGTGAAATCCGTGGCCGACGACGGCGCCGCGACGCTCGAGGGCGCGTGGAAGCAGCTCAAGGCCAAGGGCCACGCGCTCACGCAGGACGTGGACTTCCTGTATGACGCCGCGAAGAAGGACGACGAGAAGCCCAAGGTGGACGAGGGCGGCGGCCAGGGGCTGCTGAATCTCGAGGACCAGCTCCGGAAGATCGTCAAGAATCCGGTGGCCATGTCGGTGGACAGGCTGGGCAAGATGAAGGTGGAAGGGGGCGCGGGAAAGGGCGAGCTGAACGGCATGCTTTCGCTCAACGGCCTGATGGGATCCCTGCCCGCCGACAAGGTCGGCCCCGGCGACAAGTGGACGACCGAGGACAAGCTCGCGATGCCGGGCCCCCTGGCCGGCGCGGTGCAATTCAAGGTGAAGAGCGAGAACTCCTACGCGTCGGACGAGAAGGGCTGCGCCGTCATCCAGTCCAAGTTCAGCGTCTCGAGCGAGAAGGGCGCGCCCGGGGAGAATCTTCTCGACATCGAGCTCAAGACGTCCGGCGAGGGCGAGGGCAAGACCCACTTCCGCGTCAAGGACGGCCGCCCCGCCAAGTCGGAGAGCAAGCTCAAGGTGCGCCTCGAAGCCGCCTTCAACGCGGGCGGGCAGGACATCGACCTCAAGGCGTCGGTCAAAATCGACCAGGGGGTAGAGATCCCGTAAAGAGGTAGATGTCGGCGACTTCTTGAAATCGTCTCGTCGTTTGGGGATCGGACGATTTCAAGACTCCAAGAATACCGACTGGCAAGTGCTTCCTTGGAACTCTTTCGGCCCGCCGGGACGTATAATTCCTGGGTCGCGAGCCGAAAGGGCCTACTCGGGAGCACACGATGCGCGTCGCACTCCTGGCGCTCGCGGTTCTGACCCAGGGCAAGGCCGAGCTCAAGCCCCGGTTCCAGAAGTTCGACCGCGTGACCGTCTCCTGCACCATCCAGACCGAGATCAAGTCTTCCAACGGCCGCGATTCCAAGTACACGCTGGAGCTGGGTCTCGCCGCCGAGGCGGAGAAAGTGGACGGCGAGGCGGTAGTCTTCGACTGCGGCGTGTCGAGCCTCAAGATCAATGGGCGGCTGGACGGCCGCACCGTGAATTTCGAGTGGACCAAGAGCGGCACCGAGCGGGGCGAAAAGATCGCGTCGATTCAGAAGGCGCTCGAGAAGGGCTGGAAGTGCATCTTCTTCGGGAAGAAGGGGTTCTCGGTCACCGACACCGCCGGGGAGTTGGGCGACACGCTGCCGCTCTTCAACCCGGGGATCTTCCTGGGCCTTTCCACCCCGCTTCCGGACGGCGCGATGGACGTGGGTAAGGGGTGGGAGGTCAAGGACCTCAAGTTCCCGTACTTCGGCGGCTTCGCGGTCCGCTACGTCGCCACGCTCGACCTCGTGAAGGGGGACACGGCGAAGATCTCCTCGCGGCTTTTCTTCAGCCGGCCCGAGAGCGAAGTGCCGATCGAGGGCGTCGTCAACGTGAAAGGCGACGGCGACGCCTCCCTCGAGTACGACGTCCGGAGCGGCCGTCCGACCCGCGGGGCGACGGCGCTGAAGCTCACCTCCCAGATGGGCGGCCTCAAGCGGGAGGTGGACCAGGTCATCGAGTTCGAAGTCCGCCGGTAGGAATGCCTGTTAAGAAAACCGCGTCGCCGTTTTCTTAACACTTTGGGACCCTTGCCGCGTCAGGCGGCGGTGTGCTATAAACGCCGAACCATGAAGTGGACGCGGACGTTCATCCCGACGCTGCGAGAGGCCCCTTCGGACGCCGAGAGCCCCAGCCACAAGCTCATGGTCCGGGCGGGCCTGGTCCGGCAGCTTTCCTCGGGCAGCTACAGCTACCTGCCGCTGGGGTTCCGCTCCCTCCGCAAGGTCGAAGCCATCGTCCGGGAGGAGATGGACCGCGCGGGGGCGGTGGAGCTCTACATGCCCGCCCTCCACCCGCCCGAGCTCTGGCAGGAGACCGGCCGCTTGCAGGCCTTCGGCGACACGCTGATGAAGGTCAAGGACCGCAAGGGCGCGACCCACGTGCTGGGCCCCACGCATGAGGAGGTGGTCACGCACCTCGTGCGGAACGAAGTGAAGTCCTACCGGCAGCTCCCGGTCACCCTCTATCAGATCCAGGGGAAGTTTCGGGACGAGCCCCGGCCGCGCCACGGGATCATCCGCACGCGCGAGTTCATCATGAAGGACGCCTACTCCTTCGACGTGGACGAGAAGGGCCTGAACCGGTCCTACCAGGCGATGTACGACGCCTACGTCAAGATCTTCTCGCGCGCCGAACTCAAGTTCCGTCCCGTGGAGGCCGACACGGGCCTCATGGGCGGGGACGTGTCCCACGAGTTCACGGCGGTGTCGCCTTACGGGGAAGATTCGGTCGTGACCTGCGAAAAATGCAACTACGCGGCCAACAAGGAAAAGGCCGAGTGCCCGCTGCCGTCCGGGGGGTTCAGCGGCCACGAGACGCAGGAACTCCTCAAGCTGGAGGAAGTGTCCACCCCCGGGATGGCCACCATCGACGCCGTCTCGAACTTCCTCAAGGTGCCCCCGAGGCTCCTCGTCAAGACGCTCATCTTCAGGGCCGGCGCCGGCTTCCTGGCCGCCCTCGTCCGGGGCGACCACGACGTCAACGAGTCCAAGCTCCGCCGGGTGGCCCAGGCGGAGACGCTCGAGCTGGCCACGCCGGAAGACATCCAGCGCGAGACCGGCGGACCCCTCGGATTCTCCGGGCCCGTCGGCCTCAAGGTCCGGATCGTCTGCGACCACGCCGTGACCGCGCTCGCCAATTTCGTCACCGGCGCGAACAAGAGGGACACCCACCTCGTCAACGTGAACCTGAATCGCGACTTCCAGCCGTCGGTCATGGGCGACATCCGGATGGCCGTCGAAGGCGACCCCTGCCCGCGATGCGGCGCGACCCTCGGGTTCACCCAGGGCATCGAGGTGGGCCACGTCTTCAAGCTCGGGACCCGCTATTCGAAGCGGATGCACTGCGAGTACCTCGACGAGAAAGGGCAGCTTCACCCCATGGTCATGGGCTGCTACGGGATCGGCGTGAACCGCATCCTGGCCGCCGCCGTGGAGAACCACCACGACGAGGCGGGGGTGATCTGGCCCCGGGAGATCGCCCCCTACCAGGTCCAGATCGTGACGATCGACCACAAGAAGATGCAGATCGTCGAGACGGGCCACGACCTCTACGAGAAGCTCTCCCGGGCGGACCTCGAGGTCCTGTGGGACGACCGGGACGCCGCGCCGGGCGTCAAGTTTGCCGACGCCGACCTGGTGGGCATCCCCGTCCGGATCACCGTCGGCAAGCGGACGCTCGAGGGAGGGACCGTGGATGTCCGGACGCGCAATAAAAAGGACCAGACGTCCGTCCCGTTGGATAAAGTCGTCGAGGCGGTCAGAAATGAGCTATCCGCGTATCGGCTTTAGGCGGATGTTGCAAAAGTACCCGGGGTCTTTTGCAACATGGGCCCTGGCGCTGGCGGCCCACTGCTCCTGCGCCGGAGGCGGCGGAGGGTCGCAGGTTCGCGGGGACGGGCCGGACCTGTCCGGGGATATCCTCAAGATCACCTACTTCCGGGCGTTCGAGCACCCGCAGACGAAGAAACTCGAACCGACCTACCGCATGATCCTCTCGGCGTCCTGGGTGGACCGGATCGGGGAGTCCGCCCGCGAGCCGCTCCCGCTGGCGGCCCCTTCGAACATCTACCGGGGAACGGTCCCGGACGAGAAAGTGCGGCGCTACGTCGCCAAAGTCCGGGAGCTGGGGCTGGACGACCTCGTCTCCCGCCCCCCGGAAAGCTTCCGCCCCGAAGAGCTGAACCGATTCTCCCAGCACCCCACGGAGTCGGAATTTACGCGCATCTTCACGATCGGGACGGAGAAGAACGCGAAGAGCTATTACTACCGCGACCAGCAGCGCAGCAAGGAGCAGATCGAGAAATTCCGCTCGTGCGAGCGGTTCATCCTGAGCATCATGAACGGCGAGACCATCCGGGTCCAGACCCGCTCGGACCCGGTGTTCCGCAAAGACCAGTAAGAGCGAACCTTTCCGCAGGTCTTTCTTCGTGTCCTTTGTGCCTTTGTGGTGTAATTTCTTTCGATGCTGGTGGATTCGCACGCGCACCTGGACGACGACGCGTTCGCCGCGGACCTCGAGCCGGTTCTCGCCCGGGCGCGCGAGGCGGGGGTGCGGGGCATCGTCTCGATCGGGACGAGCCTGGACTCGTCGCGCCGCGCGCGCACGATCGCGGAACGCCACGACGACGTCTGGTTCTCGCCGGGGATCCACCCGCACGAGGCCGACCACCCGGGGCCTGTCGACGAGCTGAGGGGGCTCCTGGCCCACCCGCGCGCCGTCGCCCTGGGCGAGACGGGGCTCGATTACGTCAAGAACTACGCCTCGGTGGCCAACCAGAAGGCGCTCTTCATCCGGCACCTCGAGATCGCGCACGAGGCGGGCAAGCCCGTCTCGATCCACTGCCGCGAGGCGCACGCGGACCTCGCGGCGATCCTCCGCGCCCACGCGCCCCTTCGCGGCGTCATCCACTGCTTCTCGGGGACCGAGGCGGACGCCGAGGCGTACCTGTCGATGAACTTCTACCTCTCGATCGCCGGGCCCGTGACCTACCCGAACGCGAACCGGCTCCGGGCGGCCGTCCGCGCCGTTCCGCTGGAGAGCCTGCTCGTCGAGACGGATTGTCCGCTGCTCACGCCGCAGAAGCACCGGGGCACGCGGAACGAGCCGGCGTACGTCCGCTACACCGCGGCGGAAGTCGCCAACGTGAAAGGCGTCTCCCTCGGGGAGCTGGAGGAGGCGACCACGCGCAACGCAAAAGCGCTCTTCGGACTGCCATGAGCGGCCTCGACGTGGTGACGGGCGGCGCCGGGTTCATCGGGTCGCACCTGGCGGAGGCGCTCCTCCTGCGGGGGCGTCGCGTCCGCGTCGTCGACGACTTTTCCACGGGCAAGCGCGGCAACGCCCCCGCGGGCGCGGAGCTCGTGGAGGGGGACGTCAACGCGGTGGCAAAGGAAGCCGTGCGCGGCGCCGACGTGGTGTATCACCTGGCGGCGCTCCCGTCGGTTCCCCGCTCGGTCGAGCGCCCCCTCGAAAGTCACCGGGCCACGGCCCAGGCGACCCTCGCGGTCCTGCAGGCGTCGGAACGGGCCGGCGTGCGCCGCGTCGTCTTCGCGAGCTCCTCGTCGGTCTACGGCGACACCCCCACCCTGCCCAAGCGCGAGGACATGCCGCCCCGGCCTCTTTCGCCCTACGCGGTCGCGAAACTCTGCGGCGAGGCGTACGCGCGCTCGTGGGCCGAGCACACGAAGCTCGAGACGGTTTCGGTGCGCTTCTTCAACGTGTACGGTCCGCGCCAGGACCCCGACTCGCCCTACGCCGCCGTCATCCCGATCTTCATCGGACGCCTCCTCGGCGACCGGCCGCTCCCCATCGACGGCGACGGCCTGCAGACGCGGGATTTCACGTTCGTGGGCGACGTGGTCCTCGGCATCCTGGCCGCCGCGGCGGCGCCCGGCGTGTCCGGTCGCGTGTACAATCTGGCGGGAGGCCGGCCCGCGTCGCTCCTGGCGCTCGCGGACGCGCTGGCGTCACTCCTGGGCGTCCGGGCCGGGAAGGACTTCCGTCCTCCCCGTCCCGGGGACATCCGGGATTCCTGGGCGGACGTGTCGGCCGCGCGACGCGACCTGGGATTTGAGGCGCGGACGTCTCTCGAGGAGGGCCTCCGGGCGACCGTCGAGTGGTCCAGGACGTGAACCGGGGCACGCCACCATCAGGGTGGACAATGTCAGACCGCGCCGGAGGGCGGGGTCAAGAAATCGTCTCGCCGTTTGGGGTTCGGACGATTTCTTGAAGTTTCTTCTTCAGTCCTTGAAATCGTCCGAGCCCCAAAGCACGAGACGATTTCAAGGGTCATGGAGGCTGGAATGGGTGGTCTTCGGCCGACCCAAAGCATGGCTCGGACCCCATGAAGCGGCACGCCATCTTGATCGTGGACGACCAGCAGGAGAACATCAACCTGCTGGCCAACATCCTGGGGGACGACTACGTCCTGCACAAGGCGCGCGACGGGACGGGCGCCCTGGAGCTGCTCGAGAAGCAGGCCGTCCATCTCATCCTGACCGACCAGCGCATGCCCGGAATGAGCGGCGTGGAGTTCCTCGAAAAGGCCCGCGACCGGCGGCCCGACTGCGTCCGGATGCTCGTCACCGCCTACCCCGACGTCCAGGACGCCATCCAGGCGATCAACCGCGGTCAGGTGAACCGGTACATCGTCAAGCCCTTCGACTCGGCCGAGCTCCGGCAGGCGATCGCGCGCGAGATGGAGCACCTCGAGCTCCTCCTGACGAACCGCCGCCTGAGCGAGGAGATGGCCCGGATGGTCGACGAGCTCTCCAAGGCCAACCGCGACCTGCGCGACCTCAACCGGATGAAGGACCAGTTCCTGGCCAACTGCTCGCACGAGCTCAAGACGCCGCTGGTCTCCGGGATGGGCTACGTGGACCTGATGCTTTCGGGCGGACTGGGCAAGCTCGACGCCCGCCAGGAGAAGGGCCTCCGGATCGCCCACCGGAACCTGGAGCGGCTCCTGGGATTGATCGAAAACCTCCTGGCGCTGGCGAAGGCCCGGTTCCGGCCCGAGGAGCTCAGGCTTTCCCGGTTCGACCTCAAGCCGCTCGTCGACGAATGCGTCGAGTCGCTGCGCGCGCGGGCCCACAAGCGCACGCTCCGCGTCCGCGTGAGCTGGCCGCGCCGGCGTCCCGCGGTGGAGGCCGACGAGCGGAAGGTCCACAGCGTCCTCACGAACGTCCTGGCGAACGCCGAGAAGTTCACGCCCGACAACGCGCGGATCGATCTTCGCTTCCGCGCCGGCCGGGACGGGAAGCTCCACGTCACGGTCCGCGACAACGGCCCCGGGCCGGAGGGCGCCCGGGGCGAAATCCGGCTCTTCCAGACCACCTCGGACCCCCGCACCTCGGGGCTCGGGATCGGGCTCATGCTCGCGCGGCAGATCCTGCAGGCCCACGGGTGCGGCATCGCGCTGGAGCGCGCGGGGCGTCGCGGCGCGGCGGTGCGCTTCGAACTCCCCCTCGCCAAACGGTAGCTCACCACAAAGGCACAAAGGCGGCAAAGACGCACAAAGAGTAGAGTTTCCTCAAAAGAACTCTTTGTGGGCTTTTGTGGGCTTCGTGGCCTTTGTGTCTTTGTGGTGAATCGCTTACAATTTCGCGGTGCTGGAGACCGCCCGGGCCGAGGAGTTCTTCCGGAGTCTCTTCCAGAAGGGCGCCGACGCGCTCTACCTGGTCGAAGGCGACGAGCTTCGGATCGTCGAGGCGAACGAAGAGCTGGGCCGCCTCCTGGGGTATGCGCGCGAGGAGCTCCTCGCGCTGCGGCTGCCCGACCTCGTGCCCCCGGAGCACCGGGCCCTGATTCCCGACCTCCGGGCGTCGATCACGGCCGACCGCCCGGTCGAGCGGACCCGGTGGCTGCTCCTCCGCAAGGACGGCGCTTCGGTCCTCGTGGACCATCAGATCACCCGCATCGATCTGGGCGGTCGCGTCACCTACCTGGCGTCGGCGCGCGACATCACCGAACAGATCCGGACGGAGGAGGCGCTGCGGCAGGCGCACGCCGAGCTGGAGCGCCGCGTGGACGAGCGCACGGCCGAGCACCGGGAAAGCCAGGAGCGGTACGAGCTGGTGGCCCGCGCCTCGAACACCGGGATCTGGGACTGGGACCTGAAAACCGGCCGCGTCACCCTTTCGCCCCTCTGGAAGGCGCAGCTCGGATTCGAGGACGGGGAGCTTCCCGACGAGTTCGACAGCTGGGCGAGCCGGCTGCACCCCGAGGAGCGGGACCGGATCATCTCCAACCACAACGCCTTCATCGAAGGGGCGTCGACGGAATTCCAGCACGAGTTCCGCCTCCGCCACAAGGACGGCTCCTACCGGTGGATCCACGCCGACGTCGCCATCCTTCGGGACGGATCCGGGAAGGCGGTGCGCGCGCTCGGCACGCACCTCGACGTGACCGAGTCCAGGCGGGCCGAGGAGGCTCTGCGGGAGAGCGAGGAGCGCTTCCGCGCCGCCTTCGCCCACATGGGCATCGGCATGTGCCTGACGGGGAGCGACGGCCGTCTCCTCCAGGTCAACCGCTCGCTCTGCGAGATGCTCGGGTATACGGAATCGGATCTCGTGGGAACGAGCTTCCAGAAACTGACGCACCCGGAAGACCGCGCCAAGAGCGGCGATGCCCTGCGCCGGCTGCTCGCCGGCGAGGTCTCGCATGCCCGGTTCGAAAAGCGCTACGTGCACCGCGACGGCCGCCCGGTCTGGGTGCAGCTTTCGACGTCGATGATCCGCGACGGGGCGGGCCGTCCGGCTTACTTCGTCACGGGGATGCAGGATATTTCCGCCGCCAAGCAGGCCGAGGATGAGCTCCGGCAGGCGCAGGCCCATCTGGAGCGCCGGGTGGAAGAGCGGACGCAGGAGTTGAGCCTGGTCCTCGCCCACACGCGGGACTTCGTCTACCGGCACGATGCGGAGGGCGTGTTCACGTACCTGTCGCCCTCCGTCGCGCAGATCACGGGATACTCGGTGCAGGACTGGCTCGCGCATTACACGAAGTACCTGACCGACAACCCGATCAACCAGAAGGTCATCGAGTACACGGAGGAGACGCTCCGGACCGGCCGGGAGAGCCCGCCCTACCTCGTCGAGATCCGGCACAAGGACGGCCGGCGGATCCTCCTGGAAGTGAACGAAAGCGCCTACCGCGAGGGGGGGCGCGTGGCGGGGGTCGTGGGCGTGGCGCGCGACGTCACCGAAAGCAAGAAGGCCGAGGAGGCGCTCCGGCTGATCACCGAGGGTACCTCCGCCGTCACGGGCGAGGATTTTTTCGTCTCCCTGGTCCGCCACCTAGCGCTCGGGCTCGAGGTGAAGGCCGCCCTGGTGGCGGAATGCTTCGGGCGGCCGCCCGACCGCGTGCGGACGCTGGCGCTCTGGGCGGGGGAGGCCATCGCCCCCAACCTCGAGTTCGGATTGCCGGGGACGCCCT
>Ga0187892_10007284_pt1 | contig 15852 bp, 12 predicted proteins | sample MA1701073metaG_FD_139345 | JGI IMG/M metagenome (GOLD analysis project Ga0187892, IMG submission 139345) | Bio-ooze microbial communities from a basaltic lava cave in the Kipuka Kanohina Cave System on the Island of Hawaii, USA - MA170107-3 metaG ... | reverse complement strand
TGCAGCACCTTCGTAATCGCACTCGTCAGCGTCGTCTTCCCGTGATCAATGTGCCCAATCGTCCCAATGTTCACGTGCGGTTTCGTCCGCTCGTACCGCGCCTTCCCCATCGCTCCTGCCCCCTGATACGTCCGGTGACGACGCTGTGACTTTCAGGCGCGGGCGCCCGGGTTCACGCCCGCCCGGACCCACGCGCTCCCGATCCGGCCGCCTCGCTCCACACTGCCTTCCGGCGCGCGTCCGGGCCGGCAGCGCACGCTCCGTATCTCCACGAACTTTGCCTCGACCGGGCTCGGCTCGCTCCACCTTCGCCGCCGGGCCAGCGCTGGGCGCCAACGCGCACGTCCCGCGCCCCCGGGGTCCAGACCCGCTCAATCCGCGCACCGCCCGCGGGCGCGAATCTCACGCGCTCCCGGGACTCTGCCGTGGCGGCGACGGCGCCGGGACTCAGCGAGATCCGACTCGAGCCGCCGGCTTGCCCGCCGCTTTCGCCATGATCTCTTCCGACACGGAGGACGGCACCTCCTCGTAGCGGAGAAACTGCATCGTATAGGTCGCGCGGCCCTGCGTCATCGACCGCAGATCCGTCGCGTACCCGAACATCTGCCCGAGCGGCACATGGGCCCGGATGACCTGCGAGCTCCCCCGGGCCTCCATCGAGACGATCCGCCCGCGTCGACTATTGAGATCGCCGACCACGGCCCCCATGTACTCCTCGGGGGCCACCGCCTCCACGTCCATGATCGGCTCGAGCAGCACCGGCCTGGCTCTCCGGCACGCATCCTTGAATCCCATGGACGCTGCGATCTTGAAGGCCAGCTCCGATGAGTCAACGTCGTGGTACGACCCATCGGTCAGGGCGACCTTGAGATCCACCATCGGGTAGCCCGCGAGCACCCCGGTCGTCATGGCTTCCTTGACGCCCTTCTCGACCGCCGGAATATACTCGCGCGGCACTTTCCCGCCGACGATCTTGTTCTCGAACACGAAGCCCGCGCCAGCCTCGGTCGGCTCGACCTCGAGCCACACATCGCCGTACTGGCCCCGCCCACCGGTCTGCCGCACGAACCGCCCCTGAGCCTCGGCCTTCCTCCGAATGGTTTCCCGGTACGCGACCTCCGGTTTTCCGACGTTGGCCTCGACCCTGAACTCGCGGAGCAGACGATCCACGATGATCTCGAGATGCAGCTCCCCCATGCCGGAGATCAAGGTCTGGGACGTCTCGTCATCGACCCTCACTCTGAAGGTCGGGTCCTCCAGGGCCAGCCGCTGGAGGGCCATCCCCAGCTTCTCCTCATCGGCCTTCGTCTTGGGCTCGATGGCCACCGCAATGACCGGCTCCGGGAAGTCCATCGACTCCAGGACGATCGGCTTGTTCGGGTCGCACACCGTGTCCCCGGTGCGGGTTTCCTTGAGCCCGACGGCGGCGGCGATGTCACCGGCCGATACCTCCTCGATCTCCTCGCGCTTGTTGGCGTGCATCCGTAGGAGTCGCCCGATCCGTTCCTTCTTGTCACGGCTGGAGTTGTACACGCCAGAGCCGGACGCCAAGGTGCCCGAGTACACGCGCAGGAACACCAGCTGTCCCACGTAGGGGTCGTTCATGAGTTTGAACGCGAGCGCGGAGAACGGCGCCCGGTCCGACACCTCGCGGATCTCGCTCTCGTGAGTGTCCGGGTTCAGACCGCGGATGGGGGGAATGTCGAGTGGGGATGGCAGGTAGTCGACGACGCAGTCGAGCATGGGCTGAACGCCCTTGTTCTTGAACGACGCCCCACAGATCACCGGAACGATTTTCATGTTGATCGTCCCGCTGCGGACCGCCGCCTTGATCTCCGCCACGCTGAGCTTCTGATCGTCAAGATATCGCTCGAGGAGCTGGTCGTTGACCTCGGCCAAGCTCTCAATCAGCTTCTCGCGATACTGGCGGGCCTCCGGCTGGAGGTCGACCGGGATCTCCGTGACCTCGAACCGCTGCCCCTGGGTGTCGTCGTCCGTCCACACGATCGCGACCTCCTCGATGAGATCGACGACCCCAATGAATCCGTCCTCGCGGCCGATCGGAATCTGGATGGCCACGGCGTTGGCGCCCAGCCGACTGGTGATCATGTCCAGAGACCCGAAGAAGTCGGCGCCCACGCGGTCCATCTTGTTGACATAGACGATTCGCGGCACCCGATACTTGTCCGCCTGGCGCCAGACCGTCTCGGTCTGTGGCTCGACCCCGGCGACCGCGTCGAGCAACGTGAGGGCGCCGTCGAGCACCCGGAGCGATCGCTCGACTTCCATCGTGAAGTCGACGTGTCCCGGGGTATCGATGATGTTGATCCGGCAATCCCGCCAGAAGCACGTCGTCGCCGCGGACGTGATCGTGATTCCCCGCTCCTGTTCCTGGACCATCCAGTCCATGGTCGCGGTCCCCTCGTGCACCTCGCCGATCTTGTACGATCGCCCGGTGTAGTACAGGACACGCTCCGTGGTCGTGGTCTTCCCGGCATCGATGTGCGCCATGATGCCGATGTTGCGGGTTCGCTCCAGCGGGTACTGCTGCTCCACCGTCCTGGCCTCTCTGCTCTCGACCGCGCTGAGGCGAAAGAAAGGGGGGCTCCCTTCGCCCCCCATGTCACCCCGCGCCGTCGCTACCAGCGATAGTGCGCGAAAGCCTTGTTGGCCTCCGCCATCTTGTGAGTGTCTTCCCGCTTCTTCACCGCCGTGCCGCGGTTGTTCCCCGCGTCCAGCAGTTCCGCCGCCAGCTTTTCGGCCATGCTGCGCTCGGTGCGGCGCCGAGCCGCGCCGATCACCCACCGCATCGCCAGCGACGTGCGTCGGTCGGGCCGAACCTCGACCGGTACCTGATAGGTCGATCCGCCGACGCGGCGGGACTTCACCTCGACCATCGGCTTCACGTTGTCGATGGCGCTCTTGAAGAGCTTCAGCGGGTCCTGCTTCGTCCGGTCCTCGATCGCCTCCAGGGCACCGTACATGATGCGTTCCGCGGTCGACTTCTTTCCACGCACCATCATGATATTCACGAACTTCGCCAGCAGTCGGCTCCCGAATTTCGGGTCCGGAATCACCTCGCGCCGCGCCGCTCCCGCCCTCCGCATGGGGCCCCTCAGCTCGCCTTGGGCGCCTTGGCGCCGTACTTCGACCGCGATTGCTTCCGGTTCGCCACCCCGGCCGTATCGAGCGTCCCCCGGATGATGTGGTAGCGAATGCCGGGAAGATCCTTCACGCGGCCGCCGCGAATCATGACGATCGAGTGCTCCTGCAAGTTGTGCCCGACCCCCGGGATGTACGATGTGACTTCCAGCCCGTTGGTAAGCCGAACCCGGGCGACCTTCCGGAGCGCCGAGTTCGGCTTCTTCGGCGTCGTGGTATACACGCGGATGCAAACTCCGCGCTTCTGCGGACACGCTTGCATGGCCGGTGTCTTCGACTTCTTCCGCACCGCCTCGCGGCCGCTTCGAACCAGCTGATTAATAGTCGGCATGAGCCCTCACGCTGCTAATGGAGACAAACCCCCACTTTATAACCGAGCCACCAGTAGTTGTCAACGTCCGACTCACACCCCGCCCAACCGATCACCGTCCTGAGTCGCCTGTCCAGGCGCCCCTGCCGCGTGCCGGCTGCCGGACGCCACGCCCAATCCGGCGTCGTGCTCGATCGCGCGCGGGCCTGCCCATATCCGAGCTCCGCCCGCATCCACACCTGGAGCCTCGTCACGTCTTTTCGAGCGCCGGCTCCGAGGGCGCACCCCCGCCTGGGGGGAGGCTTTCGGAAGGGGGGCGACACCCCCCTTCCGAGTTCAACCGGCCGCCTCCATCGGGGCGTCCGCCCCCGACTCGTCCTCTGCCGACAGCGTGGGCAGGTCGAGCGTCAAGGGTTTCGGTTCCTCGCCGCCAGAACCCAGCACCTCGGCGCGGGTGTAGTGCTTGAGCCCGGTGCCGGCCGGGATCAGTCGGCCGACAATGACGTTCTCCTTCAGTCCCCGCAGTTCGTCCGTCTTCCCCGAGATCGCGGCCTCGGTCAGCACCCGGGTCGTCTCCTGGAACGACGCCGCCGAGATGAAGCTATCGGTGCTGAGCGAGGCCTTCGTGATGCCGAGGAGCACGGGTTTGGCGGTCGCCGGTCGCTTCCCCTGCGCGACGGCCCGATCGTTCTCCTCCTGGAAGAGGAACTTGTCGACCAGCTCGCCGACCACGAAATCGGTGTCCCCGACGTCCTCGATGCGCACCCGTCGCAGCATCTGGCGGACGATGATCTCGATGTGCTTGTCGTTGATGGTAACCCCCTGCAGGCGGTACACCTCCTGTACCTCGTTCACGAGATACCGCTGCAGCTCGCGATCACCCAGCACGGCCAGGTAGTCGTGGGGGTTGGGCGACCCATCCATGAGGGGCTCACCGGCCCGCACCCGGTCACCCTCGTGCACGCTGATGTGCTTGCCTCGCGGGATCAGGTATTCCTTCGTCTCCGCGTTGTCGGCCCGGATCACGAGCCGGCGCATCCCCTTGACGAAGCCACCCATCTCGACCCGGCCGTCGATCTCCGTGATGACGGCCTGCTCCTTCGGCTTGCGGGCCTCGAACAGCTCGGCGACGCGGGGCAAGCCTCCGGTGATGTCCTTGGTCTTCGTCGTTTCGCGGGGGATCTTGGCGATGATGTCAGCCGCGAAGACGTTGGCCCCGCTCGTCACCAGCACGTGGGCACCCACCGGCAGCGGGTAGCGGTACCCGCGGTCCGCAGCGGCGGCGTCGGTGCCGTCGCTCCGGACGATGACGCCGGGTTGCATCCGCCCGTCGACGTCCTCGATGATCACCTTGCGCGCCATTCCGGTCACCTCGTCGAACTCCTCGCGCACCGTCACGCCTTCGACGATGTCGTGATACTCGACCGTCCCGGTGTACTCGGTGAGAATCGGATTGGTGAACGGGTCCCACTCCACCAGCACCCGACCCGGCTTCACCCGCTCGTCAGGCTTCACTTTCAAGCGCGCCCCATACACGACCGGGTAGCGTTCCCGTTCGCGACCACGATCGTCGGCGACGCCGATCTCGCCGTTCCGGTTCGTGGCGACCAGATCGCCATCCCGGTTCACCACGGTTCGCAGGTTGTGGTATCTCACGATGCCCGCATTCTTCGCCTCGTGCTTCGAGGCCTCCACCACGCGGCTGGCGGTGCCGCCGATGTGGAAGGTCCGCATCGTCAGCTGGGTCCCGGGCTCCCCGATCGACTGGGCCGCGATGATCCCCACCGCCTCGCCCAGCTCGGCGAGCCGGCCGGTCCCGAGGTTCCGCCCGTAGCACATGACGCAGATGCCGCGCTTGGACTCGCACGTCAGCGTCGATCGGATGCGCACGTGCTCGAGGCCCGCCTCCTCGATCTTCTGGGCCGGCTCCTCGGCGATCTCCGAGTTGGCCTGGACGATGATTTCCCCCGACAGGGGGTCCCGAACGTCCTCGGCCGCGACCCGACCCAGGACCCGGTCCCGGAGTGACTGAATGATGTCGCCCCCTTCGACCAGGGGCGTGGCGTCGATGCTCTTCACGGTGCCGCAGTCGTACTCGGATACGATGACGTCCTGGGCCACGTCGACGAGGCGCCGGGTCAGGTACCCGGAGTCCGCGGTCTTGAGGGCCGTGTCGGCCAGTCCCTTGCGAGCCCCGTGCGTCGACGTGAAGTACTCGAGAACGGTCAGCCCCTCGCGGAAGTTCGAGGTGATTGGCGTCTCGATGATCTCGCCCGACGGCTTGGCCATGAGCCCCCGCATGCCGGCCAGCTGGCGGATCTGCTGCTTGCTCCCCCGCGCTCCGGAGTCGGCCATCATGTAGATCGGGTTGAACTCCCCGCCCTGCTCCCCTCCCTCCAGCTCGCGGAACATCTCCTCGGCGATGATCTCGGTGACATGCGCCCAGATGTCGACCACCTTGTTGTAGCGCTCGCCGTTGGTGATCACGCCGTCCTGGTACTGCTGCTCCACCTCTTGCACCTGGAGGCGGGCGGCCTCGATGTGCCGCTCCTTGGAGGTCGGGATGTGCATGTCATCGATCCCGATGGACAGGCCGGAGAGGGTCGCGTACCGGAACCCGATGTTCTTGAGCTGATCGAGGAACTGGACCGTCGCCTCGTTGCCGAGCTGGTTGTAGCACCGGGCCACGAGCGCGGTGATCTCCTTCTTCTTCAGCTCCTGATTGACGAACTGGAGCTCACCCGGCACCACCTCGTTGAAGATCGTCCGCCCGACCGTGGTCGGCAGGATCTCGCCGTTCCAGCGCAATCGGATTCGCGCCTGCAGGTCGACGTCTTCGTTGTCGTAGGCGATCCGCACCTCTTCCGGATCCGCGAACAAGCGGTTCTCTCCGCGCGCCGGGCGCTCGGGCGTGCTCAGGCGCTCCTTGGTGAGGTAGTAGATGCCCAGCACCATGTCTTGGGTCGGGACGGCGAGGGGCGCGCCGTTCGACGGCGACAGGATGTTGTTCGACGACAGCATCAGCACCTGGGCCTCGAGCTGGGCCTCCATCGACAGCGGGATGTGGACCGCCATCTGGTCGCCATCGAAGTCCGCGTTGAAGGCCGTACACACCAGCGGATGGATCTCGATCGCCTTCCCCTCGACGAGGATCGGCTCGAAGGCCTGGATGCCGAGGCGATGGAGCGTCGGCGCGCGGTTCAGGAGCACGGGATGCTCCTTGATGACTTCCTCCAGGATGTCCCAGACTTCGGGCCGCTCCTTCTCCACGTATTTCTTGGCGGCCTTGATCGACGAGGCGATCCCGCGCTCCTCCAGCTTGCGGAGGATGAACGGCTTGAACAGCTCCAGCGCCATCTTCTTGGGCAGCCCGCACTGGTGGAGCTTCAGATAGGGCCCCACCACGATGACCGATCGCCCGGAGTAATCGACCCGCTTGCCGAGCAGGTTCTGCCGAAACCGGCCCTGCTTGCCCTTCAGCGTGTCGGAGAGGGATTTGAGCGGGCGGTTATTCGGCCCGGTGATCACCCGCCCGCGCCGGCCGTTGTCGAATAGCGCGTCGACGGCCTCCTGCAGCATTCGCTTCTCGTTGCGGATGATGATCTCGGGCGCCTTCAGCTCCATGAGCCGCTTGAGACGGTTGTTGCGATTGATGACCCGCCGGTACAGGTCGTTGAGATCCGACGTGGCGAACCGGCCGCCGTCCAAGGGGACCAGGGGGCGCAGCTCGGGTGGGATGACGGGAACGACCTCGAGGACCATCCACTCCGGCTGATTACCAGACTTGAGGAACGCTTCCACCACCTTGAGGCGCTTCACGATCTTCTTGCGCTTCTGGATCGAGGTCTCGACCAGCATCTGGGCCCGGAGCTCGCGGGCCAGCACGTCCAGATCCATCCCGCGCAAGAGGTCGCGGATCGCCTCGGCGCCCATGCCCGCCTTGAAGGCCTCGGGGCCGTGCTCCTCGGCGAGCTTGCGGACCCGGTCGACCGAGAGCAGGTCCTTCTTCTTGAGCCCCGGGACCTTCCCGGGCAGCCCGGGCTCGATGACGACGTTCTCCTCGAAGTAGAGGATCTTCTCCAGCTCGCGCAGCGACATGTCCAGCAGCTGCCCGATCCGGCTCGGCAGGCCCTTGAAGAACCAGACGTGGGACACCGGCGACGCCAGCTCGATGTGTCCCATCCGCTCGCGGCGCACCCGCGCGCGGGTAACCTCGACCCCGCACTTGTCGCAGACGATGCCCGCGAACTTCATGCGCTTGTACTTCCCGCACGCGCACTCGTAGTCCTTGGTCGGACCGAAGATCCGCGCGCAGAACAGCCCGTCCCGCTCGGGCTTGAACGTGCGGTAGTTGATGGTCTCGGGCTTCTTGACCTCCCCATGGGACCAGTCCCGGATCTTCTGCGGAGCGGCCAGTTTGATACGGATGGCATCGAACGTGATGGGCTTCGGATGCCGATCGAGAATCCCCCACAGGTCCTTGGCGGGCTTGTCCTCTCGGATCAGGCTGCCGAATTGCCGGTCCGTCAGCATTCGCTCTCTCCTTTAGCAAGGGGCAGAAGGAAGCTCCTGGGCGCGCAACATGCGAGCATTCCCGTCAGGCCGTCTTCTTCCCATCCTTCATCACGAGCTCGACATCCAGGGCCAGGCTCTGGAGCTCCTTGACGAGCACGTTGAACGACTCGGGCGTCCCTGGCTCCAGGAAGTTCTCGCCCTTGACGATCGCCTCGTAGATCCGGTTGCGTCCTTCCACGTCGTCTGACTTGACCGTGAGCATCTCCTGGAGCGTGTGGGCCGCCCCGTACGCCTCGAGCGCCCACACCTCCATCTCGCCGAACCGTTGACCCCCGAACTGGGCCTTTCCCCCCAGCGGCTGCTGGGTGACCAGCGAGTAGGGTCCGATCGACCGAGCATGCATCTTGTCGTCGACGAGGTGGGCCAGCTTCAGCATGTAGATCTGGCCCACCGTGACCTCCTGGTGGAGGCGCTTGCCGGTGCGGCCGTCGAAGAGCACCGTCTTGCCGGACGTCGGCATCCCGGCCTGTCGGAGATAGTCCTTGATCTCGTCCTCGGTGGCCCCGTCGAACACTGGACTCGCCACCCACATGCCGAGCGCCCGGGCCGCCCAGCCGAGGTGGGTCTCGAGAATCTGCCCGACGTTCATTCGCGAGGGCACTCCGAGCGGATTGAGCACTATCTCCACCGGCGTCCCGTCGGGGAGATACGGCATGTCCTCCTCGGGGAGGACTTTCGAGACCACTCCCTTATTGCCGTGACGGCCCGCCATCTTGTCCCCGACCGACAGCTTGCGCTTCACGGCCACGTAGACCTTGACGATCTTGATGACGCCCGGCGGGAGGTCGTCACCGCGCCGCAGCCGCCCGATCCGGTCCTCGAGCATCGAATCGTAGATCGAGATCTGCTCTTCCGCGAGCTCCTCGATCCGCTTGATCGTGGCCGCGAACCCGTCGTCCTCCTTGATCTTGAGCTTTTTCAGCTCGTTCCACGAGAAGTTCTCCAGATGCTCCCGCTCGATCCGGTCCCCCTTCTTGGTCAACTTCCGCTTGTTCGTCGGGTCAACCAGCTCTACCAGGGCCGTCTTGCCGACGAGCATGTTCTTGAGCTTCTGGTCGCGCTCCATCTCGACCATGGCGATCTCGTCCTGGTAGTCCTTCTCCAGCCGAGCGACCTCTTCTTCCTCGATGGACTTCGCGCGCTCGTCCTTGTCGACCCCCCGCCGGGAAAAGACCTTGACGTCGACGACGGTGCCCTCGATCCCGGGCGGAACGGTCAGGGATGTGTCGCGAACGTCACCCGCCTTCTCGCCGAAGATGGCCCGCAGCAGCTTCTCCTCGGGCGTCAGCTGGGTCTCACCCTTCGGCGTGATCTTGCCGACCAGGATGTCGCCCGCCTTCACCTTGGCGCCGATCCGCACGATCCCCGAGTCGTCCAGGTCTTTGAGCGCCTCTTCGGACACGTTGGGAATGTCCCGGGTCACCTCCTCCTTGCCGAGCTTCGTATCGCGCGCCTGGACCTCGAACTCCTCGATGTGGATGGACGTGAAGCGGTCCTCCTTGACGAGGCGCTCGGACACCAGGATGGCGTCCTCGAAGTTGTAGCCTCCCCACGGCATGAACGCGACCAGCACGTTCCGGCCCAGGGCCAGCTCGCCCTGATCGGTCGCGGGGCCGTCGGCGATGACGTCTCCCGTCTCCACCCGCTGCCCCTTGCGCACGATCGGCTTCTGCGTCATGCACGTGTTCTGGTTCGATCGCCGGTACTTGGTCAGGTTGTGAATATCGAGCGGGAGATCCTGAACGGGATCGAGCTTCTTGGACCGGCTCTCCGCCCGGATGACGACGCGGTTGGCTGACACGTACTCCACCACGCCCGGACGCTTGGCGACTACCACGGCACCGGAATCTCGAGCCACGATGTGCTCCATACCGGTGCCGACCAGGGGCGCCTCGGGCTGCAGGAGGGGCACCGCTTGCCGCTGCATGTTGGAGCCCATCAGCGCCCGATTGGCGTCGTCGTTCTCGAGAAACGGGACCAGGGAGGCGGCCACCGACACCAGCTGCTTGGGCGACACGTCCATGAAGTGGACCTCTTCCGGCGGGACCATCCGGAACTCGCCGCCCTTGCGGGCGGATACGCGCTCCGACACGAACCGGTTCCGGCGGTCGATCTCGGCGTTGGCTTGCGCGATGACGAACTGCTCCTCCTCGAGCGCGGTCAGCCGCACGATCTCGTCGGTGACCGTCCCGTGCTCGACCTTTCGGTAGGGGGTTTGGATGAACCCGAAGTCGTTGATGCCCGCGAAGGTGGACAGCGACGAGATGAGGCCGATGTTCGGGCCCTCCGGCGTCTCGATCGGGCAGATGCGCCCGTAGTGCGTCGGATGCACGTCGCGGACCTCGAAGCCCGCCCGCTCCCGCGACAGACCGCGGGGGCCGAGGGCGGACAGCCGCCGCTTGTGGGTCAGCTCGGCGAGCGGATTGGTCTGGTCCATGAACTGCGACAGCTGGGACGACCCGAAGAATTCCTTGACCACCGCCGACACGGGCTTGGCGTTGATCAGGTCGTGGGGCATCAGGTTCGTGATGTCCGAGATCGACATCCGTTCCTTGACGGCGCGTTCCATGCGGGTCAGGCCTACCCGGAACTGGTTCTCCAGGAGCTCGCCCACGGACCGCACGCGCCGGTTCCCCAGATGGTCGATGTCGTCGGTCGGCCTGGAGCCGAGTCGCACCTGAATCAGGTGCCGCACTACGTGAACGATGTCCTCCCCGCACAGGGTCTTGGCGTTCAGCGCCGCGTTGATCTGGAGCTTCTTGTTGATCATGAACCGACCGACGCGGGCAAGGTCGTACCGGCGCGGGTCCATGAACATGCCCCGGAACAGCGCTCGGGCGGACTCGACCGTCGGCGGGTCGCCGGGCCGGAGGCGCCGGTAGATCTCGACCAGGGCCTCGTCCGGGTTGCGGAAGTGATCGCGGGCGAGCGTCTCCGAGATGGCCGGGTCCGTCTTGCCCTGGACAAAGGCCAGCAGCGTGAACGGCGCGACCCGCCGAGCCATGAGCTGCGAGAGGACGGTCGAGGTGATCTCCTGGTTCGCCTCCACCAGCACTTCGCCGCTCTCCGTATCGACCACCCGCGACCCGGTCCGGCGCCCGACCAGGGCTTCGGCACGGACCAGCACCGATTCGATCCCCGCCTCCACCATGCGCTCGGTGATCTTGGCCGTCAGGACGCGACCCGCCGGCGCGATCGGCTCGCGCTGCCGCGGCATCCGGACGTCTTCGGCGAGCTTCACACCCACGTGCAGCTCGGGATGGAACTTGACCTGGACGTTGCCTCCGTCGAACGCCAGCACCTCCTCGGTCTCGTAGAACTGGGCCAGGACCTCCTCGTCGGACAGGACGACGCTCTTCTCGAGGAACCAGAACGCGCGGAGAAACGCCGTGGCCAGCATCTTCCGGCGCCGATCGACGCGCACGTGCAAGACGTCGTTGGCGTCGAAATCGAACTCGACCCATGAGCCGCGGTACGGGATGATCCGGGCCGAGTACAGCAGTTTGCCCGAGGCCAGGGTCTTGCCGCGGTCGTCGTCGAAGAAGACGCCCGCCGAGCGCTGGAGCTGGCTCACCACCACCCGCTCGGTCCCGTTGATGATGAAGGTCCCCTTCTCCGTCATCAGCGGCAGCTCGCCCAGGTACACCTCCTGCCCGCGCTGCTCGCGCACCGTCCGCGTCTTCGCCTCTTTGTCGTGGTCGAAGACCACGAGCCGCAGCGTGACCTTGAGCGGGATGGCGAACGTCATGCCCCGATCATGGCACTCCTCGACCGTGTACTTGGGCTCGCCGAAGTGATACGAGTCAAACTCGAGCCGCGCGTTGCCGTTGTAGTCTTCGATCGGAAAGACAGACTTGAAGACCGCCTGAAGCCCGACGTCCTCGCGCCGGTCGGGGCTCGCGTCCTTCTGGAGGAAGGTCTCGTACGAGCGCTTCTGGACCTCGATGAGATTCGGAATCTCGACGATGGACGGGATCTTGCCAAAGTCCTTGCGGATCCGTCGCCCACACTGAATAGTCCCCGCCATGTACCATCCCCCGCGAGCGGCGCTCGTCAAATGGCCGCTCCACCAAGAGCAGTTGCGACGCCGGTGGCGTCGCCAGATATCGAGGGGCACGCCTCGCCCCCACGGGTCTGGCCGCCAACGGCGACCCGTGGCCGCGCCGCACTGCACCTGAGCTGCGTTGAGCGACGTGAAGGGTGTTGGTCGTGTGTCCCCCCGGTGAATCCTCCCCGCAGAGCCACCCCTCCTACTTGATCTGGACGGTCGCGCCCTGCTCCTCGAGCTTCTTCCTCATGTCCTCGGCCTCGGGCTTGCTGATCTTCTCCTTCACCGGCTTGGGAGCGCCGTCGACGAGATCCTTGGCCTCTTTCAGGCCGAGCCCGGTGAGCTCGCGGACGACCTTGATGACCTGGATCTTCTTGTCACCGGCCGCCGACAGGATGACGTCAAACTCCGTCTGCTCGTCGGCGACGGTCGCCGCTGCGGCGCCTCCGGCGCCGGGGCCGGCCGCCACCGCCATCGGCGCGGCCGCGGAGACACCCCACTTCTCCTGGAGCATCTTGGACAGCTGAGCCGCCTCCAGCAGGGTGAGCTTGTCGAGCTGCTCGGCAATCTGTTCGACAGTGGACATCGAGTTCTATTCCTCCTTGGGAGAACTTTCGCTCTCCCGGCTTCGCTCCTCGAGGATGTAGGCGAGGTCGCGAGGGAGCGCGGTCAGGGTACTGCACAGCTGCGCCAGCGGCCCCTGCACGGCCGCGATGAGCTGGCTTCGGAGCGCGTCGCGAGAGGGCAGGTCCGCGAGCGCCCTCATCCCGTCCGCCGGCAGCAGGGCGCCGTCGACATACCCGGCCTTGATGAGGAGCTGCTGGTTGGTCCGCGCGAACGTCTGGAGAGCCTTCGCCACGGCGACCGGATCCCCTGCCGATAGCACGAGGGCCGTCGGGCCCTTCAGATGGTCGCGGAGGTCCTGGAACGGCGAGTCGGCCACGGCGAGCTTCGCGATCCGGTTCTTGACGACCCGGTAGGTCGCCGAGACGCCGCGCAGCCGCCGGCGGAGATCGCTCAGCTGACTCACCGTAAGGCCGCGGTATTCGGTGAGGACCGCCGTTCCCGTCTCACCGAGCCGGCGCTTCAACCGCTCGAGGGTTTCGACCTTCTCCTGCGTCGGCACTTCACGCTCCTGGCTTCTTGAACAAGTTGGCCACCTTCTGCACGTCGACCGGAACGCCGGGGCTCATCGTGGAGGACACGGTGAGCGACCGCAGATATTGCCCCTTCGAAGCGGCCGGCTTCGCGCGCACGATCGCGTCCAGCATCGCCATGGCGTTCGCCTGGAGATGCTCGAGAGGGAACGACTTCTTCCCGACGGGGACGTGCACGTTCCCGGCCTTATCGACCCGGAACTCGACCTTCCCGGCCTTGGCGTCCCGCACGGCGCGCGCCACGTCGAACGTGACCGTCCCGAGCTTCGGGTTGGGCATCAGGCCCCGGGGGCCGAGCACCTTTCCGAGACGTCCGACCTGGCCCATCAGGTCGGGTGTCGCGATCGTGGTGTCGAAGTCCATCCACCCACCCTGGATACGCTCGACGAGGTCGTCGGCTCCGACGACATCGGCCCCCGCCTCGCGCGCCTCGCGCTCCTTCTCGCCGCGGGCGAACACGGCCACCCGGACGGTCTTCCCGATGCCGTGAGGCATCACCACTGCGCCGCGCACCATCTGCTCGGCGTGCTTGGGATCCACGCCGAGCCTGATCGCCAGGTCCACCGTCTCGTCGAACTTGGCCGGCGGAGCCCCCTTCAACACTTCCAACGCCTGGTCGATCGAGTACTGCCGCGTCGGATCGATCGCCGCCGCCGCCGCCGCGTACCGCTTGCTGACCGCCGTCGTCATCAGCCCATCACCTCGATGCCCATGCTCCGGGCAGTGCCCTCGATGATTCGCATCGCTGCGTCGATCGAATCGGTGTTGAGATCCTCGAGCTTGGTCTGGGCGATCTCCCGGACCTGAGCGTGCGTCACCCGTCCGATCTTGTCCCGGTGCGGGACCGCCGACGCCTTGGCGATCCCGGCCGCCCGCTTGAGCAGGATCGCCGCGGGCGGCTTCTTGATCACGAATGTGAACGATCGATCCTGATAGATGGTCACGACGACCGGGAGGATCAGCCCCTCCTGGGACCCGGTCTGGGCATTGAAGCCCTTGCAGAACTCCATGATGTTGACCCCGTGCTGACCCAGTGCCGGGCCCACCGGCGGCGACGGATTCGCCTTGCCGGCGGGAATCTGGAGCTTCACCATCGCCTGGACTTTCTTGGCCACTAGAGGCGCTCCACCTGGTAGTACTCGAGCTCGACCGGCGTCGGTCGCCCGAACACCGGGACCGTGACTTTCATACGGCCACGCTCGGGATTGGTGTCGTCGACCACCCCCTGAAAATTGACGAACGGGCCGTCGATGACGCGCACCTTGTCTCCCCGTTGGAAGACGGACTTGGGCTTCGGGCGCTCCGCTCCCATCTCCATCTGGCGCAGGATCTCGTCGACCTGCTCTGGAGGTAACGCCACGGGCCGGGCGGCGGATCCCACGAACCCCGTGACCTTCGGCGTCGATCGGACCAGGTGCCACGTATCGTCGTTGAGCTCCATCTCGACGAGTACGTAGCCGGGGAAGAACTTCTGCTCCGTCTCGCGCTTCTGCTTGTTGCGCACCTCGACTACCTTCTCGGTGGGCACGACCACCCGCGCGATGGCAGACGAGAGGCCGAAGATCTTGGCCCGCGACTCGATGCCGGCCGCGACCTTGTTCTCGAACCCGGAGTACGTATGGACGACGAACCATTGCTTGGTCGCCGTTTCGCCAGGCATTTACGCCGCTCCCTTCATCGCAGAATTCGCTCGACAACCCGAGCGAGGCCGATGTCGACCGCGCCGAGGAAGAACGCGATGACGACCGTCACCGTCAGCACGACCACTGTCGAGTTGACCAGCTCCTGCCGGCTCGGCCACGTCACTCGGTGGAACTCCAAGAGCACCTCTTTGACAAACTCTCGCACCTGCCCGATGACGCTCATCAAACTCGACTGGCCTCCGCCCCCTCCGTCATGTCCCCGACGTCCGGTCGCCCAATCTCCACGGCCGAATAATGGCAGGGGTGGAGGGATTCGAACCCCCATCCCCCGGATTTGGAGTCCGGTGCTCTAGCCGTTAGAGCTACACCCCTGTTCCACGTTCGGAGGGCCTCGACAGCCCCCTCCGAGGCCTCCCCCACTGGTGCGCGGGTCCAGCCAGCGCTCGAACTCCGCGATGCCCCTTCACCGTGGACGAGAGCAATCGCCGTCCTTTACCAGGGAGTCGTCAGCGCCCTTCGCCGCGTCCCGAGCCTGATCACGTGGGGCGAAACCCGTCCGTTCAGTCCCGCGTCGCACACACTCCCGCGCCAATCGTCGCGAATTGAGCAAGACACCCGATGGATGAACGCCTTGTCATCGGGATGATTGACCTCCACGCAGTCACTCCGCCACGACCCCTACTTCGTCTCTCTGTGCGACGTGTGCTTCCGGCACCACCGGCAGAACTTTTTGAGCTCCAGCCGGTCCGGATGCGTCCGCTTGTTCTTGGTGGTCGAGTAGTTCCGGCGCTGACACGACGTGCACGCGAGCGCAATGGTGTCGCGCATGGCTGGCTATCCCACGATCTCGGCGACGACCCCGGCCCCCACCGTCCGCCCCCCCTCCCGAATCGCGAACCGCAGCTCCCGCTCCATCGCCACCGGCGTGATCAGCTCCACCTCCATCGTCACGTTGTC
>Ga0187892_10007283_pt1 | contig 15854 bp, 16 predicted proteins | sample MA1701073metaG_FD_139345 | JGI IMG/M metagenome (GOLD analysis project Ga0187892, IMG submission 139345) | Bio-ooze microbial communities from a basaltic lava cave in the Kipuka Kanohina Cave System on the Island of Hawaii, USA - MA170107-3 metaG ... | reverse complement strand
CGAGCTTCTGAGGCTCATCGACCCGACTCCGCGGCTCGGGACGTGGTGAGAGTATGCCGCGCGACTTCCGACCATCCAGGCCGGGTAGGGTTGGAAAGCGTCTTCTACTTGTCGAGGCGGTCGCGGAGCGCGTCGATGTCGTCGCAGAGAGCGCGATGGCGCGCATAGAGGAAGAGGCAGAAGAGCGCGAGGAGGATGAAGACGGCCGAGTACGCCCCGAAGACGTAGGGGCGGAAGTCGCCGAGGCGCGGGCCCGCGCCGGAGGTGAAGTCCTCGTGGAGAGGTTGCTCGGTCCCCTGGAAGGCGGCGACGGCGAGACGGACGAGGAAGAGGTTCATCGGAGGTCCTCGGCGCGCTGGCGGAGATCCTCGATCGCGAGCGCGGCGCGCGCCTGCGCGAAGCGGATCCGGAAGAGGAGGAGATAGAGGACGAGGAACGCGAGCCAGGCCACGATCCGGGTCTGCGTGATCGACGGATCCTGGAACGGCTTCATCGGGTGGCTCACCTTGCCCAGGAGCTTGATCGCGTAGTGGACGAACCCCACGCTCACCAGCGCCACGATCGAGAAGACGGAGCAGAACCGCGCCCGCTTCTCCGGCTCGTCGACGAGGGAGCGCAGGAGGTGATACCCGAGGTACGTGATCGTCATGATCGCGACGGAGAGCAGCCTCGGGTCGTCCCACACCCACCAGTGCCCCCAGGCCGCCTTCGCCCACGTGCTCCCCGTGACGAGGGTCACCACGGCCGCGAGGAGCCCCACCTCGACCGCGCTCGCGGACGCCGCGTCGGAGACCCGTCCCCGCTTCCAGAGGTTCCAGGCGCCGCACAGCGCCGCGAGGAAGAAGAACTCGAGCGAGCCCACCGCCGAGGGGAAATGGAAGAAGAAGATCAGGTAGGAGGACCCGATCTGGTCGATCTCGAGGGGCGCGACCTTCCAGATGTGCCAGAGCGCCGCCACGATCCCCGCCGCGGCGAGCACGGCGTGCGCGGCGAAGGTCGGTCGATGGAGGGAGGGCCTCACTCCTCGACGACTCTCTCGAAGAGGACGCTCCCGAGGGCGAGGTAGATCGCGCCGAACGCGGCCAGCATGGGGACCCACTTCGCGGCGTCCCCGAGAGGGAGACCGCGGATCAGTCTTTCGGACGTCTGGACGCCGCCGATGAAGAGGGGAATGGAAAGGGGAAGGAGGAGGATCTGCAAGAGGGTTCCTCCTCCGCTCCGCGCATGGCGGGTCATCGCGGCGAAGAGGATCCCCGCTCCGAGGAATCCCGCCGTCGCGAGCCAGGCGATCCCGAGGAGCGCCAGCGGGTCCCACACCTCGGGCGGATCGAAGAGGAGGAAGAGACCGAGGAACGCCGCCGCCTCGACGACCGCGACGACGGCGAACGTCGAGAGGACCTTCGCGAGGTAGATCGCGGTGCGGTCCACGGGGGCGAGGAGCAGCCCCGCCATGACCTCCCCCGCCGACTCGACCGCGAAGGACCGGGACAGCCCGATCGTCGCCGCGAAGAGCGCCGTCACCCAGAGCACGGCGGGGCTGACCGTCACCGACTCGACCTTGTGGAGGTCGAACGCGAACCGGAAGACGAACAGCGTCGCCGCGGCGAACACCCCCATCGAGAGGAGCGACTCCCGCCGTCGCGCCTCGAGCGCGAGATCGCGGCGCAGGATCGCGAGGAACCCCCGCACGCCCCCCCTACCCCCGCCCCGACCCGGCGAGCGCGGCGGCCCCTTCGCGCGCCTCCGCCGGAGGTCCCTCGAACCCGATCCGGCCCCGGTCCAGGACCGCGACGCGGTCCGAGAGGCGCAGCACCTTCTCGACGTCGTGCGCGACGAGCACGATCGCGGTCCCGCCCCGACGCCGCTCGAGGAGGATCTCCTCGACCCGGGCGGCCGCGCCGGCGTCGAGCCCGGTGAATGGCTCGTCGAGCAGGAGGAGCGCCGGGTCGTGGAGGAGCGCGCGAGAGAGATCCGCCCGCTGGAGGAGGCCGCGCGAGAGCGTCGACACCGGATCGCGCCGGCGATCGCGGAGCCCCATCCGATCGAGGAGCCCCTCGACGCGGCCGCGCGCGGCGGCGACCCCGTAGAGCCGCGCGTAGAAGAGGAGGTTCGCCTCGAGGGAGAGCGCGCCGACGAGGCAGGTCCCGTGGAGGACGGCCCCCATCCGCGCGCGCGCCGCGCCCAGACCGGCGCGGTCCGAGCGCCCGAAGAGGGAGAGCCGGCCGCCGTGCGGGACGAGGAGGGTCGCGAGCACCCGCAGCAGCGTCGTCTTTCCCGCTCCGTTCGGGCCGAGGATCCCGCAGCAGGTGCCTTCTTCGACGACGAGGTCGACGCCCCGAAGCACCTCTCGCCCGCCGAGCCGCCGGACGAGGCCCCGAGCCTCGACGACCGCGCTCACCGTCGCTCGGCGCGCCGGGCCGAGACGACCTGGGCGAGGAGCGCCTTTCGGGCCGGAGCGTACTCCTCTCTCGGCACCTCCCCGCGCTCGAAGGCGAGGTCGAGGTGCGCGATCGCGTGGAGGATCTCGCGCGCGGGCGCGCGGCCGCGCCGGCGGCTCGAGGCCGTCCCGAGCGAGGCGAGGCCCACCGCCGCGAGGACCACCGCCGCCACCGTCGCCCAGAAGCCGAACCGGGAGGGGCCCTGGACGACGATCTCGAGGAGCCGCGCGTCGGGAGGGCCGCTCGAGTCGTACTGTGCGAGGTCCACCCCCTCGTGGGTGCGGATCGAGGGGCCGGAGAGCCCCCGGACCTTCACCGGCGTGCTGTCCGGATCGAACACGATCACGGTGAGGCGCTCGACGGGGAACGGAGGCTCCCACGGGACGAGGTGCGACTTCGTCAGGCTCAGCACGTAGTCCAAGAGGAGCGGCGTGCGGCTCCCCGGCGTGAAGGGGACGTCGAGAGGGTAGCTCCCCATTCCCCCCTCGAGCGGGATGGGAACCTCCCCCAGGAACGCCCGCACCGAACCCGCCGCCGGGGGAAGCCGCGCGAGATAGGTGAATCCGTGCTCTTCTCCCGGGCCCCTCTCGGACCGCACGGTGCGCGAGCCGCGGTTCTCGACGGAGACGAACTCCTCGACGACGACGATGGGCGGATCGGATCCCGGGTGGCTCCGGAAGATCAGGTGGTGCGCCACGATGGAGAGCCGGGAGAGGTCGGGGGTCGACGCGTAGGTGACGATGCGCCCCTGGATGGGGCCCCCATCCTCCTTCACCTCGAACCGATCGCTGAAGTAGGGAAGACCGTCCCTCTCCGTGCGGAAGAGATAGTGCCCGGGCGCGAGTTCCGGCGCCTCGAATCGCGCCATGCCGTCGGGCCCCCCCGTCGCCTCGGCGATCGGCCGCATCTCGTGCGCGTCGACGATCCGCACCGCGGCGCCGGCGAGCGAGAGCTCGATCCCGCCCTCCTTGAGGGCCGTCCCGTCGACGACGCGGCAGGAGATCCCCTCGGGCGCGTGCGCGGACGCCGCGCCGGGGATCGCCGACGCCGCGAGGAGGACCGCGATCGGGAGCGCGGTCACGACGACCCGCGGATCCTCCCCTTGATCTCCGCGATCTCCGCCTCGATCTCCGCGAGGAGCGCCGGCGTGGGGCGCGCCTCCCGCACCTCGGCCTCGGAGCGGCCGTCCTCCACCGCGCGCAGCCGCGTCGTCACCTCGACGGCCCGCTTCTTGTGCTCCTCGCGCAGGCGCGCGTACTCGTCCTCCGAGACGGAGCCGCAGGCGTGCTCGAAGTCGAGGTCCTTGATCGCGCGCAGGCACATCTCGCGCTCCCGCTGGAGGGCTCGGACCGACTCGGAGACGGGCGCATCCGTCTCCCACGACGGCTTCGGGGCGCGAAAGACCGCGGCCATCCCGACGAGGACGGCGACAAAGGCGGCAAGTCCGACGACGACGAGGAGGGTGAACATCGCGAGGGCCTACTCGATCCGGGCGAGCTCTTCCTCGATCTCCCGGTCGATCGTCTCGGCGCCCGGGAGCGGCCGGGCCTCGGGCGGCCCCCCGGCGCCGGCGACCGACCGGCGGCGCAGCCGCAGGTACAGGGTCGCGCCGACGCCGACGAGACCGAGGAAGGGGAGGACGTAGATCCAGGCGTTCGAGCGCGCGTCCGCCAGCGCGAGGACCTTCGGGCCGTACTTGTCCTTCTGGCGGGCGAGGACCTCCTCCTCTTCCACGCCCGCGGCGAGCCAGGCGCGAATCTCCCGCTTCTGAGGATCCGCGCAGTCGTCGATGCAGGCCTCCAGGGTCTTCGTCCAATTCTCCCGGGGGCACCCGCAGTAGAGGAGCCTCTCCAGACGCTCCGCCGTCGCCTCGGCGCCGCTCTCCTCCTGCGCGCCGGAGGAGGCGAGCGTCGCGAGGAGGAGGATTCGAAGACCTAGGAGCATCGTGCGAGCGCCGCGCGGAGAGATCCTATCGGCAGGGAGGGAGGCGGGGAAACACGGCCCCCTCGCGGAGCCCCTCCTTGCCGACCTCGCGCAGCACCGAGGTCGCATAGGCGCCGGGAGGCAGGTCGAGGAGGAGCTCGAGGAAGGGCCCGTGGGCGTCGTCTCCCTCGAGCAGCTCCCAAGTCCCGAGGGGAAAGCGCAGGGGGCGGCGGCCGCCCGGCGGCTGGAGGGGACCGGGCCGCTCGAACTCCTCGCGCGTCGCGCCGCACTCGGCGCGGACTCGATCCTCGATCTCCCCCGCCTCCCCCTCCGGCACCAACATTCGCCGGCCGAAGAGCGGCCCGCTCGGGGAGATCTCCTGGCGGAGGAGGCGGTCGCCCTCCGCCGCGGGATCCGTCACCCGGAACGCCCCGCCGCTCGCGTGCTTGACCGCGACCTCGCCGTCGAGGAGTCGGTCGATCGTCGCGAGACGCGCCGCGAGCACGCGGTTGAAGATCCACGACTGCCAGGCCGAGACGAGGAATGCGGCGAGCCTCCGGTCGAGCGTCCGGATCGCCCGCGCCGCGTCCCCGCCGGAGCGGGTGAGCGCGCGACAGAGCGCGCGCTGCGCGCCGAAGGCGCGCGGCCAGACCTCGGCCGCCCGCTCGAACTCGCCGCCGTCGAAGAGCTCGCGCGCCCGCCGCACGTGATCGAAGTCCCGCGGGCCCGGCCGCCCGCAGAGCCACGCGATCGCCTCCGCCGACTCGCCGCGGAGCAGCGCGCGCCCGACCCGCCATCCGTCGCCCCTCGCGCCGAAGCGCTGCGGCCCGAACCCGTTGGGCACGCCGCGGCGCGCGAGCGTCTCGAGCACGACCCTCGCGTCGGCCGCGCGGCCTCGCGGGATCTCCCTCAGCCGGATGCGAAACCGATTCCCGGCGAGGTGCCCCACGCGCAGCTTGTTGCGGTGTCGCGTGACCGCGAGCACGCGCAGTCCCGGGAGCGCGAGGTCCGTCGCCCGGCGCTCGTCGCCGCCACGGATCGAGAGCGTCTGGCGGGCGACGCCCTGGGCGTCCTTGAGACCCGCGCAGCCGATGGCCGACCGGTGCACGCCGAGCGCGCGCGCGAGCGCGCCCATCGCCTCGAAGGTGCCGATCCCGCGCTTCTCGATCGAGAGCCACAGGTGCTCGCCCTCGCCGCAGGCCGGGTAGAGCGGCACCTCCGAGACCTCGAAGTCCTCGGGCCGCACCTTGAAGACGCAAGGAACGGCCGCCACCTCCGCCGTCAGGAAGGACTCCTCGATCGCGGTTTCCCCCTCGCCCGCCGCAGGGGCGCGCGTCACCGCTCCTCCCGCCTCGCCTCGGTCGCGCTCGCCCGCACGGACTGCGGCGTCTCGCCGATGGCGTCGAGGACGCCCGGATCGAGACTCGCGAGCGCGTCCGCCTCGACCGCCCTCCGGAGGAGGTCCCGCGCCTCGGCGTCGCCGCGGCGCAGGCGGAGGAGCCCGAGCAAGAGGAGGTCCGCCGCTTCCGGAGGATCCCGTCGCGCCCCTTCCTCGAGGAGGGTCTCGACCTTTCCGCGGAGGGCCGCGTCCGCTCCGACGCGGTAGGCGCGCGGGAACAGGTAGGTCGCTTCGGTCCGGCGCGCTCGCTCGTGATCTTCGGCGGTGAGCGATGCGGGCGCGAGGCGCGAGACCGCATCGAGGAGAACGTCCCGATCGAGCCCCACCTTCGGGGCCGCGCCCGCGGCGAGGGCCTCGAGGAGCGCCCCGGCGAGGAGGATCTGCCCCTCGGGGGTCGGATGATTCGGGTCGACGAAGAGGGACGCCCCCGCGACGCCGCGAGGGTCGGCGCCGTCGAGGACCGCCTGCGCGTCGATCGTCGGGAGATCGTGCTCCGCGCAGACCCCCGCGAGGATCGCGCGAAGATCCCCCGTCACTCGATGGGGACGGGCGTCGAGGTCCCGCGCGCGCTCGAGCTCGCGCCGGGCCTCCACGGACTCGCCGAGGTCGAGGAGGACTCTCCCGAGGGAGAAGTGGACCCAGGGATGACGAGGCGCGAGGGCGGCGGCGTCCTCCAGCAGCGAGCGAGCCCCCGCCAGGTTCCGCTCCCGCCATCGATCGGAGGCCTCCTGGAGCCACTCCCGGACCTTGAGCTCGTCCTCGGGCGATTTCCAGGGAGTGGCGCCGGCGATCGGGACCGTCTCGCTCAGGTCGCACGCGGGGAGGAAGACGAGGAGAGGGAGGCCGGCGCGACGGCACGCCTCGGCGACGCGAGCCGCGCCGTCTCGGAGCTTCGCTCGCGCGGCGCACCGCTCCTCCTCGGAGGGGTGGAGCGGAATCTCGCCGGGTCCACCCCTCTCCGGAAGGAGGCGGTCGAGGAGGCGCAGCGTCCGGAAGGAGCGCACGAGCGCGCCGAGACGAACCAGGAGGGGCATCGAGAGCCGCTCCCGCAGCCGGAGGAGATGGTACGGGAGGAACTCGTTGCTCCCCGCGTAGAGGACGAGGAGGTCGGGGTCGGTCTCCATCATCTCCTCCACGCGCTCGACGGACATCTCGAAGGGGATCCCCGCCGCCGCGACGTTGAGGGCCTCGACGTCCGCGCCGACCGCGTGGAGCGCGGCCTCGAAGCGCGAGGGGAACGCGACCGAGGGCGGGTAGGGATAGCCCGCCACCGTCGACTCCCCGGCGAAGACGAGGCGCAGCCGCCCCGCCGCCTTCGCCTGCGCGAACTCCTCGGTGACCGCGAGAGGCTGCCCGTCGACCCGCGAGACGATGCGCCGCACCGCGCCGTCGGGCCCGCGCACCGCTCGGTAGAGGCGCGGCGGCGGCGCGACGCCGGCGACCCGGAGAACGATTTCCGCGACGAGGAAACCGACGGCGACGGAGAGGAAGAGTCGCCGACAACTCCTCGCCGCGCGGAACGTCCCCGGATCCCGCAGGGACTCCCGGGCTCGGAACACGGTCCGAGCCGCATCCTATCCCCGCTTGGAGAAAAGGGGTCAGGCTCCTTTTCGCGGACGAAAAGGTGCCTGACCCCTTTTCTCACTCCGCGAGCCCGACGCGGCGCTGCCGGCGCATCGGCAGCGCCGCGAAGACGCCGCCGGCGAGGATCACGATCCAGCCGACCCAGATCCAGTTGATGAGCGGGTTGTGGAAGATCGTGAAGATGTTGCGCCCGCCGGAGGGGTCGCGCCCGGCGAAGAAGACGTAGAGGTCGTCGAAGAGCGGGCTCGTGCGGTTTCGGAAGATCGCGACCTCCGTGGTCCACTGGTCCTTCTTCTTGTAGAAGCGCCGCTCGGGATAGAGCTCCGTCACGAGGCGCTCCCCCCGGTGCACGGTGAAGTGCTGGACGTCGCGCGTGAAGACGCCGGTGTCGCCCTGGAACTCCCCGACGTAGTGGAGGTCGTAGCGCCCGCCGGCGACGGGGAGCGTCTCGCCGATCGCGAGCCGCACGTCCTGCTTCTCGCGGAAGAAGGCGGAGCCGACGATCCCCAGCACGACGAGGCAGAAGCCGATGTGGGAGACGTAGCCGCCGTAGCGGCGATTGTTCGCCACGGCGAGCCGGCCGAGCGCCCGCACGCGGGACTCGGGGCGCGTCGCGCGCCGGGCGCGGACGCCGCGGACGAAGTCGCTCACCGCGGAGCCGAAGGCGAAGGTCGCGAACCCCACGAGGAGCGGCGGGTAGAGAGAGACGGGCTCCTTGCGCACGAGCCAGAAGAGGAGCGCGAGCGTGACGACGCCGACCGCGACGAAGAGCGGGACGAGGAGGTTGCGCTTGAGCAACCTCGGCGTCGAGCGGACCCACCCGACCCCCGGACCGATCGCCGTGAGGAGGACCAGGATCGCGAAGAGCGGCGTCGTGACGAGCGCGTAGGTCGGAGGGCCGATCGACAGCTCGCGGCCGAGGAGGTTCGCCGAGATCGTGGGCCAGACGGTCAGAAGGAGGATCGCGGCGGCGATCGCCACGAGGACGAGGTTGTTGAAGAGGAACGCCGCCTCGCGAGACACGAGCGAGCGGATGCGGTACTGGCTCGAGAGCTCGCGGCTGCGCAGCGCGATGAGCGCTCCCCCGCCGGCGAAGATGAAGGCGAGGAAGCCGAAGAAGCAGTCCCCGAGCGTGCGCGCGGAGAAGGAGTGGACGGAGGCGACGACGCCGCTGCGCGTGAGGTAGGTCCCGAAGAGGGTGAGGAAGAAGGTGAGGAGGACGAGGAACATGTTCCAGCGCTTCAGCATGTTCCGGCGCTCGACGACCATCACCGTGTGGAGGAAGGCCGTCGCCGTGAGCCACGGCAGGAAGGACGCGTTCTCGACCGGGTCCCACGCCCAGTACCCGCCCCACCCGAGCACCTCGTACGCCCAGAGCCCCCCGAGGATGATCCCGTTCGTGAGGAAGAGCCAGGCGATCATCGTCCAGGCCCGCGTCGCCCGGATCCAGTAGAGCCCCAGCTCCCCGGAGAGAAGCGCCGCCGCCGCGAAGGCGAACGGGATCGTGAACCCCGTGAACCCGACGTAGAGGGACGGGGGATGGATCAGCATCCAGTAGTTGTTGAGGAGCGGATTGAGCCCGCTCCCGTCCGCGATGGCGCCGCTCGCGGCGAGGGTCGCCCGCCCCTGGGAGACGAGGCCTTCGATCTCCGCCCGACCGAGGACCTGGAAGGGATTCGCGAGGAAGTTCGTGACGACGAGGAAGAACCCGAGCACGATCGCGAGGACGGGGTAGAGGTAGGGCTCCATCCGCACGCGCGCGGGAGGGGTCTCCCGCCGCCCCGTGCGGGCGGCGAGCCCGGCGTAGATCGAGACGAGGAGGGCCCAGAACAGCAGCGACCCGTCGAGCCCCGCCCAGAGTCCCGCGATCTTGAAGGGGAGGGTCTGCGCGCGCTCGGAGTACTCGAAGATGTACTTGAGGTCGTAGACCCCCGCGACGAACCCGTGGACGAGTCCCGCGCTCGCGACGAAGAGCAGGACGGGCATCCCGTACATCCCGCGGCGCGCGGCGCGCACGAAGCGGCGGTCGCGCAGCGCGATCCCCGTCACGCAGAGGAGGACGATCGCGAGGCAGAGGCCGAGCCCGCCGAGCATCGCCCCCTGCCCCGCCGCGAGGAGCGGGTCGATCCGGAGCAGGTCGCCGAAGTTCCGGAACGGACCGGCGAGATCGAATCCCTTCATCGGCGGAGGGCGGCGTCAGGACTTGCGGGACGGGGGGATCCCCGTCGCGCCCTGGACCGGGTTCCCCTCCTTGTCGTAGCCCTTCACCGTGGGGAACTTGTCGGCGTTCTCGATCTCCTGGTACTTGGACGGGCACTTCGTCCAGATCTTGTCGGCGGTGAAGAGGCGGGCTGCGGAATCGAAGGTTCCCTCGAGGGTGATCTCGGCGCTCGGCCGGAACAGGTCGGGCTTCACCGCGCGGCTCTCGACCCGGACCGTCGCCTCGATCCCCTTCCGCTGATCGATCACGGTGAACTGGAGCGGGTCCCCCTCACGCTCGACCGAGAGGATGAACCCCTCGAGCCGGATCGGCTTGGGCTCGGCGCCCGCCGGGTCGCGGTGGGACTCGAAGCCGGGCGCCGCGATCTCCGCGACCTCGTAGGTGGGGATGCTCCCCTGGGCGAGCGCCATGTAGATGAGGAAGCCCAGGCCGGCGACGAGCGTGGCCACGACGATCGGGATCTTCATGTCAGGCGCAGCGTCCTTCTCCGGTCAATCGAGATCCGGCACGTCCCGGGCCCCGGAGCGCTCCCGGCCGGCCGCCCTCCCGCGAAAGTACCACCCGAGGGCGAACCCGAGAAGGAGGACCAGCGGGACCGTGAAAACATGGATCATCCCCACGGTTCCGCTCCCGTCGCGTCCCGGGCTCCGCTCTCTGGATCATAGGTCATCGGTCCCGCAGAGGCCATCCTGTAGCCCATGGAGGCGTCCGGCGCCAGCAAACGCGGGGCCGGCTGCGGCGCGCGAGAGAGTGAGAAGCACGAAAGAGTGGGCGATTCGCCGATTTGCGTGTAGGCTCCAGAGGTTCCCCTCTCTCGGTTCTCCCCCGGTCGAATGGTCCCCCCGTCCCCCACGGGATCCTATTGCATCGCCCTCGGCCTCGCCGTCGTCGGGCCGAGTTCCTTCGCGTCACCCGCGATCGAGGCCCCGGCGCGCCTTCCGCTCGCCTTCGTCGAGAACGCGGGGCAGTGGTCCGTCCCCTCCCGGTTCGTCGCCCGGCGCGGCGATCTCCGGACGCATCTCTCCGGAGACTCGTTCACCCTCCAGGTTCTCGGCGAGGAGGACGGGGAGATGCTCCTCCAGAACGTCCGGTTCGAGTTCGAGGGGGCGGACGCGAGCGCGATCCCGGCGGGCCTTCGGGAGCTGCCCGGCCGCCACCACTTCTTCCTCGGCGCGGACCCCGCCCGATGGAGGACCGACGTTCGATCGTTCGCGGAGGTCCTTCAGACCGGACTGTACGAAGGCATCGATCTCCTCTGGCGCGAGGAACGGGGCCGCCTCGAGTACGACCTCCGCCTCGCCCCAGGCTCCGATCTCTCCCAGGTGGTCGTCCGTGTGGAGGGCGCGAGCGGAGCCCTCCGGATCGAGGACGACGGGACTCTCGTGGTCCGGACGGAGAGGGGAGAGCTGCGGCAGGCGCCGCCGCGGACCTGGGAGGAGGTCGCCGGGCGACGGCGGCCGGTCGAAGCGCGGTACCGTCGGATCGGCGAGGACCGCTTCGGGTTCGAGGCGCCGTCGCGCGATCCCCTCCTCGCTCTCGTCGTCGATCCGGGGCTGACCTACTCGACCTACCTCGGCGGGTCGGGGGACGACACGCCCTGGGGAATCGCGCTCGACCCGACCGGCGTCGCGGTCGTCGTCGGGCGAACCTATTCCGTCGACTTTCCGACCACGCCGGGAGTCTTCGGTCCCATCTACAGCGGTCTCGACTTCAACGCCGAGGCCTTCGTCTCGCGGATCTCTGCCGCCGGCGACGTGCTCCTGTCGTCGACCTTCCTCGGCGGCACGAATGGGGACGCGGCGGAGGCCGTCGTCCTCGATCCGGCGGGAGTCCTCTGGATCTCGGGGCGGACCCGCTCGACCGACTTTCCCGTGACGCCCGGTGCCCTCGACACGACCTACAACGGGGGAATCATCGACGGGTTCGTCACCTGTGTGTCCGCGACCGGCGACACGATCCTCTACTCCACGTACCTGGGCGGAAGCGCGACGGACCAGGCGTCCTCGATCGTGACCGACGTCACGGGGGCGGTGACCGTGGCGGGGAGGACCGACTCCGACGATTTCCCGACGACTCCCGGGGCGTACGACACGACGTTCAACGGCCATGCCGACATCTGGGCCGCGCGGTTCCTCCCCTCCGGCGGAACCCTCCTCTTCTCGACGTACCTCGGGGGAAGCCTCGACGACGGGCCGACGCCGATCCTCCACGGCCCGCGCCTCGACCTCGATCTCGCGCTCGGGATCTTCCTCGCGGGGACCACCGGCTCTCCCGATTTCCCGACGACCCCGGGGGCGTTCGACACGACGCTCGACGGGCCGCCGGACGCGTTCGTCGCGCGGCTCGATCTCGCCGGGACCCAGCTCCTGTCCTCGACCTACCTCGGCGGGAGCGGCATCGAAGAGCTGTTCGGCATGCAGATCCTGCCGACGGGGGCGGCGACCCTCGCCGGATCGACGGAGTCCGGGGACTTCCCCGCGACACCGGGCGCCTACGACCAGACCTACAACGGCGGCAACGGGGGATTCATCGGGGACGGATTCGTCGCGCGGTTCAACCTCGCGATGACGAACCTGACCTTCGCGACCTTCCTCGGCGGGGCCCTCGACGATCGGATCGTCGCCTTCGGGCTCGATCCGATGGGCGCGTCGACCGTGGGAGGGAGGACCGACTCCATCGACTTCCCGGTGACCGCGGGCGCCTACGACATCGACTTCGCCGGGCCGTCCGACGCCTTCCTGGCGCGAGTGGGCCCCCTCGGGAGCGCTCTCTACTACTCGACGTTCATGGGGGACTCGCCGGCAGGCGAGGTCTGGGCCATCGCCCTCGACCCGGCGACGGGAGTCGCGGCGTCCGGCTGGACCCTATCCCCCACTTTCCCGACGACCCCGAACGTCCTCGATCCCACCTACAACGGGAGCTTCGACGTCTGGGTGACGCGGCTCGACCTCCTCCCGACGGGCGCGGCGCGGTACGGCGAGGGGACGCGCGGCTGCCTGGGACCGCTCGTCATCGGCGTGAACTCGATGCCGGAGGTCGGCAACGGTTCGTTCGGGATCACCTGCGGGAACGCCTCCCCGTTCACCTCGGGCCTGTTCCTCCTCGGCGCGGCGCCGCTCTCCGCCCCGCTCACGATCGCCGACGTGAACGTCTGGGTGAACCCCGCCGGTCCGTTCCTCTTCCTGCTGTACGCGGCCGCGAACGAGATCGGCGCGGCGGAGCGGGCCCTCCCCATCCCGCTCGACCCCTCGCTCCAGGGGGGCCAGGTCTTCGCCCAGTTCCTCTTCATCGACCTCTGCGCCTCGAGCGCGCTCGCCGCCTCGGAGGCGATCGCGATCTCGATCCAATAGGCCGTCGCGCGCGGCTTCCAGGACGTCGCCGACGTCCTATCCATCCCCGCTCGAGGTCGGAGGCCCGTGCCTCCGAGAGGAGTCGCGCGAATGGAAACGTCGTTCCCGGTCGGGCGCGCGCTGGTTCTCGGCGTCGCGGGGCTGGTGGGGATCGCAGGTCCGTCCTGCGGGGGAGACGCGAAGCCGAGTGGTGCGGCCCCGTCCTCCGGGGAGACGGCGGACGCGCCGCGCGCGGGAAGGACCGAGGGCGAGATCCTCGTCGTCGATCCCGCGACGGCGGGGACGATCCGGGGACTCGTTCGGTTCGAGGGGGAACCGCCGCCGGCCAGGATCGTCGAGATGCGAGCGGATCCGGTTTGCCACGCCCTCCAGGGGCAACGGCGCGTCCGCGAGGAGCAGGTCGTCGTCAACGAAGATGGGACGCTCCGAAACGTGTTCGTCCAGGTCGTGAAGGGGCTCGAGGGGAAGCGGTTCGAGCCCCCGGCGGAGACCACCCTCCTCGACCAGACGGGCTGCGTCTACGTCCCCCACGTCCTCGCCCTCCGCACGGGCCAGACGCTCGTCGTCCGGAACAGCGACCGCACGAACCACAACATCAACGGCGCCGGCGCCAAGAAGAATCGGGGATTCAACTTCGGGCAGACGACGGCAGGCATCGAGGACCGACTCACCTTCGAGAACCCCGAGACCTTTCCGGTGCGCTGCGACCGCCACGGCTGGATGCAGGCCTGGATCCACGTCGTCGCGCACCCCTACTTCGCCGTGACGGCAGACGGCGGGGCCTTCGAGATCGCGAACCTCCCCCCGGGCGCCTACACGATCGAGGCGTGGCACGAGAAGTACGAGGACCGCCCGAGGCGCGAGGTGACCCTCGCCCCCTCCGCCACGGAGACGGTCGAGTTCGTCTTCCGCGCGGACGAGGCGAGAAAGTAGCCCGACGCCGTGTCGGCGCCGGGAATCGCAGGGCGCGCGCTCGTCCTCCTCGTCGCGGGAACGATTGCGCCGGCGACCCCGTCCTGCGGGGAAGACCCGACGCCGGCCGCCGCGACGATCCGGGGAATCGTGCGGTTCGAGGGGACCCGGCCTCGCATCATCGTCGAGCCCCTCTGGGGGCTCGATCCCTGCGGCCAGAAAGGCTTTGCGAAGGCGAAGGCGGTGGCCGAGCAGGCCGGCATCAACGACGACGGCACGCTGCGCGACGTGTTCGTCCGAGCGACGGGGGCCCGGGAGGCGAGCCGGGCTGAATCGCCTGCGGAACCCGCTCGTCTGAGCGTGAGAAACTGCTTTTTCGAGCCTCGCGTGCTCGGGATCCGCGCTGGACAACGCCTGGTCGTCCGGAGCGAGGACACGACCCCTCACGCGGTGCACGGCTCCGCGAGGGCGAACCCCGTCTTGTCATTCGGCCTGAGCGGCGCGGGGGAGGAGCGGACGATCACGTTCGCTTCCGAGGAGACGATCCCCGTGAAGTGCGACCGGCACGGCTGGGAGGAGGCCTGGATCCATGTCGTCGCGCATCCATACTTCGACGTGACGAGGGACGGCGGGACCTTCGAGATCGGGGACCTCCCTCCCGGCGCCCACACGATCGAGGCGTGGCACGAGAGGTACGGACGCCAGGAGCGCTTGGTGACCCTCGCCCCCTCCGCCATGGAGACGGTCGAGTTCGTCTTCCGCGCGGACGAGGCGAAAAAGTAGCCTGACCCCTTTTCCGGTGAGTTACGATCTGCCATGCGCAAGGAAGTCGAGCGGCTGATCCTCCAGGCCCGGCGCGACCTCGAGAACGCGGCGAAGGTCGCCGGGGTGGGCGCGTACGAGGTCAGCGCCTTTCTCTCCCATCAGGCGGTCGAGGAGGCGCTCAAGGCGGCCTGGTACCACACGCGCAAGGATCGGCCGCCGTTCACGCACACCCTCACGGAACTCGGCGACGGCCTCCCCGTCGATCCGAAGCTCCGACGCCACCTGATGACCCTCACGCCGGACTACACGATCACCCGGTACCCGGACGCCGCGAACGGCCTCCCCTACGAACTCTACGACGAAGAGACGGCCTCGGAGCGCGCCCGGGCCTCGAAGGAGATCCTGGAGTGGGTGGAAAAGCGGCTTCGCGGCTAGATCGATTCCGGGAGGTCTACCTTCCGCGGTTCCGCGAGCGGTTCGGCCCCTGCCGCGTGATCCTCTTCGGCTCCTGGGCGCGTGGAGATGCGCTCGTGGACAGCGACCTCGACCTGATCGTCGTCTCGGGGGCGTTCCAGGGCCTCGGGTTCCTCGAGCGCGCGATCCGCGTCCTCGAGGAGACCGACCTCGTCCTCGGCGCCGATCTCCTCTGCTACACGCCGGAGGAGTTCGAGCGAAAGCGAGCGGAGGAGGGGATCGTGAAGACGGCAGTGGCCGAAGGGATCGTGCTCGAGCCCGCGGCGTAGCCGCTAGTCGTCGTCGGAGGGCGGGGCGCCGCGGGTGCGGGCGAGGTGCTCGGGGCGGATCTTCGCGACGTCGAACTTCTTCGCGTTCGCCGCGACCTTCTCGAGGGTCTCGTCGAAGTCCGCGGTCTTCGACTTCGAGAAGGTGAGCGGGTTGATCCGCGCGACGACGAAGGGGCGGAGGTAGGCGGAGACGAGGCCACGCTCGCGGAGTTGGGCGACGATCTCGCCGACGCGCTCGTCGATCGCGAGGAGGCGCCGCGAGCGGTCCGCGCGCACCTCGAGGGCGTTGCGGAGCGGCCGGTCGAGGAAGTCGTCGATGCGCTTCAGCATCGAGTGGTAGGCGCCCCCGGCGAAGCGCCCCTTCTCCTCGTAGCAGGCCCCGAGGGTCAGGAACGCCGCCTCCTCGAACTCGAAGGCGAAGTCCTTCTCCTTCGCGCTCCCGTCCGCCTCCCCGAGGGTCCGCGCCATCCGGATCACCTCGAGGGACTTCTCGCGGAGGTTGTGGGCCTTCTCCGTGTT
>Ga0187892_10007282_pt1 | contig 15854 bp, 19 predicted proteins | sample MA1701073metaG_FD_139345 | JGI IMG/M metagenome (GOLD analysis project Ga0187892, IMG submission 139345) | Bio-ooze microbial communities from a basaltic lava cave in the Kipuka Kanohina Cave System on the Island of Hawaii, USA - MA170107-3 metaG ... | reverse complement strand
TGATATGCATGTTCATTTCAGGGATGGTCAGATGCTTGGGCAGGTTGCACCGTTCACGGCAGATCACTTCGCTGGGGCACTAATTATGCCCAATCTGTCATCCCCGGTGACTACTGTTGAACAATGTCTGGCCTATCATGGTCGGATCAGGGCAATCACCGAGGAACAGGACGAGACGAACAATTGCTTCACACCCTACATGACTTTGTATCTACAGATTGATGACTTCTTCAGCAACAAGGAGAAGCTCAAAGCCCTGAAGCTCCTACACGGCAGCACAATCAAGGCATTCAAGCTCTACCCGAAGGGCATGACAACTAACAGCGATCATGGCGTGGCTATCAGTTATGATGCCGTGTCGATGGGGAAAGAATTGTACCCTGTCTTCGAGGCTATGGAACAAGCTGGGATCATCTTGTGTGTTCACGGCGAGACTGATGGATTCGTGCTGGATCGGGAGCGTGAGTTCTGTCATCTATACAAAGCCTGGGCCGAGAAGTTCCCGAAGCTGAAAATCGTGATGGAACACATCACGACCAAGGAAGCAGCAGAGCTAGTTGCTCAACATGAGAATCTATATGCCACGGTCACGGTCCACCACCTGCTGATTACGCTGAATGATCTTATCGGCGGCATGATGAATCCGCATCTATTCTGCAAGCCGGTCGCCAAGTTGGTGAAGGACCGAGAGGCCCTGCAAGTTCTAGTGTGTCAATCCTACTCGTTTGGGCGGGTGCTATTGGGAACCGACTCGGCACCACACCCCAAGACCAGCAAAGAGTGCTGTGGATGTGCGGCTGGCGTCTTCACGGCACCCATTGCCTTGCCGCTCCTGGCCGAGTTCTTCCATACTCATCTGAAAGAAAAGGCACAAGAAACGATGCAGGCGTTCGTCCACGGCAACGCCAGGAGACTATATGGGCTGCCAGAGGTAGCTAAAGAAATCACTCTGACAGATAAGCCCATGAGGATCGCCGATCAGTACGGCGGCGTGGTGCCCATGTGGGCCGGTCGGACCATCGGCTGGTCTGTAGAATCGGTTCAGACAGAGGATGAGGACGGCAGGCGAATTTCAAGATTCCCTCAATAGAAACGAAAACGCCCGGCGTAGCCGGGCGTTTTTTCTTTACTTCTTTAGTACAGCTTTGGCTGCCTTCAAGAAATCGCTTTCTGCGAAAGCGGGTCCAGGCAGAGGACCAGTTTGATATCCTGGCTCTTCCACGCCAATGACGACTGGCGGCAGTGGCTTCGGTGGTGGGATTGTATCTACAACGGTGAACGTGAGGGCTTCGCCCGGTTCAGACCTGTTGCCGATGTTATCCACGTCTACGAGGAAGATACTTACGCTTGTACCTTCAACGAGATCGACCGTGAATGAACGCACATCAGGAGTGAGGGTGTAGGTAGTGTCAATGCCGTCAACGACGACATGCAGTTCCCTAGTAACTACATCCCCCGCACCCGGTTCAGGTATCGCTAGTGTATATCTAAGTTGGTCGGCCATATCACTCCCTTCGATTTTTTCGATTTTGGTTTTCTTAGGCTTGCGTGGCTTTTTGTTTTTGCGTTGCTTTCTTAGGCTCAATAGATAGGCCACGCCTATGAGAACAACCAGTGAGCCAGCGGCCACGATAGCTGCCGCCAAAGTTTGCAAAACAAGGTCCACGTTTGCCTCCTATATCTATTCAGCTAGAACTCATTTGCTGGGAAGTCCGAACAAACTGCCGTACAGCTTTTGCTCAAGAGCAGCCCAGACCGGACTAGCCTTATAGATGGCTTCAATATGATGATGATTGAAGTATCTAGTCAGGTCGTGGTCATAAGTGTTGAGCGGTTTAGTTGGTAGACTGAATATAGTAGCTTCCTGCTCTTTTGTTAGGGAGAACTCCCCTTTCAAAAAGGCGTACAAATCTTCCCTTAGAAACTCCATTCTGATCCAGTGGGCTATCTCTACTCCATCAATCCACTTCTTTAATAATTGCTCGCCATAGATGTGGTCGAGCAACTGGTCTGCGTTGTAGTAAGGCCAGGGTTCGCCGTTCTCGCCGCCGTGAAGGTGCGAGTGCCACATGGCACTGACTTCCCAGGAGGGGAGGCGTCGAATGCCAAGTACGAGTTTTCTCCCGCCGAGGATACCAGCCTCCTTGAAGGTCTGGTGTTTTTTGGGGTTGTCGGCAGCGTGATCGGGCACATCGACTCCTGGCAAAGCCAGGAGTTTCATGATTTGCTTTACCGGATCACCGCCAGTTTTTTGTATATGTCCCATGACAAAGTTGGGGCCTAAGATCATTTAGATACCTCGCTATATATCCTTCTATATTCCATGCAGTTTTCTTTGATACTGTAGGTCTTCTGTTTCATCAGATTCTCCTTAATCTGTTCCAGGCTGCCATCCGCCCTAATTCTTCTGATGAGTTCTGCCATCTGTCCTACATCCCTGTGATCTACAAGATATCCTGTTTTCTCGTGGATCACTCTGTCTTGGATAGCTCCTACTTTTGTGGCGATTACTGGCATACCGAGGGCCTGGGCCTCAGTAAGCGTAAGGCAAAAAGTCTCGTCCCAGAGCGATAGAATAACCAAGACATCTACATCAATTAGCATCCCAGGAAGGGACTGCAATGTATATTTACCCTTTCGTTGTATGTTAAGCATATCAATTGCTTTATCGTATTTGGGGTCCACCGCACCGATGGTGCAGAAACTATACTCCTCGTTGTAGCTGAACATGTTCGCCAATGTGAGGAATATGTCAGCACCTTTCTGGGTACAGAAATTCCCCAGGAAGCCTACCTTCAGCTTATTTACATTTCGTGTTCTGCTAATTTTGCAGTTTATGTCCACGCCATGCGGCACCACGACCGCCTTTTTCTTGAAGGCTCTGTGAACCATCCCGGCGACGAACTCAGATGGGACGATGATGGCGTCTGCGGCATCCATGACTTCCTGAACTAGCTTGGTTCTGGCATTGATATAGGGTTTGATGTCGGGAACCTGGGTTTTGGCCTGGAGGCAGTTCACGCACTTCGGGCTGCTAGCCTGACAGTTCGACATGCCGCACATCTGGTTATCTGGCAACAATAGGTTGTATTCTGGGCACATCCAGAAGTAGTCGTGAATGGTGAGAATAACTTTGGCACCGGCACGCTTGGCCTGGAGCGGCAGGTTCAGTGACCCCCAGCCGATCAAGTGCTGGAAATGGACTATATCGTAATCGCCTTGTAGTAGCTGATCGAACTTCTCCTCTATGTGCTGGTTGCGGAGTTCGATGCCATTGCCGAGGATCGTGAGTTGCTGTTGGGGCTTTCGTAGTCGGATGACCCTGGGGTTGCCCTGTTGATCCTCCAGATCGAGGTACTCCCTTACCTTGGTCGAGGGCACGGCCACGGTGAAGTCGAACACGTCTTTGTTGTTGTCGATGACTTGTTTGGTATGTAGTTCGGTGCCAGCCGCTACGTCCCAGGAGTGGATGACTTCTAGTATTCGTTTCTTTCCGTTGGGCTTTGTCTTGGAGATGATCTTCTCCTGAATCCCACGAAGCGGGTTGTTGTTACAGAAATCGTGATTTATGAATTCGTATCCGGGCCACTTTTCAACGAGCTTGGCGTGGTTCTGTTTTCTGAGAAGCGTGGAGTTGATCGAGAAGGACTTCTCGCCGTGGTGGAAGACGAAGCCGTTATCGCAGCACACGACACGATAGCCAGCTTCTTTAGCTCGCATGGCATAGTCGCACTCGTCGCTGTAGCCCATGCCGAACCGTTCATCGATCAGGCCGATGTCGTCAATGACTTTTCTTTTGATGCCCATGCAGAAACCAACGCCGGTTGGTACATCTGGGTAGAATCGTTGTGATGCGTTGTATATGAGCTTGGCGAACTCATCGACGGTCCAGCCTTCGGGAAGGTCGTTGGGCTGGTTGAAGCAGGGCACCGAGAAGATGGTTGCGTTGTTGGAGAGAGGCGTAGCGATTCCGATTTTGTCGTCGCTCGAAAGGCACTCGTCCAGTGTTTCGAGCCAGCCTTGTGGAATCACGGTGTCAGAGTTCACAAGAACCACGTCATTCCGTGAGAGCATCATGCCCATATTCACGGTCTTGATGAAACCGACGTTGTTCTCGTTCTTCAGGTGCGTATAGTTTTTTGCACTGAAGGATTTGAGAATAGATTGGATTTGCGGGTCGGGGCTGCAATCGTCAATTGCTATGACGTGGTGCCGGTCGTCCGTGTTCAATAGAACCGTGCGTAGGCACTCCTTGACGTATTCGCTCGCATTGTAGATCGGGATGATGATATCGTAGAGCCTGGACATAGTTCCCCCGCCGAGTTCCAGTTTTAGGTATTTAGCTTTTTCGTTCGAGATAGTGCTGAAATCGCACGCCAATTTGATTGGAGTAATCGCATGAAAAAAGCGTGTTTGGATTGGTTGACGACGTGATGGATTGCACTAAAATGTTGAAGGTGTCGGGGGAGCAAGCAACCATCCCGAACTTGATTTGGAGGAGTTGGCTGCGTTCGATGTGACTTCACGGCATGTCGGATGCCCCTTTAGCGGTTCGCCGCCCTCGCTCCTATCTGCCACTTGTGGTGGATTTGCTTTCCCCCGACACTTCATTTCTACAGAAAACATAGAGATTCAACGGCACGAGCTTTGCTCTCTTCCTGGTGTGTGGCTTAGGAGTTTCCATTCATCGCCAGTACGAGGAGAAGCCTCATGGCAACCACAACCCAAACCGCCGCAGCGTGTCGTTCCAAGAGCAACGCCATTCGTACCGCCAAGGAGAAGCTCGGCGTACTGCAAGGTATGTCCAACGAGATCGGGGCCAAAATGTCGCTGCTCCGTGACAGGGTGGATCGGAAGATCGAGCCTGAAACGAACGAGAGGGCACTTCGGGGCCTCGAATCCCAGATGGAGGTCATCGAGATCGCAGTCGATGCCGTCGAGTCCACGATGGAAGCCTGTCTCGTCTAGCGTGGGCAACTGACGTAACACGTCTGGGAAACAAGAAGCACAGGCCCCTCCCTGTGCTTTTTTCTTGCCCTTCAGCCTGCTTGTCTAGCGACCAAACTGGCAGAACTCTTCCCAACCGAGAAAAGGGGTTGACTCGAATAGTGAACCTCGCTATGATGTCTCTTGTCAGTTGATCGTTGGGCGGGTAGCTCAGCAGGCCGCAAGGCATATCGGGGGCCGCAAGGCACTTGGTATAGAGCGTCGGGGTCAAACCCGAAGGTCGCTGGTGCGAATCCAGCCCCGCCCACTTGATTCTGGACGAGGAAAAAAAATTCCGAAAATGTGCGAACCTTTTTTGGGAGCTACTCGTCTAGATAAGTGACAGGCACGAAAGTGCAAATATCGTGGGGTGGTGTAATTGGCAAACATACGAGGCTCATAACCTCGTGACTCCAGGTTCGAGTCCTGGCCCCGCAACTCAAGGACGCTAACAGCATCTAAATCTAAGGCAAAGAAACGGCGTCCTGTTTTTCGACATATACCGGGGAGGACAAGCGGTTAAGTCGCTTGGCTCATAACCAAGAGGAGTGGAGTTCGACTCCCACCCCCGGCACTTGAGGGCGATGAAGTTGTCGGTTACTTCAACATGTGTTTGTTAAAAGACACCGCCAACGCCTATTTCCCCTCGAAAATCACAACCGGGCCACGAGGCCCCTAACGCAAGGTAGATTCAACAATGGCTGTCCTCATTCAGAGACATGGGAAACAAAGCTGGCAAATCCGCTGCCATAAGCAGTGGAATAACCAGATTCCGTACCTCGTGTCCTGATCTCGGCAGCCAATAAGCCGGTCCAAGGACACGAGTCCTGGGCCGGTGTCATAGGGTACTTGTAGAACCCCTCGACACCCACCAGTGGGAGTCGAGGGGTTTTTTTATTCTACGAGGTATCCTGTGAGGATCGTGTCGGAGTTCAAGGACTACTACGACTGCATCCAGGGCGTAGCCCAAGATCGGTCGCTAGTGTTTGTGAGGAAACCGAAGGAAGTGGACTACGGATGGAAGGGCATCAACAGCCCGACGTATCCTTTCCCGACGTTCGCTGGCTACTACAGATGGAGAGACGATGACTTTGTGGTGGACAACTACACTGTCGGGTTCTGCGGGAAGATATACCCGCTCGTCCGAGTAGCCAGAGGAGATGAGAAGGCTTTCAAGTTCTGCTACAGCGTCGAGGAGATCGACGGGTTCGTTGAGGCGAACTACAAGAAGAAGAGCATTGAAGGCTACTACGCCAAGAAGTGGGAGTGGGGGCGAACACACTGGAGTCATGGGTGCCGCCGAGCCGAGTTCGAGAAGTGGTTCGAGAAATACAAGAACGAATACACGACTCGATATGAGAAGTTTTTCCTAGAAAACTACTGTCCGGTTTTCCTTGGAAGGTACAGCAGTAAGGACAGAGGAGAAAAGAAGGTCGTTTACAACGGCTGCTTGAAGGATGTAGAGTTCTACCGAATCTTTGACCCCTACATGGCCTTCCAAGAGATTTCGATGTACCTGGGTGGACTGGCAGTGCCGCTCAAACCCATACCTGAAATCTCCGACGAAGTGATGGCAGAGATCAAAGGTTTTGATAGATTCAGCTTCCGCAAAGAGCCTAGCAAGAGGAAATAGATTCCTGGGTAGCTCAGCAGGTAGAGCGGCTCGCTGTTAACGAGAAGGTCGGGGGTTCGATTCCCTCCCCAGGAGCTTATATTCCAAGGTAGCCGAATTGGTAGCAGGCACCCGGCTGTTAACCGGACTGGCGAAAGCCACACTGAAGGTTCGAGTCCTTCCCTTGGAGCTTGAAAAGATAGATTCGAGTGAACCCATGAATGTCACTCGTGTCTATCAGGTGAGATGGAAGAGTTCTTTGACAATTAGGATCGCCAAACTTTTGTAGTTGCACGATGCAGCTACAAAAATGCAGGTATGGCAGAATGGTTATGCACCCGGCTCTTAACCGGAGCGAGAAATCGCAATGTGGGTTCGATTCCTACTGCCTGCACTTATTCGGCCTATGTTGTAGTGGTCTGCGAACCGCTCTGATAAGGCGGGAGTCCTGGTCCGATTCCAGGTAGGCCGACTTGATAGATGGCCCGGTCGTTCAATGGTTAGGACGCTGCCCTGATAAGGCAGTAATGAAGGTTCGACTCCTTCCTGGGCTACTTAGCGGGTGGTGCAATCGCCAGCGATCTTGTAGTGATACAAGGGGCTATATGTTCCCGCTATATGGGCCTATGTTGTAGTGGTAGCGAGTCGGTCTTATATGCCGGAAGCCCTGGTTCGATTCCAGGTGGGCCTACTTCGATTACAGGCGTGCGGTTGGTGGGTACAACGGAGAGCCTCCAAAACTCTCGCTTTCGGGTTCGATTCCTGACACGCCTGCTTTATAGGTGCGACTGCCTGGGAGTAGCTTTGGCCTCCAAAGCCAAAAGAGTGGGTTCAAATCCTACCGCACCTGCTCCGTGAGTAGCTTAGTGGTAAAGCGTCTGGTTGTGGACCAGATCATACGAGTCCGATTCTCGTCTCACGGCCTGTGGCCCCTTGGCATGTCTGGGCATTGCGGCTGCCTGTTAAGCAGCGATAGCTGGGTTCGATTCCCAGAGGGGCCTCTGGATAGATGGTGGTCGTAGTGTAGTGGTTTCGCACGCCTGACTGTGAATCAGGAAGAGGGGGTTCAATTCCCCTCGATCACCCTGCTCGTAACTGGAACGAGCGTAAATACTCTAGTAGGTGAGATGTGGTAGAAATCACCTTAAAAAGCACCAGCCGCTCCGTGAGGAGCTAGAGGGGACAACACTAGTCTACAAGTGCCTTCTATGTCGATGTAGTGTAATTGGCAACACGGCTGCGTAAGCAGAAAGAGATGCAGGTTCAAGTCCTGCCGCCCGGTCTGGACAAAATATACCGGGTGTGGTCTAATGGCAAGACGCCCCCAGCAAAGGGGAAACAGATTTGGGTTCGAGTCCCAACGTCGGCTCTAGGTGAGTTATGGCAAAGATGACCAAAGCGGAACTTGAGAAACTGACAACGAAGCATTTGCTCAATATGCTGGCAATGGATAGAGCCAGCGGGTATCCCGACGACGAGTATAGTCTGTGGGATGACGAAGACCTGAGAGCGGTGCTGGCAACCAGAGAACACGTCCCCAACAAAAAGGAAGGGGAAGTGATACGAAGAAACAAACAGAAAACAAGGAGAGATGCGAGAGATCGCAGATACGTTCGATAGATTGTGGCGTCGTCTAACGCCCCGCCAAGTAGTCAAACAACTACAGATGGGGTAAAAAGGACACTGGCCCGGAAAAGTCCAGAGATGCAGGTGAAACTCCTGTCCGACACAGCCATTGCGGGTTCGTCTAATTTGGTAGGACACTCGGCTCTGAACCGGGGAAATGTAGGTTCGACTCCTACGCCCGCAGCTAGACAGATGGTGCAGACATCAGTTCCTTCGACCAAGTAGGTCAACATCCTGTTAAGATGTCCATTGTGGGTGTCAAATCCCACAGGAACATACTGGTGACGAATATCTCTCTGTCTTTTAGGCCCCAAGGTGTTATTGGCAGCATTCCACGCTCTTAACGTGCGGGGTCAGGGTTCGAGTCCCTGTGGGGCCACTGTATGAAAACGCCTGTAGAAACCATTGAGAGCAATCTGGCGGCATTGGAAAAATGCCTTCGCCGTCTAGATTGTGACATGGGCCTGACCGACGAGGAACATGGCGAGCAGATGTGGAAGGCAGGAAAGGCCATAGCTGCTATCAGGCGTGCGACGAAGAAGATACGGGATCGTGATCGTAATGGTAACGAACAAGACTCTTAATCTTGGAATGAGGGTTCGACTCCCTCCGGTCCCACTTTGCTCTAGAAAACTCTGGAGCTATCATCTATACTAACTACCGAGGAGTAGAAACATGACTGGCAGATTGAAACGCAAACCGGGTAAACGCTGAGCCTCCTCCACGAGCCGTGGAGGAAGATGCCTCCATAGCTCAATTGGCAGAGCTACCGGCTTTTAACCGGAGGGTTGCAGGTTCGACTCCTGCTGGGGGCACTACGGGATCGTGGTGTAACCGGTAGCATAGCAGACTTTTAATCTGTCAGGTTAGGGTTCGACTCCCTACGGTCCCATTACAGTAGGTGATAGTCATGAGAGATGAGCAAGAACTAGAAGTGAAAGCGAAAGAGGTCGAGGGCACGGACAGACCGGAGCTTTTGGAGTGGCATTGCCAATTTTATTTCATTGCCGCCGCCAGAAGAGACGGGTCAGCACCAAGCATCGAGAAGGCAGTGGAAGCCAAATTCTTCCTCGATCCAGATGAAGCCGAGATGTTCCGCAGAACCGTCAGCGAAGACCTGGGGTATAACTACCGTGTCTTCGAGGGCACTGCGGTGGTTCCAAGGTTTCAGAACCGAGGAGACAGCAACAAGGATAGAGAAGATTGCCCGCTGGTGTAATGGCAGCATACCAGACTTTGAATCTGTTGGTTCACGTTCGAGTCGTGGGCGGGCAGCTATGAAAGAGCGGATAAGTCGAGGGCTGGGTGAACTGTATTCAGTTACATTACTCCCAAGAGGCCCGCTCCGAGACCGGGGATGTGGATTACCAGCCCCTATGCCTTACCCCGATGGGTGTGACTGATGGTAGATGCTGGGCACGCTAAACGGCGTTATAGTTACCGGTTGTAGCCTCTGTCCGGTTGTGTTGGTTCGATTCCAACCACGCCCACTTGAGTGCGACTTGGAGATGTTGGGTATGTCAGACGCAGCACCGTCAAGCGGTCGTGGCCTCTACTCGACTGAGTTGGTTCGATTCCTTCGGCACTCACTGTACGATACATGCCCCCACCAGCGGAACTGGCGGCAGGACTTCTAATCCAGCTTGGAGGGTTCAACTCCTTCTGGGGGTACTATGAATAGACGGCAAGTTGAATACGTTCTAGGAAGAGTTCGAGAGCTAGCCAAATGCCCGGTGAGTGTGACGGAAGCACGGTTGTCTTCGGAACAACAAGCAATAGGTTCGACTCCTATACCGGGTACTGTTGAGTTAGAGGGTAAGAACGATGGAGACAATGATAGCAACGCTGGTGGGGATTGTGATCCTGGGAATAGTGATCTGGCAAATGAACAGATACTACCAGACGATGAACCACCTGTGCCCTAAATGCGGTGCTGTAATTGATCCTGATGCTTACCACTACAGGCACACCATAGTTTGGACCTGTAGAGAATGCGGAAATACGTTTGAGACAATGAAATAAATGGTCCATCCTACGGCTTTGGGCGTTGGGTCTACGAAACCCGAATGACAGGTTCGACTCCTGTATGGACTACTGACTGGATGGTGCAGGGATCGGTTACTTCACTCTTAATGAAAACCCCGGTCTCGTCTAATTTCTCCAGTCAACTTTTGCGGGTTCGTCTAATTTGGTAGGACACTCGGCTTTGAACCGGGGAAATGAAGGTTCGACTCCTTCGCCCGCAGCTATGACTTGTTGTTTGATTACTGAGAAGCACGCCCACTGTGCTTACTGCGACCGAGTGATATCCAACGTGCCGGAAGGCGAGTGGAGGCAGCATCTATGCTCACTGGAGTGTGCATGTTATGCTGGCGTCTACTCGGTTCGAGAAGGCTGGATCAACAAAGACAAGATCATAGAGAAAACAGGCACTCCGAAGATACCTTGGTGGTGTCCAGACGACAAGGTGGAGGAGTACATTGCGAAGGTAACTGGCAGGCGGCTCGACGCCGCCGAACCGATTGACCCCTAGTGTAATGGTAGCACAAGTGACTCTGGATCACTTAGTCAAGGTTCGAGTCCTTGGGGGTCAGCTTGAGACATAGTGTAAGCGGAAGCTGTCGTCGCCAAAATACTAGTTAAAAAAGCGGCGGCTGGTAGCACGGCCCCAGACGAAGGGGTTAGTTCGGGTTCGAGTCCCGATGTCTCAACTATATGGTGTGGGTAGCTTAATGGCAAAGCATCTGCTTGTGAGGCAGAAAGATGCCGGTTCGAGTCCGGTCCCACACCCTTTACCTTGGAGTATGATATGAGATTTGAAATCTACAAAGACCGAAAAGGCGAATTCCGCTGGAGATTGGTTAGCAAGCGGACGAAGAAAATCGTAGCTGACAGCGGAGAAAGCTACAAGGAAAAAAGAGCCATCATGCGAGTAGTTAAGTCTATCCAGGCCAAAGCACAAGCTGCTTCTGTGGAAGACTTGACTGTAGAAAAGTAACTGGAGATTGCGTGAAACTGAATGAAGTGAGACATCTACTCAAGGAGTTTGGCAGGACGCTTGGTAAGCATCCAGATGAGTGGTGGGGTTCGGAGCAAGCGGTCTGGCGTGAGCTATCAAAAAAGTTCACGGTCTGGCTGAGCAAGAACCGAGAGGAGCTTGACAAACTTCGGGAAAAAGACAAGTATGTAGTATAAGGCCAAGTAACCAAGTGGTAAGGTACGGGGCTGCAAACTCCGTTTTCGTGGGTTCGATTCCCACCTTGGCCTCTAGGAACACTAACAGCATCTAAAAAACAACCTTCTAAGTTGATGAAATAGTGTTCCGTTTTGTCGGCGGAAGCGAAAGTGCTGGGGTAGCACGTCGGTCTGCAAAACCGATGCTAAGTGGTTCAACTCCACCTGCCGACTCTTTTTTTGAGGGCGATCCTAATGGGCTACTCAAGCTACAAAGGTCCGGTCGGTCCCGACTTGATCGAACACCCCAACGGAGCTATAACAAGAAAAGATGGATACCTGCTGGGCAACCGCCTATCATGCGGCGGCATCTGGTGGAGGGCCAATCCTGAGTTCGAGAAACTCAAGAGCCACCCAGAAATGGAAGCCTTGCGGGATCGGACGATCAAGATCGAGGTTCCTTACCTGGAGGAATGGAAGGATGGAACTGAGCCAGTTCGAGATCGACATGCTGTGGGTGTTCTACCGGCCAGCGGAGAACTTCGAGAAACGGAAGGCAGCGGTACACAAGCTACTTGACCTGGGCATGGTGAAAGATGAAGGAGGTTTCAACCTCCGCATCACTCATGAAGGACATACGTTTTTAGACAGATTGGAAGTGGATCATGTGGGGAGTGAACAAGAAGGCGATCCTGGTTGAGACCGGGGAATACTACAGTGAGGACGATACGCCTTCTGTCTATACCACCGTGATCGATTCGTTGTCTGAATTGATGACCAAGCTGGGAAACGATATCTCTGGAGATCGCTCTGCGAAGGTGATGATCCTCCAGAACGTGGAGAAGTCATCGCTGCGTGAGATCAACAGCACGGCGTATCGGCACATGCTGAACGCCAAGAAGAGAATCGAGGCAGCATCCAAGGCCAGGACTGCTAAGGCAAAAAAGAGTCAAGCGACACAGAAGCAGAAGGAACTAGAGAAGGCCAGGGCCTTACTGAAGGAAGCCGGTGAGTTATGAACGATCCATTGTTAGAAGCCGCTGCTACGTTGTTGGGCACCACGCCCGACAAGGTGGAGGTTGTCGAAATGACAATCGGCCCAGAGGACTTCGCCAAGATGGATATGAATGATCCACCGAAGCCTTTCGTAGACTTCACGCCGGGGCCAAGATACATGGAATGGATCAGCAAGGTCGCCGCTTTGTTGAGCATGGATGTGGAGGCGTTGAAGGAAGACGACTGTTGGTACTGGTGCTACGACGACGGGATGAGACCCGAAGACGCAGTGGCCGAGTACCGCAGGAAGGTCTTGAAGGAGAGTCCGTAGCCTTTTTCGTTCTGGCTGCCTCGCAGAAAACGAAGGAACACGCCCCGCTGTAACAGGCGTTTGGATCAGGTTCGCCATTTCCTGTGGCGGCAAAATGGCAATTCTATTTCGGGAGGGATTCCGATGAAAGAAGCCAACACAATCTATTACTCCGGTCAGGGATACATCTACCGTTGCCCCGAATGTCGCAAGGTAGATCGGATGCCCTGGAACACGCCTCCCAAAGAAGCGGAGTGCCGCTTCTGTCACAAGTCGTTCAATCCCGTCTCTGTCCCCAACATGGACGATGGTTTGTATGGCGTTATCCAAGAGATCAACACCTTGGAGACCGGTACGCCGTTCGGGGCGAGCCGGGAGATGTTGGAAAAAAGCAATCTCGTGAAGGCTGGCAAGTCTGTTGGCATTGACGTGATGAAGGCCCTTGACGACCTGGGCACCCCTCGCAAGGACGGCGATTACTTCGCTCCCTGGCGGGCAACCCAGGACCAGTTGAAAGAGATGTACAAGACGCCCATAGGAAAGGAAATCCTAGAGGCAGCAGCCTCAATCATGATGGGCAAGAATACGGCGGAATCGCTGATTAACAGCGACAAGCGTCTTCCGACCGAAATACTAGAAGAGGCGAGGATGATGGTGTTGATGAAGCACAACCCCGGCCTCAAGAAAGAAGAGAAGATAGCCATGCTGAAGAAGGCTGGCTTCTCTCCAAGTGTTGACAAGCGAGATGGGCGTGTGTACGTCTTTTTCGGCAGCACTTATGCACCCGAATGCGATTCGTGGTGCTATTGGGACTAACTGAGGGCGTCCGTTAGTTCAACGGTAGAACACATCCCTGATAAGGATGAGACGGTGGTTCAACTCCACCACGGACGATTTAACTATGAAGAATCTACATTATGATCCCGTCGCTAAGCGATGGGACAACAACATCCTTCTGCTTGAAGGAAATTGCGTTTACCAGCAACGTGGCGATTGGTACAATACTGTTTTGATGGACGGCAAGCTAGTTCGCCGAGGCCCTTTCCGTAACGAAAGTGAAGCCAGAAGCGATCTCAAGGCCCACGCCGACCGTGAACAACAGAAGGTGTTGGTATGACTGAACTAGACCAAAAGGAGGCCCGTTGGAAGGAGCTTCACGAACAATCTTGTCGGGTCGGCCAGGAAATGAGCGAACTCGACAAGGAGTTGAAGTGTCTAAGATTGAAGGCCCTGCTGGAGACCGATCTGCTCAGCAAGGTAGCTTGGCACTACTCCTACGCCCTGGGCATTCGAGGCAAGGAAGTCGATGGCTTCGGGCAACTGCTGAAGCCTTTCGGCTACCACGACCGCTTCGAGGCCGATGGGTGGACCTTGAGCTTCGATGACGGTGATCTCGGCCTGGGGTTCTGTAGTGCGGCGATCATGCTGGACTTCATCAAGGACCAGAACATGACAGTCAACTTCCGGGGCTTGCAGAGCGAGGTCAAGCAGGCAGAGCATAAGTACCTAACGGTCAAGGCTCTTGCCGAATCATTGGAGGTCGATGTAAGTGGCAAAGAAGATGAACAAGCCGCAGCAGATCGCCCACGAGGAAAAGTACGTTGAGTTCCTGAAGAAGCGGCTCGACTCGAAGAACTACCGTGACAACGTGACCGCCGAGGAGTACAATAAGACCAAGGAAAAGTACGACAAGGCGAAGTTCCGGCTCAAGACGCTGAAAGGCAAGTGATGTTCGGATTCAGTCTCAAAGACGCATTCGGCAAGCCTCTCTACCAGGAGTTTGACGAATTCGAGGAACTGGAGAACATGGTCAACGGGATGGTTGCCTTCGCAAGAAGTCAACCTCCCTTTGACTACATGAAGGCCAAGACCGACGCCGAGGCCAGCAGCAAAGTCAGGACCGAGATGGTCGGCCCGATGCTGCGGGTAGCCGGAAACGACTCGCTCGACTCGATCAAGGAGTACACGAAGTTCGTTCGGTTCATGTATCACGCTCTTCAGATCAGCTACTACGAGATGGAGGTTCCAGACCTGGGGCGAGTGGGCCAACTGACGGTCGTGGACAATTATAGGTTCCCGCTCGAAGAAGAATTGAAGCTGGGATTCATTGATATGTTCTTCGAGTGGCAGAAGAACAAAGATGACATCAGGATGATGGAGACGCCGGGCCACGTTTGTGTGGCAATAATGAAAAGAGGATGACATGAAACATCTATCGTATGCGGGCGACGAACACGAGTGGTCGCCTGAAGTGGTCGAGATTGGTGAAGCGATTGTGAATCTCACCTTGAAGGATGCCGTCCTGCTCAGCCAGTACCTCGAAGAAGTACATGGCATCAAGTGCAGTAACGGCGTTCCGCAACTACCCGACACGCAGGAACAACCGCAGGAACAGAAGGTCGAGCAGACCGAGTGGGCCGTGATCCTTGACGGCTATGAACCGGATAAGAAGATCGGCCTCATCAAGCTGCATCGTGAGATCAGCGGCTTGGGCTTGAAGGAAGCCAAGGATGCTGTGGAAACCGGCATCGGCAAACCGATCAAGGAGGGTCTGTCGAAGGACGAGGCCGAGAAGCTGAAGAAGAAGCTCGAAGAGAGTGGTGCCAGGGTATCGTTGCGATAAACAACTCGCTGGTCTACTAGATAGACCAGCAATGCGTTCCTAGCTCAATCGGCAGAGCAACTGACTCTTAATCAGTAGGTTGTGGGTTCGATTCCCACGGAACGCACTTGAAAGACGACGGACACGACATACTAGGCCCTCTCGCTTTAGTAGCCATATCATTCCTACTGAGTGTGGTGGTGTTCTGTATCTTCTGTCTGTATGCGATCTACCAATGAAAAAGCCCGGCGTAGCCGGGCTTTTTTTGTCTATGTGACCATGCTCTTCTCTTGGCCTTTTCTTCGACGGTACTCGTCTTTGATCTTCTGCATCTTTTCCTTGTCGCCCTGCTGTTGGTACTTGGTGTATAGTTTGACCAACTGTTCCTCTGTGGCATCTTGCAGTGTGACGGATTTCTTTGGTAGTTGTTGAGTTGGAGCAGGAGCTTGCTTGCCAGCAACTTGCTTCCCAGGGGTTGGCGGGACTAGTTTTCCAGGGGTTGGAACTAGCTTGCCTACAGGAATTTTGTCTGGAACTGGATTGCCTGG
>Ga0187892_10007278_pt1 | contig 15859 bp, 17 predicted proteins | sample MA1701073metaG_FD_139345 | JGI IMG/M metagenome (GOLD analysis project Ga0187892, IMG submission 139345) | Bio-ooze microbial communities from a basaltic lava cave in the Kipuka Kanohina Cave System on the Island of Hawaii, USA - MA170107-3 metaG ... | reverse complement strand
TCGCCGCTGCCGTCGGTCGAGCCGTCGTCGACGGCGATGAGGCGCCAGTCGCGGAACGTCTGCCGGCGGAGCGACGCGAGCGCGCGCGGCAGGGTCGCCTCCGCGTTGTGGAACGGGAGCCAGACGTCGATGCGGGGCACGGCCGGATTGTACGGGGGATGGTGATGAGTCGATGCGCACGGAGTGTATTCAAGGATGGGATGTCGCTGCGTGAACGGTTGCTTGTGTGGATCGCGGCCGCACTCGTGGCTGCAAACGTGCACGCATCATTGCGCCGTTGGCGGGACCCATCCGGTCAACCATCGGTCTTGGACCCAACGCGTAAGGACGAGGGCGCCTCGTGCCCGTGCATCAATAGGCCGCCCATCTCTCCGCCGCGCTATGTCCCGGGCAACTTCTACGGCGGCACCTGACCCCCCGTCATGGAGTTCTACGAGCCCGTCTGTCCGCTGGAGGCGCTGACGGACGGGTGCCCACAGCCCGACTTTCTGGATCCCGCGCACGCGGCATTCCTGCGCTGGCTCCAGGGTGGGAACGCCCGCGAGTCCGTTCTTGATCGCCTGCTGTACGGGACGGACGACTTCCGGGCCGCGGTGGCGCGCGAGTTCCTGCGCCATGACGAACGCCACCGCCGCCCCTGGTCGGCCCTCCTCCTCGCCGCGCTCTGCACGATCCGCGACCCGGCCCTCCGCGCGCAGCTGGCCGAAGGCAACGGAAGGAGACCCTGGGGCGTTTGGAGGCGTCTATAGTATAATGATGCCGATGCGCGCGATCGCCCTCGCCCTCGCCGCGGCCCTGGCGCTCCCCGCCGCCGCCGACACCTCGCGCCGCAAGACCTCCGTCGACTACTCGCGCTTCGCCCCGCTCAGCGCCACCGTCTGCCCGCGCGCCTGGCAGATCGTCCCCGGCGGACGCTTCATCGCCAACCAGGCCGGCAACGACGTCCTCCTCACCGAGGCCGCCACCGGCAAGGAGCACGGCCGCCTCGCCGGCCACATCGCCGGAGTCCACGACGCCGGCTTCAGCGCGGACGGCCGCTTCATGGCCACCGCCGGCAACGACGCCGCCGTCAAGATCTGGGACCTCACCACGCTCAAGGAGGTCCGCAGCATCGACGCCTTCGGCGCCTACTCCTGATCGGTCGCGCTTTCCCGCGACGGGAAGCTGGTCGCTGCCGGCGGCAGCAACGAAGGGTCGATCAAGGTGTTCCGCGTCGACACCGGCGAATCGGTCAAGACCTTCGAGACCGGCGGCCACGCCGTCTACACGATGGACTTCGACGCCGCCGGCAAGACCGTCTTCGCCACGATGTCCGACAACTCGTTCAAGGCCTTCAGCATCGCCTCCGGAGCGACCACCGTCATCGACGCCGGCGTCGCGTGGGGCTTCCACACCTGGGACGTCAGCCGCGACGGCCGCTTCATCGCCGGCCCCGGCAAGGGCGGCGTCATCGTGTGGGACCAGAAGACCTACCGCGAGGTGCGCGTCCTCCCCGGCAACGCGGGCGGCACCAGCTACGTCGCCTTCAGCCCCGACGGCCGCACGCTCGCCACCACCGGCAGCGACGCCGTCGTGCGCCTCTGGGACGTCTCCAGCGGCAAGCTCGTCTCGACCCCCGGCGACGGCGTCGGCGCCGGACGCCTGCGATTCAGCGACGACGGCCGCCGCCTCACCGTCTGGGGCGCCGACCGCCAGATCCACGTCTACGGACCGACGCGCGACGGCAAGGTCCCGCCGAAGAAGCCGGTCGAAGGCGCGCCGGTCCAGGACTTCGACGATGAGTAGGGCGGCGCTCGCGCTCCTCCTCCTCGGCGCCCTGCCGCTCCACGCCGACACGTCGCGCCGGCATTCTCCGTTCGACCCGCGCAACGCCGCGGTCGTGCGCTCCATCGACGCGCACCGCGGCGCCGTCCGCGCGATCGCCTTCGCGGCCGACCAGCGCACGTTCGCCACGATCGGCGGCGAGCGCGCCCTCAAGGTGTGGCGCGCCGGCGTCAGGGAGCCCCGCGTCGTCCCCGGCACCTACCAGGTCGAAAACGTCTGGCTCTCGCGCGACGCGCGCATCGTCGTCGCCCTCTCCGGCACGTCCGTCGTCGGCTACGACCTCGACACGGGCAAGACGATCGGGTCGATCGACAACATCGCCTGGCGCCGCTTCGCCGTCAGCCCCGACGGCGCCCGCGTGATCGCCACCACGGCGGAGATGCAGTCCGCCGTCTTCGACCTCGCCCGCGGCACGAAGCTCTTCACCGCCGAGGGGGAGGGCGCCCTCGCGTACGCGTGGTCGCCCGACGGCAAGCGCATCGTCATGGCCGGGCAGGACGGCTCGGTGCGCGTCTGCAGCGCGTCCGACGGGAAGCAGATCTTCCTGCTCGAGAACGCCGGCGCCCTCCTGACCGGCGACGTGAAGTTCTCCCCCGACGGCAAGCTCATCCTCGTGACGACGAACGACGGCGCCACTCGCGTCTTCAACGGCGAGAACGGCGACCAGGTGCTGACCGCGGAGCGCACCTCGGGCGCGCACCGCTGCGCCGCGGTCTCGAAGGACGGCAAGACGCTCGCGACCGGCCACCAGGACGGCGCCATCCGCCTCTGGGACCTCAAGACCGGCAAGGAGATCCGCCGGCTCGACGGACACGCCAGCGGCGTGCGCGCGCTCGGCTTCAGCCCGGACGGGCGCACGCTCGTGAGCGGCGGCAACGACGGCGCCGTGCGCATCTGGGCCCGCGGCTTTGCGCCGCCCCCCAAGCCCGGGCCGGAGCGCAGCGGCAAGCCCGGCTTCCTCGGCATGACCGGCGCGGACGGCGCCGGCGACCGCGGCGTCGTGGTCGACTCGGTCATCGCGGGCACGGCCGCCGAGAAGGGCGGCCTCAAGGTCGGCGACCTCATCCTCGGCGTCGGCGGCAACGACGTGAACACGTTCGAGGAGCTGCGCAGCGTCGTCACCGGCCTGCAGGAGGGGGACGAGCTCGAAGTGCGCATCGAGCGCGACGGCAAGGAGCAGAAGCTCAAGGTGAAGCTGGGAGCGCGCCCGTAGGGCGCGAAAGACCAGAGATCACAGATCAAAGATCAGAGGTCGCTTCCCCGTTCGCCCGGTGCGCCCCCTTTGATCTTCGATCTTTGGTCTTTTCGACGTGGTATTCTTCCGGTAGATGCGCGCATCGCTGCTGCTCCTGGCTGCTGGATTCTGGATCCTGACTTCTGGATCCTGGGGGTTCGCCGACACCTCCTCCCGGCGCGGCTCAGTCGACACGCGCCTCCTGCGCCTCGAGCGGACCCTCTCAGCAGGCGACGACGCGTTCTTCGCGGCCTCCGCCAGTGCCGACGGGCGCGTGCTCGCCGCCGGACGGCGCGACGGCAAGATCGCGCTCTGGGACGGCGCGCGACGGCGCGTGCTCGAGGGGCACGAGGGGTGCGTCTACGCGGCGGCCCTCTCGCCCGGCGGACGCCTCCTCGCCTCCGGCGGCGCCGACCGCGTCGTGCGCGTCTGGGACGTCGAGAAGGGCGCGCGGCTGCGCGAGCTGCGCGGCCACGCCGGCACCGTGCACGCGATCGCGTTCGCCCCGGACGCGAAGCGCCTCGTGAGCGGCGGCGCGGACGGCGCGCGCGTGTGGCGGACGGACGACGGCGTCCTGGTGGCGACTCTCAAGCACGGCGCGCACGTGCTCGGCGTCGCGCTTTCAACCGAACGCGCGGCCACCGCGGGCGCCGACGGCGCCGTCCGCCTCTGGGACGCGTCCGGCCGCGAGCTCCGCGCGCTCTCCGGCGCCGCGAAGCCCGCCGCAGCGGCGGCGTTCTCGCCCGACGGATCGCTCGTCGCCGCCGCGTCCTTCGACGGCAAGATCCGCCTCTGGGCGGCGGAGACCGGCCGCCTCCTCCGCACGATCGACGCGCACGCCGGAATCGCCGTCGCGGTCGCCTTCTCGCCGGACGGCCGCCTCATCGCCTCGGCGGGCGCCGACGGCGTGCGCTTCTGGGACGCCGAGGGCCGGGCGCGCGGCGCGCAGAAGTCGGGCGCGGTCGCCGCGACCTCCGTCGCCTTCACGCCCGGGGGCGCGGTCGCCACGTTCGCCGACAGCCGCGTGCGCGTCTGGAGCGCCCGAGGCACGCTCTCGGAATCGCCCGTCGAGCGGCAGGCGGGCTTCCTCGGCGTCTCCTACTCGGACGACGGCGGCGCGCTCGTCTCGAGCGTGGTCGCCGGGTCGCAGGCGGAGGCGGTCGGCTTCAGGGAGAACGACCTCATCATCGGCGTGGACGCGAAGGAGGTCGCCCGGTCCGAGGACTTCCTCAACTTCATGCGCGGCACGTTCGAGGGGGACGAGGTCACGCTGCGCGTCCGGCGCGAGGGCTCGGAGATCATCATCCGCGCCAAACTCGGGCGGTGGCAGTAGCGGCGCCCCGCGTAAGGGGTTGGGCGCTGTCCCAGGCATCCGGTATCACGTTTCAGGTCGTCCCCGGCGCAACCGAAACGCGATGCCTGTGCGTCTAATAGCTAACGGCTAATGGCTTATGGCTAGGATCAGCATCGCTCTGGTGTTCCTTCTCGCCGGCTCCGCTCTCGCCGACACGAGTCGCCGCGGCGCGTCGTTCGACCCCAGGTCGATCGGCCTGCAGCGATCGATCCCCTGCAAGTCGAACGGCCTCTACGGCGCGTGCGCCAGCCCCGACGGCCGCTGGGTCGCCATCGCGTGCTCCGACGGCAACATCCGCCTCATCGACGCCGGCTCGTGGAAGGAATCGCGCATCGTCGCCAAGCTGGGGGAGTTCGCGTGGGCGGTCGCCTTCAGCCCGGACGGGAAGACGCTCGCGGCGAGCGGCGAGGACGGTGTCGTCCGCCTCTACGACACGAAGACATGGAACGAGGCGCGCGCGATGCAGGGGCACACCGGCTACGTCTACAGCCTCGCGTGGAGCCCCGACGGGAAGCGCCTCGCCAGCGGCAGTCTCGACCAGACCGTCCGCGTCTGGGAGCCTGAGACGGGCAAGGAGCTCAGGACGCTCGGCGGCCACGGCAACTACGTGTCGGGCGTCGCGTGGCGGCCCGACGGCCGGCGCCTCGCGTCGAGCTCCTACGATTCGACGGTGCGCGTGTGGGACGTCGACGCCGCGTCGCAGGAGTCGTCCTTTACGGCGGCGGGCATCCAGCTCTTCAGCGTCGCGTGGTCGCCCGACGGGCTTCGCGTCGCCGCCGGCGGCAACGACGGCAGCGTGCGCGCCTGGGAGGCGAAGAGCGGCAAGGAGGCCTGGAACGAGCGCGCGCACGTCGGGGGCGTCTACGCTCTCGCCTTCACGCCCGACCGCCGGCACGTCGTCTCCGCGGGAGGGCGCACGGTGGTCGTGAGCGAGGCGGAGAAGGGCGCGAAGACGGCGGAGCTCAAGCATCACACCGCCGAGATCTACGGGCTCGCGGTCGGCCCGGGCGCGCGATGGATCGTCACGGCCGCGCACGACTACCAGGTGAAGGTCTGGGGCCGCGTCGCCGGAGGCATGGCGCGCGTGCGCCCCAAGGGCTTCTTCGGCGTGAAGGTGCAGACGGCGGAGGAAGGCGTCGTCGTCCAGGAGGTGATCCCCGGCACCGTCGCGGAGCGCGCCGGCATGCAGGCCGGCGACGTGCTCCTCCAGGTGCAGGGCGTCAAGGTCGCGACGATGGAGGAGGCGATCGGCGAGATCGGGCGCTTCCTCGAGGGGGACGAGATCGAGTTCGCGGTCAAGCGCGCCGGCGCCGAGATCAAGGTGAAGGCGAAGCTCGGTCCGCGCCCCGCGGGGCAGTAGCATGCGCACCGGCGCGATGCTCGCGCTCGCCGCGGCGCTCGCGCACGCCGACACGTCGCGGCGGCACGCCTTCCGACCCGGCCGGCTCGCGGTCGTCCGCACGCTGGCGTTCGACGACGTCCGCGCGCTGGCGTTCACTGGCGGCCGCCTCGCCGTCACCGAGCGGCTCGAGACGCGCTTCCTCACGCCCGGCGCGTGGGCCGAGGACCGCGAGCGCCTGGAGTCGGGGCCGGCGGCGGCCTTCTCGGGCGGGCGGACGGCGTGCGGCGCGCCGCTGCGCGTGCTGGCGGCCGACGGCTCCGTCGAGTGGAAGCCCGCCCGCGAGGCGCAGGCCCTCGCGTGGAGCCCCGACGGCTCGAAGCTCGCCGCCGCGTCGGTCGGGGACGCGCTCGTCTGGACGAAGGGCGAGGCGCACCCGCGGGCGCTCGGCCACGGCTCGACCGTCCACGCGCTCGCGTGGAGCCCGGACGGCACGAAGCTCGCCACGTCCGTGCGCACCGCGTCGGTCACGGTCTGGGACGTGAAGCGCGGCGCGATCTACCAGGTCGCGCACGCCGAGTCGAACGTCGTCGCGCTGCTCTGGGCGGGGCCCGACCTCCTCGCCGGCTGCCACGACGGGCGGGTGCGCGTCTTCAACCCGGAGAACGGCGCGGAGAAGCACGTCATCATCGGACACGGCGGACCGGTCTTCGGGCTCGCGGCCGTCGGCCCGCAGTGGATCGTCACCGCGGGCGGGCGGACTCTGCGCGTGCGCGACGCGCGCACGTACGCCGAGGTCGCCTCGTACGCGCATCCGTCGACCGACGTGAGCGCGCTGGCGGTGAGCGCCGACCGGCGGTGGATCGCGACGACCGGCGCGGACTCGACGGTCTACGTCTGGACCAGCCGGTAGACCTGCGGTCCGGCTCGCGCCGTCCGGCGCGCACCTTCGTCGCCGGCTGCCAACTTGCTTCCTGTACTTTCTACGGTAGGTCCATAGACTATCATCCGCGTGTGACGACCGGTCGGCTGGATCGCGACGACCGGCGCGGACTCGGCGGTCTACGTCTGGACGAGCCGGTAGACCATGCGGTCGGGCTCGCGCCGCGCGAGAACCTTCGCGGCAAGCGAGCGGATCATCGCCGTGTCCGACTTCGGCGTGCGCAACTCCGCGACGGTCTTCCAGTTTTCGCGCGAGTAGACGTAGAGGTACTGCTGCGCGTATCCGGCATAGCGCCCGAAGTAGCGGGCGGCGAACTGGCGGATGTGGCCGTCGGTCACGCGGCGGTCCTCGAAGTAGACCTTCCGCACGACCTTGCGGATCCAGGTGTCGACGGGGAACGCGTCGAGGTGCCCGAACGCGTAGAGGAGGACGCAGTCGGCGACCTTCTCGGCGACGCCCGGCATGACCATGAGCGTCTCGCGCGCCTCGGCCGCGGGCAGGCCGAAGGCGTCGTCGAGCAGGCCCGCGTTGACGAGCCGCGCGGCGTCGACGAGGTACTTCGCGCGGAAGCCGAGCCGCAGGCCGCGCAGCGTCGGCTCGTCGCCCATCGAGCCGGCGAGCGGAAACTGTCCGCGGAAGCCGAGGCGCGACGCGATGTCGTTGAGGTTGCGCGTGATGCGCGGGATGTTCGACGCGATCGACGTGATGAAGGCCGCCGTGCACTCCCACGGGTCCTGGCGCACGAGGCGCAGGCCCCAGTAGCGCTTGATCGCGGCGTGGATCCACGCGTCGCGGTCGATCGACGCAGCGATCGCGCGGAAGTCGTGGTCGAGCGAGAAGAAGTCGCGGACGTACTCGGCGGGCACGCCGTCGAAGAGGAGCCGGTCGCCCTCCTGCCGGACCCTGAACTCCGCCTCGCGCCGCCGGACGACGTAGCCGCCGTCCTCGAGGCGCCGCCAGCGGAAGACCTGGCCGCACTCGAGAGTATGGCGGAGGCTGAAGTCCCGGACCCGGAGACTCTGCGCCATGCCTCTTACCGGACCCCTTCGACTCGCTTGCGCCCGCTCAGGGCAAGACCCATCCAACACAACGACCGTGCCACTATACTCTACGGGGACGCCGGCAGAAGCGTTGCGTGAACCGCCGGGCCCGAGCCTCGCAGGGATCGCAGAGAGAAACCGGCTTCTCCGCGTGCTCTGCGTGAGTCTGAATGCGCTCGGTGACCTTGCGGCTCCGCGGCGATCCCTGCTAGAGTGTCGCCTCGATGAAGAACCTCTTCCTCACCGCCACGCGGCACAACGAGGGCAAGACCGTCATCGCCCTCGGGCTGGCGGGCGCGCTCGCGCGCCGCGGGAAGCGCGTCGGCTACATCAAGCCGATCGGGCACGGCAACCTCGAGGTGGGGGAGAACCGCATCGACGCCGACGCGACGCTCATGAAGGAGGTCTGCGGCCTGCACGCGCCGCTCACCGACCTGGCGCCGGTCGTGCTCGAGGGCTTCCCCGCCGACTGGACCACCAAGGAGGGGCGCGAGCACGTCCTCGAGCGCATCCGCTGCGGCATGCAGAAGGTCGGCTCGAACCGCGAGTTCGTGATCATCGAGGGGACCGGCAACGCGGCGACCGGCGCGGCCTTCGGCGTCTCGAACGCCTTCCTCGCGAAACTCCTCAACGCGCGCGTCGTGATCGTCTCGAGCGGCGGCGTCGGGCAGCCGACCGACGAGGTGATCCTCAACAAGAGCTATTACGAGCGCGCCGGCGTCGAGGTGCTCGGCGTCGTCATCAACAAGGCCTACCCGCACGAGTTCGAGCGGCTGAACTCGTTCATGAAGCCGCTGCTGGAGTCGATGAACCTGCGCCTCCTCGGCGCGCTGCCGTACGAGCACGATCTCGCGCGGCCGACGATGCGCAACCTGCTGGCGGAATTCCGCGGGCGCGTGCTCAACGGCGAGGCGCACCTCGGCACGAAGCTCGGCCGCTTCGTGCTCGGCGCGCAGTCGGCCGCCTCCACGCTGGAGCAGCTCCAGGGCAGCGTCACGCTGCTCTGCCCCGTCGACCGCGAGGACGTCCTGCTGGCGGCGCTCACGTCGATGCTCGTCAACGCCAAGCAGGGCTTCAAGCTGCTCGGCGTCATCCTCGCCGGCAAGGGCACGCCGCACGACCAGGTGCTCGCCCTGCTGCGCCGCACGCAGGTGCCGACGATCCTGGTCGAGCTCGACGCCTACAGCATGGCGTCGATGATCCACACGACGTCGTACAAGCTGGCGAAGGACGACGCCGACCGCGTCCGCCTCGCGGAGGAACTGGTCGCGAAGCACGTGGATGTGGGGGCGATCGTGGACGGAATCAGGGAGTAAGTCGTTAGTCGTTAGTCCTTAGTCGTAAGTACCAGCAACTAATGACTAACGACCAACGACTAATGACCACCAAGATAGCCATCAACGGGGCGTGCGGGCGCATGGGCCTCACCGTCGGGAAGCTGGCGGCGGCGGGCCGCGAATTCCCGATCGCGGAGGCGCTCGAGGGCGCGGGCTTCGCCGGGCTCGGCCGGGACTACGGCACGTTCCTCGGCATCGACCCGATCGGCGTGAAGGTCTCGCACGAGCTCGCCGGCCGCGCGGACTCGGTCATCGACTTCTCGACGCCCGACGCGTCGCTCGACCGGCTCGCGGAGTGCGCGAAGCGGAAGACCCCGATGGTCGTCGGCACGACCGGATTCACCGACGCGCAGAAGAAGCAGATCGCCGCCGCCGCGAAGAAGCTGCCGATCCTGCTCTCCTCGAACATGAGCGTCGGCGTGAACGTGCTCTTCCGGCTCGCCGGAGACGTCGCGAAGCTCCTCGGGCCGGACTACGACCTCGACATCGTCGAGACGCATCACCGGTTCAAGAAGGACGCGCCGAGCGGCACGGCGAAGACGCTCGCCGACGTGATCGCAACGGCGACGGGACGGAAGGTCAACGTCGTGTCGGTCCGCTCGGGGGACGTGGTGGGGGAGCACCGGGTGATCTTCGGATCGCTCGGAGACTCCATCGAGATCACGCATCGCGCCAGCTCCCGCGACATCTTCGCGAAGGGGGCGCTGCGGGCGGCGCAGTGGATCGCGAACGCGAAACCGGGGCTGTACAGCATGCAGGATGTCCTCGATCAGCCGTAAGCCGTTAGCTCCTAGCCATTGGTTCCCGGCCGATCGCTAACGGCTGAAGGCTAACGGCTTATGGCTGTCCCAACGCAACTGCTTGACGCTGTTGGGGTTGGGGTGGTGTAATGCCCCGCTCATGGTCACCCTGACGAAAAACGACATCGTCCGCACGCTCGCGGAGAAGTACGAGGAGGAGATCGCCCAGACGCGCCGGATCGTCCAGGGGACGCTGGACATGATCCTCGAGTCGCTCGTCAAGGGGGAGAAGATCGAGCTGCGGAACTTCGGCGTCTTCAAGGTCGTCGAGCAGCGCGCCCGCATCGCGCGCAACCCGCGCTCGCCGAAGCAGGAGTACCTGATCCCGGTCCGCAAGGTCGTCAAATTCGAACAGGGCCGGGTCATGGAGGAGAAGATCACCGCCCCCAGCATGAAGGGGGGCATCCAGCCTGCCAACCGCAAGCCAGGCGAGTCCAAAAATGAACCTCCACGAGTATCAGGCCAAGCAAGTCCTCAGTAAATACGGCATCCCGACCCTCCAGGGGCGGGTCGCCGAGAGCCCCGAGCAGGCAGCGGAGGCTTTCCGCGCGCTCGGCACGCCGGTCTGCGCCGTCAAGGTGCAGACGCACGCGGGCGGCCGCGGCAAGGGGGCGATCTACGAGAAGGATCTCAAGACGCTGCGCCTGCAGGGCGGCGTGAAGATCGCCAAGTCGGCGGACGAGGCGCGCGACCTCGCCGCGAAGATGCTCGGCGGCACGCTCGTGACGATCCAGACCGGCGCGAAGGGGCGCGTCATCCGCAAGGTGTTCGTCGAGGCGGGCTGCGACATCGCGCGCGAGCTCTACCTCGGCTGCGTCCTCGACCGCAAGATCGGCAAGCCGGTCATCATGGCGAGCGCCGAAGGCGGCGTCGAGATCGAGGAGGTCGCGAAGCGCAATCCCGCGGCGATCCTCCGGCAGCCGGTCGACGTGGCGCATCTGCTGCGGCCGTTCCAGGCGCGGCTGCTGGCCTGGGGGCTCGGCCTCTCGGGCGACGCGTTCAAGCAGTTCTGCGCGATGGCGGCCGCGATCGCGAAGATGTACGTCGAGCGCGACTGTTCGCTCCTGGAGATCAACCCGCTCGTCGTCACGAAGGCGGGCGGCGTGATCGCGCTCGACTGCAAGATGGGGATCGACGACCGCGCGGTCGAGCTGAAGAAGCAGGCCGAGATCGCGGAGATGCGCGACGTCGCCGAGGAGGATCCGATCGAGCACGAGGCGCACACGATCGGGCTCTCGTACGTCTCGATGGACGGCAACATCGGCTGCATGGTGAACGGCGCGGGGCTGGCGATGGCGACGATGGACATCATCCAGTACGCCGGCGCGAAGCCCGCGAACTTCCTCGACGTCGGCGGCGGCGCGAACAAGGAGCAGGTGAAGAAGGCGTTCAAGCTGCTGCTGGCGAACCCGGGCGTGAAGGCGGTGCTCATCAACATCTTCGGCGGCATCCTCCGGTGCGACGTGCTCGCGCAGGGCATCGTCGACGCCGTCAAGGAGATCGAGGTGAAGGTGCCGATCGTCGTGCGCCTGGAGGGGACGAACGTCGAGAAGGGGCGCGAGATCCTCGCGAAGAGCGGGCTGAAGCTGACGTCGGCCGCCGACATGGCGGACGCGGCGCAGAAGGTGAAGCAGGCGGCGGGACTATGAAACCCCAAATCCCAACTCCCAAATCCCAACTGTCGACCATCGGCGGAGTTCGCACGACATGAGCATCTGGGTCAATCGGGATACTCGCGTGGTCGTGCAGGGCCTCACCGGCGAGGCGGGCACGATCCACGGCAAGGGGATGGTCGAGTACGGCACCAAGGTCGTGGCGGGCGTCACCCCCGGCAAGGGGGGCACGACGTGGGAGGGCAAGGTTCCCGTCTTCAACTCCGTCGAGCATGCGGTGCGCGAGACCGGCGCGAACGTCTCCATCGTGTTCGTGCCGGGCGCCGCCGCCGCGGACAGCGTGATGGAATCGGCGGCCGCGGGCATCCCGCTCGTCGTCTGCATCACGGAGGGGATCTCGATCATGGACGAGGTGCGCCTCCGAGAGTTCCTGGAGGAGACGAAGACGCGGATGATCGGACCGAACTGCCCGGGGCTCATCACGCCGGGGCAGTGCAAGGTCGGCATCATGCCGGGGTACATCCACAAGCCGGGCCATGTCGGCGTCGTGTCGCGTTCGGGGACGCTGACGTACGAGTCGGTCTGGCAGCTGTCGAACGCGGGGCTCGGGCAGACCACGTGCGTCGGAATCGGCGGCGACCCGGTGCAGGGGACCGATTTCATCGACGTGCTCAAGCTCTTCAACGCCGATCCGGAGACGCGCGCGATCGTGATGATCGGCGAGATCGGCGGCACGATGGAGGAGGAGGCGGCCGCCTACATCAAGGCGAACGTGAAGAAGCCGGTCGTGTCGTTCATCTGCGGCCAGACCGCGCCGCCCGGGAAGCGCATGGGGCACGCGGGGGCGATCATCCAGGGGGGCAAGGGCACGGCCGCGGAGAAGATGGCGGCGCTCGAGGCCGCGGGCGTGCACCTCGTGAAGAGCCCCGCGGACATCGGGCGGCGGATGAAGGAGGTCCTGGGGTAGTATTTCGTATTTCGTATTTCGTATTTCGCATACGAGGTACGAAATGCGAAATACGGACGTTACCGACGCCGTCCGCCGAGCCCTCCACGAAGACCTCGCGCACGGGGACGTCACGAGCGAGGCGACCGTCTATCCGGCGCGCCGCGCGGTCGGGCTGTTCCACTGCAAGCAGCGGGCGGTGATCGCCGGGCTCGACGCCGCGAAGGAAGTCTTCCGCCAGGTCGGCGGCGCGAAGTTCACGCCGACGGTGCGGGACGGCGCGCGCGTACAGAAGGGGCACGTGATCGCGGAGATCGCGGGCCGGGCGCGCTCGATCCTCGCGGGCGAGCGCACGGCGCTCAACTTCCTGCAGCGGCTCTCGGGGGTGGCGACGCTCACGCGCGCGTTCGTCGACCGCGTGCGCGGCACGCAGGCGAAGATCCTCGACACGCGGAAGACGACGCCCGGGCTGCGGGCGCTGGAGAAGCGCGCGGTGCTGGCGGGCGGCGGCGTGAACCACCGGATGTCGCTCGGCGACGCGGCGCTCGTGAAGGACAACCACATCGAGGCGGCGGGGGACGACGAGCGGCTGCGCGAGGCGGTGCTGGCGCTGCGGGCGGGGCGCGGGCCGGCGTTCCGCGTCGAGATCGAGGCGCAGACGGTGGACCAGGCGCTCCTCTTCGCGACGTTCGACGTCGACGTGCTGATGCTCGACAACATCGGCGCGCCGGTGATGCGCAAGCTCGTCCCGGTGCTGCGCAAGCTCAACCCGTCGCTGACGATCGAGGCGAGCGGCGGGATCAGCCTGAAGACGGTGCGCGCGGTCGCCGAGACGGGGGTCGACTGGATCAGCGCGGGGGCGGTGACGCATTCGGCGCCGGCGGTGGACATCTCGCTGGAGCTGCATCTGCCGAGGATGCGATGAGGTGCGCCGCCCTGCTGGTGCTGGTCGGCTGCAGTGTGCCGGACCCGGTCGCGCTCAGCGCGCCGGGCACGCGCGAGATCGCCGACGCGAGGGTCGGCCGCTGGATGCGCTACGTGACGGAGGGGTCGGGCGTGACGACCGTCAAAGTGGTGGCCCGGACCGGCGACGGATGGTGGATCGAGGAGTGGAAAGACGCCGACGGGGTGCTCGTGTGCGTCTCGCCGGAAGGCAAGGTCGTCCGAGCATGGAGCGCCGCGAAGGGCGACAGGCGGTGGAGGCCGATGCGCGTGGGGTCCGAGGACGGCTTCGGCTTCGAGCACTTCGACTTGGGCCTCGGGGAGTCCAAGGAGAGGAAGTCTGTCAAAGCGGGGGAGTTCGACTGCACTCACGTGCATGGCACTCCCATGCTCGACATGAACGTCCCACCGACCTGGTTCTCGAAGGACGTGTGGACGTTCCATGAGGGCGATGCCAAGCGTGGCGGACTCGTCGCAATAGGAGACACTACCTGGCTCGACGCGACCGGCGAGGACGCCAGGCCGACGATGCCGCTGCCGTGAAGCTCACGCCCGAGTCGATCCGCTCGCGCCTGCACACCCGCGTGGTCGGCAAGAGGATCGTCTGCCTCGACGCGTGCGAGTCGACGAACGATCGCGCGTGGCAGGAAGCGCTCGCGGGGGCGCCCGACGGCACGGCGGTCTTCGCGGAGGAGCAGACGAAGGGGCGCGGGCGGTTCGGGCGGTCGTGGTACGCGCCGAAGGGATCGTGCGTGCTCTGCTCGGTGGTGCTGCGGCCGTCGATCGAGGCGGATCGGGTGCCGCTGGTGACGGCGGTCGCGGCGTTAGCGGCGGCGGACGCCGTTGAGGACGCGGCGGGCGTCGAGGCGAAGATACGGTTCCCGAACGACATCCTGGTCGGAGGCCGCAAGATCGCGGGCGTGCTCGTCGAGAGCCGCTTCATCTCGTCGAAACCCGATCTCTTCATCGTCGGCATCGGGCTCAACGTGAACGTCGGGCGCGCCGACCTGCCGGCCGAGCTGCGGGAGGCGGCGACGTCGCTGGCGATCGAGCGGGGGGCGGAGGTCGCGCGCGCGGCGGCGGCGCGGGCGCTGCTGGAATCGCTCGACCGCTGGTATCGCGAGCTCGATGGAGTAAAGGCGATCCGCAAGGCGTGGCGGGAGCGATCGGCGATCCTCGGGAAGCGCGTGCGGGTGCGGGAGGGCGGGCGCTCGTACGGCGGCGTGGTCAACGAAGTGGATCCGCTCGACGGGCTGGTCTTGCGCCTGGACAGCGGCCATGAGCGCGCCTTCCGCGGCGAGCACGTGGAGCGCCTGGAGGTGGAAGGCAGTCTCGGGTAGCACGTTTCACGTGTCACGTCGTCTTCCGCCGACGGTCGGCGGTCGTTGACCGTGGTCCGTCGACGAACGCGGACGGTGGGCGAGCGGTCGAACGGCGAACGGTGGAGCGGTGAACGGTTGAACGGTCTGTCAGGGGCGGTTCCCGTTGAAGCCCCGCCAATCGGGCGACGCGCCGACGGAGCGCATCCAGGAACCCAGTTGCGTGCTGAATTGCTTCTGCCGGGGCTGCCCGGGATCGAGCAGCGTCGCCAGGCGCTCCTCGGCCGCGCCCTGCCGCTCCCGGTACTGTGCGACCATCGCCATGCTCTGCTCGCGCGTCGGCCGGGGGGTGCTTCGCAGCGCCTGGTCGAGCTCCCGGCGCGCCCGCTCGACGTCGCGCAGGACGCCCTCGGCGGTCTCGATGAACGTGCCGCGCTGGGGGTCCTGCAGGCCGAGGAAGTCCGCCGTGAGGTCGAGCACGCCTCGCAGGTAGCGGTCCTCGCTGAGCATCTGGTGCCGGCGGGCCGACGACAGCTTCTCGAGGTCGCCCACGAGGGCGTTCCACCGGTCCGTGTCGGCCATCGCGCGCGCCAGTTCGGGATCCCATGGCCGGGCCGCCGAGTCTTCCGCCGGAGTGACGTCCGTCGCGCCCTCCGACTTCTTGATGGCGGCCACGTCGCGGCGGAGATGGGCGATCTCGGCGAGAACGAAGTCGAGCTTGTCGACGCCGGGGGGCGGTTCGGCCGTCGGGGCGCCGCGTTCGACGATTGGCGAATGGGGCTTCGGCGCCGCGATGTCGGGCGCCGTGCGGTTGAGCCGGTGCAGCGTCATGGCGTTGACCATGAGCGAGATGCCGAGCGCCGCGGCGAGGGTGCAGGTCGCGCTCTTCATGCCAGTTGGATGCGGCCGGGGCGTGCGTATTCCCGGCGAGTGCGTCTTGACTGGCCGGGGTGCCACAGTAGACTGGTGCGCTGCGCTCCGAGGGGGCGGTTAGCTCAGTTGGTAGAGCGCTTGGATCACACCCAAGAGGTCAGGGGTTCGAGTCCCTTACCGCCCACCATCTCTGACTCCGGGACGAAACAACGCCCTGCCCCGTGCAGGGCGCTGTCGTAGTCAATCACGTCCGGCGTGAGCGCCACGGGGTGCGCGAAAAGCGAGACTTCGAGTT
>Ga0187892_10007277_pt1 | contig 15859 bp, 18 predicted proteins | sample MA1701073metaG_FD_139345 | JGI IMG/M metagenome (GOLD analysis project Ga0187892, IMG submission 139345) | Bio-ooze microbial communities from a basaltic lava cave in the Kipuka Kanohina Cave System on the Island of Hawaii, USA - MA170107-3 metaG ... | reverse complement strand
TGATCTTCACGAAAGGTGACAGCGAGACTCCAATGGAGTTGGTTCTCCACTCCCCAGTGCTTGCGGACCGCCCGGGCAAATTGTTCCGCGTTGGGGGGCAGGCTGCTCAGGGAGAAGCGCTGCTCGACGCAGGTCTTGCTGCCCACGGTGCGAATGGCTTCCACCAGCCCGATGCTTTGCAGCCCAGGCCACGCCCCAGCTTCGAGCTCAGCCGCCAAGTCGGCACTGATCCACGCGCGGCGCGTCTCCTCCCGCCCATGCCCGCGTTCAGTCTGTTCATAGGAGTCACTCTGCGTGCGGTGTGCCTCGGCTTCTGGGCCGAGGAGAAAGAAGCGCGCCACCGCCTGCTCCAACGTGGCTTGATTGCCCTTCAGCGCTAGGACATAGTCTGCCCCCTGCTCGATAATCGTCTCAGCGCTCGTCCGCTGACAGCCCATCGCCTCAATCGTGACAATGCCGCCCTTAAGGACCAAGAGGTCCAAGAGCTTTGGAATCGCAGTGATCTCGTGGGATTTCGTGTCCACTTTGCGCTGTCCCAACACCACCCCATTCTCGCTGGCCCACGCACTCACCATAGGGAGCGCTCGCTTCCTCGTGCCTTTGGCAAAGGAGCGCCGCAGCGCCTTATCGTCAATCGCTACGCCTTCCCCAGCCGTCACCTCAGCTACAGCTTGCCTCCACCGCAGCAAACACGTCTGAAACTCCACCGGGTCTAGCAGCCGCAAGACTCGCTTGCATGTGTCATGGGAAGGAATCCCTTCGGGCCACTCCAAGAATTGCCGCACCCCTTCTTCCCGTTCCTGCCCACAGTCTTCAATTGCCGGATAACTCTCCGCCCCACACAGGACCGCACACACCGCGATCACCAAAATGTCGCTGAGCTTGTGCCACCGATGCCGCGCGATGCGAGGATCGGGCAGACTCGCAACGTGCTCCAGTAAAGCAACACGAGGCTTCTTCTCCATCTCACCTCCTCTCGGGCCGTGACCTTACCGAGGAGTCTGCCACATCTCCAGCAAACCTACTAACCTCTTCTCAATCTTGTACTTTTAATGCGTTAGCCCTGGCCGTTGCCCCCGGTGGAGGCCTTTTTCACTACGGACCTCACGCTGAGCCTGGAAGCGATTCTGGCGCAGTATCGGGAGCGGTGGGCCGTTGAAATCACCATCCGTGATAGCAATGCCTTTGCCGGCTTCGGCCACGCTCAGTGCCGCAAACGCGAGCGCGTGGTGGGCGCCAATACCTTGCGCTTGGTCCTCGCGGCGACCCGCACACTGTGGTTTGTCGAACACACGGCACGGCGGCCCGCACTCGAGTTGAGGCAGTATCGTCCATGGTATCAGCTCAAAGTCGTTCCCTCTCAACTCGACATTGTCTGGACCTGGCGCGAAGCCTTACAGGCCGCCGGAGTTTTTCCCATACCACGGTTCGCTCATGACCGTGCCGAAAATCAGCAAGAGGCTGAAAATGTTCTGCCTTTAGCAGCCTAGAAACGCGAAACTAATGCCTAGTAGTAGTCGGACTCTGACGCCCGCGGCTGTTATTCTCTTACCTTGGTCTCGTTCAGCAATCGAACAATGTCGGTGTGGCCGTTTTTAGCTGCGAGTGTTAAGGCTGTGTTGTCCGACGAGTCTACCACATTCACATCAGCGCCATTGTGCAGTAAGATTATCACAGTAGCCGTATGGCCCCGCTCTGCCGCCAACATCAAGGCTGTCTGGTATTCGCTGCCTTTCGCATTTACATTTGCACCGTTCGCTATCAAGATCTGCACTGTCTCCGTGTGTCCTTCCTCAGCTGCCGCCATCAAAGCTGGTCTACGGATCGGGTACCGTGTATCAGGGTTCATCCCTGTAGCTAAAAAGAGTTGCACCGCAGCGGTGTCCCCATTTTCTGCAGCACCTACAAAAGCCGCGTCGGTGTAGGGGATCCCCATTTCCTCTAACTGTCGGCGAGCGGTGATTTCCTGGAAGATGAAAGGAGTGACAAGGAGACTCACGACGATTATCCCCAGTGCCGATAACGTGACGATCTCCAGGGTGGGAGAAAAGTGCCTCCCGGCTTTTCCTCCAGTCCCCCTGCGGGCGTCAATCATACCGTAGATCCAGAAGGCGGTGAGGCTACTCAATGCGACCAGGCTGGTGAGTGGTTGCACGAACACGCCGCGCAACAGCATTGCGCCCAGAACTTTCCAGAGGATGATAGAAATTATGTAAAAAGCGAGCGCTTTAGTCGTCTCACCCTTGTACAGCTGTCCGAATCCTGGCCAGAGGAAGGAGAGCAAGGTAGCGACTGCCCGGCTTGGCTCCGGCCTTTCATTTTCCTGCTCGGAGACTGGCCGGCGGTGCGGATCACTAGTGAACGGTTGGCCACAGTGGCCACAAAAGCGGGCAGCATCTCGATTCTCCCCCCAACAGTAAATACAAGGCTTCATCCGGATCTGGCTGCTCTCTCGCCGCCGCTCATAAAGAGACAGACGACCGTCTCATTTCTTCCCCGCCGTTTGCTTCTCTGCCTGATTCTTTTACGCATTGACCTATTTCCCCTGCAGTGACGTACAGGTTGCCGTGGGACATCGCGGTGGGTCATGCGTGGCCATCGCGGTGGCGACCTCCTCCAGCCAGGACGGACCAGTCTCCCCGTGCTTTTTCTGCACAACTTGGCGAATCACCGCGAGGTAATCCAAGCCTTCCATTTCCAGGCCTGCACCCGGTTGGGCAGCGTGCAAACAGACATCTACCGCTTCGGCACACAGCTCTGCGTCTCCCATACGAGCCAGGTCGTCAGCGGCCTTGTTGTCCTTTTTGTCTTCCCAGGCTCCGACCAGCGGTACGCTAAGCCCAATGAGGAGTAAGAGGACGCCCAGTGACATTCTTATCCGCATATCTTCCTCCTCGTTCCAAGTTGCCCATGCGCAACTTGGAGTGCCCACAAACAGATTGTGCGCATGGGTCGTCTTTGCGGGCACTCGAAACGGCCTACTCACCTCAACAACCGGTCTCTAACCTCTGGCTGACTCTTTTTCACTTCCTTTGGTGTTGGACGTGTAACACGTTCGCGTCTTTGCTCCTCTATCCGCTGCCGAAAGAGCCCTCACTCCTCGTCGTTCCGTAGATTACGTTCGACCTGGTAACGTTTGTGGTCATATCTACGGTCAATCTCAGCCAGGCGCTCCCGGAAGCGTGGATCACTGCAGTTGCCTTCGTAGCGACGGTACGCTCTTTCTTGGGCTCCGCGTTCCTGACGCGCGAGTCGATGCATCGCTTTGTGGTATTTCTGGGAATTTTTCCCATACTGCCAAGAGTAATTGTCGCTACGGCGGTGTCCCCCATCTTTATAATAGTACCGACTAGAGTACGGGCTACGGGAAGCCTCGGTCCGGTGGTGGCGATGCCAACCCTTATGCCGACTATAGTACGGGAGGCGGTAAGACTCAGACCGATAAGGGCGATGCCGGTGGTATCGATCGCCCTCATGGGCAGATGCAGGAGGCGCCATCCACAGTAGTGAGGCTAAAGCAAGAGCAATCACAAGGGTAGTCGGCAGGCGTGCCCTCATAAATATCTCCTTTCAGGAGGACAAATGCGCAAGAAGGATGCCAGTTGCGATAGCAGAAATCTCCACAAATATTTCATACTTAGAGGAGAAGAAAAAGACGAAAATCAACCTGCCTCACCGGAAAGACACGGTGCATTTGGAGCGGTTAGGGGTCAAGTTTTGCAATCATGTATCAAGACTTCACAAACTGTCATCGGTAAAGAGTGATGCGATACCATCAGGCTCATAGTCATTATCGCAGTATCTGCAGGAGCGAGCTTTGTCTTGATGGCGTGTGAGACATGTCCTCCTCGACTTTTTTTCCGTATCGCCTCTTCGCCCATTCCTCGTTCCTCTAGAAGGAAGCTGAGGTTCAGCTCAGCCCAGCTTACAGTTCTCAGCTAGGCTTCAGTGACGGGGGCAACTATACGTAATCCCGGCACCCGAGTAGCAATGCGGCGAAATTCATCGAGATTGTTGGTAACCACTGTCGCCCCAATCTGTCTCGCCATTAAAGCAATCAAGAGATCGTTAACGAGTACGCGACGGGCCGTTCGTGGGCAATATCTCTTAACTGGCTCGCAAAATTTGCTCCTCCTCGATCGCATGACCGAATCGCTGGCCGGGCAGGTTGCTATTCTACGCTTGCTGCCGCTCTTCAGCTATTGAACGTCGGACTAAACTTTTGCAAGATGCCGAGAGAGGTATACGCCATGAGCAATAAGGCATCAGCAAACCCTTTCGCCGCGCTGACCTGGGACGACGTTGAAGCTTGGGCTGGCTCCACAATTGTCTCTCGTGGGAAAGGTTATCAGCACGGTAACCGAGTGCAAAAGTTGGCACGTACTGCAAGTGGCGGCCTCGTCGCCTGGGTCCAAGGAACCTCACGCTACGCGACACAAGTGGCAATCACGAAAAAGAAGCTCACGGCTTCCTGTACCTGCCCGTATGGCGGCACCTGTAAACACGCAGTCGCAGTGGTGCTGACCTATCTTGAATTTCTGAAAAACCAGAAAGAAGTTCCGACGGCGGCTGAAGACGACCCTCGGTTCGAACTCTTGCAAGAAGCCGCAGAAGCGGCAGCAGCCGTACGTACGTGGGAGCCGCAAGAAGAGGCTGAAGATTATGACGAAGACGACGAAGATTACGGTGAGAACGAGGGCGACTATGATGATGCTGACGAGGAGGAGGACGAAGATGAAGAAGGTGACGACGAACCGCCGGTGACCCGACGTATCGTTGCCAAGAGATCACACCCCCCTGTGCCCGACGGCACGACCACATATCTTGAGCAACAAAGCAAAGAAGACCTTGTCGCGCTGCTCAAGGAACTGATGCGACAACACCCTGACGTGCGTCAGGCCATCGTCGATCGTGCGAACTTACTGAGCGGAGAGGGCAAGAAACTGGTCACGATAGTGCGAAAGGAAGTCAACGCCCTCGCGCGGATGCCAGCCTGGGGAGATGACGATGACTGGGGGCGCGGCAGCAGCGACAACTATACTCGCATACGAACACACTTGGAAGCACTCTTGGCCGCGGGGCACGCAGACGAGGTGCTGAGTTTGGGACAGGAACTCCTGAAAGCCGGCACCCAACAGGTGGAAATGACCAACGACGAGGGAGAAACCGCTAGTGAGGTCATCGTGTGTATGAACGTCGTCTTCCGGGCACTGACGCAAAGTTCGCTGGCCCCCGCCGAGCGGATGCTGTGGGCCATCAATGCTGAACTCAGCGACGAGTATGACCTCTGTCAAGGCACGGAGGAGTTTTGGCACCATTCGTTTTCGGTTGCGGATTGGAATAGCGTTGCCGACCATCTTCAGACTCGTCTACAGAAATTTGTCAGCGAGAATCGGAGTGAAGGGTTCACCGCCAAATATCGCCGCGATCACCTCAGCGACTTGCTGATTCGCGCCTTAGAACACGCCGGGCGGAAGGACGAAATCATTCCGTTGTGTGAACGGGAAGCAGAGAAAACTGACAGTTATGAGCGGTTAGTCCGCTATCTCAAGCAGGCAAAGCAGTGGCAAGAAATGGAACAGTGGATAAAGAAAGGCATCGCTGCTACTCGCAAGCAGTCACCAGGAATAGCCTCCCGGTTGCGCCTCGCTCTCCGGGAACGGCGAGAGCAGGAAAAGCAGTGGCCGCAAGTGGCGGCCTTTTATGCCGAGGATTTTTTTGACCAACCGGGAGCACGGACACTCCACGATCTCCAGAAAGCCGCGAAGAAAGCTGGCGTCGAAGCAGAAGTCCGTGCCTCTGCGTTCCATTATCTGGAAACGGGCACGTTGCCTCAGGTAACAAAGCCTGTGAAGAAAACAAGTGGCATTCCCCCTTGGCCGCTCCCTGAGTGTGAAGTGAAAGGGCTGGATGAACGGCGAGCGACGACCACGCCGATGATCCACGCGCTGATCGATATCGCCATCGAGGAGAAGCAGCCCGACGAGGTGCTGCGTTGGTATGACCAACAAGAGCCACGCAGAATCCCGGCTTGGGGATACGGGTTGCATGACGATGATCGGATTGCGACAGCCGTCGTAGGCACCTATCCCGATCGCGCCATTGCCATCTGGAAGAAGATGATAGAGTCACAACTCGTGCATGCAGAGGTACGGGCGTACGAAACCGCAGCCGCCTATCTGCGTAAGGTCCACAGCACCAGCAAAAAACACGGGCAAGAACAGGAATGGAATACCTACCTGACAGCCCTACGGCAGGCGAATCTCCGGCGTCCCCGTCTCGTGCAAATCCTCGACAGCCTCACCGGGAAGCCGATTGTTGAGCTGTGAGTTTTCTTTTCATGTTCCCGATTCTTTCCAAATAGGCACTCACTACGCAAACGGCTGCTCCCACGAGTCAATAAACGCCATCTCCTCGACCGAGCGACGCGAGATCGGCCCGTGTCCACGTAGCTGGGGATAGCCGATCGGCACGGCGGCGGCTGTCCCCCACGGTTGTGGAATCTTCAGGAGTTCCCGCACTTCAGGTTCCGCTTTGCACAGCAGTGTCGTGAGCGTGCACCCTAATCCTTCAGCTCGACATGCGAGAAGGAAATTCTGCACCGCTGGGTAAATCGAGCCCCCACCGACAACAGAGACACGATCGAGGTCGGTGTCAGTCACTATCAGTCCGTCGGGATGAAAACAAAAGATACCCAGCACCGGAGCCTCGCCAAAGTGCTCGGCCAGGTAGAACGCGGAGCGAACCATTTTCTCGGCTTTGATCCGCTCGTTTTCGGGGAGCGTAGCAAACCTCTCCGAGTATGATTGAATGAGCGGGATCGCAACTTTTCTGTACAATTCTCCCAGACGTTGTTTACGCACTGGGTCTTTGACCGCAATGACGCGCCAGGCTTGACGATTGCCGCCGGTTGGTGCCCAGGTTGCCGCTTCTAATACGCGACGGAGCACGTCATTCGGAATGGGGTCCGGACGCAGCCGCCGCACCGCACGTAAGGTGCTCATTGCGTCGTAGAGTTCAATTGCCGCCATAATGCTCTCCTCCTTTTTTCAAAGGGATTTGGGGTTTGGTAATATAGCTTCCAGACTCAGAGTTCCCTTATAACCTCCTGAACTACTCTTCGCACAGAGCCTGTTACAAACACCACTGCGCCCAGGTCCGCTCACAAAAAATTTCTTGCAGCAGAAAAATTTATTGAGGGATGTCGATTCGTGGTAGTTTCGTTCGACTATTAAGAAAACCACATAGGAGGTCTAGCCATGCAATACTTATTACTCATCTATCAGCCGGAAGCCGAGGTCAACACCTGGAGCGATCAGGAGAAAGGAGCGCTCTTTCAGAAGTACATGGCCTTCAATCAAGAGCAGAAAAATCACCTGCGGGGAGGTAATCCCCTTAAACCGTCGTCCACAGCAACAACCGTCCGGGTGCGTAGCGGCAAGACATTGACCACAGACGGCCCGTTTGCCGAGACCCGGGAGCAGCTGGCGGGTTATTATCTCGTGGAGGCGCAGGACCTAGATGCGGCAATGACCATCGCAGCGCAGATGCCATCAGCGACGTTCGGCTCGATCGAGATCCGACCGGTCCAGGCGATGTAAGCATAGTTTCGTCAGTCATCCGATGGTATGTTGTCGCGGTTGGACTATCGGATGAGCTGATGACCATTGAGCATATCTATCGTGAGGAGTGGGGACGCGTCCTTGCCACTCTGATTCGCTACGTAGGAGATTTTGACCTCGCGGAAGATGCGGTGCAGGAGGCATTTGCCGTAGCGGTCGAGCGCTGGCCGCACGAAGGGATGCCTGCAAATGCACGGGCTTGGCTGATCAGCACAGCGCGGCACAAAGCCATCGACCATCTACGACGACACCACCGTTTCGCGGATAAACTTCAGGAGTTGGAAAGACTCATGCCCGGAGAAGAAAACTTCACGGAGAGCGAGCACTCCAGCCAGACAATCCCCGACGACCGGTTGCGGTTGATCTTCACCTGCTGCCATCCGGCGTTGGCTGTAGAGGCGCAGATTGCACTGACGCTGCGGACGCTCTGTGGGTTCTCAACGGAAGAGATTGCACGGGCCTTTCTGGTCCCGGTCTCGACCATGGCGCAACGGCTGGTGCGCGCCAAACAGAAGATTCGCGCCGCGCGGATTCCGTACGCGATTCCGGGGACTGAACAGCTTCCTGACCGCCTGGAGACGGTACTCCGGGTTGTCTACTTGGTATTCACTGAAGGTTATGCCGCGAGTACGGGTGATACCTTGGTGCGTCGAGACCTGTGCGCAGAGGCAATTCGATTAATCCGGCTACTCTGCACCCTGATGCCGAAGTGTATGGAAGCACAAGCTCTCCTTGCCTTGATGCTACTCCACGATTCCCGGCGCGATGCTCGTGTAGATGCGGAAGGAAATCTCATTCTGTTGGAAGATCAAGAACGGCGGCTCTGGAATGCCGTCCAGATTCGTGAGGGCATCGCATTGGTTGAAACGGTGCTGCGCAGCGAAAGGCCAGGATTTTACGCGATTCAAGCGGCAATCGTCGCGGTCCACGCCCAAGCCCAGCGAGCGGAGGAAACAGACTGGTCACAAATCGTGCAGCTGTATGATCTTCTCTTGCGTCTGCATCCTTCCCCGGTCATTGAACTCAACCGTGCTGTAGCTATTGCGATGACCGAGGGGCCAGACCGCGGCTTGTGCCTGATTGACGAGCTAGCGGCGCGGGATGAGCTTACGAACTACCACCTGTTCCCAGCGGCGCGAGCGGATCTTTTACGTAGACTGGGACGATGGGCAGAAGCGGCACAAGCCTACCGACAGGCGTTGTCTTTCGTGGTTAACGAACCGGAAAGACGGTTCCTGGAGCGACAACTGAAAGAGGCAGAAGCACGGCTGGCCTCGGCATCATGATCAGCTGGAATGCTCAACTATCCCATGTGCAGGCACCGGGACCACGCGGGTCGCCGCACGAGCCACATGCTCCCATAGTGGGTTGTGGATCGGTGCCACTGTTACTGCTGACAGCGAACGTCGACAGCATCTTTTCTAGTTTGGCGCTGTTGCACACTGGACAGGTGGGCTTAGTCGAACCCATGACCAACGTTTCAAACTGATGGCCACATTTTTTGCACGCATACTCGAACAGGGGCATAGATCCTCCGCATGTCATTGGTAGTTGTTCGTTATTTTTAGTTATTAGGTTCTGCCGAGGCAAGAGCTAACGCGCAGTAGCAAGAATCACAGCCTGTTCAAACACCAGGGGTGTTGGGGCGATCACACGCCCAGGGGGGAACGCACGCTGAACGCCGTCCACGGCCCGTTTGCGCCGAGGGGTATCAGTACCAAACCGGAGTTCCATTAAGACAATAGGAAAGAAATCTGATGGTATTACTCACTCGTCCAAATACCCATTCGGCATGGAGACCAGCACGCAAATACCCGACAAAGACATTAGTGTCGAGCAGCACCTTGCCGGTTACGGGTACGGCCATGGCCGCTCGTCCCCCTTTAAGATTCCCTTCAATGGTTTCAATGCTTTGACGAGGCGTTCTTCTTCCATGAGGAGCGAAAGCGCCTGATCAATAGCCCCCTGTTCAGACTTCACACCGAAATAACGCTTGGCGAAGTCGATTTTTCGTTGATCTAACCCGAGATGCTTGTACTTCAAAGCTGCCGTGCCCATCGGTGCGTCCTCTCTATGTGAATCGAATGTACGTGAAAAGTAACAAACACGGCAGCTTGTAACGAACGCATTCCTAGAAGAGAGACAGAATTTTTCCGGAGTCTCTCTCGCGGCATTCACGCTGCGATGGTCGTTTCGCCCCTTCTTTTCTCCGTCGACAAGGATCACTTATCCTGAATAAATCGCTTCTTCGCCCAGCCTTGGTCGTACGGGGTCCAGAACTCCGAAGCGACTTTTAGATCCTTGAACTTCCATTCCCCGCCCTGCTTCACGTACTCCTCAGAGTAGCGAGCAGCGCCCCATACTGCTTGATTGCCCTCGGCAAAGGTGCAGGTCTGGAACAAGTACCATGACCCTTTGGCAGTGTTGCCATCCACTTCAATGATGGGATTCATCACATAATGGATGGCGAAGGGCAACATCTTGGATGCGCCTTGGAAGAATTTGCGAATCGCTTCACGGCCCACGCTTTTTCCGAAGACTCCACCATCCCAGACCGCATCTTCCGTAAAGAGTGAGGCAATGCCATCAGGGTCATAGCCGTTATCACAGTAGTTGGTGTAACGCGCTTTGAGTTTCTTGATCGCTTCGATGTCTTCTAATGCTTGGACACGTTGGGCGAGTTCTTCGAGATTCATAATGCCCTCCTTATTCTCTGTCTCTATCTCTGTCTCTATCAGTTCCCCGTATCCGCTTTTGTGACAAACTTATCGTAGAAAATCTCTTTCTCTTCAACCCCTAATTTTTGTAATACGACAATCGCGGCATCGATCATCGCTGTAGGACCACACATGTAGGCTTGTTTGTTTTTCCCGTCGGCCACCACTCGTTTGGCGACATCCGTAATCAAGCCGGTTTCCCCATCCCAAACATCGTCCGGCTGCGATTCGGACAAGGCTGGTACGAAACGAAAGTGCGGCAAGTGCTGCTCGAAGCTTTGCAGTTCGTCAAGTTGAAACAGATCGCGACGCGCGCGAGCACCGTAGAAATAGGTCACTGGACGGGCATCGTTTCTTTCGGCCATATCACGCAGCAGCGAGAGAATCGGGGCCATTCCGGAACCGCCAGCAATGAAGATAGCTTCGCGTTGCGTGTCCCGGAGATGGAAGTTGCCATAAGGTCCTTGGAGCATAAACCGGACGCCAGGTTGCAGTTGTTGCTCGACATACGAGGAGAATAATCCCCCTCGCATGAGCTTGACCATGATCTCGACTTCACCACTCCGACTCGGTGGGTTAGCCATTGAATAGGAACGCCATTCATTGGTGCCAGGCACCAGCAGGTCAACGTACTGGCCGGCCTTGAATTCGATCCGTTCAGGAGAAACGAGTCGCAGGTGGATTCCGCAAATATCGTGAGTCAGAGACGTAATCCGTTCAACCTCAGCTTCGAACTGTTGAACGGTCACGCCGGTATAGAGGTCGGCTTCGTCATAATCCCACAGCTCAATACTGACATCACTTTCCGGGTAGGCGCAACAAAGTAACGAAAACCCTTGCTGGCGCTCGAAATCCAACAACGCAAAGCTGGAGGCTTCGGTGTTATCCATTTCTCCCTCGACAACGAGAGCTTTGCACAAGCCGCAGCCGCCGTGTTTGCATCCATAGCGCAAGTTAAACCCCTGACGAATCGCGGCTTGCAGGACGGTTTCGTTATCACCGCAGGTGAACTGTTTCTCGAACGGGAGGAGGGTGATGGTGTAGGGCATACGAAAATGGGGGTTAGGGATTAGGGGTTAGGGGTTGGTAAAAACCCAGCCCCTAACCCCCAGCCCCCAGTCCCTAACTTCGGAGTGGATCTTTAACTGTGTACTTGAGCCGACGAATGTCATCGATCGTCCACATGTTCTCCTGGTTGAGATGCGGTTGGGCTATGAGCGTTTTGCCATCCGGACGGATATAGCCAAGCTCAGTCACCACATCTGCCAGATCCTGCCCATCGAACTTCTCATACCAGTTTGTGAACCCGAGGTAACGCTGCGGTTCGAGGTCGAACATCCATTCACAGGCTTCGGAACAGAAGGCGCGTTTCTTCCCGGCTCGGTCAACAATGCGCATCGCGCTAATGTCCGGTCGAGGGAAAACACATGGCATCTGGCAGACCTGGCACAGCGGCGGCAGACTAGGAAAAAGCTGGGCAGGAATCTGCCCCTGTTTTGGGTCGGTCATCAATCGGTAGGCTTCCCAGAACTTCCCATAGTGGCTGTACCATCCTGGATAATGCTTCTCAAACCAGGCGCAATCTTTTTCGGTCATGGGGTCATAACGCCAGAAGGAGATCGGCCACAACGCAAACGCGGCCATCGCTGCCGAGTGGTTTATCCAGGGAATATTCCCTTGGGCTTGCGGTAACCAACGGGGCGGTTTGAGACCAAACTTTTCCAGACGCGCGATGAAGCTGCCGATCCAGTCATCCATGACCCACTGTTGCCACATATCCTTGTAGGCACCGATGCGGTTGACACTGAAATAATCGGTCAACGTTCCTAAGAAGGCATCAATAAACATATGTCCGCGCCAAAAGTATTTATCGATCGCTTCCTGAATCAGCGGCAGGTTGCGATCCTCAGACAGGGCGGTTACGAGTGTCGCGTAGCCGTTCGCCATGTGGCGAGCTTCGTCAGACTGAATACTGAGAAAAACGGTCGGCGTCGCATGGTCACCGTTCGCCGCAGCGGTATTGGGAAAGGCAACAAAGAGGGGATTCGTGAACGCCGTCTCTCCCACCACCTGAAGGCTAATCGAGCACTCAATGGGATCACCGGCAATAAAGGTCTCAAAGAATGCCCGGCCAGCCGCAGCCAGGAAATGACTGCCAAAGGCCTTCTGGCCGATGTCGAAACCAGCTGGGTCGGCATAGTGCTTCATGAAGTAGCGACCGAGGAACATCTCTTGTTGCGTATGGCGGGCTTCGTCAAGCATTTGCGCAAGATAGCCGTTGCGCAGTTCTTCATTGTCCACGGTGCTAATCAGCATGCCCTGACATTTGCCCGCCGCATACTCGGCAAACGGGAGGATCGCCATCGCCGCTTTCATCGACTCGGCGAAGCGGGGTTCAATCTGGTTGGGGTTGTCCATGCGCACAGCGCCATCAAGGAAACCGTACTGGCGATCATCCTTCTCCGCTTCCATCGCCATGTAGTCGCGGATCAAATGCCGGAACGGGTCTTTGGTTTTCTTAGGAATATGAAACTTGGTCTGGTATTTCGCCTCCGGTTGGAAGTACGTCGGTGTCCATTCCAGGCCTTTGATTTTGTCGTGCGCTTTAATCAGATTGCGTGCCATTGGTCCTCCTTCGTCGGACCAGTAACCAGTTATCAGTTGTCAGTTATCAGTGGGAGAGAGAAAACTGGCAACTTGAAACTGGCAACTGGCAACTATTTTTCTTCCAGTTGCAACATTTCCGAATACACCCCAAACGTATGTTCGTTCACCTGTGCTCGTCCGTAGTAGCTACTCATCACCACGAGGAAGGAGGGAACATCAAGCTCACGACCCAGGCGTTCTCCGAGCACGCTGACATCCACTTCGATTTTTCCTTCGCCTTCAATCATCCAATAACAGTTAGTTTTGGTGATACGAAGATCAGGACGTTCTTCGCGTAACATCTCGACGGCAACGTCAGCTTCCTCGCTGCCCATCAGGATCATCCCAACGGTGTCACGGGCGGCAATCTTCTTTTCTTCAGTCATACCTTTCGCCCCCTCACCCTATCCCTCTCCCACAAGGGGAGAGGGGACCTGCAAGTCTAGCTCTTTCAGTAAAGATGAATACTGCCCTTCTACTCGCTCTTGCGCTTGGGTGAAAGTATGGGGTTTCGCCGTGGGAGTGTCAAAGGCCGGCGCAAATGCTTGCATGGCTGCTCGGACAGTAGGTCCCCACTTCGCCAGCCAGCCTTCGATCACTTTCTTATTCCCTGCCCCATGCTCAGGATCACGCAACAAGACCTGGACAAACTCTTTGGTCCATTTCGCATTACGCTGCCAGTCATTTTCGACGGTCGCAAGAATTGCGGGGGTAATCGCGTCTCCATTACGTGAAGCAAAACGCGAGAAGAAATGCACCCGTGCTAAAACGCCAAAGAGTGGCTCTAGTGCGAGATTCGTTCCAATGATGACTTCCCCCCAATCGCGGGACGCCATCAGACCTTCCACCGCTTTGCGTGCCCCTTGGTAGATCGGCTCATCGAGCCAGACATTTTTCGCTTCAGCGTCGGAGAACCCAGCAATCGCTTCAGTGAGATCCATCCCATAGAGTGCAATGTCTTGGGCATGGCGGATTTTGTCCGCAGCATTGAAGATACACACGTTGCCAGCAGTTGCTGATAACGCCTCACGTTGAGCAAAAGAGAAACAACGGAACAAGCCATACTCTAAGCAGGCATAGGCCGCGTAATACTTTCCGAGAACGGTCTTTGCCCAGGGTTCATCAAAGTCAGCGAACAATCCTTCCGATTTTGCCGCTTCCACGATGCGATCAAGACCATGTTCTTGCTGGGCTTGTGCTGCTACATACGTCCGCTGCCACTGTTTAGATGGGTCTTGGAATTCCCACCAGTTCGTACATTTCAAGGCAGTCGAGTCCGCCGTCCAGGGGTCTCGCCCGTCAGCAAAATGGGTGAACCACCCCTGCAAAGCAAACGAGTGAGGGTCCGGTTGGGTGTGCAGGGTTACGTCTTCGTACTCGGTTGGGTGACGACCTTTGGGTTTGAAGTAGGTAAACTGGCGGCTGCCTGAGAATGAGGTGGGTCCTTCGGTTTTCATGCGTGCCCTCCAGTGCGACCTGCTATCACAGATCAACGATTTCTCACAGGGCCACTGCCGCTCTTTTCTGCTCTCTTAAGGAACTCATCACGGCATCAGGGTTTCTTGCACTGCTGCCAACAATTCCTCGCGCGCAACGGGCTTGGCTAGTGTGCGTAGGGCACCAAAAGCTTGCGCCGACAGCAGCACATCTTCTTTGTTGAGACGCCCCCCACCTCCACCGGAAATCGCTATGATCTTGACCCCAGACGCGGTCTTACGCAACGTCGAGATTGTTTCAATACCTTCTTTTTCGGGCATCAGGATATCAGTGATAACAAGATCCGCGGGGTGCTCATAATAGAGAGCCAAACCTACGGCGCCGTCCGGAGCCTCAACCACTTCATACCCCGCCCTTTCTAACAGCTGCCGAAGCATGCGACGCACCGCGGCTTCGTCGTCGATGACCAAAATGCGGGCCATTTTCTCCTCCTGAGATTGCGATCACCAATTCCTTGTCGTTCCCAACTGGCGGCTGACTCGACTCCTCGGAGCCAGGTGAGAGTGCAGCGGCGGTTAGGGGCAGATACACGTAGAACGTCGTGCCCTGACCGGGTTGACTGTCAACCGTTATGACTCCACCGTGGTTCTTCACAATGCCATGCACTATTGCCAGCCCCAAGCCCGTTCCCTTCCCCACAGCCTTGGTCGTGAAAAACGGCTCATACATCCGTTCCAGTATCTCCGGACTCATCCCACAGCCGGTGTCGTGGACCGTGAGCACCAAGCACGGGTCGGGTGGCAAGCCGTCAATCGTGTGCCCCAGGCAGTCTGCCGCTACAATCCGCTGGAGCCCGACCTGTAAAATTCCCCCTTTCTCTTCCATCGCCTGTATAGCGTTGATGCACAGGTTGATAATTACCTGCTGTATCTGGGTCGAGTTAGCAAAGATGATTTCAGTGGGACAGGTCAGGTCGCAGTGCAGCCGCACGGTTTTTGGCAGCACGGCAGACAGGAAGGTGAGCGCCTCCTGCACAACAGTTTGGAGACATAGCCGGTGTCGCTCTTCTTGGTCAGAGCGGCTGAAGGTTAAAATCTGCTGCACGAGTGCTTTGGCGCGTCGACCAGCTTTGAGCACTTCCTCCAAATTCTCGTGCGCCTCGGTCGCTACCGGCACCTCATCCATAGCTAGTTCTGTACAGCCCAGCATCACCGTGAGAATGTTATTGAAGTCGTGGGCGATGCCACCCGCCAGAGTGCCGACCGCCTCAAGCTTTTGGGACTGGAAGAGTTGGGCCTGCAACCGTTGCCGTTCCTCTTCGGCCTGCTTGCGCTCGGTTAAATCCGTATTCACCAAGATGGCACCCACCATTTTATCACCCTGGAGGAGGGGGGTGGCGGTGGCCAGGACGGGGATCAAGTGCCCATCTGCATGCAT
>Ga0187892_10007276_pt1 | contig 15860 bp, 12 predicted proteins | sample MA1701073metaG_FD_139345 | JGI IMG/M metagenome (GOLD analysis project Ga0187892, IMG submission 139345) | Bio-ooze microbial communities from a basaltic lava cave in the Kipuka Kanohina Cave System on the Island of Hawaii, USA - MA170107-3 metaG ... | reverse complement strand
TCCGAGCCCCAAGCGCCAGCCTGGGGCCATCGCCTGCGGTCTCCAAGGCCCGTCGCTTGCGCTCCGGGTTCCGATGGTCGCATGCTCGATCTCGTTTGCAGCGGCATCCGCTCCGGCCGTAGCGCAACTCAATCATGCGCAATTCCAGGAGCGCGTCGCGGCGCTCAAAGATAGAGTCGTCGCACTCGCCGGTGACGGCAGCGACTACCTCGATACGCTCTACTTCGGCTGGTTCGACCGCCCCTACGCCCGGGCAACGCTGGCCATCCTCGTCAAAGTCGTCGCCACCCTCGAACGCGAAGCCGAGAGCCGCGCGAATGGCGACAAGTCGATCGACGATGAAACGGTCGAGTCCATCCTTCGGTGGGTTGACGATGCGCTCTCCCGTGTAGTGCGATCGAAGCCCGAGAACGAGCGAGACCCATTTCGTGCGAGAATCACTTGGGGTGCGTTAATCAACGGACAACTTGGTCCTTTGTATGCGTTCATCGACGGCACCCAAGCAACCCCGCGGAATCCAGCACTTGGCGACTTGGATATCCTCGCAGCCCTGGGGCAGCGAGTGTATTCGTGCAACGATCCATCCAACTCCAAGATCGCGCAATTCCAGGCAAGAGCGCTGCGTGCCGAGGCGTTGGGAGTGATGGTTGCCGACAGAGTGCCACCCGGCGTCGCGGGTCACTGTGCCTCCTGTTTGTTGAACAATATGCCTCGTTGGCCTGACCAAAACCATCGACTCGTCGGAATACGCTTCCGGCACCTCGAAAGGACACGCGCCGGGGGAAATCTGGAGCCTTTGGAGTTCCCCGCAGTCATCGACGACCATGAAAGAGAGACTTTCAGCGCATCGCTCGCGCGTCGAGCAGCTCTACGTGGAGCGACGAATCGAACGACATATGCCGCCGTCTCTTGGACGCCGCCTACCTGGAAGATTGACTCCACACAAGCTTTGGCCGCTACAAGGGCCGCGATGTGGATGCACGCACTCGACGGGCAAAGACTAGCACTAGTTGATTCGTGGCTCGACCCCGAAGGAGACCCTACGCATGAACGAGCTGTGCTGATCGACCCGGCACTGGCTGAGACGATCGCCCACTCGTCACTTGACATGCTCCGTCTCGGTAAGCACGTCATCCCTTTCACAGCTCGTCCGAGAGTGGCCCTAGTCGTTCGGGACGATGTGTTCGCTCAGGAAGCCAGCGCCGGGGACACGCCGCGTGTGGCCGACGTATGGGCAGGGTGGGTGTTGCAGGTGTGGGAGACGCTGATCTCGCGTCAGATTCAATTCGATGTCGTGTCCGAAACGCGTGGCCGAGAAGCCGTTGCCGACTATTATCCGGTCGTGTTCCCGTTGCGGATCGAGCATGCGGCAGATACGCAGCGGCTGATCGAAAAGCTCGAGCGCCGGCTGGCCCAGGACGTAGAGCACGTGAATCGCCTTACGGCGCGGGAGATGGATGGGACGGTGGCGCGAGACGTGTTCCTGCGCAGGGGCGAAGCGCCGAATGGGAAGGCCTGCGTGGGCATCGTGAACATCTCCGAACGGGCACGGGTATTGAAACTCCGCGGCAGACCCCCCGTGGGGCCGTCGAAAGATGTCATCTCCGAGGAGCTGATTCCCGCCCCCAATGACCGCGTGGTTTTCGGCCCCTGGCAGGTGCGGCTGCTGTGGCCTGAATAAGGTCATAACCCACTAAACACTCGGCTACCCCCGCGCATCTAACAGTCGAACAGGGCGGGCGCATGGCGAAGGCTTCGCAGCGACAGGCCGAAAGCGGCGACGCGGACCGTGCTCGCCCTGCCTGCGCGACACTCGATGCCGCCGACCGCGACCGCCTCTATCGGCTCGCGTATCGGTTCGCGTGGAATCACGCCGACGCGGAAGACGCGGTGCAAAGCGCGGTTGCGACTGCTGTGCAGCGCGCCGACCAGCTTCGCGAGAGCGACAAGTGGTGGACCTGGTTGTGCTCAATCGTCGTGCAACGGTGCCGCGAGCTGCGGCGAAAGGAGTCGCTATGGCAGCGGCACGCCCCGCGATATGCCCACCTCACAACCGAAGATCACGGCCCGAGCGACGATCCAACTTCGGCGCTGTCCGATCGCTTGCGCGAACTGCTGCCCCGGCTGTCCGCCCGGCAATACGAGGTCATCGTCCTGCGGCACCTGCAAGGCATGAACTACGAGGAAATCGCGGAAGTTCTCGGCATTACGGCCTCGACGGCCCGCGTTCATGCACAAGCCGGTCGCGGGGCGTTGCGAGAGTTGCTGTTCGCGGAACGCACCGTTGGGAAACCGCCGCTTGAATGAGTGATCATGAACTGTAACGACGCCAGAGAGCGATGGCACCTGCGGTTCGACGACGGCGGCGCGGATCGCGCTCTCGACGAACACCTCGCCCACTGCGCCGCCTGCCGCGCGTATGCCGTACAAATGAGCTACCTGTGCGCCGCCCTGGAACGCCTCCGAGACGAAACAGAGCAGGCGCCCGCGCCTGAAAGCGATGCGCATTCCCAAGCCGCGCCGCGCCGAAGGTCGTCGGTGATTCGACTCGCTCCCGGGCTTGCCGCGGCGGCGATGATCGCGCTCGCGTTCTTCGTCAACCGACCCGGGATAGTGCCTCCAGCGAAAGACTTTCCCGTCGTGACGGCCGCGCCGATCGAAGGACCCGCGTTGGGCATCACCCTGAAGGCCGAGTCGAAGAGCCGGCTGATCGCCGTGGCTACCGCGACGGGCAATCCAGACGTGCAGATGTATCGCCTCTATCCGCGGTTGTCCGCGGTGAGCCCCGTGTCTCCGTGAAAAGCATCGAATCCAGAAAAGGAGAACGACCGTGACCATCCCGATTACCAAAACGACGTGCCTCGCGTTTGCCTTGTCTATCGCTATTGCGTGCATCGCTCGGGCCCAAGAAAAGAAGGTCAACGAGATGCCCGGGGACAGCGACATCATCCAGGCCGTCACCCTCACGCACGCCGCCGTCGAAGACGTCGCCGAGGCCATCAAGAACCTCCACCTTCCGGTGCGGGTCTCGCCGACCACCGACAACCGGCTGCTGCTCCGGGGCGGGCTCGCGGACGTGAAGATGGTGGTCGATCAGGTCATCCTCAAAGTGGACACTCCGCAATCGGGTAGCAGCCGCTCGACCGTGGAGTATATTCCCGTCTCGCACACGCAATCGGAATCACTCATGCCGCTGCTGGAGGCCGTCGTCCCCGATCCCTTCGGCACGCACTATGCCTTGGACGCAGCCAACCACATACTGGTCGTGAACGGCCCGGCCGAATCCGTGGCCGCCATCCGCAAGCTCGTTCAGACCGTCGATCGACCCGCGGAGTCGCTGCACATGCACTTCGCGTTCCTGCGGGCGAAAATCGGCACGTCCACGGCCGAGCCCGCGGGCGTGCCCAAGGACCTCGTCCCCGCGGCCAAGGCCCTCCAGCAGTCTGGCTTTTCCAACGTGACCTTGCTTGCCCCGGTGGGCGTCCATGCCAGGGACGGCGCACATTTCCAATCCGAGTCCACGATGCAGGTCCTGGCCGGCGAAGACCGCACCGGTGAGCTCAAGTTCGCACTGGGAGGCACTCCGCATCTCGCCGCCGACGGCACCACCGTCCAACTCGATCTACACGCCTCCGTCAGCGGGCGATACGCCGACCCCCCCAAGGAGCCCCAGTCGACCTGGTTTGAGCTGAAAACCTCGATCGCCGCCATGCTCGACAGCTACGTCATCCTCGCCGCCGCCCCCAGCTCCACCACCGACGGTGACGCCATCGTGCTGGCGGTCCGAATCACCCGCGGCTCGTCCGCAGCGTCGCATTAGCGCTTCGTCAACGGCGTGCCATCGTGCCGAGCCAAAGGGAGGGCGAGGCTCCTGCCGAGCCGGCTTGATCAAGGCATGACGCCTGGCTTCGGCTCGCCGGGAGGCTCGCCCTCCCAACACCCGCAGAATAAGCGTGGATGGGGCACTAACTGTGCAGGATGGTCATGACCTCGCTGCGCGTGCGTGCGTCGCTCTTGCAGGTCCCGCGCACGGCGGAAGTGATCATCACGCTCCCGGCCTTCTTGATGCCCCGACAGGTCATGCACGTGTGCGTCGCCTGAAGCACCACGGCGACGCCCTTGGCTTTGAGCCGCTCCATGAGCAGCTCGGCGATCTGCGAAGTGAGCCGCTCCTGGACCTGCGGCCGGTGAGCGAAGTCGTCCACGACGCGAGCCAGCTTCGAAATCCCCACCACCTGCCCCTCGGGCAGATACGCCACATGGGCCTTCCCCTCGAAGGGCATCAAATGGTGCTCGCACATCGAATGGAAAGGAATGTCGCGCAGGACGACAAGCTCGTCGTAAGTCTCGGTGAACGCGGCGGTCAAATGCTCGGCGGGGTCCTTGGTGAGCCCCGAGAACAACTCCTGGTACATCTTGGCCACCCGCCTCGGCGTGCGCAGCAGCCCCTCCCGCTGCGGGTCCTCCCCCACCGCGACCAGGATCTCTTGGACTGCCCGTTCGATGCGCTCTAGGTCCATCGCCCTATTTGCCCTGCGCTAGCCGTTCTGGACGGGAATCGTCAAAGATTCGCAGTTGGGCATGACCAGGAGGTTCGTGCCCTCCGCTGCCGTTCTCTTCGTCGCTTCGTGGCGGAGCCTGTCCTTGATGTACAGCGTCAAGGATGCCTTCATCTCTTCGTGCCTTTAGGTTTTCAATCTTGTCCAGTTGCCGCTCCAGCATCCGCGCCCGCGTGCCCGCCATCTCCTCGTATTCCTTTCGCGCGTCGTCGAGCCGCCGGCCCATCCTCTCCATCGTATCCACGAACTTGACCCACTGTTTCTGGAATTCCCCGAGCAATTCCAAAATGCGCTGCGAACCTTGCTCCACGCGGAAGCTCTCCATGGCCTGCCGGATCACCGCCAGGATGGCATACAAGGTCAGTGGTGAGCACAGCACCACCTTCGTTCGAATCGCATCGTCCAGGAGCGTCCCATCGTGCTCGTGAATGAAGCCGTAGACCTGTTCGTTGGGGATAAACACCAGGGTGTAGTCCACCGTCCCGTGCCCCGGGTCGATGTAGTCCCGCCCGGCCACCTCCTTCAAACGGCTGCGCACATCGCGAAGGAATTGCAACGTGCACTCGGCGCGCACGTTCTCGTCCGTTGCATCGAGGACCTTCAGGTAGTTCACCAACGGGAACTTCACGTCCATGTGTACCACGCGGTCGCCGGGCAGCGGAAAGGTGAAGTCCGGGCGAGCGCCCCCCTCCAGCGCCTCTTGCTTGAAATAGTTGACTCCCTCGATGAACCCGGCAAGGCGCAGCACGTCCTCGGCCATGCGCTCGCCCCACTGCCCGCGGCGCTGGGGATGGGCCAGGGCCTCGCGAAGTTGCCCCGTCGTGGTCTGCAACTGCCGCGTCGCTGCCGTGTTCGTGTCCAGGTGCTTTTGCATGGCCCCGTGCATTTCCATCCGCTGCTTTTCCACCGCCGTAATGACATCGTTGAGCGACGATAGCCGCACGCCCATCTCCTCCAGGCGCACGTCGATGAGCTTCTTCTTCTCCTCCAGTGTGGCAGCGCTCGCCGCCGCCTGGCCGTCCAGCCTGCTCTTGGCCACGGCCAGGAAATCGTTGGTATTGGCGGAGAGCGCCTCCCGCGAAAGCGCCGCGAATGACATGCGCATCTGCTCCACCATCGCCGCGAGTTGCTCGTCCCGCGCTTTCTGCGCCTCCCCGGGCGTCGAGCGCATTGCTCGCCATACCAGCACTCCCGCGACGATCCCCGCCGCCACCGCCCCGATCACCATCCCTGCCAGCAAAACATCCATGTTCGTCTCCTTGGCCTGCTGCGCGAGTCCTACCCGATCCGAGTCGATTCGACAACGCGACGAAGAAGAAGCCACCCTTCGGCCCGACCGCCGCTGCCATGCGGTCCCGACGTGGTTCCAGCCGGCCCTGCCGCCTCTTTTCCGGCGCGTTAGGTTGCGTTATGTGCGGGTGCTCTGGTCCGACGGTCACTAGAGGTAGGTCGGCGCGAGTCGAGTGCGCGGCGGCGCTTGACCCGTGGGCGGAGCCTCAGGGGCGTATTCGGGAACGAGCCGCTGGAGTTCGGACTGGAGCTCGCCGGCATTGGCGGCGTCGGCCAGGGCGATAAGGTTCTCAACGCCGCGACGCACGGCGGCGCGCTCTCCGGGGCGGTGTTTCCAGATCATGATCTTGGGGTGCGAAGTGTCGCCGATGTCCTCGCCCACGCAGAGGATCTCCTCGAAGAGTTTCTCGCCGGGGCGTTTGCCGGTGAAGGTGACCTCGATATCCACGTCCGGGCGCAGGCCGCTGAGGGTGATCATGTCCCGAGCAAGATCGACGATCCGCACCGGCTCGCCCATGTGCAACACGTAGATTTCGCCGCCTTTTCCCATGGTCCCGGCCTGCAGGACGAGTTGCGCGGCCTCGGGAATGGTCATGAAAAAGCGAGTCATGTCCGGGTGGGTGACGGTCACCGGCCCGCCGCGGGCGATCTGCTCTTTGAAAATCGGCACTACGCTGCCGCTGCTGCCCAAGACGTTACCGAAGCGAACGGTGACAAACTGGGTCACCCCCGTGCCGGTTTGGGTTTGAACGTACATCTCCGACACCCGTTTGGTGCAGCCCATGATGCTCGTGGGGTTGATGGCCTTGTCAGTGGATATCATGACCATCTTCTCCACGCCGGCCGCGAGGCATTCATCGGCGACGACGACGGTGCCCAGGACGTTGTTCTTCACCGCCTCACCGGGGTTGAGCTCCATCATGGGCACGTGCTTGTGGGCCGCGGCGTGGAAGACGGCCGAGGGGCGCTCCTGCGCGAGGATCCATCCGATCCGCGCACGGTCGGTGATGTCCGCTACGTACGGGATGACCTCTACGTACGAATAGACCTTGCGCAGCTCCCGATCGATCTCGAAGAGGTTGTTCTCGGCCTGCTCGAGGAGGATCAAGCGCTGCGGCCGAAACGCGGCAATCTGCCGGCACATCTCCGCGCCGATGCTGCCGCCCGCTCCGGTGACCAGGATGCGCTTGCCGTGAAGCTGCCGCCCGATCTCTTCGGTGTCGAGCTCCACGGGCTCGCGCCCCAGCAGGTCCTCGATATCCACGTCGCGGATGCGGCTGACCTGCACGCGGCCTTCGATCAGGTCCGCCACTGCGGGCATGGTGCGGAAGTGAACGCCGGTGCCTTCGCAACGTTCGACGAGCGCGCGAATCATCTTCGGCGTCGCTTTGGGCATGGCCATGAGCACTTCCTCCACGCTGAATCGCTCGCAGCTCTCGCGGATGCTCGCGGTGCGCCCGATGATCTCCACGTCGTGGATGCGCCCGTGCAATTCGGGCACGTCATCATCGAGGAAGCCCACGCAGTGAAATCGCTCGTGGCGGACGCGAAGAAGCTCACGGAGCACGGCCTCCCCGGCGTCGCCGGCGCCGCAGATCAGCACGCGGCGGGGGTTGATGGCCCGCTGCGGCTGGATGTCCTCGTAATAGAAGCGCACCAGGATCCTCGTAGCACAGACCAGCGCGATCGTCGCCGCCAGGTCCAGCGAGAAGACCGAGGACTGCGGCAGGTGCGGTCGCGGCCACGTGTCGATCAACGTCCCCCCCGTGAGGGCCTGCCATCCGTTCTCCAAAACGAAGTAGCTGGTCAGGAACAGAAACGTGCCCATCAGCGAGGCGCTGATCACGCCGAACAGATCGCGAAGACCCACGTATCGCCAGGAACCGCGATATTGCTTCGTCCAGAAGAAAACCCAGAGCTTCAGCGGAAGAGCGATCAGCAGCAGAGGCAAGTACAACTCGTCGAACCATACGTACGTTTCATTAGGCGTGTGCACCACCCAGTGGAAGTTGAACGCGAGCAGGAAGGCGGCGAGCAAAGCGAATGCAAAGAGGACCGCATGGGCGCAGACCACGAGCGGCGTCCGGAAGCGGATCAGCAGGCTCGGCGCAGGGGCACTCAGGTTGTCGTTTCGGTTGATCACAAAGCTCGAAGGGCGCCCGCGCCGGCTTTACGGGCGCTGCGACGATGCGCGGGCGGCGCGCATCTTGTCCGGCCAGAGGGCATAGGGCTTTCCAGGCCCTCGCTTCGCCAAGGCCTCCGCCGCCCGAAGGGCATCCTCTTCCACACCCAAATACCACAACACGAGCGTGTACAGAGCGTTCACGTCATCGTTCTGGTTGGCATCCTCCGCGGCCGGGCGCGCCTGAATCTGCAGCGCGTTGGCGTCGGCTACGTTGCCATAACGTTCACGCACCCGCAGGGGGTGTTGAAACAAAGCCTCATCGCGGCGTACAAGCTCGCCAAACAGCGCCAGCGCTGTTCGCCGCGCGCCTAAGGACAGGTACGTGAAGATCTCCCCCAGTCTCGCTTCATGGTCCGCCGGCTCGAGGGTGATCGCGGTCTCGAAAGCGCCGACCGCCTCGCGATAGCGCGCCTCACGGAACAGCGTCCAGGCCTCTTCACGCAGGCGTTGATGGGCGAACCGATCCGTCACGTCGAAGCGCTCATCGAGGGTCGGCGGCGCATCCGACGACGGCTCCACATCGGGCGCCAAGAACGGCGTGCGGACCACGGCCGAGCGCAGGTCCACAAACATGTTGCTGCGGGTCATCGCCCGGTAGATGGGCGCGTTGTGCGCCGTGGCCGAGATCAAGCCGTATCGCCGGGTCAGAAGGTCCGACGGCTCGTCCGGATCGGTCGTTCGCTCCCGAGCGCCGAAACCCCCATAGCGTCGAAACGCCTTACGCTTCGCCGGTGTGAGCACGGGCTTGACGCTCGGCGCGGAATCCGTGCCCGTTGCCGCCAGACGCGCTACGGACCATACGTCGCCCGGCAGGGCAAACGGTTCCAACCCGCTTCGCTGCCCGAAGCGGCGCGTGAGCGTCTGATAACCCTGGTATGCGTCCCGCTCGGCGTCGTTTGCGAAAGAGCCAATCGGCCGCCAGCGCCCCTCCACTGGCTGCACGTTCCCATAGGCATCCGTCGGGTAAACGACTTCGCTGGCCGACCCTCCCGCTTGGCCGAACGCCATCGGACCAAGCGCTCCCATCAAGATCGGCAAGCCAAGGATGGTTCGCCTCGCGGCGCGATTCAACATCATGACAATCAATAGTTTACGGCCCGTGCAGTGGGCGGTGAATCGTCAAAGCCTCTGCGTCCTAGTTTTCGGCAGATCGTAAGGCTCAGGCGTATTGAAATCAAGATAAGGAGGGCAGTGCGAGCGCCAGCTCTCGGCAGACCCTCCCGATGTCGAATTGACGGGGACCGCTCAACAGGCGGGCAGCGTCGATACGGGGCCCGGCTTGGGGACTTTGGTGCCGCACTTCTTGCAGGTGCGGCGCTTGTCGTCCTTCCAGAAGGCCTCCATCGTTTCGCGGAAGTGCTCGACGATGTCCTTGCAGGCGAATTCGATGTCGCAGACCAGCTCGCCGCACTTCTCGCAGTAGAAAACAAGGTGCTCCAGTTCGTCCGGCGGGCGTACGCGCTCCACCACGATGCCGATGGTGTCCGGCGGGCGCTTGGGGAGGTGAGGCACGTTGCCGGGGATGAAGAAGGTATCGCCCTCGCGGATGCGGTGGTTGACGGTCCGTCCGTCCTCGCGGGTTTGCACCACGATGTCGCCCTTCACCTGGTAAAAGAACTCTTCGGAGTCGGTGACGTGAAAGTCGTTGCGGGCGTTGGGCCCACCCACCACCATCACGAAGAAGTCCTCACCTCGATACAAATACTGGTTGCCCACCGGCGGCTTGAGGAGATGGCGGTTTTCGTCGATCCAACGCTTCAGGTTCAACGGCGAGAGCTTGGACATGGTTGCGTCCCTCCCCTTAGTCTCCGAACTTGATCCCTTGAGCCAGGGGCAGCTCGGTCGTGTAGTTGATGGTGTTGGTCTGTCTTCGCATGTAGGCCTTCCAGGAATCGGAGCCGGATTCGCGGCCGCCGCCGGTTTCTTTTTCGCCGCCGAAGGCGCCGCCGATCTCCGCCCCGCTGGTGCCGAGATTGACGTTGGCGATGCCGCAGTCGCTGCCCGCATGGGATAGAAAGCGCTCGGCCTCAAGCAAGTTCCGGGTGAAAACCGCGGAAGTCAGCCCCTGAGGGACCCCATTGTGCAAGGCGATGGCCTCGTCGAACGTCTTGTACGAGAGGATGTAGAGCACCGGAGCGAAGGTCTCCTCCTGCACGATCTTGAACTCGTTCCGCGCCGCCGCGATGCAGGGCGAGACGTAGCACCCGCCCGGATAGCGATCGCCGGAAAGTTTCTGGCCGCCGTAGAGGATTTCACCGCCTTCCTGCTTGATCCGCCCCACGGCTTTCATCATGGTCTCGACTGCGCCCGCGTTGATCAGCGGACCCATGAGCGTGCCGGGCTCCAGCGGGTTGCCGATGCTGACTTGCTTGTACGCCGCGATCAGCGCGTCGATGAGCTCCTTGCGGATGGACTCATGCACGATGATCCGCCGCGTGCTGGTGCAGCGCTGCCCGGCCGTGCCCACCGAGCCGAAGACGATCGCCCGGTTCGCCAGCTTCAAGTCCGCCTCGGGCGTCACGATGATGGCGTTGTTGCCCCCGAGTTCGAGGATCATCCGCCCCAGCCTCTTCCCGACGGACTCCGCCACTTTGCGGCCCATCCCGCAGCTGCCTGTCGCGGAGACCAAAGGAATACGGGGATCGTCGAGTAATCGCTGTCCGACGCTGCTGCCCGGTCCGATGACGAGGCTGAAAATCGCCGGGTCCACGCCGTTCGCTCGGCAGGCACGTTCCGCGATACGCGTACAGGCGACCGCGGTGAGCGGCGTCTGCGAAGATGGCTTCCAGATCACAGACTCGCCGCACACGGCCGCGATGGCGCTGTTCCAGGACCACACCGCGACCGGAAAGTTGAACGCGCTGATCACGCCGACCACGCCGAGCGGGTGCCACTGCTCGTACATGCGGTGGCCCGGGCGCTCGGAGTGCATGGTCAGGCCGTAAAGCTGCCGCGATAGTCCGACGGCAAAGTCGCAGATGTCGATCATCTCCTGAACTTCACCCTCGCCCTCGGCCAGGATCTTGCCGGTCTCCAGCGTCACCAGCCGCCCCAAGTCCTTCTTTGCTTCGCGAAGCGCGTTTCCCAATTGCCGCACGGTCTCGCCGCGGACCGGCGCTGGGACGGCACGCCATTTCAGGAAAGCTCCGTGCGCGCGGGCGGAGACGGCGTCATACTCCGCGGGTGTGACCTGACGAACGGATGCGATGACCTTGCCATCAATGGGCGAGACGGAGTCGAGCTTCTCCCCGCCCCCCGCCCACTCGCCGCAGAACCCCCCCGGGTTCACCGATTCGATTCCGAGTTTTCGTAGAACGCTGTCCATCGCAGAGTCCTTGCACCGACGCGCATGATAGCGCGTTCATTCGATCGTTGCCATTCCCCATTCAGCGCAGCCGCGTTCCGCACTCCGGGCACCGCCCGCTGCGGTTTCCAGTGAGGTCATACCCACAGTCGATGCAGTGTCCCCGCCACCGCCGCCAGAGCTGTCGCACCGGTCCGCGAATCACGGGGTAGGCGCCGCAGAACATGAGCAGGCCGGTCAATAGCCAGAATGGGAAGACAATCCACGTCGTACGGTACGGTCCCTGCTGCGTCGAGCTGACCCACAGGGATGCTTGCTTGGGCGTCGGGTCGAAGCGCAGCGGGTTTCGGAACTCGCTTCGCGAGGCCGTCTTCGTCGGCATGCTCAGTAATTCCAACCCGCACACGCCGTCGCGCACGTACACCCACATGGATTTGTAGAGCGTAAGATCGTAGCGATACTGGACGGGGCGCTGATGGCTGCGGTGCCACATCGCGATGCTCAGCGGGAGCACGACGAACGACGCGACGGCCACGATCTTGGCGAACATGCTGTTGAAGGAACCTCCTTAGCCCTTGGATGGCCATTCTACTTCGCCCGGTCCCGAAAAACAAAGCCGAGCGAATCTTGTGTTGTCGGGGAAACGCTATCCAGTGTAGCCGTCGAGTTTACCGCCCTTGCGCCGCGTCGAGCGTTCGGCGTATTGGCGCGCCTGCCTGGCAGAGCGGCGAAACAAGGACTTCCAATCGTCGCGTGCGGGTGAAGTGAGGGCGAGGTACTGGCGAAGGAAGCGAAGAAAGTCGCTTTGCGTCAGGCTTGGGGCGTCGAGCACGCTCGCGGCGAGACGGACGAGAGGTTGCCGGCGCTTCCCCCAGCGCCGCCGATGGAGCCCGTCGAGATCGACAATCCTCGCCCCGAACGGCTCGGCATCGCTGTCCTGCGAGATCAAGATGTTCGAGGCTTTCATGTCGCGATGGGTGAGGCCCGCGCGATCCAGCGCGGCGAGCAGCGAGGCGACGGATTCGATCAAACTCCCCTTGACGGAGCGAATCTGGGCGGGCGGCATCGACGACAGCCGGAGCACCATCTGGTCCAGGTCCATCATATCGCTCAGGAACTCGGTGACGAGCCAGGATTCGCGCGAGCGCCGGCGTTCGATGAGAGCCAACGGCCTGGCTGTGCCGACTCCGCACCGTAGCAAGGTCATCGCGCGGGCAAAGTTCCGCCGCGGTCGAGTCGCACGCAGCCGCTCCCAACCTTCCGCCAGGCCGCGGCGGCAAACGACGCGCATCGAAGAGCCGGCTTCCGGCGCGCCGTTCCAGGGCCCAAGCGCTTCGGCGACCTCGGCAGTGGAGGAATACTTGAGCACGCGATAGCCCGAGAGGCTCGCGCGATCGCGCACCAGTTGTTCAAGCCAATCGCGCCCCGCGGAGACCGCAGGCAATAGGATGGGCGCCCACGGGCCGGCGCACTCGACGAGCACTCGCCCGGACCACCCTTCGCTGAGCTGAACGAGGCTGAAGCGGTATTCGCCGGTTGCGGCCATGTTCCACTACTTGCGCCCGAAGAGCGGCAGCACTTCATCGCGAAGAAACCGGGCGATGCGCTCCGCGGCTAGGCGATGACCTTCGCTATTGGGGTGCTCATTGGCTAAGCTGACGCGCAGCGCGTCCCCGTCGCGGCCCGCGAAAGCCTCCAGAAGATCAAGATAGGGCACGTCGAGATGCGACACAAACTGCCGCATTTCGCGGTGTACGTCGGCGAGAGGGTAGTCTTCCAACCGCACCAGCCAGGGAAACAACACAACCGCGTACACGGCGTCGGTTTCCTCCACCGCCTGCTTGCACGCACGCACGTCGCCCTTGAACTTGGCCCATGCCGCGCCCCGCGCTGCGTCGTTGTCCCCACCGCGCATGTAGTCGAGCGTGCGGTTCCACGCCATCCAGTATCGAACCTGCCGCTCAGCGTAGCGCAGCACGAACGACCAGTCGCCGGTCCACAAGTCTCCGTCACGCACGCCATAGATTTCGACGATCCGGATGGTGTCAATCTGCAAGTCATTCAGATACACCACCTGCACCACAACGTCGGCAAAGAGCGTTTGTCGAAGCTTCAGGTACTTTTCCAATTGCCAACCGGGCGATGTGCCCCGAAATCCCAGATTAAGGCTTAGGACGCCGTCCTCCGGACCCAGGGAGAGGAGTTCCTGCACCAAATGCGGGAACGCTTCTTCAGGCTCCACCCCATCGCCGTACGTCATGGAGTCGCCCAGGAAAACAAGGCGCAGTCTCGCATCTCTCGCCGGGGGCTGATCCCAGGCCTCGCGCAGGCCCAGAGCGTTGAGGCGATAGTCGGTCCGTTCCCAATCTTGGTTCGCGGAGGACGGCTGAGCCGGCGAGCGCACGTCGAAGATGCGAAAGGCGGCTTCCGCCACCGCGAATGCCGACAGCGCGGACACAGCGACGACGATCATTCGGAAACGCGTGCGCCGCCGCCTCGCAAACCACGCATCGCTCTGACGAAGCGCAACGAAGCTCTCAGCCCTGCCGCGCGCCCGAACAAGATCGACCGCCACGCCCATCCATCTCGCCTGCAGAAAGAGGACCAATCCTGCGATGAGGGCGCCCAGCGCCGGGCCGCCGCGCCATTCTCCGATCTTCTCCAAGATCACTTCGGCATAGACGGTGGAAAGGAACGTGCCGACAACGATGGGAAGCAGCACTGCCGACACGCCGCTGGCGTAGATCGTAGCGCACATCCATGGATTTGCTAGCCGCGCTCGCAGCAGATCTGTACTCCTTGGTCGGCGAAGCGAAGGTTGCGGCGCCGCTGCTTGGAAGCTCACCCCGCCTCCAAGTCCACCCGTTCCCGCCAGGCCGCATCCAGCGCCGCAAGCTCCGCCGTCAGGGCGTCGACCTCCTCGCCCAGCTCCGCCAATTGCTCTGGATCCTTGCACACCGCCGGGTCGCCGAATCGCTCATGGAGGGCTGCGAGGCGGACTTCGCGATTCATCACCATCTCTTCGATCTGCTCGATGGACAACTGATCATACTCCGATCGGCTGGACTTCGCTTTCGGCCGCTCCGCAGCGTGGGCCTTCGCTTTCTTCACCGGCCGCGTTTCAGCTTCGGCCTGCCCGCGCTCCCGCTCAACCTGTTCCAAGTAATGAGTGTAGTTTCCGCTGTAGAGCCGGCACCCTTCACGCCGCATCACCAGAAGGCGCTCGACGATCCGATCCAGAAAATACCGATCGTGGCTCACCGCGATCACCGTCCCGCCGAACTCCAACAAAGCGTCCTCCATCGCCTCTCGCGACGGAATGTCCAGGTGGTTCGTGGGCTCATCGAGGATCAGCAAGTCCGGTGCGGAAAGGATCAAGGACGCCAGCCGAACCCGCGATTGCTCGCCGCCCGAAAGCGATCCGAGCGACTTGAAGGCATCGTCGCCGTGAAAAAGGAACCGTCCCAGGTAGCTCCGGGCGTCTTGCTCGCTGAAGTCGGTTCGCGCCGCGCGGATCTCATCCACGATCGTTCGCGTGGCGTCCAGCACGCCCGCGTCTTGCGCGTAGTAGCCGAGCCGCGTTTTTCGAGCGATTTCCACGGTGCCAGCGGTTGCGGCCAACTGTCCGAGGATGATCTTCAGCAGCGTCGTCTTTCCCGTTCCGTTGGGTCCAGTGATGCCGAAGCGTTCGCCCAGACGGACTTGGAAGCCGACGCCCGCGAATAGCGGCGTGTCCGCAAAGCCCATGGTCAGGTCGTCGGCCCGCACGCTGATGTCCGTATCCGCGGTGATCGTACGCTTCTCAAAGCGAATTCCCGCCTTTCTCTTGGTGCGCGGCGCCTCGGTCACAAGCTCGCCCGCCTCGAGCCGGCGCTCCAGACGCGTGCGGCGGCCCTTGGCCTGCTGGCTGCGCTGACCCGCAAGGTGCTTGGCGATGTATGCCCGCTCCTTGGCGATGAACTCCGCGTGCTTTTCGTAGTCGCGCTGCTGGGTCAGTTCCAAGCGTTCCTTGGTCTGCGCGTAGTTGCTGTAGTTGCCGGGGAAGCTGCGCACCTTGTGGTTGGCGACTTCCACGATGCGGTCGCACAAGCGGTCGAGCAGGTACCGGTCGTGCGAGATCACTACCGCGCCGCCATGATGACCGGTAAGGAACTTCTCCAGCCAGCGGACCGCGTCGATGTCCAGATGGTTCGTGGGCTCGTCCATGAGCAGGAAGGGCTTGTCTTCGAGCAACAGCTTGGCCAGCGCCGCCCGGCAGCGCTGTCCGCCGGACATGACTGACATCGGCTTGGAGAACTCGGCCTTGGAGAACCCCACCCCGCCGAGGATTTCATTCATCCGCGTCTCGAAAGTGTGTCCGCCGGCAGCCTCGAATCGTGCGTGCAGTCGATCGTACTCGTCCATCAGCGAGGCGGCGGCGGGATCGTCGTGCCTTGCCGCGATCTCATCCGAGAGGCGGTGCAGCCGCATCTCCACCGCTAACAACTCGCTGAACACGGACCCCACTTCCTCGAAGAGCGTG
>Ga0187892_10007275_pt1 | contig 15862 bp, 12 predicted proteins | sample MA1701073metaG_FD_139345 | JGI IMG/M metagenome (GOLD analysis project Ga0187892, IMG submission 139345) | Bio-ooze microbial communities from a basaltic lava cave in the Kipuka Kanohina Cave System on the Island of Hawaii, USA - MA170107-3 metaG ... | reverse complement strand
TCGGTGGTTACTTGTATTACAAATCTAGGAAACCAATTGGTAACTAGAACATCAGCGGCCAGCTGGAAAGACAAGGCTTTTATTTTCATCTCCTAGAATTTGCAACAGCGAAGTTAGCCCAGCCTGGTCAAGGTACGAGCTTCCCAAGCTCGGGATCGCGGGTTCAAATCCCGCACTTCGCATATTTTCCAATCTTATTTTTGGCCAAAAGTTAACCAAAAGGTTAACCTTGTTGTTCTATGAGCCTGGGATGGTTAACTAGATAGCCATTTGGTTAACCGCTGCTGGTCCCTGGTTAACTCTGATAATCCTTTTATACACCATCGTAGATTATTATGATATGCGGGAAACCCAAATAGGAAGACAAATCCATAGAGAAAACTCTAGGACTCTGGGAGTAAAGCTCCGCGAGAGCGAAATAGCGGCGTTAAATCAGAGATTCAAGATTAACGGTTTTGAAACCCTTGGCGACCTTGTGAGAAGCTATCTGAATGGAGAGCTGTCAACGACTGGTGGAACTGACCAAATTGAAAGGTTGTTGATGCGGTTAAAGGAAAAGAACATCACAGATCCGTTGACTGGTGAAATAACACCAATCTTCTACAAGAATGTAGATGTTGAGGACTTTCGGCGCTACCTGCGGAGCAAGTACAAGTACGGAAGATATGGCGATGATCTGGCAAGATACTTTCAGAGATTCGCAGAATTCTTCTTTACCAAGCCTGAAATTGTTAGAGCCGAGTCCGGTAGGAATAGATCCTGGGTATGCGATGCAATGCGTCGTTTCGCGGAATACTATGATTACAGGTATCAGAAACCCGAAATTAGGATGCTGATTCGAGAGATTATTGAGCGATACGAGATTAATCGTCATATGCGCAGGCATGACCAGGTATGGATAGCGGATCAAGGGTATCTAGATGGCACTATTACCAAGATCCTGAGCACGTTCGCCCGTGGAGAACTGGCGACTTTGATACGCTTTGCATTATTCTCTGGTCTAAGAGGTGAGGAAATTGCATACGTTCATGGAAAGCCGATTTGTACAAAGCTTGCCTCATGCGGATGCGAAAATCTCCACGTAGCTAACAAGAACGGCTACTCTGTTATTGTAGTAAACAGAATAGTTGGCCAAAAGCATTGTTATTTCACAATCGTTCCTACTAGGATCTGGCTGGACTTTAGGGAGTTATCAAAGGCTGACTATGAATTCAGAAAATTTGCGCATTTGCGCCTAAAGGAAGTGACTAATGGGGAAGTCGCCTTGATGGACCTCCGCAAGTTCAACTATAATGTCAACGCTAGGTCAGAGATGAAGGAGATGGGTGCAGAGGTGTTGGCAGGCCGGGCAAAAAGCATATCCGCTAGGCATTATCTGTTGAATGAGCTGGATTTACTTGCAGAGCAGTACGGAAAGGCATGGAAAAAATACATAGTAGTCTCATAGCCTAGACCCGAATCGATGTTAGGTAATGCCTAATATAATACCTAATAACTTCCCTTACCAGGTCACTGTCTATTGGCTGATTCTGATGACATATGGTTATTGCTGGCCAAGAACTATGAACATGTAGAAGGCGCACAAATTTCTAACAGCCTCATCTGCCTGCTGGCATTAGCCGAGTCGGAAGAGCCAATGTCAACTACAGACATATCAAAATACATCGCAAGAAAAACCAATGGACAGATCTATAAGGTATCAGCAACCATCAAGGAGTCGCTAGAGAATAGGCTAAAAAAAGCTGGATACGTTGAAGGCAATGATATTCCGAGCAAAACAAGAAGTAAAGACAGTAGGAAAAAGGTGCGTGCATCTCTTTACAGAATCACACCAAGGGGTAGAAAGTTATTGAAGGGCTGGATTAGTTTCTTGAGAGCCGTTTCTCACTAATTCGTTCGACTAGAAGCTTGACTCGCAAAGTTCTGCCAAAATGTGAGTGGGAGGGAGGCTCCGCTCCAATTTCAGGAATTAATTTCGTCGGTCACTTTGGTACAAAGTCTGGGGGAACTATGGCGCTCCAAGTATTTCATGAATCTGCCGGCAGCTATGACACCGAACAATAGATATAGTATTATTTAATTTGTGTTTTGATATGTTACCTCATCTGACGTGCTTTATTTGATGGGACTAAGGAAACATCTGACTCATGTGTCGTTGTATATTTTTGCTCACATGAGGAACTATCTTTTTTATCAATAAATCGTTCCACTTCTTGTCATTGATGAACGAGCGTAGCTCGAAATCAGGATCTTTTGTCTGTGCCCCCCTGAACATGTCCATACATTCTCTGTACACATCTCTTATATCAGTGGAGAGACCAGCATCGTCCCGCTCCCTGAAACCCCCTACAATCGCAGAATTTAGTTGCATCCAACGCTTCAGGTTGGATGATCTTGCCAGACTAGTCCATATGATGGAAAATACGGTGGAAAGTAGGAACCTTTTGCCTTTATTCTTGCGACCTCTAAACTGTTTGAAAATGAGTTGACAATATCTCATCAAACAATACTTTAAGAAAGCTTCATCGAAACTAACATTGAATAATTTGTCGTAGATCGGTTCCGAAAATAACGCCTCCTTACTTTTCTTTGCTACAACAACCCCACCCAGATCTGGTCTACATGATACTAAGTACTGCGCCATCTGGGGCACTTTAAGTTGCTCATAACCGTCATTTTTCAATACGCGCTTGTTGAGATCCCATTCCCCTATGCGCCTTTCATAAAATACTTTATGCTTTACAAAGTCCTTTGCCAATTTTACTTGTATTTTGTCATTGGCTCGTAAATTGTACTTGTTCATCTTATTTTGTTGGTTAGTTCGGAAAATAATATCATTAATGAATCGTACGATTTCCGGGTTCCCTTCGCCAGAGTATATCTCCATAACTCTGACAAGTACGGTTGCATGTGGATCCCTCTGCGCAACTCCTTGCAAAGAATGAAGAGTTTGTGCCCCATTGATAACACTTGGGCGTTTCAACACTATTGTATTTCCTCGAATATTTGCTTGATCACAGATAATAGTGATACCGTTGTGGCTATACCAGAATTCGTCTGGTTTCTTAACAAAAGTTGCCCGAATGTTGTCATTGATATCACTCTTTGGGATCTTGCTTCTCACGTTTTGTGCGAGTAATCTGAAGTACGGATCTTCGTCAAGGTAGTCTACCAGATCTTTGAGATTAGCTTGGAGAACATAGGAACGTATAGTCTTTTTCCTGTCATCCACAATGAAATGTTCGCTAAAAGTTAGCTCCAGAGGTGCTGATGGAGGCGTGGCTGCCAAGAGACTTAACTCAAAGAGTCTTAGGTTATCCCTGAAGTAATAGAAATTATCTGAGTCCAGATTCTCAAGTCTTGCCGCACCAGCAGGCGATCTATCGTGCAGAGTAATGAATTCCCAAATAACGCTGTTTGGATTGCTCCTTATGGCGTCAGCTACTTCTTCGTACTTGGACCTGAGTGAACTCTCCACGGATGTCAGCCATTTGGGGAAATGCTTTTGGTCTCTGAATATCCCTGGCAGCTGATCAAACTGAGAAATTTTCTTCAAGGAAAGCGGAGATACCCGTGATTTCTTTCTGAATATGTCATGTGAAAATTCAGACTGAATGACAAAATACTTTTTCCTGTATCTTGCGATGGCGTCAATTCCCCCATCATGTTTTCCATCAGTGACCTGTTTCCGAGCTTCCTTTTCGAAATATGTGTCAAGATACCATTGAATAAATGCTTGCTCGATTCCACAACTATTAGCATGAGCTATTTTTTGCAGCTCACGCTTGAATTCGATGACAAGTTGATCGTGCACACTTTAAAGACTTTTTCGGTTGCTTAAAAGATTATTCTGACCGTGGTGCCAAGTTGTGTTCTGAAATTATCGTTGAAGGAAGAACTTATAAGATAATATCACAATCGTTGGCTAATTCGAGCCCCCTCAGTGTCGGTCGACAAGGCGTGGGAAACTTCCAATATTAAATGCCAAACTTCCAAAAAGCTTATTTAATACTTCCATATATCTTAGCTATGCTCGGGGCATCCTCTCAAGAATTCAAAGAGCTCGCATCCTTCAACTACGTCTTCACATCGATTCGCGGCATCCAAGCAGGACGGGAATACTTCATCTCCATGTGTCCGCTGCGCCTTATTCCGAAGCTCTTCATCTTTGATGAAGAAGAAATTCCTCCAGATCTTAGAGCGCAAAGGGTCTTGAACAAAGCGAGAATACCGCAGCTTGTTAGCTACATCACGGACAATCCAAAAGACTACGTCTTTTCTTCGATTACGGCGTCAATCGACGGGAGAATAGAGTTTAGGCCAATTAATGAAACGGAGGAAACCAAGATCGGACTTCTAATAGTGCCCATGTCTGCTAGAATGATAATAAACGACGGCCAGCATAGAAGGGCGGCAATAGAAGAAGCGCTCAAGATAATGCCAGAGATGGGCAAGGAAACGATTTCGGTTGTGTTCTTTGTTGACAATGGTTTGAAGCGTAGTCAGCAAATGTTTGCCGACTTAAACAAGCACGCCATAAGACCCACTGCATCTCTGGGAATTCTATATGATCATAAGGACCCGGTATCAAGGCTTGTGCTTAGAATGGCCCAGGTTGTCCCACTCTTCAAGAATAGGATAGAGCTCGAAAGGACCACTATCTCAAACCGGTCTCTGAAGCTATTTACATTAAGCAATGTCTATCAGGCGACGAGGACGTTGCTGGGAAAAAGAGGTCCCAGAGCAAAGGTCACACAGGACGAGGAAGATCTAGCAGCTGAATTTTGGAACGAAGTAACTAAACACATACCAGAGTGGCAGATGCTAATGGACAACAAAGTTTCAAGTGGGGAGCTGCGAAAACAGTTCGTTCATGCTCATGGCATAATTCTTCAAGCCTTGGGCGTCACGGGCCATGATCTGATAACGCGGTATCCAGCTAACTGGAAGCCAAAGCTTCAGGGGCTCAGAAAAATAGACTGGTCACGCTCAAACGCCAAGGTATGGGAAGGGCGTGCCATGATCGGTGGCCGTATCAGCAAATCTCCGATGAATATCACACTTACTGCCAACTATCTCAAGCAGGCAGTGGGACTTGATCTGACACCAGAAGAGAAGAAGACAGAAAGACTTAGAGATAGGAGTTAGGGGACAGGTAAGCTTGATTGCTAGTCAAAAGAATAGTCAGGACAAAAAAGGTCCAGCCGAAGGCGTGAATGCCACTGCCAACAAACCGCAGCAGATATCCTTCTTTGATAAGAGAACGCTCAAGGATCTCTACCATGAAATTCAGAGCACATACCTCGGGGACGAAAGGACTTGGATAATCGGTTATAGCGGAGGAAAAGACTCCGCAGCATCACTTCAGCTAGTATGGTATGCTCTATCTGAACTTGAACCTGATAAAAGAAAAAAGCCAATTCATGTTATTTCTACTGACACGCTGGTCGAAACGCCGGTAATCGTAGATTATATCAACAATACTTTACATCTGATTGATAAGGCCGCCGAGGAACAAATAATGCCCTTCAAGACACACAAACTGAAACCCCAAATCAATGACTCATTCTGGGTGAATCTGATTGGCAGAGGATATCCCGCCCCTCAGAAAACATTCAGGTGGTGCACAGAGCGAATGAAAATAAGACCTGCCGACAAGTTCATCACAGAGACAGTATCACAGCACGGTGAAGTCATTCTCATTCTTGGCATTCGAAAGACTGAAAGCATGACTAGGGCGCAGGTTATGAGCCTGTATGAAATCAAGGGCAGCGTCCTTTCAAGGCATTCGACGTTGCCTGGTGCTTTCGTCTACGCCCCGATCCAAGATTTCACTACCAACGACGTTTGGACTTATCTGCTCCAGAACAAGTCGCCTTGGGGTAACAACAATCGTGACTTGGTGGCAATGTACCAGAACGCGCAGGGCGAATGCCCATTGGTCGTTGACACCACCACTCCTTCATGTGGACAAAGCAGGTTTGGCTGCTGGGTATGCACGGTGGTTGGAAAGGACAAGAGCATGGAATCAATGATAGACCACGGTCAGGAGTGGATGGAACCTCTCCTGGAATTCCGTGACTTTCTTGCGGGCACGCAAGATCCTGAACGGAAGCATGAGATACGTGAGCTGAAACGACGTATGGGTTTCGTTCAGTTCCGAAGCGAAAAGAGCAGCAAGAATAAGGGAATTTCGGAACCAGAAATCACGAGAGGGCCATACAAGCTAGAGTTCCGAAAGAAGATCCTTCGGAAACTGCTGGAAACTCAAGATATGGTGAGAAAAGAAGGACCTGACTCAAAGGAGGATCTGATATTACTGGAGGAGCTCCACGCCATAAGAAAGATCTGGAGAACAGAGGAAGGTGACTGGCAAGACTCTATCCCGAGTATATATCATGATGTCACCGGGTCGGATTTGCCACTGGATCCTGATGATATTGGTACGTTCGGAGCCGTTGAAGGCAAGATCCTGCAAGAGCTTGCTTCAAAGTACGATGTGCCACACGACTTGGTAACGAGACTGATAGACGTTGAAATGCAGAATCAAGGCATGAGCAAGAGGTCATCAGTTTTTGGCAAGCTGGACAAGGTGTTTTCAGAGGATTGGCGCACAAATGAGAAAACAATCATTGAAGAGAGAAAGAAAGAACTAGAGCTAAAGAGAAAATTGGAAGAAATGAAGAGGTGATGGGAGTTTGATATTCACGAAACTGACACTTGAAAATTATGGGCTCTTTAGTGGCGAACACACTTTCAACCTAGCTCCAGAATCCAGCGACAAGCCAATAATCCTCTTTGGCGGCAAGAATGGAGCCGGCAAGACCACGCTCTTTGATGCAGTCCGACTCTGCCTTTACGGCAAGTCCTTTCAGGGAACAGTGTTGTCAGATGTAAAGTACGAGAAGCTGCTCGAGAGCAGAATCCATCGATTTCCGGGCCTCATCATTCAGCCCGACAAGACATCAATTCTTCTTGAATTCAAGTATACTCAGTTAGGAAAGGTAGAGACATACTCTGTCACACGGTTCTGGCGGAGCACTGGCAGCCGCATAGCAGAGAGTCTTGAAATATACAAAAATGGTCAGCTTTTGTCTGACATAGAAACTGGCCAATGGCAAGAGTTTGTCAAAGAGTTGATTCCGCCAGGCGTTACGCGATTATTCTTTTTCGATGGCGAGCAGATACAGGACTTGGCAGAAGACGAAAAGAACAACATCCATCTCAAAGATTCCTTTGATTCACTAGCAGGACTCGGAATAGTCGAACGCCTGAACCTTGATCTTAAATATGTGGTGTCAAGGATTTATCGACAATCACCTGATGCCGGCAGTGAAAATCAGACAATCAATTCACTCTATGCTCAACACGAAGAATCGAAGAAACAACTGGATCAAGTGGAAAGCGACATTGTCCAGATGGAGAACAAGGTCCAGTACCTAACAGGTCAGATACAGAAACAGGAGCAGCTCCTGGCGCAGGAAGGAGGTGGCTATGCTAGCAAGAGGCAGGAGCTCAAGGCAAGAAAAGATGTTCTGGACACTGAGATGCAAGAAATTGAAGGACGGATTAGAGAGCTGATGACCGGCCTTCTGCCATTTGCTACCGCTCCTGAATATTGCATCTGTCTAAGGGATCAGATACACGATGAAGAACATGCTGTCGAGCAGAACGCATCGCGTAAATCATTAGAAAAGAAAATGATGACTCTGCAAAGCAAGATAATGTCAGACAAATTCTGGGCAGGAACTGAAACAGAGATCACTTCAGATGGTCGTCTAAAGGTATCGAATAGACTAGCCAAGAGTATCGAGGAATTCTTGTCGGAACAGGAGAGGATTCCTGAAATCAAGATTATTCATAACCTATCTGGTCCAGACAGGCAAACGTTACTCGGATGGATAAATGATGTATTGTCAGATGTCCACGGACAAATCAAGGCCCTGTCTCAATCACTCGAAAAGTGCACAGTGGAACGCCAAGAAATAGAAAAGCATCTACTGCGAAGTCCACCAGACGATGTACTACATCCGTTCATACAGGAGCTTAACAGACTCCACGCAGAGAAGGGCGCCATAGAGCAGAAACATCAACACGAAAGCAAAACAAAAAGCGCACTCAGATTCAAAATCACTGAACTTGTCAATAGGCTTTACAAAGAGTACGACAGGGACGATCTGCAAAAAGATATGTCCGTTAAGGAACAGCTCGCAAGGAAGACACAGGAGCTGCTCGGAGAGTATCTGCTCAAGATCCGTGAACAAAAACTAAAGGCGTTAGAAGAAAATCTAGTTCTGGCGCTGAACCATCTGTCCCACAAGAAGATCTTTGAAAAAGTAAAGGTGGATCCAAAAGACTTCTCGGTCTTGCTCTATGATATCAATGGAGACGAGATACCAAAGGAACAGCTTTCGGCTGGAGAGAAACAAATTTACGCAATTGCCATGCTCTGGGCGTTAGCAAAGACATCGGGGCGCCCGCTCCCATTTATCATAGATACCCCTCTTGGCAGGTTGGATAGCGACCACAGGACCAATCTAGTGGCCAACTTTTTTCCTTTTGCAAGCCATCAAGTGATTGTGTTCTCTACCAACACGGAAATTGACGAGAAGTACTTTTACGAATTGGAGCCGCACATAAGTCGAGCGTACTTGATTGATTATGACAGGAAGCACGGAAAGACTAATGCTATCTCGGGCTATTTCTGGAAGTTCAAGAAAAACGAAGTAACGGTAAGGAAAGGAGGAAGGAGAAGAAGGCATGACTAGCTTCAACAGAGTCAAGCTAAGCAAGGAGGCAACTTTCAGAGCCCGAGCAGCCGCAGGTAGACTGGGAATAACGCCAAATATTCTGTACAGATTTGGCATCTGTCTATCAATCGACGATCCTAGCATTCCTAACCCCGTACAATACGGGCAAGACGGACAGGAGATAGATAGGCGCACCTTGCTCGGCGAATGGGACTCCTTCTTTATTGCGCTCATGAAACAGCGGCTCAAACAGGATGGTTTGGACCTAGAGAGGGACTTTGATCTACAGTTCAAAGCGCATCTAAATAGGGGTACGCTGCTGTTCTGCAACAGGGTAAGAGATCTCGCTGATATTTACGAGCTATTACCTTCAGGCTTGACAAATAGCATTCCAGGGATTCAGCAACAGGACAGGTAATCGATTAAATGCCCAACATCAAGTTCCCAATTTATCTTGACAATCATGCTACCACGCCTCTAGATCCGAGAGTACTGGAGGAAATGATGCCATACTTTACAAGTGATTTTGGCAATGCCGCTAGCATGGATCATGTCTATGGTGCAAAGGCTTCAGAAGCAGTCGAAAGGGCAAGAGAACGAATTGGCAGGACAATTAATGCGAGGCCCGAGGAGATTGTATTTACAAGTGGAGCCACAGAGTCCGACAATCTTGCGTTGCTTGGAATATCCCGGCAATATGCTGACGAGGGCGACCACATTATCACTTGTGTGACAGAGCACACAGCAATCCTTGACACTTGCAAATATCTCGAAAGAGCGGGAAAGAAGGTGACCTATCTTCCGGTGGACCAGTTCGGGCTCATCGACACCGAAGAATTAGAGGCAGCGATCACGGATAAGACGATCCTTATCTCCATAATGACTGCTAACAATGAGATAGGTACTGTTGCTCCAGTCAAGGAAATCGGAAAGATTGCGCATGAACACAATATCATATTCCATACGGACGCAGCTCAAGCTGTTGGGCATATCCCCATAGATGTTGAGGAAATGAACATCGACTTAATGTCGTTCTCAGCTCACAAGGTAAATGGCCCTAAGGGTATAGGAGCGATATATGTGAGACGACGTAACCCAAAAGTAAAGCTTTCCCCAATAATCTTTGGTGGAGGGCATGAAAGGGGCATGCGCTCCGGCACGCTTAATGTTCCCGGAATAGTCGGTTTCGGAAAGGGATTAGAAATCGCCAGGCGAGAGATGGAAAAAGATAGAATGAAATTCACAAAATGGACAAAACAGATGTTCGAATCTTTCAAAAAACAGCTCTCGGATCGCGTTCAGTTAAACGGCCATCCAAGCAAGCGATTACCCCACAACCTTAATGTCTTCTTCGAAGGAGTTGAAAGCAAAGCGCTGATTCCATTGGTTCGTAACGAGGTTGCAATCTCCGCGGGTTCAGCATGCACGTCCGATCTCGTAGAGCCATCGCATGTTCTGATGTCGCTTGGATTTGGAGAGTCAAGAGCACACTCCTCAGTTCGTTTTGGATTAGGACGCTTCAACACAGATGAGGAAATTCTCTACGTGATCGGGAAGATGCCGCGCGCGATAAAAGCGCTTGAAAGCGTCAATGCCTAGGCATTCTGGACTATGACGTGACGCAGCAAGGACGGGATCTTTACCATTCCACCAAGCTCGAATCATATCCAATCCTATTTCTTTAAGTAGAGCCAGTAATTCAGTAATTCAAGTGGGTCTTAGAGAACTTCAAATAAAACAATCATACGATTCAGAGAGTGACAACGTTCTAAGAGATTTCTATATTCCAGCGTTAACGGAAAGCACGAAGTACCAGAGAATTGCTGGATTCTTCTCCTCTAGGATACTAGCTGTGGCAGCAAGGGGAATATTGCCCTTCATAAAGCGCAATGGCACAATGGAACTGATAGTTGGTGCGACACTTACGAATGAAGATATTAGAGCGATCAACGCAGGACTTTCAAAGCCCGAGGAACTCATTCAAAGCTCCATGATAAGGGAGCTCTCTGAAATTAACGAAGATTTCATCCGGGATCATGTTAAAGCACTTGCATGGATGGTCGCGAAAGGCTTATTGAAGATTAAAGTGGTGATACCGATCGCTGGCAAAGGTTTGTTTGAGGACCGGGAGAGCCTAAAGGGAATATTTCATCAGAAGGTTGGAGTGCTAGTAGACGAAAATAATGACATGATGACATTTAGCGGTTCTATCAACGAGACAGCTACAGGATGGCTTTCAAATATTGAAGAATTCAAAGTTTTCAGAAGTTGGATCGATTCAGAGAAGCCGTACTTCGACAGCGACTTAAAGAAAATGCAAAAGTTTCTTTCTGGAAAAGCTACGAACGCACTAATTGTAGATGTACCCACCGCCGTCAGAGATAATCTAGTAAGATTAGCACCCGCTAGCATAGATGAAATCGATCTCAACAAGTACTACGCAAGCGAAGGACACATTATTGCGAAGAGAAAACTTCGGTACTATCAAAAAAACGCGATCGATAATTGGCGGGACAACGACTATCACGGCATTGCTGAAATGGCTACAGGTTCAGGGAAGACTTTATTTGCACTTCGAGCTGTGGATCGAGAGGTACCAGACGACGCGCTCTCGATAATTGCCGTGCCGGGTGATATACTTACGAAGCAGTGGAAGAGTGGAGTACAGGAAGAGTTCACGGATCCCTTAATCCTAGTATGCAGTTCAGAAAACCCTGACTGGAAGGATAAGCTCACTGTGGTCGTCGACTACCTGAAAACTGGCAATATAGAACTCAGACGTATATTTGTAATTACCACATATCACACTGGATCAACTGACAAGTTCAGGAATGTTCTCGCACGGTTGCCTGTAGATAAGCTCTGTATCGTTGCAGACGAAGTCCACCACGTCGGAGCACCACAATTTAGTAGGATACTAAATATTGATTGCCGCTATCGATTAGGACTTAGCGCGACGCCAGAACGTCCTTGGGATGAAGAAGGAGAAGAGAAGATAAATGCGTACTTTGGAAAAAAGATTATGACGTATCCGATTGACCAAGCGTTGGCAGATGACATTCTTTCCAAATACACTTATCATGTATTGTTTGTTGCTTTGGATCCGGACGAATTGCAAGAATATAGGGACACATCGCGGAAAATAAGCGCCAAGGTATCTACCATTTTGAAGCGGTACCCATTTCTCAAAGGCGTTCCATTCCCTAGACTTCTTGCAGAAATAAGCAGTAGAGACTCGGCCGCATTCTACTCGATTCAAAATCTCATGCTCCAAAGAACAAACAAACTGAAGGAAGCTAGGCAAAAGCTCGAGGCTCTAAAGCGGATAATTCATGGATCAGGTCTGAAAAGGTGCCTGGTCTACTGCAACGATATGGCACACTTAGGAGAGGTTGTTGAATTATTTTACCAGGAAGGCATCAGTACGCTAAAGTATGATTCTTCTATGACCGAAGAGGAAAAAGAACGCAACATGAAATCTTTTTCAGATGGAAACGCCGAATTCTTGGTAGCAGTCAAGTGTCTCGATGAAGGCGTCGATTTGCCAACTTGTGACAGTGCGATATTGGTTTCAAGCTCTAAGTCAGAACGAGAATTTATTCAGCGTAGAGGCCGATTGCTAAGGAAGCATCCAAGCAAAAAGATTGCTAACATTTTTGACATACTCATATTGCCAGTCGATCCAAGTGTTTCTAATACATCCATTACAGAAGTAGACTACAAGATAATAGAAAATGAGATAGATCGGGCGAAAGTATTCGCCCGTTCAGCACTTAATGGCGATGATGTGCTATTAGAAATAAGCAAGATGGAGCAGGACCTTTCGTCAAGAATCGAAACATAGTAAAAACCGAAAGATTATTCTATATCAATAATTGTTAATCATGGCATGCGCCAGGATCCAGTACTAAAGCAACTGATCCGTGAGGCGGCAAAGAAATTCGATGTTCCTGAGAAACTGATCAATGACATAATCTTAGAGGAAAAGCTTCGCAGGTATCAAATGGGCAGTGAGAAGCGCTTCATTGAGGAAAAACTAAGAACAATTCTGGAGGAATACATCGCAAAATGAAATTCATTCAGCTCACCATGGAATATTTTCGCTCTTATGCCCCCAAGGTCGAGATCAAGTTTCAGAACAAGAACAACAAACCGTTATCGATTTTCACTGGGGAAAATGGCGCGGGCAAGACATCGATCTATCTAGCGATAGTCTGGGCTCTATACGGGGAAGACGCCATACTTAGGTTTGCTGAAACACGAAAGAAAGATGAACAGGCGCCGAAAAACAACTTTGACTTGGTCAATAAGGATTCAATAGCAAACGGGTCCGGCTTCATGCGCGTTTCATTAGTCTTCGAGCATGACTCCGAAAAATATTACCTGTTTAGGACAGTGCGTTCGCGTACGCCGTCTCCGAAGAAGAACGGAGATTTGACTGAGGACCTTACGCTTAGAAGAGGGGCATCGGCCAAGGATGAGAATTATCCTCAGGGATTAGTAAATGACATATTGCCGCTTGATGCCTCTCAGTTCTTCTTCTTCGATGGAGAGGATGTCAGAAAGTATAGCGGCGCCACATCTGATGACACAGAAGAGGCCATTGAGAGAGTCCTAGGAATTCCAGAGATAAGAGAAGCACGCGTAGATGTTCAGAAGCTGGATAGAAAGCTTCTTAACCAAATGGGCGAGGAAGAAGCGATAAGCGATGAGCTAAGAAAGGTAACTCAGTTGCTCGCCACCGCTAAGGATGAATATGAAGGTTTTACCAAGACGCTGAACGCGAGAAGAAAGGAGCTAGAGAAGTTAAACAGCGAGCTCATTCACATGGAAGCTAAACGAGAATCAATTAAAGAAATCGCAGAACTAAATGCCAATTTGAAGAGTCTCAGGACAGAATCTGATACAACGAAGCGGAGTTACGACGAACTTGTAGAACAGAGAGACGCACTCGTAAAGAATCTTCCTTTTTTCCTTGTTGCACCGAAAGTCAGAGAAATCCTTGACCGATTCAAGAAGACTGCTGGCACTGACGACCTGAGCAGGCAAATTAATGCACTAACGTCGAAAGTATCTCTCGTAGACGAGCTGCTGAATGAAAGCGTGAAGCAGTGCTATTGCGGTACGGATCTGGATTCTAGTCATAGATCTCACTTAAGACATTTCAAAAGCAGTTTCGAAAAACAACTTTTAGAACTAAGAGAGAAAAGCTCCAGAAAGACGACGCCTTCGATAGAGGAAATTCAGTATGTGCTTGGAAGAATTGAGTCAATAAACTTGGATTTCGGAAAATATGAACAAAGAATCAACGTGTTGAAGTTGAAGTTGCTAGAGCTAGATGACAAAGTTAGGGAGACTGAAGCCAAGATAAAGGGCAGTAACGTCAAGGAAGCTGAATCTATTCAAGATCTAATAGAAAAATCAAGAAGGAAGCAAGGCAGTCTGGAATCTGAGATTAGAAATCTGGAAGGGATAGTGGGCGAAAAAGGCTCTTTGTGCCAAAAGTTGGAGTCCTCATTGGGTAAGAATCAGCTTAAGCAGGGTAAATTCTCAACGATTTCTGCATGTCATTCGCTAGCTGAAAAGTTATCCTCGGCTCTTGATTGGATAGTTGATGAAATGTATGCGCAAAAGAAAGACATCATTGTTGAAAACGCGTCTCGATTCTTTCTGAACGTGGCCCCTAAGGAGGGATATAAAGGTATTAACATCGAAGATAATTACTCTATCTGGCTTCTTGATAAGAATGGAATGCGGGAGAAACCTTCGGAAGGATACAAAGAATTAGTCGCTCTATCTTTTATCTACGGGCTAAATAAAGCAGCCAGCTATAATGCTCCCGTCGTTATGGACTTTGTGCTAGGCAGACTTGATTCCTATAGACAGCTTGCAGTTGCCACGAATTTCAGGGATTTTGCAGAACAAATAATTCTATTGCTACTCGATACAGAATTGATGGCAGAAGGTGTAAACACAAAATTGGATTCAATGGCGGCGCAGAAATGCCTAATATCAAGAAACCTTAAGAATGGTCGATCATCAGTCGAGGTGACAAACTAGTGAGTAACAAAGGAGGTCTTGCTTATCTGGACGAGGGAGCGAGGTTCTATACAACGAGTGAAGGTCGACAGATGTATCGCGAACTGAAAGAGGGAAACGAAAAATTCCAGCCATTCGAAACTCACTCGCAAATATATGTTCTCGCGCTTGCTATTGGAATACTCAGCAACGATAAGGTTGATGTAAAGGAAAAATTAGACGAGACATTATTCGTTTATCCTGTGTATTTGAATCAGGATGAGTACGGCGTATTCCCACTAATGTTGAAATCGATGCATCCTGAATTAGATAATGCTGGCATTGAAGACATAATGAACAGGTATGCCGAGGCAGGCTTACGATATCTCTACAAGAAATACAAGGATAATCAGACTATCGATTTTCAAGAAGTACTAAAACTCCGCCCGAAGCAATGAGTATTCAAAGTCTATTCGAGGTGATACTAGAAGAGCTAGCAATCGGATAATAGTTGTTGTCTTCATACCATTTTTCAGAAGTTAGGTTTCATCTTCCTCTATCTCCTTCGCCTCACATATGCTCCAGTAGTCGCAGAACTTGCAGGTCTGATAGGAGGGTGTCGGCTCAAACTGTTCTGATAGTATTCCGTTGACAAGCGAGCCGATCTCTTGCTCTGATTGCTGGACGCTATCCTTTGTAACTTCGTAAACTAAAGGCTTCTCTTTCCTCACATATAGCAAATTGGCCGTGGCCGGCAACTTGCCATATATCGCCTGAACCGCAAGCGAATAAGCATTCATCTGGATGTCCTTCTTTATCGTATTTCCGTTCAGCGTCGACTTGCCTGTCTTGTAGTCAAAGACTTCGTACTCTCCTGTCGGCGTCATGTCTACCCTGTCAATGAACCCCTTTAGCTTTTTCCCTGCAATTTCGATCTCGAACTGCGTTTCAGCGCTGACAGGGCCGCATCCAAGCCCCTTGCGCTCGGCGCACCATTTGACAAAATACTCTAGCATCTTTACCGCGCTCTCCCTGTCCTCCTGCTCCTGCTTATTGCTCTGGTACGAGTTAGAGACCCAGTACTTGTCGAGCAG
>Ga0187892_10007274_pt1 | contig 15862 bp, 14 predicted proteins | sample MA1701073metaG_FD_139345 | JGI IMG/M metagenome (GOLD analysis project Ga0187892, IMG submission 139345) | Bio-ooze microbial communities from a basaltic lava cave in the Kipuka Kanohina Cave System on the Island of Hawaii, USA - MA170107-3 metaG ... | reverse complement strand
GGACAACGTGCAGACGGGGATCGAGTTGATCACGCCGGTGGCGATGGAGAAGGAGTTGCGGTTCGCGATCCGGGAGGGGGGGCGGACGGTGGGGGCCGGGGTGGTGACGGAGGTCGTGGAGTAGGACGATGCGGGACATCATCTCGCTGGCCTGCACCGCCTGCCAGCGGCGGAACTACACGACGACGAAGAACAAGCGAACGCACCCCGATCGTCTGGAGTTCAAGAAGTATTGCCGGTGGTGCCGCAAGCACACGCCGCACAAAGAGACCAAGTAGGAATGGGTATGGAGCAACAGCGTTTTCACGCCGGTGTCGAGTATCGTCTGTTTGACCAAGTCGGGAATGAACCATGCGCATGGCTCGAGCTGGCTATGCGATTCGGATATCGCACGGTGCCGAGATTCCGGAAGGACGACGTGCTGATGTTCTACTTCAAGCACGGCACCCGGCATAACTTCCGGCGAGAGGACGTTTATGAGATTACTGGTCCAGGTGACATCCGGACCAAAGTGAAGTACGTCACTCGTAACTTCCTCGGTAGTCGCGAGATTCTGATCTTGCGCCGACTACGACGGCGGGCGACCGCGCGCGCGAAATAGGAGCGCTAATATGGCACGCGTTGCGGCCGTCAACGACAGGCATGAGCGCGAGCTTGGTGAAATCGACGCCGGTATCGCGTTCGCCAAAATGGGCCGGCGTCGTGTTGCCGCGCTTAACGAGAAGATCGCCGATTTGCCGGAGTACAACTTCGGAGTTCGTGACCGCGTTGTTATCGTCCGGGTGGAGCAGAGTGAGGCTGACCGAGTCGGCCACGAGCCGGGGCTGTACACAAGCGAATGCCCCGTCTCGGAAGCCGAATCTCTGGTGGCGGGCAAGTGACCGGCACGAACGCGATCGGTGTTCGAGCGCGAAACGTGCCCGCGGCCCCGGCGACTAAGGGACATGACGCCGTTCGAGCGCGGGCTTTGCCCGCGCCATCGGTCCTGGGGGAGGCCTCGGAGGGGGCCGTCGAGGCCCCCTCCGATGACAGGGGTGTAGCTCTAACGGCTAGAGCACCGGACTCCAAATCCGGGGGATGGGGGTTCGAATCCCTCCACCCCTGCCAACACTCGTCGAGGTCGGCGCCGTGGGATTCATAGGGCGGATTCGGGAGTTCGTCCGCGAGGTCACGGTCGAGTTCCGCAAGGTCACCTGGCCGAGCCGCCAGGAACTGATCAACTCGACGACCGTGGTCGTCGTGGTCACGGTGGTGCTGGCTTTCTTCCTGGGTGGGGTGGACATCGGTCTGGCCCGGATCGTGGAAAGGATTCTCAGATGAGCGGTGAAACGACGACGACGAGCCCCAAGCAGTGGTTCGTCGTTCACACCTACTCCGGGTTCGAAAACAAGGTCGCCGAGGCCATCCAATCCCGCGCCAAGATCTTCGGCCTGACCGACAAGGTCACCCGGGTGCTGGTGCCGACCGAAAAGGTGGTGGAGGTCCGTAACAAGCAGAAGCGCGAAACGGAGCAGAAGTTCTTCCCCGGCTATGTGCTGGTGGAGATGGAGCTCACCGACGAGACGTGGCAACTGGTGCGGGCGACGCCCAAGGTGACCGGCTTCGTGGGCTCGGGGTCCCGGCCGGTGCCCCTGACCGCCGATCAGGTCGACGAGATCATGCGCCAGATGGAAGCGGGGGCCGAGAAGCCCAAACCGAAGTCGGTCTTCCAGCGCGGTGACAAGGTGCGGGTCATCGACGGCCCGTTCGTGAACTTCCAGGGCGTGGTGGAGGACATGAACCCCGAGCGCGGTCGGATGAAGGTCGTCGTGCCGGTCTTCGGCCGGCCCACGCCGGTCGAGCTCGAGTACTACCAGGTGGAGCGGCTGTGACGACGGGTGCCCGGTGAAGAAGGTCCAGGCGGTCGTCAAGCTGCAGATCCCGGCCGGCAAGGCCAACCCGTCGCCCCCGGTGGGCCCGGCGCTCGGCCAGCACGGTGTCAACATCATGGAGTTCTGCAAGGGCTTCAACGCCCAGACGCAGGCGCAGGAGGGCCTCATCCTGCCGGTGGTGGTGACGATCTACCAGGATCGGTCGTTCACCTTCATCGTCAAGACCCCGCCGGCGGCCGTACTGCTGAAGCGGGCGGCGGGGATCGCCAAGGCCTCGGGGGTCCCTCACAAAGAGAAGATCGGCAAGGTGACGCGGCAGCAGGTCCGGGAGATCGCCCAACAGAAGCTTCCCGACCTGAACACGGTGTCCATCGACGCCGCGATGCGAATCGTCGAAGGCACCGCCCGCAGCATGGGCATCGACGTGGTCTAGCGGATCTGGCCAACGCGGGGCCCGGCCCGCCCTCCGCGGCGAGTCGAGAACGGGTCGAGGAGCGAGACATGGCGACGGTGGTTACCAGACGAGTGGGCAAGCGGTACGACACGGCGGCGGCCAAGCTGGAGGCCGGACGGGCGTATACGGTGGAGGAGGCGATGCGTCTCCTCAAGGAGATGCCGGGCACCAAGTTCGACGAGACGGTCGACCTCAGCTTCCGTCTGGGGGTGGACCCCAAGCATGCCGACCAGATGGTCCGCGGCGCCGTCGTGCTGCCCCACGGCATCGGCAAGAGCGTGCGCGTGGCCGTGTTCGCCAAGGGCGAGAAGGAGCGCGAGGCGCGGGAGGCGGGCGCCGATGTCGTCGGGGCCGAGGACCTCGTGGAGCGGGTTCAGGGCGGCTTCATGGACTTCGACACCACAGTCGCCACGCCCGACCTGATGGGACAGGTCGGTCGGCTGGGCAAGGTCCTGGGTCCGCGCGGTCTCATGCCGAACCCGAAACTGGGCACGGTCACCTTCGACGTGGGACGGGCGGTGCGGGAAGCCAAGGCCGGTAAGGTCGAGTTCCGGGTGGACAAGGCCGGCAACGTGCACGCGCCGGTCGGCAAGCGGGCGTTCAACGCCGAGCAGCTCATCGCCAACGCGATGGCGCTCATCGAGGCCCTCGTGCGGGCCAAGCCGGCCTCGGCCAAGGGCACGTATCTCCGGTCGCTGACCGTGTCGACGACGATGGGCCCCGGCATTCCCATTGACGCGCAGCGGACCGCCAATCTCTTCAAGAAGCAGGCCTAGGAGCGCATCGTGCCGACGCAGGAGAAAGTCGAGGCCGTCGAGGAGCTCAAGACGCGCCTGCGGGGGGCCAAGGCCGTCATGCTCGCCGAATACCGGGGCCTGACCGTGCAGCAGGTCGGCGAGCTGCGCAAGCAGCTGCGGACGGTCGCCGCACAGTACAAGGTCGTGAAGAACCGGCTGGCCCGGCTCGCGATGTCCTCCACCGAGCTCACGGCCCTGAGCCCGCACCTGACGGGGCCGACGGCGATGGTCGTGTCCAGCGAGGACCCGGTCGCCGTGGCCAAGGCGCTGGCCACGTTCACCAGGACGAACCAGGCGCTGATCCTCAAGGCCGCGTACGTGCACGGCCAGGCCCTCGATGCGGCCGGCCTCAAGGCGCTGGCCGATCTGCCGTCGCGGGACGCCCTGCGCGGCCAGCTGGTGGCGGCGGTTCAGGGTCCCCTGGCCCAGCTGGTGGGGCTGTTGACGGCGCCGCACCGTGACCTCATCTCCATCCTGGAGCAGCGGGGCCAAGGGGCCGCGACGAACACCAACGAAGGAGAGAACTGAATGGCCACCATCGAGGAACTCGCCGAACAACTGGACAAGCTTTCGTTGCTGGATGCGGCAAAGCTCTCGAAGCTGCTCCAGGAGAAGTGGGGAGTGTCCGCCGCGGCGCCCGTCGCCGTGGCGGCCCATCCGGGCGCGGCCGGCGCCGCCGCCGGCGCCACGGCGGCCGAAGAGAAGACTGAGTTCGACGTCATCCTGTCCGCGGCCGGCGACAAGAAGATCCAGGTGATCAAGGTCGTCCGCGAGTTGACGGGCCTGGGCCTGAAGGAGGCCAAGGACCTGGTGGACGGTGCGCCCAAGCCGGTGAAGGAGAAGCTGACCAAGGCCGAGGCCGAGGACATGAAGAAGAAGCTCGAGGAGCAGGGGGCCAGCGTCCAGGTCAAGTAGGGCAATGAGGTTTCACCAACCCCCTCCGACGAAGGAGAATATATGGCGGGGACCATTCAGTGCGGGCGCCGTAGCCGCAAGGACTTCGGCAAGATCCCGTCGATCGTCGAGATCCCGAACCTCATCGAGGTTCAGAAACGCTCCTACGAGTCGTTCCTCCAGAAGGACGTACCCGCGGAGCGGCGCGAGGACATCGGCCTGCAGGCCGTCTTCAAGTCGGTGTTCCCCATCGCCGACTACAACGACAACGCCCTGCTGGAGTTCGACTCGTACCACTTCGGCGAGCCCAAGTACACGGTGGAGGAGTGCCACGACCGCGGCATGACCTACGCCATCCCGTTGAAGGTCACCCTTCGGCTGGTGGTGTTCGACCACGATAAAGAAGCCAAGACCCGCACCATTCGCGAACAGCGAGGGCAAGAAGTCTACCTCGGCGAACTTCCGCTCATGACCGAGAAGGGCACGTTCATCATCAACGGCACCGAGCGGGTGGTGGTCAGCCAGCTCCAGCGCTCGGCCGGCGTGTTCTTCGACGACGACAAGGGCAAAACGCTGGCCTCGGGGAAGCCGCTCTACTCGGCCCGGATCATCCCCTACCGCGGCTCGTGGGTCGAGTTCGACTTCGACGCCAACGACGTGCTGCACGTCCGGGTCGACCGCCGGCGCAAGATGCTGGTCACGGCGTACCTCCGGGCCTTCTGGTTCCTGGAAAAGAGCGTGCTGCTCTCCGACGAGGAGATCCTGGCCCAGTTCTACGAGGCCGAGGAGGTCCTGAGCTTCGAGGACGGCGACGCCTGGGTGAAGCTCCACCCGGAGGCCCACGTGGGCGCCCGGGTGGCCCGGGACGTCAAGCCGCCCCGGCATCGCGAGCCCCTGGTCACCGCCGGCAAAGTCCTGACCGCCAAGCTCATCGAGAAGCTCGTCGAGAGCGGGGTGGAGCGCATCGCCCTGCGGGCCGAGGCCCTGGTGGGCCGGCGCACCGGCTCGCGCATCGTCGACCGCGAGACCGGCGAGGTGCTGGTGGAAACCAACACCGAGATCGCCTCCACCATGCTGTCCCAGGTGATGAGCCGGCCGGTGGCGCCCTTCAAACTGCTGGTGGTCAGCGGCGCCAAGGCGGACGCGTCCATCTACGAGACGCTGGCCAAGGATCCCTTCAAGAACCCCGACGAAGCGCTGGTGGAGATCTACCGCCGGCTGCGGCCGGGCGATCCGCCCACCATCGACTCGGCCCGGGCGCTGTTCCGGGGGATGTTCATCGATCCCCGGCGCTACGACCTGGCGCGGGTGGGCCGGTTCATGATCAACGAGAAGCTGGGCACCAACGCGCCGGCCAACACCAAGACCCTGCGCAGCGAGGACGTGGTGACGGTGATCCGTCACCTCCTGATGGTCAAGCTGGGCACCAGGCCCACGGACGACATCGACCACCTCGGCAACCGGCGCGTGCGCTCGGTGGGCGAGCTCCTGGAAAACCAGTTCCGGGTGGGCCTGACCCGCATGGAGCGGGCGGTCAAGGAGCGCATGTCCATCTCCGACATCACCCAGCTCATGCCCCACGACCTCATCAACGCCAAGCCGGTGTCGGCGGTGGTGAAGGAGTTTTTCGGGTCCTCGCAGCTGTCCCAGTTCATGGACCAGACGAATCCGCTGGCCGAGCTCACCCACAAGCGGCGGCTGTCCGCCCTCGGCCCGCGGGGCCTCTCCCGGGAGCGCGCCGGATTCGAGGTGCGCGACGTCCATCCCACCCACTACGGGCGCATCTGCCCCATCGAGACGCCGGAGGGCCCGAACATCGGCCTCATCTCGTCGCTCTCCACCTACGCCGGCACCAACGAGTTCGGCTTCATCGAGACGCCCTATCGCAAGGTGGTGAGCGGGCGGGTCACCGACGACATCGAGACGCTGACCGCGCTCAAGGAGGAGAAGTACGTCATCGCCCAGGCCAACGCCGAGATGGACCGCAACGGCCGCTTCGTCCAGGAGCGCGTGTCCGCCCGCAAGGGCGGCGAGTTCCGGATGGTGACGCCGGAAGAGGTCCAGTACATGGACGTGTCCCCCAAGCAGCTCGTCTCGGTGGCGGCCTCGCTGATCCCATTTCTCGAGAATGACGACGCCAACCGGGCGCTCATGGGCTCCAACATGCAGCGCCAGGCGGTGCCGCTGCTGCAGCCGGAGGCCCCGCTGGTGGGCACCGGCATGGAGCATGTGGTGGCCCGCGACTCGGGGGCGGTGGTGGTGGCCAAGCGGCCCGGCGTGGTCGAGTACGTCTCGGCCGACCGCATCGTCATCCGGGCCGAGAGCCGGGGCAAGAAGGCCGACCCGGTGCAGGACCTGCCGCTCGACATCTACAACCTCACGAAGTACCGGCGGTCCAACCAGAACACCTGCATCAACCAGAAGCCCATCGTGAAGAAGGGCCATCGGCTGCAGTCGGGCGAGGTCGTCGCCGACGGGCCGGCCACCGATCAGGGCGAGCTGGCCCTGGGCCGCAACGTGCTGGTGGCCTTCATGCCCTGGGGTGGCTACAACTTCGAGGACGCCATTTTGGTGTCGGAGCGGCTCGTGAAGGACGACCGCTTCACGTCGATCCACATCGAGGAGTTCGAGATCCAGGCCCGGGACACCAAGCTGGGCAAGGAAGAGATCACTCGAGACATTCCGAACGTCTCGGAAGAAGCGCTCAAGGATCTCGATGATTCGGGGATCGTTCGAATCGGAGCGAAGGTCAAGGCCGGCGACATCCTGGTCGGCAAGATCACGCCCAAGGGCGAGACCCAGCTCACGCCCGAGGAGAAGCTCCTGCGCGCCATCTTCGGCGAGAAGGCCGGCGACGTCCGCGACACGTCGCTCACGGTGCCGCCGGGCATCGAAGGCACCGTGGTCGACGTCAAGGTGTTCTCGCGGCGGGGCGTGGACAAGGACGAGCGGGCCAAGTCGATCGAGGAGGAGGAGATCGCGCGCCTGGAGAAGGATTATCAGGATGAGATCGCCATGGTCGAAATGGAGCGGGATCAGAAGCTCAAGAATCTTCTCGTCGGCAAGACCGCTCTGGTCGAGCTGTTCGACCCCACCAACAAGGCCAAGCGGGTCACCAAGAAGGCCGACCGCATCGCCCGCGAGGACCTCGACAACTTCTCCTGGAACGAGCTGAAGAAGATCAAGGTGAAGGAGGACGAGAGCCTGGCCCAGATGATCAAGAAGATCGAGGAGCTGGCCGAGGAGCAGATCGCCATCTACGACTCCATGCTGGAGGAGCGGATCGGCCGGCTCCGGCGTGGCGACGACCTGCCGCCCGGCGTCATCAAGATGGTGAAGGTCTACGTCGCCGTCAAGCGCAAGCTCTCGGTGGGCGACAAGATGGCCGGCCGCCACGGCAACAAGGGCGTCGTCTCCAAAATCCTTCCCGAGGAGGACATGCCGTACCTCCCCGACGGCACCCCGGTGGAGATCGTGCTGAACCCGCTGGGGGTGCCCTCACGCATGAACGTGGGGCAGATCCTGGAAACTCACCTGGGTTGGGCGGCCCGGGCCCTGGGGCTGTGGGTGGCCAGCCCGGTGTTCGACGGCGCCACCGAGGAGGAGATCAAGGGGCACCTCAAGCAGGCCACGCTGCCCCAGTCGGGCAAGACCGTGCTCTACGACGGGCGCAGCGGGAAGCGGTTCCACCAGGAGGTCACCGTCGGCCAGATCTACATCATGAAGCTGGCCCACCTGGTCGACGACAAGATGCACGCCCGCTCGATCGGGCCGTATTCGCTCGTCACCCAGCAGCCGCTGGGCGGCAAGGCCCAGTTCGGCGGGCAGCGGTTCGGCGAGATGGAGGTGTGGGCCCTGGAGGCCTACGGGGCCGCCCATACGCTCCAGGAGATGCTCACCGTCAAGTCGGACGACGTGGAGGGGCGCAACCGCATCTACGAGGCCATCGTCAAGGGCGAGAACTTCCTCGAGCCCGGCACGCCGGAGTCGTTCAACGTGCTGGTCAAAGAGCTGCAGAGCCTGGCCCTCGACGTCGAACTGGTGATGAAGGACGGGAAGAAAGCTTCATGAGGGAACGGGACATACGCGCGATACGTAGCGCACGGGTTGAACGGGCGAGCCGGTGCCACCCGCTCCTGGGGCAGGCCACCCTCAGTTCTAACCGGCCTCACGGACCCCGCTACAAAGGAGAGTGCGAATGCTGACGGATCGGCCTTTCGGCAGCCTGATCAGGGAAGAGAAGCCCACCAAGGACCTGTGGGGCATCCTCGATCGGCATGCGAAGCCCATCACGTTCGACGCGATCCGGATCAAGCTGGCCTCGCCGCAGAAGATCCGTGACTGGTCGCACGGCGAGGTCAAGAAACCGGAGACCATCAACTATCGGACGTTCAAGCCGGAGCGGGACGGGTTGTTCTGCGCCCGCATCTTCGGGCCCACCAAGGACTACGAGTGCGCCTGCGGCAAGTACAAGCGCATGAAGTTCGCCGGCGTCGTGTGCGACAAGTGCGGCGTCGAGGTGACCCGGGCCCGGGTGCGCCGCGAGCGCATGGGCCACATCGAGCTGGCCTCGCCGGTGAGCCACGTCTGGTTCTTCAAGGGGCTGCCCAGCCGGATCGGCCAGCTGCTGGACATGTCGCTGCGCGAGCTGGAGAAGATCCTCTACTTCGAGGAGTACGTGGTCCTCGACTCCCGGCTGACCAACCCGAAGAAGAAGGACCTCGTCTCGGTCGACCGGGCCCGCAAGCTGGTTGACGAGCACGGGCCCGAGGCCGTGAAGGTCGGCATGGGGGCCGAGGCCATCCGCGAGCTGCTGCGGGACCTCGATCTGGACGCGCTGGCCCGAGATCTGAGAGCCCAGATGCTGGGCGAGACCTCGGTCCAGAAACGGAAGAAGATCGTCAAGCGACTGAAGGTCATCGAGGCCTTCCTCAAGTCCGGCAACCAGCCGGAGTGGATGATCCTGGAGGTCGTCCCGGTCATTCCGCCCGAGCTGCGCCCGCTGGTGCCTCTGGACGGCGGCCGGTTCGCCACCTCCGACCTCAACGACCTCTATCGCCGGGTGATCAACCGCAACAACCGGCTCAAGCGGCTCATGGACCTCAAGGCCCCCGAGATCATCATCCGCAACGAAAAGCGGATGCTCCAGGAGGCGGTGGATGCCCTGTTCGACAACGGCCGGCGGGGCCGGGTGATCACCGGGCCCAACAACCGCCCGCTGAAGTCGCTCAGCGATACGTTGAAGGGCAAGCAGGGCCGCTTCCGCCAGAACCTGCTGGGCAAGCGGGTGGATTACTCGGGCCGCTCGGTCATCGTGGTCGGCCCCTACCTGAAGGTCCACCAGTGCGGGTTGCCCAAGAAGATGGCGCTCGAGCTGTTCAAGCCGTTCATCCTGCGCAAGCTGGAGGAGCGCGGCATCGCCTCGTCCATCAAGGCGGCCAAGAAGTACGTGGAGAAGGAGCGGCCCGAGGTGTGGGACATCCTGGAGGAGGTCATCCGGGAGCACCCGGTGCTCCTCAACCGCGCCCCCACGCTGCACCGGCTGGGCATCCAGGCCTTCGAGCCCATCCTGGTCGAGGGCAAGGCCATCGAGATCCATCCCCTGGTCTGCACCGCCTTCAACGCCGACTTCGACGGCGACCAGATGGCGGTCCACGTCCCCTTGTCGATGGAAGCCCAGCTGGAAGCCCAGGTGCTGATGCTGTCCGCCAACAACATCCTGTCGCCGTCCAACGGCGCGCCGCTGGCCGTGCCCACCCAGGACATGGTGCTGGGCATCTACTACCTGACCAAGGAGCGGCTGGCCACCCCCGGCCGCCCGGTCCGGGGGGAAGGCCGTCTGTTCGCCGACTCCGAGGAGGTCCGGATCGCCTACGACAACGAGGACGTCGAGTTGCAGGCCCGCATCCGGCTGCGCTGGAAGGACGACGTCATCGAGACCACCGTCGGGCGCACGCTGTTCAACGAAGTGGTGCCGGAGCCGCTGCGCTTCGTCAACCAGGAGCTCAAGAAGAAGGAGGTCACGGCCCTGGTCGCCCGGTGCTACAACTCGCTCGGCAACGAGGAAACGGTCAGGTTCCTCGACGAGTTGAAGGACCTCGGCTTCCGCTATGCCACGCTCAGCGGGCTCTCCATCGGCATCGACGACATGCACATCCCCTCGTCGAAGGAGCGCCACATCACGGAGGCCCGCCGCCAGGTGAACGAGGTGGAGCAGCAGTATCAGGACGGCGTCATCACCAACGGCGAGCGCTACAACAAGGTGGTCGACATCTGGGCCCACACCACCGAGCTGATCGCCGAAGACATGTTCCGCGAGCTGGAGGCCGGGGCCGCCGGCGGCGAGTTCAACCCCATCTACATGATGGCCGACTCGGGGGCCCGGGGCTCCCGCCAGCAGATCCGCCAACTGGCCGGCATGCGGGGCCTGATGGCCAAGCCGTCGGGCGAGATCATCGAAACCCCCATCACCTCGAACTTCCGCGAGGGCCTCACCGTGCTCGAGTACTTCACCTCGACGCACGGAGCCCGCAAAGGATTGGCCGATACGGCCTTGAAGACGGCGGACTCCGGCTACCTGACCCGGCGCCTGGTCGACGTCTCCCAGGACGTCATCGTGAGCGAGTACGACTGCGGCACGGTGAAGTATACCGAGGCCATCCCGCTCGTCGAGGGAGGCGACATCATCCAGTCGCTGCGGGACCGCATCATCGGCCGGGTGGCCGCCGAGGACGTGCGCGATCCGCTCACCAGCGAGATCGTCGTGCAGATGAACAGCGAGATCACCGAGGAGATCGCCCAGAAGATCGAGGACGCCGGCATCGAGCGGGTGCGCATCCGCTCGACCCTGGTCTGCGAGACCAAGCGGGGCGTCTGCGTCATGTGCTACGGCCGCAACCTGGGCAGCGGCCGTCTGGCCGAGCTGGGCGAGGCGGTGGGCATCATCGCCGCCCAGTCCATCGGCGAGCCGGGCACCCAGCTCACCATGCGCACCTTCCACATCGGCGGCACGGCACGGGTGACGGTGGAAGGCAAACACGTGGCCAAGGACAGCGGAGTGGTGAAGTATCACAACCTCCGCACCGTTCAGAACCGAGACGGCGATCTCGTGGCTTCCAACCGCAACGGTGAGATCGGCATCGCCGACGAGCGAGGCCGAGAGCGTGAACGGTATCCGGTGGTCTACGGCGCGAAAATCAAGGTGAGGCCCGAGCAGAAGGTTCGGCCGAAGACCGAACTGGTCACGTGGGATCCGTTCACCAACCCGATCCTGACCGAGTTCGCCGGGAAGGTGGAGTACCAGGACATCGTGGAGAATGTGACGGTGCGGGAGGAGTTCGACGAGGTCACCGGCCTGGCCCGGAAGGTCATCATCGAGGACCCCGACGGGCGCCTGCAGCCCGGCGTCATCATCCGGGCTGGCGAGGCCGCCGCCCCGGACGTCAGCGACCACCACCGCTATCCGCTGCCGGTGGGCGCCCACCTGCTGGCGGCCAACGCGACCAACGTCTTCCCGGCTGACATCATCGCCGTGATCCCGCGCGAGACGACCAAGACCAAGGACATCACCGGCGGTCTGCCCCGGGTGGCCGAGCTGTTCGAGGCCCGCAAGCCCAAGGAACAGGCGGTCATCACCGAGATCGACGGCCGCGTGGAGATGGGCGGCTTCGTCAAGGGCTTGCGCAAGATCGTGATCCGCGCCGACAACGGCGAGGTCAAGGAATACCTGATCCCGCGGGGTAAGCACATCACGGTCCACGAGGGCGACCGGGTCAAGGCCGGTGAAGCGCTCATGGACGGCTCCCCCAACCCCCACGACTATCTGGCCGTCCTCGGCGACCGCGAGCTGCAGAAGTACCTGGTCAACGAGGTGCAGGAGGTCTACCGCCTGCAGGGCGTGACCATCAACGACAAACACATCGAGATCATCGTGCGCCAGATGCTGCGGCGCGTGCGGATCGAGGAGGTCGGCGACACCGAGTTCGTGGTGGGCGAGCTGGTGGACAAGTTCGCCTTTCAGGAGGAGAACGAGCGGGTCCTGGGCCAGGGCAAGCGCCCGGCCACGGCCAAGCCGGTGCTGCTCGGCATCACCAAGGCGTCGCTGTCGACGGACAGCTTCATCTCGGCGGCCTCGTTCCAGGAGACGACGCGGGTCCTCACCGAAGCCGCCATCTCCGGCAAGACCGACGACCTCCGCGGGCTCAAGGAGAACGTCATCGTGGGCCGGCTCATCCCGGCCGGCACCGGGCTCAACAACTACACGCGGGTGGAGGTGCTCACGCCGGGCGGCGAGGCGGTGCGGCCGCTGGACCAGGTGCTCTCACTGGAGCCGCCGCCTCCCGAGGAAAGCGATGGCTCGGTGGCGGCGGCAGGGTAACCCCCGGAGGGGGGCTTCGCCCCCCTTCCGGATCTCCCCCCAGGAGAGGATTGCGGCGGCAAAGCCGCCGCTCGAACGGCGTCGAAGCCGAGTCGCTTCGGCGGTATCTTGACGCGCGCCCCGGCCAGCGCGGCGAAGCCGGCGCTCGAACGGCGTCGACGTGCAGGGCGGGCGGACAGAGGAATGAGAGGGGCGAAGACGGCGCAAAGCGTTGACAGCACAGGGTCACTCGGTTATAAAGTTAGAGTTTTGTCACCGAGAACGGTGACGGAGAATCATGCCGACCATCAACCAGCTCGTTCGTTACGGCCGCGAGGCGGTGCGGAAGAAGTCCAAGACGCCCGCGATGGAGAGGTGTCCCCAGAAGCGGGGCGTCTGCATCCGGGTCTACACCACCACGCCCAAGAAGCCGAACTCGGCGCTCCGCAAGGTGGCCCGCGTCCGGCTGACGAACGGCATGGAGGTCACGTCCTACATCCCCGGGGTGGGTCACAACCTTCAGGAGCACTCCATCGTCATGATTCGCGGGGGGCGCGTGAAGGACCTGCCCGGGGTCCGCTATCACATCATCCGCGGCACCCTGGATACGGCCGGGGTGACCGGCCGCCGGCAGAGTCGATCGAAGTACGGCATGAAGGCCCCCAAGGCCGGCGGAGCCTAGGCCGTGCGGCGGGCGGGCGCGGTCAAGCGGGAAGTGCTGCCGGACCCCAAACACGGCAGCCGGCTGGTGGCCAAGTTCATCAACATCATGATGCTGCGGGGCAAGAAGTCGGTGGCTGAGCACATCATGTACGAAGCCCTGGCCGCCATCGAGGACCGGGCGAAGCAGGAAGGGCTCAAGCTGTTCAAGACGGCCATCGAGAACGTCAAGCCAGCCGTCGAGGTGAAGTCGCGCCGGGTGGGCGGCTCCACCTACCAGGTGCCGGTCGAGGTGCGGCCCGAACGGCGGACCTCGCTGTCGATGCGCTGGATCATCGGGGCCGCCCGCCGGCGGCCCGAGCGCAGCATGGCCGACAAGCTGGCCGCCGAGCTGCTCGACGCGGCGAACAACCGGGGCACCGCCGTCAAGAAACGAGAAGACACCCACAAGATGGCGGAGGCCAACAAGGCCTTCGCCCATTACCGCTGGTAGCAGGCACGTCAAACGAAGAGGGGGGCCGCGGGCTGACCCCCCTCTTCGCATGTGTGGCGGAGCGGACGAGGACGGAGACGTGGAGCGGCAGTACTCGCTGGAGAAGACGCGCAACATCGGCATCATGGCGCACATCGATGCCGGCAAGACGACGACCACCGAGCGGGTCCTCTACTACACCGGACGGTCGTACAAGATCGGCGAGGTCCACGAGGGCACCGCCGTCATGGACTGGATGGTGCAGGAGCAGGAGCGCGGCATCACCATCACCTCGGCCGCCACCACTTGCTTCTGGCGCGACTGCCGCATCAATATCATCGACACCCCCGGCCACGTGGATTTCACGGTCGAAGTCGAGCGGTCGTTGCGGGTTCTCGATGGCGCCGTGGCGATTCTCGATGCCGTCTCCGGTGTGGAACCACAGACCGAAACGGTCTGGCGTCAGGCCGATAAATATCGCGTCCCCCGCATCGTGTACGTCAACAAGATGGACCGGGTGGGCGCCGACTTCTACCAGTGCCTGGACATGCTGCGGGAGCGCCTGGGCGCGCACCCGGTGGCGGTCCAGGTTCCCCTGGGCAAGGAGGACCAGTTCCAGGGCGTCGTCGACCTCGCCGATCAGGTGGCCCTGGTCTGGGATGAGAGCGACGAGACCCTGGGCAAGGAGTACAAGAAGGTCGAGATCCCGGCCGGTCTGCGCGACCACGTCAAGGAGTATCGCGAGAAGATGGTCGAGGCCCTGGCCGAGGTGGACGACCAGCTCATGGAGAAGTACGTCCACGGCGCGGCCATTACGCCCGCGGAGCTGAAGGCGGCGGTGCGCAAGGGCACCATCGCCATGAGGCTCTTCCCGGTGCTGTGCGGCGCGTCGTTCAAGAACAAGGGCGTCCAGCCGCTTCTCGACGCCGTCATCGACTATCTTCCCTCGCCGCTCGACATTCCGGCCGTCCAGGGCGTCAACCCCGAAACCCGGGCCGTCGAGAAGCGCCGGGCCGCCGACGACGAGCCCTTCGCCGCCCTGGCCTTCAAGATCATGAATGACCAGCACGTGGGCCAGCTCGTTTTCCTCCGGGTGTACTCGGGGACGCTGGAGGCCGGATCCGCGGTCTACAACTCCACCCAGGACAGGAAGGAGCGAGTGGGCCGCCTCCTCCGGATGCACGCCAATAAGAAGGAGGAGATCGAGGCCATCGCCGCCGGCGACATCGCGGCCGCCATCGGACTGAAGCTGGCCACCACCGGCGACACCCTGTGCGATCCCAGCAAGCCCATCGTCCTCGAGGCCATGACCTTCCCGGAGCCGGTCATCGCGGTGGCCATCGAACCGAAGACCAAGGCCGACGAGGAGAAGCTCGGCCTCTCGTTGTCACGCTTGGCCCTGGAGGACCCCACGTTCAGGATCACCAGCGACCAGGAGACGTCGCAGACCCTCATCCACGGCATGGGTGAGCTGCACCTGGAGATCATTGTCGATCGGCTGCTGCGGGAGTTCCGGGTGGAGGCCAACGTGGGCAAGCCCCAGGTCGCCTACCGGGAGACGATCCGGCAGCGCGCCGAGGCCCAGGGCCGGTTCATCCGCCAGACGGGCGGTCGCGGGCAGTACGGTGACGTCTACCTGGAGGTGGAGCCGAACGAGGCCGGCCAGGGCTTTCTGTTCGAGAACAAGATCGTGGGCGGCGCCATTCCCCGGGAGTTCATCCCGGCCGTCGAAAAGGGCGTACGGGAGGCGATGGAAACCGGTGTGCTGGCTGGCTACCCGATGGTGGACGTCAAGGTCTACCTCACCGACGGTTCCTACCACGAAGTCGACTCCTCGGAGATTGCCTTCAAGATCGCGGCCTCGATGGGCTTCAAGGAGGCGTGTCGCCGGGCCAAGCCGGTGCTCCTGGAGCCGGTGATGGACGTCGAGGTCGTGACCCCGGAAGAGTACATGGGCGCAGTGGTCGGCGACCTCAACAGCCGCCGGGGGCGCATCCTCTCCCTGGAGGCCCGTGGCTCCTCTCAGGTGATCCGAGCCAACGTGCCGCTGGGCCAGATGTTCGGCTATGCCACCGACCTCCGCTCCATGACCCAGGGCCGCGCCACCTACACCATGCAATTCGCCCGCTACGAGGAGGTGCCGCCGTCGATCGCCGAGGAGATCATGGCGAAGGTCGGCGGCAAACCCCCGGTGCGCGCCGGTTCCCGCTAAGACCGGGACTCGGGAGGAATCCAGACCATGGCCAAGGCCAAGTACGAGCGGACGAAGCCGCACGTGAACGTGGGGACGATTGGGCATATCGACCACGGCAAGACGACGTTGACGTCGGCGATCACGAAGGTGCTGCACACGAAGTT
>Ga0187892_10007272_pt1 | contig 15865 bp, 8 predicted proteins | sample MA1701073metaG_FD_139345 | JGI IMG/M metagenome (GOLD analysis project Ga0187892, IMG submission 139345) | Bio-ooze microbial communities from a basaltic lava cave in the Kipuka Kanohina Cave System on the Island of Hawaii, USA - MA170107-3 metaG ... | reverse complement strand
GTTTTTCGGGCGTTTCCGTGCGAGACACTTTGTCGCAACCCCAGCCCGAAGCGCGCCTTGGCCCGCGCCCTGGGCGGGCGGGGTTCCGATTCTGAACGGCCGCGCGAGTCAGAACCCCGGCCGACAAGGCCGCGGGCCGCGGGCGCTGCAACGCTGGCGGGTCAACGTGTCGCCCGATGGCGCGAGGCTCATGAATAATCCGGGATAATGACGGGGATGAAGGCTACCGCCAAATCCGGCCGGCGGCGTCGCGTGGTCATGGCCCGCCTGGTCTCGCGCAAGGACCACAACCGCGACTTCGATCTTGAGTTCGGGCGACGGGTCGGCGCCGAGGGCCGTTTTGCCGCGATGTGGCAGATGGTCAAGGAGTTCGACCTTTTCCGAGGCGGTGATGGACGCCAACCCCGACTTCTGCGATCTGTTGCGCGCCTTGAACGGCGCGAACGCCCGGTATCTCGTGGTCGGCGCACACGCCGTCGAACGTCATCGCGACGCCACTCGCAAGGAATCCCTGGCCTGAAAGGCCCGCGCTACGTCAGCCCCGGCCAACGGCCTCGTTGTTCTACACAACTCGCGCGCCGCCTAATTGCCCCAACGGGGCTGCGACCTCCAGCCCAGGGTTGCGCCGCAGGCGCTACCCTGGGTCAACCGGGCCGGACCACCACCAACCCCAACGGGGTTGCGTCGTCTCTGGTCGCGATCGCTTCGTCGGTCGCAGGCAAAAAGGACACAACCCCTTTGGGGTTGGCATTGACGTGGCGCCGCGATCCCAGGGTAGCCGCTGCGCCGCAACCCTGGGCTTTGGGCCACAACGCCTTCGGCGTAGCGGGCCCCGGCCAGTTTCGCCGCCAGAGATGTGTAGAACAACGAGGCCAACGGCCTGGATACGCCGGCGACGGAGGGTCTCAGCCCCGAAGGGGCGCGCTACCGGCGGCAGGCCGTGTAGCGCGCCCTTATCTTCTGAACATATGTCCACATTTTCCCGGCAGGTCACTCCCCGATGTGCCATGACGGCTGATACGATGCCGAGGCAGCTCGACAACTCCTAAAGGTCGGGCTACGATCCGACACGATCGCCTCGAACGTTGACCTCGATCGGCTCGGGCAGCTTCAGGTCCTTGATCTGCTCCAGAATCAGCCGCTTGTCACCCACCAGCACGAGCACACCGCTCTCCAAGGGGATGGCCGTTTTCGCAGCCACGTTCAGCGCGGCGGCGCTGACCTTCTGCATGGTGGCCATGTCCTTGCCGATCAGCTCGAGCGGGGCCTTGTTGACCACCAGCTCCGAGATCATGCCGACCAGACCGCTCAGGCCCGAGAACGACTGAATGATATCGGTCCGCACAGTCTCCCGGGCTTTGCCGGCCTCGTCGTCGCTGATGTCACCGCCGCGAACGCGGGCGATCTCTTTCAGGAACTCGTTGACGCTCGCGCCGGTGACATCGGCCCGTACGCTCGACGCGGCCGTGAAGTAGCCGGACGACGGCTCCATGGCATAGTTCGACCGGGCGCCATACGTGTAGCCATGCTCCTCGCGCAGGTTCTGGTTCAGCCGGCTGGTGAAGCTGCCGCCAAACAGCGTGTTGAGCAGCCGGTAGGGCACGCGCCGCTCGTCGTGGAACTTCGGACCGGGCATGATGAACTGAACGACCGTCTGCACCGCCTCCGGGCGATCGACGATCACAACCTGCAGGCCGTCCCGCGCCGGCGTCTCGAAGGCGTCGCGCTCGCGCGACAGCGTGGGCGAGCCGGCCGGCTGCCAATCGCCCAGATGTCGCTCCAGCGCGGCGCGGGCCTCTTCGAGCGTCACATCGCCAGCCAGCAGCACGGTGGCGTACTCGGGCCGCACGACGACCGAATGCAGGCGCTTGATGTCGCTCACCGCGAGCGTGCTGACGGTCTCGGCTGTACCCGGGAGCGGCCAGCCGTATGGATGCCCGTCGCCAAACAGGATGCGGGCCGCCACTCGCGACGCTACCGTGCGCGGCTCGTCCTCGTCCTGCTTGAGCTCTTCGAGGTGTATTCGCTTGACGCGCTCCCACTCCTCGGGCTGGAAACTCGGCCGCCCGATGGCCAGGGCCGTCAGGGCCATGGCCTTGTCAAAACTGCGTTGCAGGACGCGCAGTGAGACGTTGATCGACTCGCGGTCCGTCGCGGCGTCAAACTCAGCCCCCAGCGATTGCATCGCGTCGCTGAATTGCAGGGCGCTGAGCTCGCCAGCGCCCTCGCCCATCATCGTGGCCATGAGCAGCCCAATGCCGGCCTTCTCTCGCGTATCCAGCGGGACCGGCGGGACAAACACGATATCCGCGGCCACCAGCGGCAGCTCGCGCTTCTGCCACAGCATGACCGAGATGCCGTTCGCCAGCTTGAACGTTTCCGGCAGGGGCGGCTCGAACTTGCCCATGGCCAGCGCATCGGGGCGCGTGTCGCGCGGCGTCTGCTCGCGCTGCGGCTGTTCGGGCAGCACGCGCAGCACCAGCCGCGCGTCAGGTGTGAGCACCTGCTTGGCCCAGCCCTGTACGCTGCCGGGCGTGGCCTTGCGGTAGCGGTCGAGGTCGCGTTTGAACGAGTTCGGCTCGCCGAAGTAGTACTCGTAGGCGTTGAGCTGATCGGCCTTGGCCTCAATGCTCTGCAGCCGCGACAGACGGGCCAGTTCGATCCGCGACTGCTGCCGCTCCAGTTCCTGCTCGGTCGGCCCACTCTTCAACAAACGGGCAATCTCCTCGTCGATGGTCTTCTCCACCACGTCGAGATCGGCGTCCGGGTTCGTCAGGACGTCAATGCGGAAGATCGAACCAAGCTGCGACGAATCCTGATAGGCCGAGACCGACACGGCCACCTTGTCTTCGTAGACCAAACGCTTGTAAAGCCGGCTGGTCTTGCCCTCGCTGAGCACCGCGCCAGCCAGGTCCATCTCGGCGTCGCCGTCCGCGAAGATCGGCGGGCTGTGATAGGCATAGGCGATCATCGGAAGCTGCACGTCATCGAGCATGGTTGCCCGGATCACCCGATCGAGCTTGACGGCCCCGGCCGTTCGATGCGCCGGATCGCTGCCGCGCGGCAGCGTGCCGAACAGCCTGGCGATCAGCGGTTTGAGCTTGCTGGCCTCAAAGTCGCCGGCCACGACGAGCGCCGTATTGTTGGGCACGTAGTAGTTGGCAAAAAAGTCCTTCACGTCGGTGACGGTGGCGGCCTCCAGGTCCTCGTGCGTGCCGATCACCGGGATGTGATACGGATGACCGGGCGGATACATCAACTCGGGGATGCGCAGCTCGGCCTTGCCGTAGGGCCGGTTTTCGTAGCTCTGGCGGCGCTCGTTGCGGACCACGTCGCGCTGCTTGTCGAGCTTCTCCTGGTCCATCATCCGGCCCAGGTCTTCCAGCCGGTCGGCATCCAGCCACAGGAGCGTCGGTAGCAGCGATGCGGGTCCCGACGAGAAGTAGTTGGTGCGGTCGGAGCTGGTGGTGGCGTTGTTCGCCCCACCGCCCGACTCCATGATCACGTCGAACTCGTTGCCGGGCACGCGCTGCGTCCCCATGAACATCAGGTGCTCGAACAGGTGCGCAAACCCGCTGCGCCGCGGCGGCTCGTCCTTCGAGCCCACGCGGTACCACAGGTTGATCGCCCCGACCGGCAGGCTGTGGTCTTCATGCAGAATGACCGTCAGGCCGTTGTCGAGCTTGTACTTCTCGTACGCGACCGCTTGCCCGAGGACGCCCGCCGGCAGGGCGCCGCTAACGATCAGGCCGACCGACACGATGGATCGAACACGCGGCATTATCAAGCTCCATTCCGACACGATTGACGTATCGCCCATTCGATGTCCTCAAGCTGAAAACGCTCGTCTAATTGAAATGAGCGTCGTTCAACAAAGTCGAGAATCGCCGCGCGAATCAGTTCGTCGCGGGACTCAAGCCGGCAGGCCCGTACACACGCATCGATCATGTGCATGAGGCGCTCGGGCAACTCAATTCTCAACGTTGTCATCAGAAAATACCTGAATCCAGGTAACATGGTAGCCGCTGCCGCGGGAAACAACCACCGCAACTACCATGCCGCCATGAGCGCGTCCATCAGCTTCCCAGCGCCGCGGCGGATCACGTCGGTGGCCGGCAGGCCGGTGCGGCGCTCGGCGTCGGCGATGACTTCGTCGAGTTGCTCGTCGCTCAAGCCGAAACCGTTGATCGCCACGCCAATCGTCTGCGACGGATAGAGCGGAGCGAGTACGGCCTCGTGCAGCCGAACCAGCTCGTCGAGCGCCGGAATCACGACGTCGGTATGGCGCATCTTGACCCGCGTCGGCACGTGGCACAGGACCATGTAGTCCGGCAGCACGCCGTGCATCAGGCCGAGCGTCACGCCGGAGAAGCCCGGGTGCAGCAGGCCGCCCTGCCCCTCGACCAGCAGAAAATCGTTGTCGCCGCGCTCCAGCACGGCCGTCTCAACGGCACCGGCCAGAAAATCGCTGATGACCCGGTCGATCACCAGTCCCGACCCCGCGATCATGACGCCCGTCTGGCCGGTCGCAAGGAACTCGGCCTTGAGGCCACGCGCGGCCAGCCCGCGCTGCAGCTCGAGCGACGTGATCTTCTTGCCGACGTTGCAGTCGGAGCCGACCGTCAGCACGCGTCGCGCCCGTGTCTGGGCTGCGCGGCCGGCACCGACGCAGTGTGCGTACGGCGCGTGGCGCACGTCGATCAGCCTCCGCCCGCGCGCCTGTGCCCGCGCGGCAATCTCGGCATCGTCCGAGAGGCGCATGTGCAGCCCGTTGACGATATCGAGTCCCGAATCGAGCGCCGCCAGGATCATCTCGCGCCAGGCCGGCGGAAACTGCTCGCCCGGCAACGCCACACCAATGACGAACTGATTTGGCTGATAGGCGAGGGCTGCGCCCACGTCGGCGACAATTGGAACCCCCGCGCCGACGCCCACCAGCGCGGCCAAATCACCACGCGCGTGTTGCCGATCGAGCACGGCCACGACTTCGTCCGGGCAGTAGCGCAGCAGCCCGACCGCGGTCTTGGCCGAGAATAGGTCAAGATGCCCATCGGTCACGACGAGCATGCGACGAGGAGCCGAAGGTTCGTCGCTCATGGCAGTCGGCCCAGCGCTCGTCAGGGATAGACCTTACCCATCATGCGGGCGTAGGGAATCGTTTCGCGGATGTGCTTGAGGCCGCACAGCCAGGCCAGCGTGCGCTCGACACCCAGGCCGAAACCGCCGTGCGGCACGCTGCCGTAGCGGCGCAGGTCGAGATACCACTCGTACGGCTGCTGCGGCAGGCCGTCTTCGTGAATGCGGCCGATCAGCGTGTCGAGGTCTTCCTCGCGGGCACTGCCGCCGATGATCTCGCCGAAACCCTCGGGCGCGAGCAGGTCGAAGTTCTCGACCACGCGCGGGTCCGAGCGGTCCAGCCGCATGTAGAACGCCTTGACCTCCTTGGGATAGTGCGTGCAGAACACCGGACCATCGTGCAGGCGCGAGATGACCGTCTCGTCTGAGCCGCCCAGATCGCTGGGCCATTTGAAGTTGGCGGCCAGCTCGATGTGGTGCGGGATGTTGGGAATCTGCTCTTCGAGGTCGGCCCGAAGCTCGCGGGCGTTGTGAACCTCGTGGACGAGCTTCTCGTGCTCCCACTTCTTGAGCGAGCCCTTGAGCTTGGCCTCCCCGTCATCGATCAGCTTGGTCAGGCGCTCCAGCTCGGCCGACTTCTCCCTCAGGTCGTTCTCCAGCAGCTCGCGCGTACGCGGACCGCGCAGGATCTCCGCGGCCTGTTCGAGCTTGAGGCGGGCAAACGGCTTCTTGATCCGTTCGAGCGGCGTGACGTCGCGGCCCAGCTCGATCAGGTCGTTGCGATGATCGGTCAGCACGCGCTCGACGACCGAGCAGATGAAGTCCTCCGCCACGGCGATCAGGTCGTCGAGCGAGGCAAACGCGATCTCCGGCTCGACCATCCAGAACTCGGTCAAGTGCCGGCGGGTTTTCGACTTCTCGGCTCGGAACGTCGGACCGAAGCAGTACACCTTGCCGTGCGCCATGCAGGCCGACTCGAGGTAGAGCTGGCCGGTCTGCGCCAGGTAGACCGGCTCGCCAAAATAGTCGACGGAGAACAGTGTCGACGTCCCCTCGCCGGCCGCGGGCGAAAAGATCGGCGTGTCGATCAGCACGAAGCCGTTGTCATTGAAGAACCGCCGGATGGCATCGATCAGCGTCGCCCGCACGCGCAGGATGATCCACTGCCGCTGCGACCGGAACCACAGGTGCCGGTGCTTCATCAGGAAGTCGATGCCGTGCGGCTTGGGCGTGATCGGATAGTCGTGTGCCGCATGGACACACGCGAAATCTGTTACGTGTACTTCGTAGCCGCCCCTGGCCTTCTCGCTGGTCACGACCGTTCCGGTAACGCGCAGCGACGACTCCTGCGGCAATTTTCGCGCATTTTCGTAAAAAGGCTCCGTTCGATCGTTTTTCTCTATAACGCATTGGCAGATGCCCGTCCCGTCGCGCACCTGCAAGAAGGCCAGTTTCCCGCTATCCCGGCTGTTGTAGAGCCAGCCGCAAAGCGTGACCTGGCCTCCGACGTGGTCCTTAAGGGCGGCGATTGTTGTTCGTATGGGCATGTTGCGAGTGTACGGACGGTGCGGAGGGCTTGCAACGTGAGCATCGTCGACGGGATGTTCGGGCCGGACGGTTGGTGGAGTTGCTAGTGAACGCACGATTCCCACCCGAGCCAGCGCGGCGCACGCGTGAATTTTCGCTGTTTTATTCATGCGGCAATGTGCGTGGGCTTATTGATCCGCGGGACGCATTCGGCGCGTGCACTAGCGCAAGCTCTTTCTGCGTCGAAGGTAACGACGGGTTCGTGACGTGCTTGGAGCAACGCTGCCCTGACGCGGCGGTGGGTCCGATTCTCTGGAGCGGCCGGAAACTAGTGGTGGAATCGACCACGTTGCGCCGATTACCTATATTGCCTATTTTGCTTAAAGCGCCTTGTTTGCCAAGACAGTTTCCGGTAGAACCATGCGTCGAGTCGCTTGCGGCGGCATCTTCGGAGTGAGGTTTTGAGACCAAAGGGAGTCCCACCCATGACAACGACAGCCACACCGATCGAGAAGGTCTGGAAGCGGTATCTCAAGACGCGCAGCGTCGAGCTCCGCAACGAGCTGGTCGTGCACTATCGCGACCTCGTGCACACGCACGCCGCCCGGCTGGCGCGGAAGCTTCCGGCGCAGGTATCGTACGACGAGATCTGCAGCGCGGCGTTCGACGGGCTGCTGGAGGCGGTCGAAGCGTACGATCCGACGCGCAAGGCCAAGTTCGAGACGTTTTGCCAGCAGCGGATCGCCGGCGCCGTGATGGACTGGCTGCGCAGCCTCGACCCGCAGAGCCGCACGGTGCGGACGTTCGAGAAGCGCCGCGTGGCGGCGCAAGAGCTGCTCGACGCCGAACGCGGCCATCCGCCCACGCACGGCGAGGTGGCCGGCCGCATGGGCATCAGCATGGGCCGCTACAACCACTTGTGCCGCCTGTCGCAGCTCGGGAAGGAAGTACACTTCAGCGCCATGGACCCGCCGGTCGACCGGACGGGCACGGCCAATGCCCGCCATTGGGACCTGGGCGACCCGCGCCAGCTCGACCCCGCCACGGACATCTCCCGCAAGACCGTCAGCGAGTACATCACCCGCGGCCTGTCACGCGACGAGCGGCTGGTCCTGATCCTCTACTACTATGAAGAGCTGACCATGGCCGAGATCGGCGCCGTGCTCAAGCTGTCCGAATCGCGCGTCAGCCAGATTCACAAGGACATCCTTCAGCGCCTGCGGCAGCGCTTCGGCACGACGCTTCGTGAAGAACTGGTGGCCTGAATAAGGGTTCAGGGTTCAGGGTTTAGCGCTCAGCCATCTCCTGCTCGCACGCCACTGCGACGCTCGTGCGAGAATCCCGCTTGTGCGAGAATCCCGCTTGTGCGAGAATCCCGCTTGTGCGAGAATCCCGCTTGTGCGAGAATCCCTTCTCGCACGCCACTGCAACGCTCGTGCGAGAACGATGCTCGTGCGAGAATCCCTTCTCGCACGCGACTGCAACGCTCGTGCGAGAATCCCTTCGATGCTCGTGCGAGAATCCCTTCTCGCACGCCACCGCAACGCTCGTGCGAGAATCCCTTCGATGCTCGTGCGAGAATCCCTTCTCGCACGCCGCCGCAACGCTCGTGCGAGAACGATGCTCGTGCGAGAACGATGCTCGTGCGAGAATCCCTTCTCGCACGCCGCCGCAACGCTCGTGCGAGAACGATGCTCGTGCGAGAATCCCTTCTCGCACGCCGCCGCAACGCTCGTGCGAGAATCCCTTCTCGCACGCCGCCGCAACGCTCGTGCGAGAACGATGCTCGTGCGAGAATCCCTTCTCGCACGCCGCCGCCCGAGGAGCAACCACTGCAACGGCGAGGCATCCGCGGGACGGGATTCCCGCCGCCAGCGGACGAGAAAGAATTCTCGTCCGAGCGTGATCGGCGTCCCAGCGTGATCGGTGGGCGAGAACGGACTGTCGTCCGAGCGCGCGTAACGCGGCCCGCGCAAGCCAATGCGACTCACGCGGGCCGTCGTCTAGTTTCTAGTTTCCAGTCTCCAGTCTCTAGATCACGGGCACGTCGCCACGCCGTCCTGGTTAAACGGCTCGGTGGTCAGGACGCCGTTGAGGAGCTGGATCAGCCGCAGCAGGTCCTGCGTGTTGGCCACGACCATCCGGTTGACGTTGTAGCGGGCCGGGTTGGCCGCGGCGGCGCCGTTGTTCAGGGCCTGCACCAGGTTGAGCAGATCCTGCGTGTTGGTCAGGTTGTCCAGCGACACGTTGCCCGGCTGCGAGCGATACTGCACGCGGGTGTTGGCCACGAAGGCCGGACCCGTGAACGTGATCGTCGTGCAATGACCCGGCGGTATCGGCCGGTCCAGCGTGATCGAGTACGGCCCCGAACCGGTGCCGCTGAGGCCCGTCACGACCGGCGCGACGCCGCCCGTGACCGCGATGGCGATGTCGCCCACGGCCAGCGCGGGCGTCGGCGTTCCGCTGAACGTCACATCGATGGGCGAGTACTGGATGGCACCCTGGTTGACGGTGCCGGCGCCGCCGATGCCTGCCGTGAGCATGCTGGTCGTGCCCGTGTCCAGCGGATCGCGATACGGCAAGCCCGGCTCGAACGGATTGTCGGCCGCGGTCGGCGGGTTAGCCATGACCAACGTCACGGCCGTCACCGCCGGCTCGCTGACCTGCAGATTGTCGATCGTCGGCGGTCGCAGCGTGGCCGGGATGCCCTGAAGTGCCTCGCGATACCCGATGTGCAGCGAGCTTGGGCCGACTCCGGCGACGCTGCCGGAGAACATGGCCCCGTCGAACGACGCCTCAACCGTTCCGCCGGCGTGCGACAGCGTCAGCGTGTGCCAGCCCGTGGTCAGCAGCCCGGGACTGACGGTGAACAGGACTGTCCCGTCGCTGCCGCCGTTGTTCTCATCGATCAGCACAAGCTGCTGGCCACCGAGGTTGCCCGTGTCGGCGTCTTCGAACTTGATGTAGCGCCACGTCAGGCCGGTATCGCCGTTGGCCCCGACGTTGCCCAGCGCCGGCGCGTTGAAGTTGTACAGCGCGTCGCCGGCGCTGAAGCCGATCGCCCAGCCCTCGAACTCGTTGCCGCCGACGCCGGCACCGTAACCGGGGTTGTTGGCGTCAATGTACACGAGGCACAAGAACGCGTTGTTCACGCGGGCCTCGTTGACCTGCAGCACCATGTTGCCGCCGCCGGACGGATCCCAGGCGATGGCTGCCTGTCCTCCGCCTGGCGAAGCGGGAATGGCGTTCGGATTCGAGGCGCTCACCACGGTCGGGTCGATGTAGCGCAGGTTCACGAACGACGCGGTCCAGTTCACCACGTCGGTATTCGGAGCGCCGCCCTCGAACGTCTCGACGAAGCTGCCGATGTCGGCCACTTCGTTGGTCGCGCCGGGCGTGGCCCGCAGCGTTCCGAAGTCGCGGCCGTTGTCATCCGTGTCGAAGCCGTCCAGCCAACGGCCGTGCGAGATCGGCGGCTTGGTGCCGGCCGCGTTGTTGTCGATCGACTGGAAGTTGCCCCACACGCCCTCTTCCGTCGGGCACACGGCGACCGGTCCCTTGTTGAGCTCATAGACCACGGTATCCACGACCGCTCCGGATCCGTCGATCACTTGCGTGACCTCATTATCGTTCTCGAGCAGGTCGGCCGTGGCGATGACCTGGTCGACGTTGGGGACGGCGGCCTGACCGATTACGTAGAAGTCGCCGGCCGCCAGCACGGTCGTGCCGGAGTTCGGCGCACCGGGGATCGTGTAGTCCGGATTGTTGTCGCCCGGAGGTCCGACCGTATCCGATGACCGGACCACCCACCCGGAAATGTCCACCGACGAAACGCCGGCGTTGTACAGCTCCACGAATTCGCGGTCGTCGACGCCGCTGTCATCGTATTGCAGCTCGTTGATCACGACCGGCGGCAACGGCGCCGGCGAGGTAACGGGCAGCGTGCTCGACAGCGGGCTGACCGACCCGTTGACCGTCTGCCGCGCGGCGATCTGGTGCCCGAGCGTGAGGCCGCCGGGGATGGTCACGTTGACGTTCGCCGTCCCGCCGGGGGCGCTGCCGATTACCGTGGTCCCGTTCGCGACCACTTCCACGAGCGAGGCCACCGCGAACTCGGCCGTCGAAACGCTCTGCACCGTCACGCTGCCGGCGCCCGCAATGAGCGGTCCGCAGATGGTCGGGGCGGGTGCTTGGTTAACAGCCCGCGGGACCGCGAACGCGCTTTCGTCGCCGCCGACGGTCTGCGTGGCCGACACGGAGTCGCCGATCGCCGCGCCGGACAGCGGAACCGCCACGGTCGCCGCGCCGCCGGTCGCCACCGCCGCGCCGGACGCTGCGCCCTCCAGGTAGAGCTGCACGGACGTGGCCGTGACGTCCAGGCCCGACAGCCGCACCATCGTTTGGTTCCCGATGATCGGACCGTTGACCGTCGGCTGGGCCGCGCCCGAGACATCGACGTAGAACCACAAGCCGACGGCCTTGGCCGTGTCGGAAAAGTTGGCCGGCGGGCGGAACGGGGCGATCGTGTTGCTGCCGTTCGTGTCCGGCCACGTCCACGTGAAACGCACCGACTGCGTGCCGTCGAAGCTGCCCGCCGGGCTGAGCGCCGAGCTCTGCGTGCCGGGGATGTGCGTGCTCTGGCCGCGGAAGTTGGGCAATGGGTTGAAGCCCTCCGCGTCGCCGATCACGATTTCGTTGTCGCTGGCGTCGATTACGTAGATACGGTCGACAAACACTTCGTACGGACCGGCGTTGGGATTGGCCGGGTCGATCGTGAAGAAGAACGAGTCGACGTTGTACAGGCCGCCGTCGGGGGACAGCGCGCCGTTGCCGCCGGCGAAGCTCACCACCGGCTCGACGCCCGGGATCAACGAATACTCGATGTTTTGCCACACGCCACTCGAGGGGAAGACCGGTTTGCCCTGTGTGCCGGCAGTGCCGGTGACGCCGCTTAGGCCCACCCACTCGAAATCGGCCGGCGCGACGCCGCCATTGCCATCCTCATCAATCGACAGCGTGGAGCTGAACGCCGCCGGTGGATTAACTGCCACAATGATCGAGTACGCGCTCGTGCCGGATGGATTGGTCTGGCGCGCCCGCACGCGGTCACCGATCTGCAGCGGCATCGCCAACCCGCCCGCGGGCGCATCGATGAACAGCGCGCCGCCCGGATTCTGGTTGTAGGTCTCGTCGGCCGTGAACATCGGCTCACCCGCGCTGTCCCGGTCAACCTCCAACGAGACGTTCGTTGACGAGGAGAGCACGTCGTTGACGCGAACGGTGGTCTGGTTGGCCACGATCGGGGTACCCAGCCGCGGCTCGATGGTCGGGTCGACGAACGGGGCTTCGAACGTGATCTCGTCTACGCCGATGGCCAGATCGCGGCCGGGGGCGGTGGGCATGAGGACGAGTGCTTCGAGCACGCCGCGGTTGTTCGTGCCGGCGCCGGACGAGAGCGTGCCGTCGCCGCCCATGGCCGTCCAGCCGATCACGTCGCCCGACCCTTCCAGCGCCGCCAGATCGTACTCGAGCAGGACGAAGTTGTTATCCGCGTCGCTGGTCACGCCGGCGAAGCTGTACGCCGGCAGCGGCGCCGGCGTCGGCAGAGCCGTGTTGGCGTTCGCGACGGCGCTGACGCCGACGAACTCTAGGGAGCCACTCTCGCCACCGTTAAACCCTTGCGGCACGACGTCGCCCGTTTCGCGAATCAGCAGGCCGATGCCCAGGGCCGTATTACTGTTGCCGAAGCCTTGGTCCTCGACGCGCACGCGGATGCGGACTTTGCCGTCCAAGTGAAGGGCCGTATTCGGGAACTCTGGCGACTGGAACGTGCGCACACGCGCCCAGCGGCTCGCGTCATTGCCATCGGCCCAGGACAGGAAGATCAACTCAAACTTGGGCGTACCCTGCGCGCCGCCGACCGTACCGAACCCACCCAAGGCGACAGCCGATTCCTCGGCGTTCGGGACGAGCACCATGTCGATGGTCGAGCCGTCGGGCAGGACGAACGCGTTCGTTGTATTATCCGCCGGGAAGCGCGGATCCTGGAACATGATGACTTGCAAGTCACCGAACGAGCCGGGAATGCTCGACGTGGGATTGCCGTCGCGATCCGTCTCGAAGCTCGTGATCAACTCCGTGAACTGTCCGTAGGAGTGTGATCCTGCCGCGAGAAGACCAACGAACGCACCAAGGGACAATAGTTGCTTTGACTTTGACACAGCCTCTTACCTCCTCTGTTTGACCTGCGGCCTCGCCGCGACATGCCGTGAGCATCCCCGGTCACGGACAGATTGGTGGTACTTCCCACTTGATTCCGAAGTAATACAGCAACCCCTCCGCAGTGTACGGAATGCCCTTGAGCCCTTGGCCATCGGGCTGCGGCTCAATGTGGTCCTTCGTGAATCCAAAGTTGATCGGAATTCCTTCGGCGTGCCCGTCCGCGAATCCCATACTGCTGGATCCCTGCTGGAAAGTGCTGATCGCGGTCTCGCCAATGAATACACCCGGCCGACGCGTGAATGGCGTATGGCGGCTTACGACCTTGTCGGTGTTGAAGTTGAAATTGCCCTCCATGTGACCGATCCCTGTGGCGTTGTAGATACTGTTCAACCCATCTGGATGCTCTTCGACGAACAGTGGAGTCCTCGCGAGTGCCCGCCGCGGGAGTCTCACGCTCGGCGCGGGTCCGCCGCGCGGTGGCGGTGGGCCGGTGGTTACCGTCTCCGGAGGAATGTCGTCGGGAGATCGGCAGCCCAACATGTCGAACATGGTGTAGCTGAATTTGCCGTTGCCGCCACCGCCCGTCAGAGACGTGGCGACGAGCGGGCCAGGGGTATCGTCCGGGCAAAGGTAGAGCTGCTCGTTCTTGACGTACGGCCAGAGTTTGCCGAACTTTGGCGACGCGGCAAATCCTTTCGGGTTACCGCTCTGTGGGTCCAACTCATTCCCGGGAACATACGGGCCGAATTGATCGCCAACGCCGAGCCAATCTAGGCCACCGAAATTCGTCGAGCCGCTGCCGCACGACACGTAATTGTGCAGACTCGGCGGATACCTGCCGAACTCGGTCGCGTACGTAAACGCGCCAAGCGCCAGCGCATGGACGCGCGTCAGGCAAACAACCGACTTGGCTTGCTTGCGCGCCTTCTGCAGCGACGGCAGCAGGATCGCGACCAGCAGCGCAATAATGGCCACGACTACGAGTAGCTCGATCAATGTGAATGCGCGCAAACGACGGCGATGGGTCATGAGCATGAGGATCACCCTCTTTCAGTCAACGTCCAGAATGTCGAACGACGTCGCAGCCGTCAGCGGGGCAGATCGGCCGGCGCAGCAACGCCCCCCGGCTCCGACGGTCAGCCGTGGCCAGTGTAACGGACGGGGACGGAAAATGAAACCGCTTTCCCCACGAATGGGGGAATTTTTCGGCCTGTTGCTGCGGATGCTGTCCTCGCGATTTTCATTAAAGCATTAAGTTTCGATTTCAAGGCGTCGCCGGTGCTTGCGTCAGGCTGATCTCGTCCCCGTGGCTGGGGGTCCCCAACGCCGATCCGTTGGCGTTGGGGTCCCCTGCAAGCCGTCGTCCCTTTGAAGCTGCGGATGCGACTCGAAAACTTGACTCACAAAAATCCTGAACGACCCGAGGAGTCGAGCGGGCGACGAACAGATCGAGGCCGTCGCCTCAATCCGCGTAAGCGGTCAACGCTGAAGGGATCGCCAGTGATCGTGTACCACTGACCACACGTCGGCACCGTGTACAGACACGCGGACGCGGGCGGCGCTGCCGGCGACATCGATCGTGTCGACGACGCTGCCCACGATTGCGTTGTGAAGCTGAGCCCTCAACTCGGCCCGTGGCCCGACGACGTCGCCCACCCGCGTCCTGGCGTCGATAGCCAAGCCGTCGATGTGCTCGCTGATCCTTCGGCGAGCGTCAAGCTCGGCGCAGCGGACGGCTTTGAGCTTGCCCTGCGGCGTGTCGATGGCCGGATCGGTGCACTCGCCGACGGCCTCGATCGGCCGCGTCGACCAGTCGGGCATGAAGATGCCGGCTTCCTGCGTCACCGCCGCCACGATCTGTGGCCTGGGCACTCCCACCCCGATGGCTTCGAACGTCTCCGAGCGAATCGCGTCGCGCAGTCGCTCGATGTCGGTCACGCGCACCCGTTCGCCCCGGTAGTGCTGGACGTGCAGCTCGCGAATACTGGAGATGACACTCTCGACGGCCGCTTCGAGGGTCACCTCGACCACCAGCTCGTCATCGTGGTAATACGGCGGCCCTTTTTCACGGGCACCGACCACGATTCCGTCGGCATGCGTCCGGACTTCGTCGGACTCTGTCACGAAGTCGCGCACCAGCGTGTCGGCCGACACGCGCAGGCCGCCGATCCGTTCGAGCAGCCGCCGCTGCGCATCCAGCCGCGCCGCCCGCACGGTCATCAGCCGCTCCTGCGCGGGCACCCGCTCCCAGATGGCCGGCAGGCGCGGCCCGGCGGCGCTGGCGGGCACATCCGGCCCGAGCGCCGCATCGACACCCGCAGGCAGACCCGGCGGCAGGTCCAGCCGGGCGATGCCGGTCCCGACGACGCGGATAAGTCCGTCGCGATAGTTGCCCTCTACCCCATCGAAGTCGCCGATTCGAATGCGCTCACCCCGATAATGGCGCCGATGAATGTCCTTGAGCTGCGGCACCAGCAGGCCCAGCTCCAACTCGGCTACAACTGTGCAGCGGCCGTCGTCGGCGTATGTCGGAGGCCCCAACCTGGCGCGTTCGACGACACCATCGAGCGCCGCCGCGATCTGGTCAGATTCGGCTACAAAGTCCCGGACAAACAGCTCAGACGTGATCTGCAGGCCGCCCATCGCCTCCGCCAGCCTGCGGTAAGCATCCGCTTCCGCCGCCCGCCGCGCCAGCAGCCGGTCCTGCGATTCGGCCGGCTTGACCTGCCCGACGGCCGTGAACCCGCTCGTCCAGGCGACAACACCGATGCAGGCGATAGGCACACGTCTCATTGGCCCGTCCTCCAGCACGCCAGCGTCGGATCGTTAGACTGTCGTTGCACCGCCCGGGTTAGCCCGGATTATTCATGAGCGCGCCGGCTTTGGCAGCGCAAGTTGCGTGCGTGGCAGCGCTTGCGCGCGCGTTTTTCGGGCGTTTCCGTGCGAGACACTCTGTCGCAACCCCAGCCCGAAGCGCGCCTTGGCCCGCGCCCTGGGCGGGCGGGGTTCCGATTCTGAGCGGCCGCGCGAGTCAGAACCC
>Ga0187892_10007271_pt1 | contig 15866 bp, 6 predicted proteins | sample MA1701073metaG_FD_139345 | JGI IMG/M metagenome (GOLD analysis project Ga0187892, IMG submission 139345) | Bio-ooze microbial communities from a basaltic lava cave in the Kipuka Kanohina Cave System on the Island of Hawaii, USA - MA170107-3 metaG ... | reverse complement strand
TGCATCACGAACCCGCAGCAAGAGCAGCAAATCCAGACCGCAACAGCGGTCGGGCGCTCCTTCGAGGCGATTCACCGAAAGCGAAGGACGTCATTTCCGTAGCTTTTGCATCAGGCTGCTAGCCGGAACGGCCCTGGTCGGGTATCGGTCCGCGCCGCAGGTCCCGGCGCTCCGACTCCCCCTCGATGCGCCCGGACCGGCAGATCGGAATAGGATCGCGCGGAACGACAGCCGCTCGTGGCTCGCCGATCGATCACACGTTCCGCGCGCTGCCGGCCGGACGAGACTGGCGGAAACGCACTGGTCATCATGGACTGGGTCACCGCACTGAGCAGCATCTTCGCGCTGGTCGGCGCCGCGATGCTGGTCGCCGCCGGACGACGGTTCACCCGCAGGCGTGCCTTCGTCCGGCGCTCCGCGCTCGCCTCCGGAACCGTCGTCGCCCTGACCGAGAACCGGGAAAGCGACGAGGTCAGCTACTTTCCCAGGGTGACCTTCCGGACCGCTGCGGGCCGCGAGGTCACCTTCGAGTCGGAAATGGGCAGCCGCGCGAACGCCGGACGGATCGGCGAGAGCGTTGCCGTGCGCTATCGACCCGACCAGCCTCACGTCGCCGAGATCGACGGGCTCATGCCGCTCTGGGGGCCGACGCTGCTGTTCGGCGCCCTGGGCGTCGTGTTCCTGTGCGTCGGTCTCGGCATTCTCGCCGGGTTGCTGCCGGTCTGAGTCTCGCGCCCGGCAGACGGACTTCGGCGCGCGCATGCCCTCTCTGGAGGTGGATCAATGAAGAAGATCATCATCGTGCTCGTCGCCGCTGCCGCAGGCGCGCTGCTCGCCCGCGAGTTCCGCGTCGCGGAGAGACTCGGATTCGTCGACTCGCGGGAGTCGAAGCTGAAAGTGCTGCGGGAGACCGCGGCCAAGTTCAACGCCGAGATGCCCAAGCCGATCGACGCGGAGACCATGGGCCTGGGAATGGACGTGACGAGCGAAGGCATCGTCTACCGGTACCGGATGATTTCCTACACCAGGCAGCAGCTCGTCGACTCGGGGTTCATGGAGCGGCTCACGCCGATCCTGCTGGAGAAGTCCTGCAAGGAGAAGAGCAGCCTGACCATCCTGAGACACAAGTTCTCGGTGAGCTACGCTTACGTGGACAAGGTCGGCGACGCGGTGGGCACGGTCGTCGTGACGCCGAACCAGTGCAAATAGCGGGAGGACGGCATGCGTCCAGGAAACGAAGCTTGGCCGAACGGGATTCCCGAGGTGGGCCAGCAAGCGCGGCGCTCGCGGGCGGTGACCGCTCGCGACATCGAGCTGTTCACCGAGATCAGCGGGGACCGCAACCCCTTGCACTACGACGCGGCGATTGCCCGGGCCACCCGCTTCGGCGGCATCGTGGTCCAGGGCGGGGTCACCAGCGCGATCCTGAACGCGGTCGTGGCCGAGGATCTGCCCGGACCGGGCACGGTGTTCCTGCAGGTCAACTGGAGCTTCAAGGCGCCGGTGCGACCCGGCGACACCATCACCGGCGAGGTCAAGGTCGCGAGCGTGCGCCAAGACAAGCCGATCACGGAGCTGGAGACCCGCGTCGTCCTTTCCGACGGTACGCTCGTGCTCGACGGCACCGCGGTCTGCTACACGATGCCGATCCAAAGCTAAGGCCGCCCGAAGATGAATCCACCGCGTCGCGCTCTCGTGCTCGCCCTCGCCGCGCTCTGCATGGCCGGCTTCGCGCGCGCCGAGGACCGGGTCAGCATCCGCTACACGCCCGGCTACCCGCTTCCGGCCCGCAGCAGCGAACGCATCGAGCTGCGCGTCGAGCGCAGCGGACCCGCGCCGGCGATGCGGGCCGAGGACCAGGAGGTCGATCGCTTCTTTGCGCTGGTGCAGGCGACGCTGTCCGACTCCGGCATTGCCCGCGACTGGCAATCGGTGATCCCCGACGCACCCTGGATCGAGATCACGGTCGAGCTGAACGGGCAGCGCACGCGCCTCGCTTCGGCGCACGTCCCGCTCGAGCGCACCGGGAACCGGGTCGTGACCGAGCGGGGCGTGGAGCCGCTCGGCGAGCGCACCCGCGAGGCGGTGCTCGCGCAGCAGAGCGAGGCGCACCGCCGGCATCGCGTGGCCTTCGACCGGCTGCTCGCGCTCACGCTCGCGCGCGTGCGGGCGCAGCTCGCGCCGTGAGCACGACGGTGCCTCTCCCGCGCCGACCGGCGCGTAAAACCCCCCGGCGCGCTCCGCTCGCCACCCCCCTTGACAGGGGGGCGCGCTAGGCGGTCGTCTCGAGCGACCGCCGGACCGCCTCGGTCTCCGGCGACGGCGGCAGCCCCAGGACGACCGACAGGAGCTCCTTGCAGCGGCGGTAGACGCGCAGCGCCTCCGCGGACCGCCCGAGCTCGCGGTAGCAGAGCATGAGGTTGCGGTAGAGGTCCTCGGCGAGATTGTCGAGCTCGAGCGCGCGGGCGTAGAGCGCGATCGCATCCTCCCAGCGCGCCTCGCTCTGCAGCGCTCGCCCGAGCGCGAGCACCGTGCGCACGAGCTTCGAGCGCAGCCGGTCCCGCATCCCCATCAGCCACGGCTGGTCCTCGTCGCCGGCGAGGAAGTGGCCCGGATACGCGTCGAGCAGCCGGCGTCCGGCCGCGGCCACGTCGCCGTCGCCCTCCGCAGCCGCGTCGGCCTCGCGCACGACGCGCTCGAACAGCCAGACATCGACCCAGCATTGACGCGCGTCGAGCCCGAGCTTGCCTTCGGCGAGGACGAGCGCGGTCTCCAGGCCGAGCAGCTTGCGCAGCCGGTAGAGGGTGCTGTCGAACGAGACCTTCGCCGCGTCGCCGGCGGCATCGGGCCAGAGGATCGCCGCGAGCCGCGCGGCGTCGACGCCCTCGCCGCCGAGGGCGACCAGCGCTTTCAGCAGCTCGAGCGGCTTTTTCTGCGCCTTGCCGCGGAACGCGAGCGGCGCGCCGTCGCGCACGACCTCGAACCGCCCGAGGGCGCGGATGCGCAGCGGCCACGGCCACGCGTCGGACGGCCGCGCCGCGTCGGGCGGCAGCCCGCGCGCGGCGACGAGCTGGCGCACGTAGTCGGGCTCGACGCCCGCTTCGATCGCGGCCGCGGCGAGCCGGCTCATCATCGGCGGCCACCAGACGTAGTTGCTTAGGTAACCCTCGCGCCGTCCGAGCGCGAGCGCGTCCGCGAGCGGCGCGCGATAGGCGGGGTCGCCGCCGCGCAGCTTGAGATAGGCGTCCCACAACGCGGTGTGGTAGCGCAGGACCCCGCCGCGGACGTCGGCGACCAGAGTGAGCATCCGCTCGAGGACGCCCGCCGCCGCAGCCCGCTGGCCGGTCTGATCGAGCGCGAGCACGAGCCCGGTGTGGCAGATGAGCATCGAGGCGACCGAGCCGGTCTCGAGCGAGAGCTGCGCGGCGGCGCGGCCCTCGCGCTCCGCCGAGGCGAGGTCCCCGCGGAGCGCGGCGCTCCAGCCCTCGAGAAAGTGCAGCAGCGCGAGGTCGAGCTTGCGGGTCGGGTCGAGCGTGGCCGCGAGCCGGTCGAGGATCGGAGCCGCCTGGCGCGCCTCGCCGCGCGCGAGCAGGCCCCAGGCCCGGAACAGGCTGATCACCGGCCCGAGGAAGCCGAGCCCGTTCGCCTCCGCGACGGCGGCCGCCTCGGCGAGGACCTCGTCGAACGCATCGAAGCGCGCCTGGAAGAAGTACAGGTTCGCGAGCCAGAGGCGGCACCAGGCACCGGTCAGCGGCCGGACCTCCGGGTCGCCGACGAGCGCCCGGGCGCGCACGGCGACGCGCTGCGACTGCGCTAGCTCCCCCACCTTGTTGAGCCCGTCGATGAGCCGCGTCGCCATCGCCACCTTGAGATTCTTGTCGCCCACCGCGTCGAGGAGCGCCGCGAGCCGGTTGAGGGTCTCGACGAGCAGCGGGTGGCCCGGCTGGCGGTACACGAGCGCGATCGCGAGGCTCGACCGCGCGCGCGCCTCGGCCTCGGGGCTGGCGAAGATGCGCTCGCGCGCGAGCAGCTTCTCCATGACGTCGATCCAGCGATCGACCGGCCGCCAGTCGTCCCACGCGAGGTAGTGCGACACGATCACCGCCTCGACGGCCTGGATCTGCGCCGCGCTGTCGCCGCGCGCGACGAACCCGTTGTACGCGCGCTCGAGGCTCGCGCGGGCGGCGAGCGGATCGACGTTCACCCGGGCGAGGCCCTCCCAGTAGGCGAGCCACGGCTCGCCCTCGCGCGCGCTGGCCGGCAGCGCGCCGATGCGGTCGAGGAGCGACTGGAAGCGCCCCTGGGCGAGCATCTGCGGGGCGTCGGCGAGCGTGACGCGGAGCGCGTTCGTCCAGTCGGCGGCGTCGCGGTACAGCTCGAACACTCCGTCGGCGGCGCCGTGCGCCTCCAGGAGCTCGGCGGCGCGGCGGCGGTGGGCGCCGAGCTCGTCGGCGCCGAAGGCCGCGGCCGCGCGCGCGAGCAGGAACTCGCGGAACAGCGCGTGGAACTCGTAGGCCGGCTCCGGGCCGTCGCGGCGCGCGAGGAACAGGTGCCGGCGATATCCGTACTCGAGCAGCTTGCCCGCGTCCGGCGCGCCGGAGAGCGCGGCGGCGATCGGCTTGGTGATGCGCGGGGGCAGCGCGCAGAGCGCGAGGACGCGCTGGTTCTCCGCCGGGATCCGGTTGAACACCTCGCCGGCGAAATAGGCGAACACGGCCTCGGGCGTCGCGAGCCGGCCGCCGTCGAGCGCGGCGTCGCCGCGCGTCGCGTGCTCGCGCAGGAGGATGAGCCCGGCCGCCCAGCCGTCCGAGCGCTCGTAGGCGCGGTCGAGCGCCGCCGGGTCGAGCGGCCCGTCGCCGCCGAGCAGCCGCGCCGCCTCGTCGCGCGTGAAGCGCAGCTCGTCGGCCCCGATCGTTGCGATCGCCTGGTTCGCGACCAGCCGCGCGAACTCCGGGGCCGGCGCCGCCCGGCTGGTGACGACCACGTTCACGCCCACCGGGATCTGCTCGAGCCCGGCCGCCAGCCCGGCGCGGCATTCGCTGGTCGCGCCCGCCTCGTGGACGTTGTCGAGGACGAGCACGCCTCCGGCGGGCAGGCGGGCGAAGAACTCCCGGAACCAGCGGCGCGCGAAGCCTTCGAGATCGGCGCGGTACTCGTCGGTGAAGAGCGGCAGCGCGGGCAGCTTCTTGCCGCCGAGCCCCGCCGCGGCGAGGCCGAGGTAGTAGAAGAAGGTCGCCGGATCGGCGTCGCCGGCGTCGACGTGGTACCAGACCGCCGGGAGCTTGCGCGCCTCGACGTAGCTCGCGAGGAGCGCGCTCTTGCCGGCGCCCGGCCCGCCCGACAGCCAGACGACCGGATGCTCCCGCCGCTCGTCGAGGAGGCGAAACAGGCGCGGCCGCGGGCTGACGCGGTAGAGGCGTGGGCGGGAGAGCTTTGCGAGCTGGGGGGTCGGCGGCGACATGCTCTGGCGCAGCGATTACAGCGGCGCGCGGGGCGCTAGTTTAGCGGGTCGGCGTGTGCACTAGTTCACACGCGCGCGAGCGCGCGCGACCGTTCGGCAGCGCGTTTCGACCGCTCGCGCCGGAGAGGCGTCGCTCCGTCCCGGATGGTGCGGGTCTTGCTCAACGTTCTGACGTCCCAGAGCTTTCCGGAAGCGCAACAAGGTGAAAACAAAGCGCCAGTCCCGCCGCCGCCGGCACCTCGTGCTCGAGCCCCTCGAGCCGCGGTTCCTGCTGTCCGCGGACCTCGCGCCGCTCGATGCGTCGCTCGGCTCCGACACCCTCCCGCCGGTGCCGGCCGTGTATCGCGCGCTCGAGCCGGTGGACAGCGCGCCACTGGTCACGATGCGGCTCGAGGCTGCGGTTCGCGAGCTGGTGTTCGTCGACGCGGACCTCGCCGATCGCGATCGCCTGCTCGGCGACTTCCTGCGCGCGACCGGCGGCGAACGTCCGATCGACCTCGTCGTCCTCGACCCGAACCGGGACGGCATCGACCAGGTCACCGAGGCCTTCGCCGCGCGTCGTGGGCTCGCGGCCGTCCACCTCCTCTCCCACGGCGCCGACGGCGCGGTGCAACTCGGCGCCACGACGCTCGATGCCGGAGCGCTGGCCGCCCGAGCAGCGACGATCGCGCAGTGGGCGCCGGCGTTCGCCGCCGGCGGCGATCTCCTCCTCTGGGGCTGCGACGTCGCCGCGACCGCGGAGGGCGAGGAGTTCGTGCGCGGGCTCGCGCGGCTCACCGGCGCCGACGTCGCCGGAAGCAGCGATCTCACCGGCGACGCGCGGCGCGGCGGCGACTGGACGCTCGAGTTCGCGACCGGCGCGATCGAGCAGACGCTCGCGCCGCCGACCGAGACGCTCTGGAGCGGCCTGCTCGCGACGCAGACGCTCGACTGGGACGACGCGGCGATCGACTGGCCGGCAGCGACGCTGGGACCGCACAGCTTCGCGGTCGGCGGGGGGAACGTCACGATCCAGGTCCAGCCCAATCTCGCGCCGTTGTCGACGACCACGATCAACAACGGCTCGCCGGACGACGTGACGGTCGACCAGGGCGGCCTCGCCGTCGTCGAACAGGGGCTCTACATCAGCTCCACCGGCTTCCAGCCGGGCGAGTCGGCGACCATCACCATCGCCTTCTCGCACCCGGGCGGGGTCTCGAACGCGAGCTTCACGATCTTCGACGTCGACCTCGGCACCTTCACCGACGAAGTGCAGGCCGCGTACACCGCGACCGGTCCCGTCGCGCTGACGATCGCCGACAGCCTGAACAACGATCTCGTCGCGGCCGACACCGTTCGCGGCATCGCCTCCACGCCCAGCACCGGCGCGACCTCGGGCGACGCGAACGCGACGTTCACCTTCACCGGCTCGGGCATCAGCCTGATCACCCTCACCTACCGCAACGCCGGCGGCGTGAGCAACCAGTCGATCACCCTGCACGACCTCCGCTTCGACCCGACGCCCACGGCGAGCGACCGCACCGTCACGACCGACGAGGACGTCGCCTACACATTCGCGCCGGGCGACTTCGGCTTCGTCGACGTCGGCGGCGACCTGCTGCAGCGGGTGCGGATCACCCAGCTCGAGACGGCGGGCGACCTGGAGTGGAACGGCGTCGACGTCGTCCTCGGCCAGGAGATCGCCGTCGCCGACCTCGGCCTGCTCACGTTCGCGTCGGTCGCGAACCTGAGCGGGGCACCCTACGCCAGCTTCCGCTTCCAGGTGAGCGACGGCACGACCTACAGCGTGGCCGACTACCAGATGCGGATCGACGTGAACCCGGTCAACGACCCGCCGACGGCGAACGCCGACGCCGCCGTGGTCGTCGAGGATTCGGGGCCGAACGCGATCAACGTCCTCGCGAACGACACGTTCTTCCCGGACGTGGGCGAGACGCTCACCATCGTTGCGGTCACCCAGGGCAGCGGCGGCGCCGCGGTCATCACCGGCGGCGGCACCGGCCTCACCTACCAGCCGAACCCGAACTTCGCCGGCGCCGACTCGTTCACCTACACCATCGACGACGGCAACGGCGGCACCGCCGTCGGCACCGTCAACGTCACCGTCAACAACACGAACGACGCTCCGGTGCTCGCCGGGGCGAACGACTTCGCCCCGGTCAACGAAGACCAGACCGGAGGCAACCCCGGTACGCTCGTCTCCGCGCTCATCGCCGGCCAGGTCACCGACGTGGACCCGAGCGCGCTCTCGGGCATCGCGGTAATCGGGGTCAACAACACCAACGGCACCTGGCAGTACTCGATCGACGGCGGGGCGACCTGGGCGAACATCGGCAACCGCACGAGCGCGAGCGCCCGGCTGCTGCGCGACGTCGACCTCGTGCGCTTCGTCCCAGCCGCCAACTGGAACGGCACCAAGTCTCCTGGCATCACCTTCCGCGCCTGGGACCAGACGACGGGCACGGCCGGCGCAATCGTCAACACCAACACGAACGGCGGCGGCACGGCGTATTCCGGCGCCACCGCGATCGCCGACATCACCGTCAATCCCGTCAACGACGCGCCGACGCGGACGATTGCATCGGTCGCGCTCGCCCCCATCGACGAGGACACCGCAGACCCTCCGGGCGCCGCCGTGGCGGCGCTCTTCACCGGGGCGTTCCAGGACCTCATCGACCAGGTCGCGGGCGGGTCCTCGGCCGACGCGCTCGCCGGCGTCGCGGTCGTCACCAACGCGGCGAACGCCGCCACCCAGGGCCGCTGGCAGTGGTTCGACGGCGCCGCATGGGTCGACGTCGGCGCGGTGTCGACGGGTTCAGCGGTAGTGCTCGCGACCGGGACGTCCGTCCGCTTCCTGCCGAACGCCAACTTCGCCGGCACCCCGGGCAGTCTCACCGTGCGGCTGATCGACGACTCGGCGGGCGCGGTCGTCTCGGGGACGACGGTCGACGTGACGACCTCCGGCGGCAGCACGCCCTACGGCACCGCCGGGAACGCCGTGACGCTCACGACGAACGTCGCCGCGGTCAACGACGCGCCCGTCCACACCGTGCCGGGCCCGCAGACGACCAACGAGGACACCGACCGCGTCTTCTCGGGGGCCAACCGGATCACCATCGCCGACGACGCGGGCGCGAACCCGATCGAGGTCACGCTCGCCGCCGTCAACGGCGTGATCACGCTGGTCGGGAACATCGCGCCGCTCACGTTCTCGGTCGGCGACGGGACGGCGGACCCCACGATGACCTTCACCGGCACGGTCGCGGCCATCAACACGGCCATGAACGCGATGCGCTTCACGCCCGACCCGAACTACTTCGGGCCGGCGTCGCTCACGATCACGACGAGCGACCTCGGCAACACCGGCGCCGGCGGCCCCCTGACCGACAGCGACACCGTCGCCATCACCGTCAGCCCGGTGAACGACGCGCCGGTCCTCGCCGGCGCGAACTCGCTCGCACCGATCGACGAAGACGCCGGCCCCAACGCCGGCACGCCCGTTTCGGCGCTGATCGCAGGGCAGGTCGCCGACGTGGATTCCGCGCCGCTCGCGGGCATCGCGGTGACCGCGGTCAGCAATACCAACGGCACCTGGCAGTACTCGATCAACGGCGGGACGACCTGGCTCAACTTCGGCGCCCCGACCAACGCCGCCGCGCGACTGCTGCGCGACACCGACCTCGTGCGCTTCGTGCCCGCCGCCGATTGGAACGGCACCAACCCCGGCATCACCTTCCGGGCGTGGGACCGCACCACCGGCACCGCGGGCGGAACCGCTAACACCGGCGCGGGCGGCGGCACGACCGCCTACTCCGGCGCGACCGCGACCGCGACGATCACGGTGAATCCGGTCAACGACGCGCCGACGCTCGCCGACACGGTCGTGGCGCTCGCGCCCACGGCCGAGGACGCCGGCGCCCCGGTCGGCGCGGTGGGTACCCTGATCAACACCCTCGTCGGTGGCGTCGGCGACATCGATGCGGGGGCGCTCAGCGGCATCGCGATGATCGCGGCCGATACCGCCAGCGGCAACTGGTGGTACTCGACCGACGACGGCGCGAGCTGGAACGCGTTCGGCGCCGTGAGCGGCGCCTCGGCACGCCTGTTGGCCGCCGATGCGGGCACGCGGATCTACTTCCAGCCAGACGCGGACTGGAACGGGGCGCTCCCGACCGCCATCACCTTCCGCGCCTGGGATCGGACGAGCGGCGCGAACGGCGGGACCGCCGACGCGACGGCGAACGGCGGGACCACCGCTTTCTCGACCGCCATCGACACCGCGTCGCTCGTCGTGGCCCCGGTGAACGACGCGCCGCATGCGCTCGACGACGTGGCGATCGTGGTCGAGGACTCGGGCATCAACGTCATCGACGTGCTCGTCAACGACTCGATCCTGCCGGACGTGGGCGAGACCCTGACCATCACCGCCGTGACGCAGGGTGTGGGTGGCGCCGTCGCCATCGCAGGCGGTGGCGCGCTCGTCACCTATACACCGAACGCAAACTTCTTCGGCGCGGATTCCTTCACCTACACCATCAGCGACGGCAACGGCGGCTTCGCCACCGCGACGGTCAACGTCACCGTGAACGGCGTCAACGACGCGCCGACCGTCGCAGCGCCGGCCGCGATCGGCGTCGTCGAGGACGTGCCGTCGCCGCTCGCGGGGTTCGTGCTCGCTGACGTCGACGCCGGTGCGAATCCCGTGACGGCGACCTTCACGGTACCGCGGGGAGCGCTCACCGCCGCCGCGAGCGGCGGCGTGGCGGTCGGCGGGACGGCGACCGCGCTCACCCTCACCGGCACCGTCGGCGACATCAACGCGTTCATCGCCGGCGGCAACCTGCGCTACGCGACGGCGCTCGACGACACCGCGCCGGTCGCGCTCACCGCCGGCGTGAACGATCTCGGCAACACCGGCGCCGGCGGAGCGCTCGCCGCGCCGAGCGTGAACGTCACCCTGAACGTGACGCCGGTGAACGACGCGCCGGTGTTCGGCAACCTGACGCTCGCGGTCGAGCCGGGCGGCACCGTCGTGCTGACGAGCGCCAACCTCAGCGCGACCGACGTCGACGACGCCTGGGCAAGCCTCGTCTTCTTCGTCGGCAACGTCCAGGGCGGCTTCTTCGAGCTCGCCGGGAGCCCCGGCGCGGCGGTGACGACCTTCACCCAGGGCCAGGTCGCCGCCGGCGACGTGCGCTTCGTCCAGACCGACCCGTTCCGCGGACCGTCGTACGTGGTCTTCGTGACCGACGGCGCCTCCCTCGTCGGCCCCGGCGCCGTGGCGGTGACTTTCCGCCCGGCGATCGGCGTGCTTCAGGCGCCCGCAGCGAGCCGCGAGACCGCGGCCCTGCCGACGGTCAGTTTCGCGGCGGCCTCGCTCGGCACCGCGAACGACGGCCTCGGGGACTTCGGCGGAATCCGCTTCAGTCGGCCGCCGCTGCTGCCGCTCATCGGCGGCGGCGATTCCACGCCGCTCGCCGAGGAGCATCGCGCCCCGACCACCGCGGGCGCGCGGCAGGCCGTCGCCTTTGCGGACCGAGCGCTCAGCAAAGTCGCCTTCCCTGGGGTCGAGTTCGCGAGCGACCGGCTGCCGACGAGCGCTCCGATGCTCGACTTCAGCATCCGTCCGGCGCGGCACGGCGACGAGCCGGGGCGGTTCGATCTCGGCCTCGACTCGGCGCGCGCCGCCGGGGTGGCGCTCTCGATCGGCGCCGCATGGTGGGCGGGGCGCGCAGCGGGGCTGCTGAGCAGCCTGCTCGCCTCGACCCCGACCTGGCGGCATGTCGACCCGCTGCCTGTCCTCGGGCGCGAACGCGGGGCGGAGCCCGTCCGCTGGGAAGAGCCCATGGACGAGGAGGAGCACCTGGAGGAGGTGTCCGCGGGCGAGATGTTCGGCGGGCGCGGCAAGGTCGGTGGCTGAGCGCTCTTGATCGCGGGCGCCGCGCGCGGCCCCGCGACGGTCGCGCGCCACACCCCTGACGTAGATCCGTCAGGAAGGCGCCCTATTCCTTGGCGCACCCAGGAGTAAGGACACACCTCAAGACTGTCCTGGTGTTCCCGAGGCGATGAACCAAGACTTTCGCACCGCTCGAGCGAGCTGACGGAGCCGTCGGCCGACGCAACTTCACCAAGACTGTGCCGTTTGCCCGGCGGACGTTGAGCATTTCTTTTTATAAACAATCTGTTGACGACGACTATCCACCCTGGCCCTGGCTCGCATCTTGCAGTTCCGGGCGGCAGGAGCGGCCGCGCAAACCGGCGCGGCATGAAGCGATGGGGTCAACCAGCAAACGCAGCGCAAAACCCGCTGCCCCGGAAATCAAGCCCGTGGCGACGCATGCGGCTGTCCAAGTCGAGGCGGCGAACCCCGCACGCCCCGCTCGGCAGGCCAAGGCCCCCGCGCACCGGCTTCCGATTCGCTCCTCGCCGGTCTCCACTGCGCCGTCGCTCCGGAGCCGCCTGAGCACGCTCCGCGAGGCCAGGCCGAAGCGGCGGTCCCCGGTGCCCTCGGCCAGAAAGGCACCGCCCTTCGCCCGCAACCCGGTGCTGCAGGAGCTCGAGCCGCGCCTGCTGCTGTCGGCGGACCTCAACCCCCTCGCCTCCGACGCGCTCTTCGCAACCCCCTCGAGCCTCCCGGCCGAGTTCCGCGCCATCGGCGACAGCGGCGCGCCGCGGGTGGTGACCTCCGCGGCCGTCGCACCGATCCAGCGCGCGAACGAGCTCGTCTTCGTCGACACGGCCACTCCCGACTACGAAGCGCTCATCGAGGACATGCGCACCACGGCGGCCACCGAGGGCCGCCGCCTCGAGTTCATCCTGATCGCAGCCGACGCCGACGGCGTGCGCAAGATCACCGAAACGCTGGCGCAGAAGTCCGACATCGACGCGATCCACGTGATCAGCCACGCGCAGGACGGAGCGGTGCAGCTCGGTGCGACGCAGCTCGATTTCGACACGTTGCTCGAGCGCGCGGGGAGCATCAAGCAGTGGGGCGAGGCGCTCACCGAGAGCGGGGACGTCCTCATCTACGGCTGCGATCTGGCAGCTACGGCGAACGGCCAGTCGCTGATCGACGCCCTGGCGCGACTGACGGGCGCCGATGTGGCCGCCAGCACCGACAGGACCGGCGCGGCGAGCCTCGGCGGCAACTGGGTGCTCGAAGCGTCGACCGGGCAGATCGAGGCGCGGATCGTCGTTTCCGCCGACTGGGATCACATCCTCGCGGTGCCGACCTACGTCGGAAACTCGACCCTCGCCGCAAGCACCACGACGATCACGCCTGCGTTGCCGGCGGGGATTCAAGTCGGTGACGTTCTCCTCGGCTTTTTCGAGACTCACCAGCAAGCGGTCACAATCGCGAACCCGAATGGCGGGATATGGACTCAGGTACCAAACAGTCCTCAAGGCTCCGGCAGTCCCGGAGCAAATAGCGCGGCAACGATAACGGTCTTTTGGAGTGTCTATAACGGCACGCAAGGCGCGCCGACGACGAATGATCCGGGCGTCCAAGTCTCTGGCTTCATTGCCGCATTCCGGGGCGTTAACACAAGCAATCCAATCAACATCACGAGCGGGGGGAGTGGTAACGCGGCCTCGACCGGTGACGTGGTTTCCATTCCAGGCGCTACGACGACCGCCGACGACTGCCTTGTCGTCATCGCAGCGTCGAGCGAAGACGACGCGGATAACTTCAGCAACTGGGCGAACGCGGGCCTCGCGAACATGACTGAGCGCTATGAGGCTTGGCACACTCAAGGCAACCAAGGGCATATCGGGATGGCGACGGGTGAGAAGCCGACCGCCGGGGCCTATGGGGCTTCGACTTCGACCATCACTCCTACCGCTGGGAACCTGAATTGGGGCGGCATAACGATTGCACTTCAATCCGCCACCGCCAACAGCGCGCCGGTGAACACCGTGCCCGCGGCGCAAGCGGTGAACGAGGACACCGCGCTCGCGATCGCCGGGGTGAGCGTGAACGATCCCGACGGCAACCTCGCCACCACCCGCCTCACTGTCGCCAACGGCACCGTGACGGTGAGCCTGGCCGGGGGCGCGACCATCAGCGCCGGGGCCAACAGCTCGGCCACCCTCACGCTGTCGGGGACGCAAGCCCAGATCAACGCCGCCCTGGCCACGATCAGCTACCAGGGCAACCTGAACTTCAACGGCGCCGACATCCTCACGGTGCTCTCGACCGACAGCAACAGCGCCACCGATTCGGACACCGTGGCGATCACCGTCACCGCGGTCAACGACGCCCCGGTGCTCGATGCCTCGAAGAGCCCGGTGCTCAACGCGATCAACGAGGACGCCGGCGCCCCCGCCGGGGCGGTGGGCACGCTGGTGTCGAGCCTGGTCGACTTCGCGGTGCCCGCCGGCCAAGTCGACAACGTCATCGACGTCGACTCGGGGGCGCTGCTCGGGATCGCCGTCACCGCCGCCGACACCACCAACGGCAGCTGGTGGTACTCGACCAACAACGGCACCACCTGGCTCGCGCTCGGTACCGTGAGCGACACTTCGGCGCGCCTGCTCGCTGCCGATGCGAACACGCGTCTGTACTTCCGGGCCGGCGCCAACTGGAACGGCACGCTCGCCGACGCCATCACCTTCCGCGCCTGGGATCGAACGAGCGGCGTGAACGGCGGCACGGCCGACACGATCGGGGTGCCCAACAACACCCGCGACGATTTCAACGCTGCCTCCTACAGCAACAACGACGGCAACCAGCTCTGGAGCGGCAGCTGGGTGGAGAACGACAGCGGCGGCGGCGGCGCAGGGGGCGGGAACATCCGCGTCAGCGGGACCTACCTGAGAATCGACCCGAACGTCGTCGGCAACTGGATCTATCGGTCGGCCAATTTGACCGGGGCTGCGGTCGCCACGCTCACCCTTTCGTACGACAACACCCGGTTGAGCGGAGCAGGGCAGGTTGACGTTCAGATCTCCGGCAACGGCGGCGCCAGCTACACCACGCTCCCCGGCGGAATCTTCACGAGCAGCCTCAACGCGGGCATCGGCACCCTCTCGTTCGACATCTCGTCCTACATCTCGGCCGACACCCGTGTCCGCTTCCTGGTCCAGGCGACCGGCGGACAGCTGCGCATCGAGGACGTCGAGATTGCGTACGGTCCCGGCGGCGCGAACGGCGGCGCTACGGCCTTCTCCACGGCCAAGGACACCGCGAGCATCACCGTCAACGCGATCAACGACGCGCCCACCCGTACCGCGGCAAGCGTCGCGCTCGCAGCCGTGGCGGAGGACACTTCCAGCCCGCCCGGAGCCACGGTGTCGGCGTTGTTCACCAGCGCCTTTAGCGATGCAGCCGACCAGGTGAGCGGCGGCTCCTCGGCCAACGCCCTGGCCGGGATCGCCATCGAAGCGAACGCGGCGAACGGCGCCACCGAGGGCGTGTGGCAGTGGCTCAACGGGGCGGTGTGGACCAACATCAGCACCGCGGTGTCCACCAGCTCGGCGCTGGTGCTCGCCTCGGGTACCTCGGTGCGGTTCCTCCCCAATGCCGACTACAGCGGCACCCCGGGCAGCCTGACGGTGCGCCTGATCGACGACTCGGCCGGCGCGGTGGCCTCCGGCTCTACGGTCAACGTCACCACCTCCGGCGGCTCCACCCAGTACAGCAACGGCGCCAACGCGGTCACGCTCACCACGAGCATCAACCCGGTCAACGACGCCCCGGTGCTCGACGCCTCGCGCAGCCCGGTGCTCAACGCGATCAACGAGGACGCCGGCGCCCCCGCCGGGGCGGTGGGTACGCTGGTGTCGAGCCTGGTCGACTTCGCGGTGCCCGCCGGTCAAGTCGACAACGTCACCGACCCGGACTCCGGAGCGCTGCTCGGGATCGCCATCACCGCCGCCGACACCACCAACGGCAGCTGGTGGTACTCGATCAACGGCGGCACCACCTGGCTCGCGATGGGCTCGCCGAGCACCGCCGCCTCGCGGCTGCTCGCCGCCGATGCGAACACCCGGATCTACTTCCAGCCCAACGCCGATTTCAACGGCACCCTCGCCAGCGCCATCACCTTCCGCGCCTGGGACCAGACCAGCGGCGCCAACGGCGGCACCGCCAACACCTCGACCAACGGCGGCACCACCGCCTTCTCGTCCGCCACCGATACGGCCAGCCTCACCGTCAACCCGGTCAACGACGCCCCGGTGCTCAATGCCGGCAGCAGCCAGGCGCTCAACACGATCAACGAGGATGCCGGCGCCCCCTCCGGGGCGGTGGGCACGCTCGTCTCGAGCCTGGTCGACTTCCCGGGCGGCGGCGGACTCGACAACGTGACCGACGTGGACTCCGGAGCGCTGCTCGGGATCGCCATCACCGCCGCCGACACCACCAACGGCAGCTGGTGGTACTCGATCGACGGCGGCACCACCT
>Ga0187892_10007270_pt1 | contig 15867 bp, 11 predicted proteins | sample MA1701073metaG_FD_139345 | JGI IMG/M metagenome (GOLD analysis project Ga0187892, IMG submission 139345) | Bio-ooze microbial communities from a basaltic lava cave in the Kipuka Kanohina Cave System on the Island of Hawaii, USA - MA170107-3 metaG ... | reverse complement strand
GCTCGCGGCCGAACCGTTCGACGCGCCGACGCTCGCGCGCTTCCAGAAGCTCTTCCACCTGACGCGCGAAGAGCGCGAGCAGATCGTGCGCGTGCTCGCCGAGACCGAGTCGGAAGCGACCGGCTCGATGGGCGACGACACGCCGATGGCCGTGCTCTCGTCGGGTCAGCGCTCGCCTTACGACCAGTTCCGCCAGGGCTTCGCCCAGGTCACGAACCCGCCGATCGATCCGCTGCGCGAGCAGGTCGTGATGTCGCTCGTCACGCAGATCGGGCGCGAGGGCAACATCTTCGAGCTCTCGCCCGAGAACGCGCGCCAGGTGATGCTGAATTCGCCGGTGCTGTCGCAGCGCAAGCTACGCCAGCTGCTCGCACTGCCGGAGCTCGCGCAGGCGCACGCGCTCGTGCATCTCTACTACGCGCCCGACGAGGGCCTGGACGCGGCGCTCGTGCGCATCGTCGCCGAGGCCGAGCGCGCGGTGCGCGGCGGCGCCGTGATCGTGCTCTTGTCCGACCGCTATCCCGAGCGTGGCCGCCACGCGATCCACGCGCTGCTCGCGACCGGGGCCGTGCACCAGCACCTCGTTGCGAAAGGGCTGCGCTGCGACTGCAACCTCATCGTCGAGACCGGCACCGCGCGCGACCCGCACCACTTCGCCTGCCTGATCGGCTACGGCGCGACCGCGGTCTATCCGTACCTCGCGTACCAGACGCTGTTCGACCTCGGTCGCACCGGCGTCGTCGCGAGCGACAACGCGGAGCTCGGCCGCAGCTACCGGCGCGCGATCCGCAAGGGACTCCTCAAGATCATCTCGAAGCTCGGCATCTCCACGATCGCGGGCTATCGCGGCGCGCAGCTGTTCGAGATCGTCGGCCTCGCACCCGAGGTCGTCGCGCGCTGCTTCGACGGGACACCGAGCCGCGTCGGCGGCGCCGGCTACGCCGAGATCGAAGGTGACGCCGCACTGCTGCACGACCGCGCGTGGAACGACGCCGTGACGCTCGCGCAGGGTGGTCTATTGCGCTACGTGCACGGCGGCGAGTACCACATGTACAACCCCGACGTGATCGGGGCGCTGCAGCGCGCGACGCGCACGGGCGCGTGGAGCGACTACGAGGACTACGCACGCGCGGTCGACGCGCGACCGCCGTCGACGCTGCGCGACCTGCTCGAGCTCAAGCTCGCAGACGTCCCGCTGCCGATCGACGACGTCGAGCCGGTCGAATCGATCGTGAAGCGCTTCGACTCGGCCGGCATGTCGCTCGGCGCGCTCTCGCCAGAGGCGCACGAAGCACTCGCGATCGCGATGAACCGTCTCGGCGCTCGCAGCAACTCGGGCGAGGGCGGCGAGGATCCGGCGCGCTACGGCACCGAGCGCATGTCGAAGATCAAGCAGGTTGCGTCCGGCCGCTTCGGCGTGACGCCGGAGTACCTCGTCAACGCCGAGGTGCTGCAGATCAAGATCGCGCAGGGCGCGAAGCCGGGCGAGGGCGGGCAGCTGCCGGGCAGCAAGGTCAATCCGCTGATCGCGCGGCTGCGCTACGCGCGGCCCGGCATCGGCCTCATCTCGCCGCCGCCGCACCACGACATCTACTCGATCGAGGATCTCGCGCAGCTCGTGTTCGATCTCAAGCAGATCAATCCGGCGGCGCTGGTCTCGGTCAAGCTCGTCTCGCACGCCGGCGTCGGCACGATCGCGGCCGGCGTCGCGAAGTGCTACGCCGACCTCATCACGATCTCGGGCTATGACGGCGGCACCGGCGCTTCGCCGCTCACGTCGATCAAGTACGCCGGCACCCCGTGGGAGATCGGCATCTCCGAGGTGCGCCAGACGCTGCGCCGCAACGACTTGCGCGGCAAGGTGCGGCTTCAAGTCGACGGTGGCTTGAAGACGGGTCTCGACGTCGTCAAGGCCGCCATGCTCGGCGCCGAGAGCTTCGGCTTCGGTACCGCACCGATGGTGGCGCTCGGCTGCAAATACCTGCGCATCTGCCATCTCAACAACTGCGCGACCGGCGTCGCGACGCAGGACCAGCGCCTGCGCGACGCGCATTTCACCGGCTTGCCCGAGATGGTCGAGCGCTACTTCCGTTTCGTCGCGGAGGACGTGCGGCGCTGGCTCGCGAAGCTCGGCGTCGCGACGCTCGAGGCGCTGGTCGGACGCACCGACCTGCTCGCGCAGACCGACGGTGCGACCGCGCGCCAGCGCGGGCTCGATCTCGCGCCGCTGCTCGACGACGACGGGCTCGCGCAGGACGTTGCGAGCCGCTGCGTCGAGGCCCGCAATCTGCCGCGCGATCCGGGCGAGCTCGCGCAGCGCATGGCGGGCGAGATGCGCTATGCGATCGACGGCAGGCACGGCGGTGAGTTCTGGTACGAGATCCGCAACCACCACCGCTCGATCGGCGCGCACCTCTCGGGCGAGATCGCGCGCCGCTGGGGCAACCACGGCATGCGCGACAAGCCCGTCGTCGCGCGCTTCAAGGGCTCGGCCGGTCAGAGCTTCGGCGCCTGGAATGCGGGCGGATTGCACCTCTATCTCGAGGGCGATGCGAACGACGGCGTCGGCAAGGGCATGGCCGACGGCCGCATCGTGCTGCGTCCGCCGGCGGCGGCGCGCTTCGTCGCGCGCGACACCGTCATCATGGGCAACGCCTGTCTCTACGGCGCGACCGGCGGCGAGCTCTACGCCGCGGGCCGCGCCGGCGAACGCTTCGCGGTGCGCAACTCGGGCGCGACCGCGGTGATCGAAGGCTCCGGGGATCACTGCTGCGAATACATGACGGGCGGCGTCGTGATCGTGCTCGGCCGCACCGGGCTCAACTTCGGCGCCGGCTTCACTGGCGGCTTCGCCTACGTGCTCGATCTCGAGCGCGACTTCGTCGACCGCTACAACCACGAGCTGATCGACATCCACCGGATCTCGCCCGAAGGCATGGAAAATCACCTGCAGCACCTGCGTGCCTTGCTCGGCGCGCACATCAGCGAGACCGCCAGCGCGTGGGGACGCGAGATCCTCGAGGACTTCCGCGACTATCTCGGCAAGTTCTGGCTGGTGAAGCCGAAGGCCGCGAGCCTCGAGTCGCTGGTCGACGCGCTGAAGCGGGCCGCGTGATGGGCGCAAAACCCTTCCAGTTCCTCGAGCTCAAGCGCGCGATGCCGCGCGAGCTGCCGGTCGCGGTACGCGTGCTCGGCTGGAACGAGATCTACGGCGGCTACGACGCCGACGACGCGAAGCAGCAGTCGCAGCGCTGCATCGATTGCGGCAACCCGTACTGCGAGTGGAAGTGTCCGGTCCACAACTACATCCCGAACTGGATGAAGCTGGTCGAGGAAGGGCGCCTGTTCGAGGCGGCCGCGCTCGCGCACGAGACCAATCCGCTGCCGGAGATTTGCGGTCGGGTCTGCCCGCAGGATCGGTTGTGCGAAGGCGCGTGCACGCTCGCGACCGGCTTCGGCGCCGTCACGATCGGCGCGATCGAGAAGTACATCGTCGACACGGCGTTCCGCCAGGGTTGGCGGCCGGATCTCTCGAACGTCGTTCGCACCGGGCGGCGCGTTGCGATCGTCGGCGCGGGTCCGGCCGGGCTCGCGTGCGCCGACCGGCTCGTACGCGCCGGCATCGAGGCGCACGTGTACGACCGCTACGAAGAGATCGGCGGCCTGCTGACGTTCGGGATTCCACCGTTCAAGCTCGAGAAGGACGTCGTCGCGACGCGCCGGCACGTGCTCGAGCACATGGGTGTGCGGTTCGTGCTGAACAGCGAGATCGACGCCGCGGCGATGCGCACGCTGGTGCGCGATTACGACGCGGTGTTCGTCGCAACCGGCGCCTACACGCCGGTCGACGGGAAGCTGCCGGGCCAGTCGCTGGACGGCGTCCTCGAAGCGCTGCCGTTCCTCGTTGCCAACGCGCGCCGCGTGCTCGCAAAGGGGTCAGAGTCATTTGCCGACGTGACGCCGGCTTCCGCGAGAACCTCGCCCGCAAATGACTCTGACCCCTTTGCGCTCGCGGGCCAGCGCGTCGTCGTGCTCGGCGGCGGCGACACCGCGATGGACTGCGTGCGCACCTCGGCACGGCTCGGTGCCGCGAGCGTGACCTGCGTGTATCGGCGCGACGAGGCGAGCATGCCGGGCTCGCGCCGCGAGGTGCAGAACGCGCGCGACGAAGGCGTGCGGTTCGTGTTCGAGCGCCAGCCACTTGCGATCGAGGGCAGCAGCGCCGTCACCGGCGTGCGCGTGGCCGAGACGCGCGCCGCACCCGGCGCAGGCGGCCGCGGCACCGCGCGCGACGTCGTCGCCGGCAGCGAAACGACGCTGCCGGCCGACGTCGTGATCCTCGCGTTCGGTTTCCGCGCGAGCCCCGCGCCGTGGCTCGCCGAGCACGGCGTGGCACTCGACGGCGACGGACGCATCGTCGTGAACGGCGCGAACGCGCTGCCGTTCCAGACACGCAGCCCGAAGATCTTCGCGGGCGGCGACAACGTGCGCGGCGCGGACCTCGTCGTGACCGCGGTGCACGACGGCCGCGAGGCGGGACTCGCGATCGCGCGGCTGCTGTCGACGTAGCGCTTGCAGCGATCGACGCGACTGCGTAGGCTCCGGCCCGTTCGTTCGGGCCGGCGCTACGCATGCGCATCGAGCTTCAGGACCTGCATCCCGACGCGTTCGTCGATCCTCACTGGCTGAGCGATCACGTCCTACGCGTGCGTTTCGCACCTGGCCGTCGCGTACCGTCCTGGTTCGACCGGCTGCTGATCGAGGCGCGATCCAAGGCCGCGGACGCCGACGCGCCCGGGCCCTCCGGCGCGGGGCGCGGGCACGGCTCGCAGGATCGCCACGATCGCTATGTCGCCGCGCTGGCGGAGTGGCGACACGATGCGTCGTTGTCGCCGGTCGCTGAAGCGCGGAAACCGTCGCTGCGCGCGCGACTGCGAGGCTGGATCGTCTCGCCGAGGCTCTCGATGCTCGCCGCGCGGCAGCGGCGCTCGGACGATCCGCCTTCGAGCGTCGCCGACCTTGTGCATCGGACCTTCGCGCACCTGCTCGAGCCGCTGGCGGTTTACACGAACGGCATGCGTGCACTGACGCTCGTCTGCATCGGGCCTTCGCGCTACGAGCTCGCGGAGCTCGCACCGTTGCGCGAGCTGATCCATGCGTGCTCCGACTTCGCCGATCACCGGCCGCTGCGACCGCACCAATGCGTCGTGTTCGCGAGCATCGATGCAGCCGAGTCCGAAGCGTTCGCGGAGCTGCGCGGCCTCGACTGGAGCGAGATCGCGCTCGCGGACCGGCGTAGCGGCGAGGCGATCGCCGGCAGTGCCTGGCTCCACGTTCTCGGTGCCGACCGCACCTGGCAACTTCGATACGGCGACGTCGTGCGTACGCATCACCTCGGCAGGAACGGCGATCCGCGTCGACTGCTGCGTGAGCTCGGCGGCGAAGAGACATGCGTTCGCTGCTGCGGCAGCTGCGCTCACTTCGCCTTCAGCGGCATGAGCTACGACATGAGCGACGGTGAAGCGGGCTATTGCGAGCGGCGCCGAGCTGCCTGCACGGCCGCGGGCGATACCAGTTCGGAGTTCGACGAACGCGTCGGCACGGGACGCACGGTTTCGATCCTCGACCTCTGCGGCGAATGGCGGCTCGAGGAAGCGATGCGAACCGGCGCGCGGGGCTCGAGCCGCTGAGCCGGCGCGCATCGTTCCCAACTCAGCGATCACGACGCCGGGATCGGCGTCGCGTGGCTCGCGACGAGGATCCAGACGCCGTTGCGCCGGACCAGCGTGTCGGTGAAGCGCAAGTCGCGCGCAAAGACTGCGCCGTCCCACCGCCCCGCGACCGTGGTGATCCCGACGACGACTGCGACGTCGCCATAGAGCCGTGTCGTCATGTCGTGGTTGTCGAACACGTCGTAGTCGACGCGCCGGTCGGTCAGCGATGCGATCTCGTCGGCGCGCGTCGAAAGCACCGCGTCCGTGGCGATCAGCGTGAAGCCCGGATCGACGAGGCGCTCGATCGTCGCGACGTCGCCCGCCTCGAACGCGGCGCAGATCGCGTGCAGCGTCGTCTCGACCGCAGCCGCGGGCTCGCGCGCGCCGAGCGGGGCCGCGGCGAGCAGGAGTGCGCAGACCAGCGTCGCGCATGCACCCCGCGTGGCGTCATGCCCGCGCAAGCGGGTATCGGTTTCGTCGCGATCCATCGTCGGGTTCCGTTGTCGTCGAGGCACGAGCCAAGGCTAGGGCACCGCTGGGCCGCACCGCGCATCCGAAGTTGGCATTTCGCAGCAACGCGCTAACGTAGTGACAGCCGTCGCCCGACGCGGGGATCGCCATGCATGCGAAGCCGGATTTCCCGAACGAAGCGCGCGCGGCTCTGGGCCGCCCCGGCTTCTGGATCGCGGTCCTGCGCGAGACCGTGCCGGTCGTCGGTGTCCTCGCGTTCGGCTGGCCGGCATTCGCGGCGGCGCTCTACTTCATCGTCGAATCGTGGCTCTACCTCTCGCTGCGCGCCTCGACCGAAATCGTGATCGACCCGAAGTACGCCGGTAAGGACCTGCCGCGCTCGACACCGGACGCGGTCGCGAAGATCGCGAAACACCTGAGCTACGTGCTGCCGTTCTTCGCGATCCTGCTCGGGCTCTTCGCGGGCTTCGTGATGTTCGCCGCGTTCCCGAAGGCGGACTGGGCGGCGTTCGCGGCCGGTGGCTGGCGCGAGCCCGAGGTGCTGTGGGGCTTCGGCGTGCTCCTCGCGAGCGTGATCGCCGACACCGTGCGGCACGCGCGTCGTTTTGCGACGCGCACGAGTGCCGAAGCCGAGGCCGGCGACCTCTCGATGAAGCTCATGTTCTACCGCGTGACGTTCGGTCTGTTCCCGGCCGCGTTCCTGCTCGGGCTCGCGGGCCGCTGGGGCTTGGCGCCGCCGCTGATCGTGCTCGCGATCGCGCTGATCTCGATCGCGATCGAGGCGATACCGCGCTCGATCGTCGCCTGGCTCGAGGAGCCGCAACGACGCGGGCCGCCCTGAGGAACCGTGCTGCCAGGACGCTGTCAGCAGCGTCGCCGTAACGTCGTCGACCGTGCACTCCCGCACGCGATCGGCGACCCGACATGCTGAAGCCGAACGTGCCCGCCTGGTTCGAGATCCCGGCCGCCGATCTCGCGCGCGCGCAGCGCTTCTACGAGCACGTGACCGAGGCCGTGCTGGTGCGCGAGGCGCAGGGCGAGGTCGAGATCGCGGCGTTTCCACACGCCGCACCGTATCCGAGCGGCGCGCTCGTGCGCAGCGCCGGCCGGACGCCGTCGGCGACGGGCAGCATCGTCTACCTCCATCTCGACGACATCGCACCGGCGCTCGCGCGCGCACGCGGCGTCGGTGCGACGGTGCTCGTGCCGCGCACCGCGCTGCCGGGCGGCCGCGGCTGGTTCGCGCAGCTCATCGACAGCGAAGGGAATCGCGTCGGGCTGTACTCGCCGGTGTGATGCCGGCGTGCATTCGGGCACGATAACGCGATGCGCCGTGCCGACCGATTGTTCCTGCTCGTCCAGCACCTGCGCGGGCGCCGTGCGGTCACCGCGCAGCGGCTCGCGGACGAGCTGCGCGTCTCGACCCGCACGGTCTATCGCGACGTGCAGGATCTGCAGCTGTCCGGTGTGCCGATCGAGGGCGAGGCCGGCGTCGGCTACGTGCTGCGGCGAGGCGCCGACATTCCTCCGCTGATGTTCACGCGCGACGAGCTCGAAGCCCTGGTCGTCGGCGCGCGCTTCGTCGACGCGTTCGCATCGTCCGCGCTCGCCGATGCCGCGCGCCACGCGCTGACCAAGATCGAAGCGGTGCTGCCCGAGGAGCTCAAGCGCCGCCAGGAGCGCTCGCGCGTGCTCGCACCGTCGACCGCGCGCTTCGCGCGCGATCGTGCGCTGATGGGCGAGCTCCACGCCGCGATCGCGGCGCACCGTGTCGTGAAGCTCGACTACGCGCGCGAGGACGGTGAGGCGAGCGCGCGCGAGATCGAGCCGCTCTGCCTCGCGTTCTGGGGCCACGCCTGGACCCTCGGCGCGTGGTGCCGCCTGCGCCACGACTTCCGCAACTTCCGCGTCGACCGCATCGCCGCGCTCGCGACCAGCGACGAGCGCTTCGTCGAGACGAAGGAGCGCGGGCTCCAGGCCTACCTCGACGCGACCTGCGGTGGGGCGGTGTCGATCGAGATCTGATCGCGCTTGAAGAGCGTCGCGGCTCGCGCTCTCCCACCACGGCGTCATTCCCGCGAAAGCGGGAATCGGTTCGCGCTCGTGTCAGTCCACGACGGACAAATGCGTTCGATCCGGCAACCCCGCCTTCCGGCGGAACCCGAGGAACGCACCATGTCGAAGGGCCTGCGTGTCAGCGCACTCGCGCTCGTTGCAATCGCCGCGTCGATCGAGCCGGCGGCCGCCGCCGAGGTCGGTGATCGCGGCAAGGCACCGTGGAGCGGCGACGGCCGCTACTACCCGGTCGAGATCGCCGCCAAGCGCGGCAGCCGCTGCAAGATGCACTGGCTGATTCCGTGGCAGAAGGGCGCCTACGACGAATGGGGACGCTGCGCGAGCTTCGTGCCGGACTACGAGCTCGAAGTGCTCTGGAACGGCGCGTGGTATCCCGCGTCCGTCGTCGGCTACGGTCCGCACTGCTACGTCGTGCACTACACGGGCTACTCCGACTCGTCGAACGAGTGCGTCACGCAGGATCGCGTGCGCTGGTGAGCACGCGGCACGTGGCATCATCGCCGCGTGCGTCCGGCCGTCGTGATCGTGGTGCGTGACGGCGAGCGTCTGCTCGCGATCCGGCGCGCCGCCGGCGTGCGCCGGCCGCACTACTGGTGTCCGCCGGGCGGCGCGATCGAGCCCGGCGAAGCGGCCGGCGATGCCGTCGTGCGCGAGGCGCGCGAAGAGGTCGGGCTCGCCGTGCGCGCCGTGCGCCCGCTCTGGTCGACCGTCAGCGACGACGGCCAGTGGGCGCTCGAATGGTGGCTCGCCGAGCCGCTCGGCGGCGAGCTCACCCCCGATCCGCGCGAGGTCGCCGAGGCGCGCTGGGTGACGGGCTCAGAGTTCCTCGCGCTCGAGCCGATCTTCGACGCGCACCGACCGTTCTTCCGGGAAATCTGGCCGAATCTTTGACGACGCGCCGGACTTGTGCGCTGCACCCGGTTTTCGCGCCGCGCCGGCCGCGACACTCGGCGGACGCGACGGGGATCGCGTCATGAACGGGGGAACGATGTTTGCAAGATGTATCGCCGGGCTGCTGCTCGCCGTCGCGCTCGACGTGCCCGCGATCGAGCCGTTCTTCGCGCCGGCGCAGCCTTCGGGCAGTGTCGAGGTCAGGCTCCATCCGACCGAGGGGCTAGCGACCGGACAGTCGCGGCTCGTCACGTTCGGCGTGCCCTTCACGCGCGGCTCGCTGACGCCCGCGGCGCTCGCGACCGTGCGCGTGACCACCGGCGGCGTCGAGATCCCGGCCCACGTCGCGGCGCTGACGCCGTGGCGTCATCGCAGCAATGCGACGATCGACGGCGCGTCGATCCGCGTCGTGAGGATCCAGATTCGTCCCACGATCCAGGCGACGTTCCCGGCGTTCGACACCGTCACGGTCCACTGGGGCGGCGCGCCGCGCACGCAGGACGTCGCGGCGTTCGAGGATCCGCGCACGGCGTGGCACCTCGTCACGACCGGCAGCTTCCTCGCGTCCGACAACGTGTTCGAGCCGAACGTGTTCGCGGTGCTGCCGGCGGCGTTGATGTCCGAGGGCGTGCTGAAGCCGTCGCGCAGCACGCCGTTCGACTCGTCGAACCTGCCCGCGCGCGACGACCCTGCGGCGATGGACGCGATCGCGAACTGGCCCGCGTTCCAGGAGTCCGAGCGCGCGCTCAAGAACAACTTCTACGCGATCATCAACGAGGACGACGTGCGCGTCGTCGGCAACAACACCTCGCCGTACCGCGACCCGAACCGGCCGGTGAGCGATCCGCTCGGCACGTATCGCGAGCCGTGGCTCTACGACCGCGCCGCGACGATGTTCGTCCTCTACTTCCGCTCCGGCTCGTTCAAGGCGCTGCGCGAAGCGGTGCGCGCGACCGAGTACTACGCCGCGCGGCTCGATGGGCAGGGTTTCTTCGTGCCGGCCGCGGCGGGTGACGTGAAGTACGCATACAACGAATCGATGGCGTACTCGCGCTGGCTCACTGCCGACGACACGCATCTTCAGCGCATCGCGAACACGACGCTCGGTGCCGCGACGTTCGCCCATGTCTGGACGCCCGCGCGCAATTTCTGGACCGAGCGGCACGCGGCGTTCAAGCTGCTCGCGAACGTCGTCGCGTACGAAGTGCACGGCGGCGTCGCGCGGCGCGACGCGATCAACCAGATCCTCGCCGACCTGCGCACGCACCAGGACGGCGCGGGCGGGCAGGTGCCGGCGCCGCGCATCGACGGCGGCCTCTATCACCTGGGCTCGCAGCACGACTATGACTGGGCCGAAGCGGCCTACGGCGGTTCGGGCTGGATGAGCGTGCTGCTCTCGGACGCGGTCGTGCGAGCGTACGCGTCGGCCGAGGACCTCGACTCCGCGCGCTTCCTCGCGCGGCTCGGCAACTTCCTGCACGCGACGGTCGTGACGACCGAAGACCACAGCTACGACACGTACAACGGCCCGCTCGCGATGTCGCGCTACGGCACGCTGCGCGACGGCAGCGACGGCCAGATCAATTTCGAGGACGTCGAGCACTCGCTCGAGGTCGGCGCGCATCTCGCGTGGGCCGACTATTTCGCGCGCGTGGCGGGTACGCCCGATACGCGTCTCGGCGATATGGCGCTGACGCTCTACGAAACCTACGACGCCGGCGTCAACCACTGGATCCGGCCGGGCGGTCCGACCGCGGGGCTCACGGCGTATCGCGTGAGCCCGTGGCGCAAGTGGGGCTGGGAGCACCGCACCTCGGACGGCTTCGCGTTCGCGCTGCGCGTCGGCGGCGAGGCGCCGCTGTTCGCGAACGGGTTCGAGTGACGCGGTGGCGTATTGTCGGGCTTCACTGCGTCAGCCAGAGCTCCGGCGCGATCGTTCTCGTAGGTCGGGCTGAGAAGCCCGACGCCGCGCGCTAACCCTTCGCCACGGTATCGAGAAAGTACGGCTCGACCGTGCCCTTGAGCTTGATCGTCATCGCGTTGCCGTGGCGGTCGCGCGCCTTGCCGACCGCCATGCGCACCCAGCCTTCGCTGACGCAATACTCCTCGACCTCGGTCTGCTCCTTGCCGTTGAAACGGACGCCGATGCCGCGCGCGAGAACCTTCTCGTCGTAGTGCGGGCTCTTCGGGTTGTTCGCGAGATGATCGGGCGGGGTGTCGGACATCGTTCGGTTCCGTCGGCGCTTTCGAGGGTGCACAGGATACGCCGGCACCGCGAGGCTGCGGGAATTGCGCGCTTCGTCGCGCGTCGACTTCCGGCACGGGTCGCTCGCGCCGCGCGCACCTAGCGTCGCAGCGAAGCCCCACGACGGAAGCCCACGATGATCCGCACAACATGGCTCGCCGCCACGACGGCGTTCGCGCTCGCTTTCGCACTGCCGCGCGATGCGCACGCCGCCACCGATCCGCTCGAAGGGCGTGGCTCGGCACGATCGGCACGCCGAAGGAACGCGTGAGCACCGGCATCGAGCTCGCGCGCGACGCGAACGGCGCGTTGACGCTCGAGCTCACGCTGCCGGTGCTCAATCTGTTCGATCAATCGCCGGTGCCGGTGACACGCGACGGCGATCGCATTCGCGTCGACGCGATGTACCTCGACCTCACGCTGACCGACGGCAAGCTCGTCGGCCACTATCCCGGGCCGAACAGCCCCGCGACGTCGGCAACACGGTCGCGACGATGCCGGACTTCGCCCCCGCTTTCGCGGGGGCTCACTCCGGCCTACGGTGGTGCGCCGGCTCCGCGGCGCACCTACTCGTACCCGTCGCTGAACAGCTGGTCGACGACGTTGCCGCCGAGATCGATCGTGACCGCTGCGCTGTAGCCGCTGCCGTCGAACTGCAGCGTCGCCTGGGTCGCAACCGGGCCGACCGGAAGGTCCTCGCCGTCGGGTACGAGCGAGTACGTGATCGAGCAGCTCGCGTCGGCGACGAGCGAGGCGCCGCAGGTCGTCGAGAACACGAACGGCGAAGCGCCCGAGAACGTCCGCGTCAGCGTGACGCCGCTCGTGTTGACGATCGTGACGCGGCCGCGGCCGATGTCGCCGACGTTGACGTCGCCGACGTCGAGCACGCGCGGGCTCGCCTCGATCAGCGTCCCGACGCCGGTGCCGCGCAGCGACAGCGGCACGACCTGCGAAATGCCGGTGCCGGTGACGTCGAGTTGCGTGTCGATCGCGTAGTCGCCCGCCACGCGCGGCCGGAAGGTGTAGTTGTAGGTGCAGTTCGCCCCGTTCGCGATCGGATTCGCGCAAGGCAGCGCGATACGCGACCAGGTCGCCTGGTCGCCGGCGGCGAACGGCGCCGCCGCGATCGTCAGCGTCGTGCCCGAGGCGTTGCGCGTCACGACCGGGATCGCCGCGCCCGTGCCGACGTCGACCATGCCGTAGTCGAGCGACATCGGCGTCGTGAAGCTCGGCTGCGTCGTGTTGACGCCGGTGCCGCGCACGCTGATGTCGTACGACTCGGTGATGGTGCCGCCGCCGCCCGAGATCGTGATCCGCGACGCGGTCTCGGCCTCGCCCGGCACGACCGGCTGGAAGCGGAACGTCATGGTGCAGGACAGGCCCGCGCCGAGCTGCCCGAGCCCGCAGCCGTTGATCACGGCGAAGCCGTTCGGATTGCTGAGCGTCAGCACCGGGTTGAAGGTGAACACGCCGGTCGTCGGATTCGTGATCGTGACGCCGACGTTCGACTGCGTGCCGATGAGCTGCGGCCCGAAGTCGATCGTGGTCGGCGCGACCTGCGCGAGGGTGCCGACACCGGTGCCGCGGAACGTGAGGCGTGCGAGCACGGTCGTCGGCTGGCCGATGATGATGAGGCAGCGGTTGCCGATCAGCGCCGAGCGGCAGATCGTGCTCGCGCCGGTGAACAGCGTGCCGTCGCCCTCGGTCGGCGTGAACGCGACCATCATCGTGCAGCTCTGCCCCGGCGTGAGCGCCACAGTGCAGGTGCCCGGGTCGACGGTGAAGCCGCTGTCGGCCGCGGGGCTCGTCATGCGCGGCGTGACGTTCGAATCCTCGTCGAGGTTCGTCAGCACGACGTTCGCGATCGCGGTGCGGCCGACGTCGATTTCGCCGAAGTCGATCTCGGACGGCGACGCCGAGAAGATCGGCCCCGCGGGCGGCGGCGGTGGTTCGGGCAGCACGGTCAGCGCGAACGCCTTGTCGGCGCCTGCGGCGGCGTCGTCGGTGACGCGCACCGTGACGTTGAAGCTGCCGGCCTGCGTCGGCTTGCCGCCGAGCACGCCGGTCGTCGGGTTGAGCGTCATGCCGGACGGCAGCATGTCGGCGACGATGCCCCAGGTCTCGTAGACACCGCTGCCGCCGGTCGCGGCGAACGTGACGCCACCGTAGGTCGTGTTCTGCGTCGCGTTCGGCAGCGGCGACGCGGTCGTGATCGCGAGCGGCACCGGTGCCGGCACGATCTTCAGCGAGTACGCGCGCGTGACCGTCGTCGGTTGCTGGTCGGTGGTCTGCACGTTGAACGCGAAGTCGCCGACCGCGGTCGGCGTGCCGGCCAGCGCGCCGCCGGTCGAGAGCGCGAGGCCGTCGGGCAGCTCGCCGGTCTGCACCTGCCAGTTGCCGGCGGCGCCGTTGCCGCCGCTCGCCGTGAACGTGAGGTTGTACGCGGTGCCGACCGTGCCCTGTGGCAACGGCGACGGCGTCGTGATCATGAGCGGCGGCAGCGCCGCGATCGTGATCGCGAACGCCTTGGTCGCTTCGTTGGTGCCGCTGTCGGTGACCTTGACGGTGAACTGCGCGGTGCCGGTGCCGGTCGGCGTGCCGGCGAGCGTGCCGTTCGCGGCGAGCGTGATGCCGGCCGGCGGTGCGCCGTTCGAGACGGTCCAGGTGTAGCCCTGGCCGGTGCCACCGGTCGCTGCGAACGTCACGCCGGCGTACGGCTGGTTCTGCGTGCCGGCAGGCAGCGGCGGCGACGTCGTGATCTCGAGCTTCGGCGTCGCGATCGCGGCGTCGGAAAACTCCGAGGTGTTGTTCGACGGCGCGTTCGCGCCGCCGGACGGCGGCGTGTCGTCGAGCGTGAGATCGGTCGACGTCGCGACGATGCCCATGCCGGCCGCGTTGGTGCCGCCGCCGACGCTCGCGCTGCAGATGCCGCCGACGCAGCCCGCGCCGGTCGGGCGACCCTGCGCGTCGGTGCCGACGAGCTTCTCGCCGAGGAACACGGAATCGTCGGCCGAGGTCGCGAAGAACTCGACGCGGATCGTGTTCGCGGCGGCGTTCGGTCGCGTCACCAGCGTCCATCCGAGTGTCGTACCGCCGCTCGTCTCGGAAACCGGGCCCTTCACGCCGGCGCACAGCGGCGGATCGGCCGCGCCGCCGCAGATCGCCGGGCGATGCTGGTCGCGATTCGCGTAGTTGATGCCGGGGTTGGCGATCGTGTCGAGGCCGTCGGGGCCGTTGGTCGGGTGCTCGAGGTCGATGCCGATGCCGCCGGTGCCGGCGCGGCCGTTACCGTAGATCCGGTTGCGCGTGATGAGGTCGGCCCACGCGCTGCTCGAACGGATCGCGACGCCGTGTCGGCCGTTCGCGGCGATGACGTTCGCGTCGCTCGCCTGCGGTCCGCCGATCGTGTTCGATGGCGCGCCGAAGATGTGGATGCCATCGCCGACGTTGCCGAGTGAGACCAGCGAGGACAGCCCAGTCGGCACCGACACGCCGATGTAGTTGCCCCGCACGACGTTGCTGGTGGTCGAGGTGGCGCGCAGCAGGATGCCGTGGCGGCCGTTCGCGAGAATGAGGTTGTTGCGGATGTCGTGGTTCGTGCCGGTGATCAGCATGCCGTTGCCGGCGTTGCCGAACTGCAGCTGGCCGAGCGGAGTCGAGCCCGCGGGAATCGTCGCGAGCCCGACGACGTTCGCGAAGATCCGGACCGCGCTCGAGTTGCCGCTGGTCGTGATGCCGCCCGAGTCGTCGTTCTGCACGTCGAGGTCGGCCGCGTTCGCCGCGAGCTTGTTGTCGCTGACCGTGTTCGCGGGGCCGATGATCAGCGCGATGCCGGTCGGGTTGGTCGGGCCGGGGCCCGAGGTCTTCGGCGTCGCATCGGTCGTGATGCCGTTGTTCTGGTTGCCGACATCGACGCCCGGCGCAGAGCCCAAGCCGACGAGGTTGCCCGCGACGAAGTTCGGAAGCACGGTCGCGCCGGAGTCGATCGCGATGCCGTCGCCCATGTTGCCGCTGACGATGTTGCCGGGGCCGATGAAGTTGCCGTACGCGGTGCCGAAGATGCGGATGCCGGCGCGGTTGGTCGAGCCGCCGGGATCGCGGCCGTTCGGGACCGCCGAGAGCCCGTCCTGGCTCAAGCCCACGATGTTGGCCGCGACGATGACGTTGACGGTGTTCTGTCCGAACAGCTCGATGCCCGGGCCGTCGTTGCCCGAGACGAGGTTGGCGGTGACCGTCGTCGGTTGCACGAGTACGGAGAGCGCGGCCGAGAGCGCGCCTTGCAGCGCGGTGACGCCGGCGTAGCTCTGCGGCAGCGACGAAAGGATCGAGGCGAGGTTCGGGATCGGCACCACCGCGTCGGGCGCGGTGCCGCTGATCGAGATGCCGGCGCCGCCGTTCGCGTCGGCCGCGGTCGAGCCGGAGCTTCCCTGCGGGTTCGTGCCGATGCGGTTGCCGGTGATCTTGTAGTTC
>Ga0187892_10007269_pt1 | contig 15868 bp, 16 predicted proteins | sample MA1701073metaG_FD_139345 | JGI IMG/M metagenome (GOLD analysis project Ga0187892, IMG submission 139345) | Bio-ooze microbial communities from a basaltic lava cave in the Kipuka Kanohina Cave System on the Island of Hawaii, USA - MA170107-3 metaG ... | reverse complement strand
TGGCGCGCGGCGATCCTGCTGCTCGGGGTTTCCGGCGCCTCGCTGTTCTACGGCGACGCGGTGCTCACGCCCGCGATCTCGGTGCTCTCGGCGGTGGAGGGGCTCGAAGTCGGGACCTCCGCGCTCAAGCCCTACGTGCTGCCGATCGCGGTCGCGGTGCTGTTCGCGCTGTTCGCCTTCCAGAGCCGCGGCACCGCGGTGGTCGGCGCACTGTTTGGCCCGGTCTGCGCGCTGTGGTTCCTGGCGCTCGCCGCAGTGGGCATCTATAACATCGCCCAGAACCCGGTGGTGCTGTACGCGCTCAACCCGCTGCAGGCGATCCCGTTCGTCACCGGGCACGGCTTCGCCTCCTTCGTGGTGCTGGGCGCGGTGCTGCTCGCCTTCACCGGGGCGGAAGCGCTCTACGCCGACATGGGGCACTTCGGCAAGAGCGCGATCCGCGTCGCCTGGTTCGGGCTGGTCGCCCCGGCGCTGGTGCTGAACTACTTCGGCCAGGGGGCGCTGCTGATCGCCAACCCGAAGGCGATCGAGAACCCGTTCTACCTCGCCTATCCCTCGTGGGCGCTCTACCCGATGGTGGTGCTCGCGACCGCGGCAACGGTGATCGCCTCGCAGGCGACCATCTCCGGGGCCTATTCGATCACCCGGCAGGCGATCCAGCTCGGCTTCCTGCCGCGCATGACGGTGGTGCAGACCTCGGCGCGCGCGATCGGGCAGATCTACATCCCGGCGATCAACTGGTTCCTGCTCGTGGCGGTCCTCGCCGCGACGATCGGGTTCGGCTCCTCCTCCAAGCTCGCCTCGGCCTACGGCGTCGCCGTCACGGCGACGATGCTGGTGGACACGCTGCTCACGTTCTTCGTCGTCCGCTTCGGCTGGGGCTATCCGCTCGCGCTCTGCATCGGCGCGACCGGGTTCTTCATCTTCGTCGACGCCACCTTCTTCTCGGCGAGCCTGCTCAAGGTCGCGGAGGGCGGCTGGTTTCCGCTGGTGCTCGGTGCCGGGATGCTGACGGTGATGCTCACCTGGCGGCGCGGCCGCAGGATCATGTTCGACCGCCTGCGCCGGCAGTCGGTGGCGCTCGAGCCGTTCCTCGAGTCGCTCTTTCGCGAGCCGCCGGCGCGCGTGCCGGGGACGGCGGTGTTCCTGACCGCGACGCCCGACACGGTGCCGAGCGCGATGCTGCACAACCTCAACCACAACAAGGTGCTGCACGAGCGCAGCGTGTTCGTCACCGCCGAGGTGCTCGACGTTCCCTGGGTGCCCTTCGACGAGCGCGTCTCGGTCGAATCGCTCGGACACGACTGCTGGCGCGTCGCGGCGCGCTTCGGCTTCAAGAACCGCACCGACGTGCCGCAGGCGCTCGAGGTGGCGCGCGAGCAGGGGCTCGAGATCGACCCGATGCAGACGTCCTACTTCCTCAGCCGCGAATCGGTGGTGCCGGTCGAGGACGTCCCGGGCGGCATGGCGCTCTGGCGCGAGCGCCTGTTCGCCGCGATGGCGCGCAACTCGGGCAACGCCGCCGACTACTTCCACCTGCCGGCGAACCGCGTCATCGAGCTGGGGACGAAGGTCGAGATCTAGACCAGGCGCGGCAGCCAGAGCGCGATCGACGGGAACGCGACCAGGATCGCGAGCCGGATCACGTCCGCGGCCATGAACGGCAGCACGCCGCGGAACACGGTGGTGGTGGGGACCTGCGGCAGCAGCGTGGAAAGCACGAACAGGTTCATGCCGACCGGCGGGCTGATGAGGCCGATCTCGACGATCGTCACCACCAGCACCCCGAACCAGATCGGGTCCAGCCCCATGCCCACGATCAGCGGGAAGAACACGGGCAGGGTCAGCAGGACCATGGACAGCTCCTCCATGGCCGTGCCGAGCAGCACGTAGACCGCCATGATCGCGCTCACCACCAGGATCGGCTGCAGCTCGAAGCGGTTGACGAAGCCCTTGAGGTCGGCCGGCATGGTGGTGATGTTGACGAAGTCGGCGAAGATGAACGCGCCGATCAGGATCATGAACAGCATCGCGGTGGTGCGGCCGCTCTCCGCCAGCGAGGCGTAGAGCGTCCGCCAGGTGAGCGCCCTGCGCCACAGCGCGAACACCATGGCGCCGAAGGCGCCCATGCCGGCGCCCTCGGTGGCGGTGAACAGCCCTCCGTAGATGCCGCCGATCACGAACACGAACAGCAGCGCCACCGGCCAGATGTCGCGCAGCGACTCCAGGCGCGCGCGCCAGCCGGCACGCTCGCCGGGCGGCCCGGCCTTCGGGTCGCGCCAGCACGTCCACTGCACCGCCAGGCAGAGCAGCGCCGCGCCGAGGATCCCCGGCAGGATGCCGGCGGCGAACATCTTGCCGATGTTGGTCTGGGTGAAGACGCCGTAGATCACCATCAGCGTCGAGGGCGGGATCATGATGCCGAGCGTGCCGCCGGCGGCGATGGCGCCGGTCGCCAGCCGGTCCGAGTAGTCGAAGCGCTTCATCGACGGATAGGCCACCTTCGCCATGGTCGCGGCGGTGGCGATCGAGGAGCCGCAGATCGAGGCGAAGCCGGCGCAGGCGATCACGGTCGCCATCGCGAGGCCGCCGCGCAGGTGTCCGATGAAGGCGTAGGCGGCGCGGAACAGTTCCTGCGCGATGCCGGCGCGCGCCACGAACGTCCCCATCAGGATGAACAGGGGCACCACCGAAAGGGTGTAGTTGCGCCCGGTCTCGTAGACCTTGGTCTGCACGGCGGCGAAGGCGACCGCCCAGTTCCAGTCGCGCATGTAGGCGTAGCCGATGGTCCCCACGATCGCCATGGAGAAGGCGATCGGAATGCGCACGAACGCGAGCGCGAGCATGGCGGCGAGTCCGACCAGGCCTTCGGTCATCGGGCGCCGGCGACCAGGGCCTTGAACAGGTGCACCAGCCCCGACAGGCCGATCATCGCGACCATGAAGTACACGAACGGAGCGACCACGATGCGCAGCACGTCGGTGGTGTCGCCGTAGCCGGCGATCTTGCCGGCCTTGAGCCACATCAGCCAGGTGAGCAGGAACATGAGCGCGGCGCACAGCAGCTCGACCGAGCGGTTGAGCGCGCCGCGCGCGCGCTCGCCGAGCAGCCGGTCGATCAGGTCCATGGTGACGTGCTCGCCGGCGTGCGTGACGAGCGGCAGCCCGGCGAAGATCAGCGCCAGCAGCGACAGCTCGGTGATCTCAAACCCGCCGCGCACCGGCCGGCCGAGGACGTAGCGTCCGATCACGTCGACGAAGGTGAGCATCATCATGAAGAACAGCAGCGCCGAGGCCGCGACGCCGAGCACGGCGTCGGCGCGGCGCTCCCAGAGGCGCTCGGGCTGGCTCATCGGGAATCAAAAGGGGCGCGGGTCCGGACCCGCGCCCCCCACGGTGCCTGCCGCTGCGGCACTACCTGCCGGCCGCGGCCTTCTTCAGCTCGGCGCGGAACTCGTCCAGGATCGCCTTGGCGCTGACGCCCTTGGCGCCCGCCTTCTTGATCCAGTCGTCGATGAGCGGCGCGGAGCGCCGGTTCACCTCGGCGATCATCGCCGGATCGGCGTTGACGAGCCGGATCTGCGACTTCCTGATGGCCTCGAGGCCCTTCTGGTCGGCCGTGTCCCAGGACTTGCCGTTGGTGCGCGCGACGTGCTCGAAGCCGAGCTTCTCGATGATCGCCTGGTCGCGCTTGTCGAGCTTGTCCCACTTGCCCTGGTTCATGAAGAAGCCGAACGACGAGCTGTACATGCCGCCCGGGAACAGCGTCGCCTGGTCGAGCACCGTCTCGAGCTTGAACGACACGATCGACTCGAGCGGGAAGAAGATGCCGTCGGCCACGCCCGACTTGAGCAGCTCGTAGGACTCGCCGGCGGGCTTGAAGAAGGGCGATCCGCCGAGCGCGGTGATCACTTCCTCGGAGACGCCGCCGCCGGTGCGGATCTTGAGCCCCTGGAAGTCGGCCAGCGTCTTGATCGGCTTCTTGGTGAACATCTGGCCCGGGCCGTGCGTGAACACGCCGATCAGCTTGACGCCGTTGTACTCGCCCACCTTGTGGAAGTGCTTCCAGTGGATCCGGGAGTAGGCCACCGAGTTGGTCTCGGCGGTGTCGCCGGCGCCCGGCAGCTCGGGCAGCTTGGTGAGCACGTGCCGCGCCGGCGTGTAGCTCGCCGTCACGTAGGACAGGTCGACCAGGCCGTCGCGCACCGCGTCGAAGGTTCCGGGCGGTGCCGAGGGGTGCTTGGGCAGGTAGTTGAACTTGATGCGGCCGTCGGTGGCTTTCTCCACCTCCTTGGTCCAGTTCTCCTGCCACTCGCTGAGATGGTGCTTGGGCGAGACCCAGGTCGAGAACGTGAGCGTGGTCTGCGCCGCCGCGGGCAGCGCCAGCGCCGTCGCCAGGCCGGCCAGCGCGAGTCTGGGAAGCTTCGTCATGGTCTCCTCCTTCGAGAGGCCTAGTCTAGCAGCGCCTCCGCCCGCTCGCGCAGCTTGCCTTTCTGGATCTTGGTGGCGTTGGCCCCCCCGGGGTCACCGGGAATGCGCCGATCGGAAAGACGCGCGCCGGGACCTTGTAGCGGGCAAGGCGGCTCGAGACGTGCCGGATCACGCCCTGCTCATCGAGCGCGGCGCCCGGCTCGAGGATGACGAACGCGACCGCGCAGGGCCCTGTCCCGCGCTGCACGCCGACGACCTGGCACGCGGCGATCCCGGGCGCTTCCTGCACCACGGCTTCGATCTCCGCCGGGCTGACCAGGAACCCGCCGAGCCGCAGCGAATCGCCGATCCGCGCGAGATACACGAACCGTCCGTCGGGCTGTGTGTAGCCGAGGTCGCCCGAACGATAGAAGCCGTCCGCGGTGAGGGCGCGCCCGGTCGCATCCGGGTCGCCGTGGTAGCCCGCCATGCGGCTCGCGGGCGCGAGGAGCTCGAGCTCGCCCGGCTCGCCGTGCAGCAGGATCCGGCCCGAGTCCGGGTCGCGGGCGCGCACGCGCGCCGCCGCGCTCACCGGGCGCCCGCCCGCGAGCATGCGCTCGGCGGCGGGCTGGTTCTCGTCCTGGCGCGCGAAGAGCGCCTGGACCTCGCTCGCGCCGTACAGGCCGACGAGCTTCAAGCCGCGCGCCTCGGCGCGCCGCACGATGTCGCCCAGCGCCGGGTTGAACGCGGCATAGCCGAAGAAACGGACGTTTGAAAAATCCGCGGCATCGTTTGCCAGGAGCTGCGCGAACGCCTCGTCGGTGCCGTTCGCGTGCGTCACCCGGTGCGCGACGATGTCGCGCGCAGCCTGCTCCGCATCCCAGGCCGGATGCATCACCAGCGGCCGTCCGGCGACGAGCGCCGCCATCGCGCTGCAGAATCCGAACACGCCGCACAATGGCGGGGCGAGGAGCATGACCGAGTCCTCGTCGATCGCGAACCCCCGGACGACTTCCGCCGCGTGCACGATCACGGTGCGCTGATCGTGCAGCACGAACTTGGGCGCCTTCGTAGTTCCCGAAGTCGTGAAGATCGCGCAGCCGGAGCCTGGCGCCGCCTGCGACTCGAGCAGCGGCTCGAGTCGCGCCAGCCCCGTATACGAAACCGTGCGCTTGCCGCGAACCGGCCGGGGCTCCGCCGCCGCCGCTTCCCCGTACGCCACCACGGACTCCAAGCGCTCAAGCGCCCGCGGATCGCATCCGGCGAGGATCCCGGCAAAGTCTATCCCCTTGAATTCCGGCCAGAAGACGAGCGTGCGCGCGGCCGAGCGCTGCAGCAGATCGGCGACCTCGTGGCTGCGAAAACGCGTGTTGACCGACAGCGCGATGGCGCCGAGCTGGGCGCAGGCGGCGAACGTCGCGAGCCACGCCGGAACGTTCGGCAGCCAGAGCGCGACGCAATCGCCGCGCCGCACGCCGAGCTGCTCCAGTCCGCGCGCGACGCGCCGGCTCTCGTCGAGCAGCGCGCGAAACGACACGAACCTGCCGCGCTCGATGAGAGCGGGCGCGTCGCGCCGCGCTTGCGCCGCAAGCAGAGCGGGAAGTGTGTCGGCGATCACATTCAAAATGCGGCGGAATCGCAGACAATCATGCGTCGCGAAAAAAATTCTCGCGATCGCGATTGTGTTTGCGTTGCGTTGTGGCTATGATGCACGCTCGTTTGCGCCGCACGCCAGTGCCGCGAACGAAGCGGAAAACCGGTTCCCGGCATCCTCGGCCGGGATGAGAGGGAGAGCGCATGGCATCGGTAGTCACCAAGGCGGACCTCGTCCAGGCTGCGGCGCGCGCCGGCAACCTGAGCAAGATCGCGGCGGGCGAAGCGGTCAACGCCGTGTTCGATGCGATCGTCGCCGGCGTGGCCAAAGGCAACCGGGTCACCGTCGTCGGCTTCGGCACGTTCCTGCCGCGCAAGCGCAAGGCGCGCGCCGGACGCAACCCGGTGAACGGCAAGGAAATCAAGATCAACGCCAAGACCGTGCCCGCGTTCAGCGCGGGACAGGGGTTCAAGGAAGCAGTGGGCGAGCGCTGAGCGCGGCGCCGCAAGGCGCTCCGCGGGGCTGCGCCCAAGAGGCCGCAGCCCTTTGTTTTTTCGGGCATTGCAAAGCACAATCCGAGTTGGCAGAATGCGTCCCGGAACCGGCACTGCGCCCATGGACGCACCGCTCATCCTCTCGCTCGACAGCCACGGCGTGCCGCACCGCTGGGTGAGCTGGCAGCAGGCCTGCTTCTACTACGCCAAGAACCTGGTCGCCTGGACGCTGGGCGACGAGACGTTCACGTTCTACGGCGGCTGGTCGCGGCTCACCGGCATGCGCTCGAGCATCACGGCGCACTCGATCATCGCGATCAAGGGCAAGGCGCTCGCCGCGCGCGGCTTCAACCAGGTGCCGCCGCTCAACAACCGGGAGCTGTTCCGCCGCGACCGGCACATGTGCGCGTACTGCGGCGGCGAGTTCGGCTACTTTCGCCTCACGCGCGACCACGTCCGGCCGCTGTCGCGCGGCGGCCGCGACACCTGGATGAACGTGGTGACCGCCTGCCGGCAGTGCAACGGGCAGAAGCGCAACCGCGTGCCCGAGGAGTCGGGCCTCGAGCTGCTCTACGCGCCGTACGTGCCGAACAAGGCCGAGTACCTGATCCTCACCAACCGGCGCATCCTCGCCGACCAGATGGACTTCCTGCGGCAGCACCTGGCCGCACATTCCCGCTTGGTGCTCGCCCCGGCGTGAGTGCCGGATTTCTGGCGTAACAGCGGCTATCACCTGCTCGCGCGCTGCGCCGACGGGCGGCTGCGGGTGAGCGACGACTTCCTGCGCGCCTACCTGCTGCGCCCCGAGGTGCACCCGGTCGAGACCTCGGGCGAGGCCGAGCACGCGCTGCACGCCGCGCTGATGCGCGAGCCGCGCCGGCCCGTGTCCGAGCCCGAGCTCGCCGCGCTCGAGGACGCGGACGCGCGCGACAACTATCGCATCCTGCTGCGCTTCCGCGACCGGCTGCTCGCCGCGGGCACGGTGGAGGGGTGCTACGCCGGGCTGTTCGGCGGCGCGGCCGTGGACGTGCCGCCGCTGTTCGTCTCGCAGCTCGCGCACGTCATCCTGAGGGGGATCCTCGAGGGCTGCGACGACCCGCTCGAGCCGCGCGCGGCGGAGCTGTTCTTCCGCGAGCAGAAGGCCACCATCCGCGACGGCCACGTGCTGCTCGCCGACCTGGAGGCCGTGCAGATGCACGCCACCGGCGCGCGCTACGGCAGCCTCGGGCGCCTCATCGTCGAGGCGCAGGGCGCGCCCGCGGCGACCGAGCTCGACGTGCTCGACCGCGCCAACGCGCACCTGTACTGGGAGCGCGAGTCGCGCTACGACACCATCATCAGCATCACCTACGGCCGGCCGGCGCTCGACGCGCTGTGCCGGGTGATCGAGGCCTGGACCGGGCACTTCTGCGGCGTCACCGTTCGCGTGCAGCCGCTGCGCCGGATCGAGGAGCCGCGCTGGGCCTGGCACGTCGGGCTCGATGCCGAGTCGAGCGCGATCCTGAACGATCTCTGGAACGGCAACGAGGTCGAGCATGGCCGCATGCGGCGCCTGCTGGCGCTGTTCCGCATGGAGTTCGCGGACCCGGCGGCGATGCGCGCCGACGTCGCCGGCCGCCCGGTCTACCTCGCCCTCTCGGCCGACGAGGACGACGTGGTGCGCGCCAAGCCGCAGAACCTCCTTACCAACCTGCCGCTCGCGGCGCAGTCGTGAGGCCGGCGTACTGGAGCCGCGCGCGCCGCGCGCTCGCCGGCAGCGACCCCGTGCTGGCGGGCATCATCCGGCGCCACCCGCGCATCGCGCTGGCGCGCCGCGGCGAGCCGTTCGAGACGCTGGCGCGCGCCATCGTCGGCCAGCAGATCTCGGTGAAGGCCGCGCAGAGCGTCTGGAACCGGCTCGTCGCCGTGGCGCCGGCGATGACGCCGGCGCAGGTGCTGGCAGCGCAGCGGGCGCGGCTGCGCGGCTGCGGGCTCTCGGAGCGCAAGGTCGACTACGTCCGCGACCTGGCGCAGCGCTTCAGCGACGGCGCGATCCGCGTCGCGCGCTGGCCGCGGATGAGCGACGAGCAGGTCATCGCCGACCTCGTGCAGGTGCGCGGCATCGGTCGCTGGACCGCGGAAATGTTCCTGATCTTCAACCTGTTGCGTCCCGACGTGCTGCCGCTCGACGATCTCGGCCTGCGGAAGGCGATCCGGCTGCATTATTTCCGGGGTCGGAAGGTGTCGGCGGCGCGCATGCGCAAGCTCGGCGCCGGCTGGACGCCGTGGCGCTCGGTCGCCACCTGGTACCTGTGGCGCTCGCTCGACCCGGTCCCCGTACAATACTGAGCGTCACGGCGAGGGGGCTCGATGGGCACGGAGGCGCCGGCGGCAAAGCGCGGGGCGGCGGGCGCGTTCCGGTTCTTCCCGGAGGACGCGCGCCAGGCGCTGCGCGTCCGCCGCTACCTGATCGGGGCGGGGACGTCGCTGCTGGCGGTGGCGGCGCTGTTCCTGTGCGTGCGCTTCGAGGTGCTGACGATGCAGGTCGCGGTGGAGGGCACCGCCATCCTGCTGGCGCTGGTCGTGCTGTTCTACGCCGCGTTCCGCAGCGGCCTCAACCTGCGCTTCCCCGACCCCAGCCTGACCACCGAGCAGATCGGCGCCGCGATCCTGTACCTCGCCTACGTCATGGCGCAGGCCCCCGCGGCGCGCAACGCGCTGAGCCTCTTCTACATGGTGGCGATGCTGTTCGGCGTGCTGCGCCTGGACACGCGGCGGCTGCTGGCGCTCGCCCTGCTGGCGCTCGCCGCGCACTCGGTCATGCTGTTCTTGTCCTTCCTGCGCGATCCGGGCACGGACCTGCGCGCAGCGTCCGTCCAGCTCGCGGTGCTGTTCGTCGTGCTGCCGTGGTTCGCGTTCATGGGCGGCTACGTGAACAGCCTGCGCTCGCGCCTCTCGGACAGCAACCGCGGGCTGACCGAGGCGGTCGCGCGCATCGAGCGCATCGCGGTGCGCGACGAGCTGACCGCGATCTACAACCGGCGTTTCCTGATCGAGGTGCTGGAGCGCGAGGTCGCGCGCACGCGGCGCGGCGGCGGTTTCGCCGTCTGCCTGCTCGACATCGACCGCTTCAAGCGCATCAATGACACCTACGGTCATCCTGCCGGGGATGCGGTGCTGAAGCGGTTCGTCTCGATCGCCGCCGCGGAGCTGCGCGCGGTGGACGTCTTCGGACGGCTCGGCGGCGAGGAGTTCCTGGTGGTGCTGCCGGACACGGATCTGGAAGGGGCGGTGAACTGCGCCGAGCGTATCCGCCTCGCGGTCGAGTCGGGCCGCTTCGCCGAGCTGCCCGCCGAGGAGCGCGTGACCGTCACCGCCGGCGTGGCGCGCGCCGGCCGCGACGAAGCCCCTTCGCAGGTGCTGGCGCGCGCCGACCGCGCCCTGTACCGCGGCAAGCAGGAAGGGCGCAACCGGGTGGTGCAGGTGCAATAGAATCCGGCCTCCGTGAAGACGACCTTCCTCGACTTCGAGCAGCCGATCGCGGAGCTGGAGGCGCGCGTCGAGGAGCTGCGCTACGTCCAGGACGACTCCGCCGTGGACATCTCCGAGGAGATCCAGCGCCTGACGAAGAAGAGCCAGGCGCTCACCAAGGAGATCTACTCGCGGCTCACCCCCTGGCAGGTGGCGCAGGTGGCGCGCCACCCGCAGCGGCCGTACACGCTCGACTACGTGCAGATGCTGTTCACGCACTTCGAGGAGCTGCACGGCGACCGCAGGTTCGCCGACGACGCCTCGATCGTGGGGGGCCTGGCGCGCTTCGACGGCGAGGCCTGCATGGTGATCGGCCACCAGAAGGGCCGCGACACCAAGGAGAAGATCCTGCGCAACTTCGGCATGCCGCGGCCGGAGGGCTACCGCAAGGCGCTGCGCCTGATGGAGCTGGCGGAGAAGTTCGCGCTGCCGGTGTTCACGTTCGTCGATACGCCCGGCGCCTACCCGGGCGTGGACGCGGAGGAGCGCGGCCAGTCCGAGGCGATCGGGCGCAACCTGTACGTGATGGCGGGGCTCAGGACCCCGATCATCGTCTCGATCATCGGCGAGGGCGGCTCGGGCGGCGCGCTCGCGATCGCGGTGGGCGACGTGGTGCTGATGCTGCAGTACGCGACCTACTCGGTGATCTCGCCCGAGGGCTGCGCCTCGATCCTGTGGAAGAGCGCCGACAAGGCGCCCGAGGCCGCCGAGACGCTGGGGATCACCGCCGGCCGCCTCAAGACGCTCGGCCTGGTGGACAAGATCGTCAGCGAGCCGCTCGGCGGCGCGCACCGCGATCCGCCGGCGACCGGCGCCGCGCTCAAGAAGGCGCTCGCCGAGGCCCTGCGGCAGCTGAAGGAGAAGAAGCCGAAGGAGCTGGTCGAGGAGCGGCTCGAGCGCCTGATGAGCCATGGCCGCTTCAAGGAAGCCGCCGAGCGTTGAGGCGGTGGTCCCTGCCGCCCTGCGCGGCCTCGCCCTGCGCGGCCGGCGCATCGCGGTCGGGCTCTCCGGCGGGGTCGATTCGGTGGTGCTGCTCGAAGCGCTCGCGCGGCTCGCGCCGCGGCGCGGCTTCGAGCTGCGCGCGATTCACGTCAACCACGGGCTGAGCCCGAACGCCGCGAAGTGGCAGCGCTTCTGCGCCGCGCTGTGCCGCGTGCGCCGCATCCCGTTTCGCGCGGTCGCGGTGAAAGTTCGCAGGCGCGAGGGCGGCCTCGAGGCGGCCGCGCGCGAGGCGCGCTACGGCGTCTTCCGGCGCGCGCGCGCCGATGCGATCGCGCTCGCGCACCAGCTCGATGACCAGGCGGAGACCGTGCTCCTCAGCCTGCTGCGCGGCGCCGGCCCGGCGGGAGCGAGCGCGATGCCTGCGGTCAGGCGGCTGGGGGCGAAGCTCCTCCTGCGGCCGCTGCTCGGAGTGCGGCGCGAGACGATCGCCGCCTACGCGCGCGACCGCGGCCTCGCGTGGGTGGAGGACGAGTCGAACGCGAACGAAGCGCTCACCCGCAACTTCCTGCGCCGCCGCGTCGGACCGCTCCTCGCGCAGCGCTTCCCGCGCTGGAAGGAGTCGCTCGCGCGCGCCGCCCGGCTCTTTGCCCGGAAACACGCGGCATCCGAGGAGCTTCTCAGGACTTACCTCAGGTCGAAGGGGCTGCGTGCGCCGAGCGAGGCGAAGCTCGCCGAGATGCTGAAGCAACTCGCTTCAGATAGCCCTCGCACTGCCATCGCCCACGAGGGCGCGCTCCTGCGCGCCTACCGCGGGAAGGTCTCTCTCGAGAAGGATCTCCCACCAAGGCCTTTCTCGGCGATCCGGTGGAAAGGCGAGAAGCGCTTGCCGATCCCTGCTCTCGGCGGCGAGCTCCGCTTCCGCGAAGCGCGCGGCGCGGGCATCGACCGGCAGCTCGTGGAGCAGGGCGGCTTCGAGATTCGCCTGCGCTCGGGCGGCGAGCGGCTGCGCCTCGCGGCGAACCGCCCCCGCAGGACGCTCAAGAATCTCTTCCAGGAGGCGGGCGTCCCTCCCTGGGAGCGCGAGCGCCTGCCGCTGCTCTACTGCCGCGACAGGCTGGTGTGGGCGCCGGGGCTCGGCGTCGACGTGGAGTTCCGACCCCCTCGAAGCTCGCCCGGAATCGCGGCCGAGTGGCGGCGGCACGAGTAGCTGACTCAGTGCTTCGCGCAATGGTTTTTTCAGTCTGTGGTGCGACGGGCGGCACGGTGCGCAATCGCGCCGCACACCCCGAAACCGGCTCGATGCCGCGTGCAATGCGCCGCGCCATGTTTGCCACCGAGCCGCTACGGGAGTAATAAAGCACCAGGACTTCAGTCATAACGATGCCAACGAAGGGAGTAATCAACCGTGAACTCTAGCGAACAATTGATCCAGCGTTTTTACAGCGCTTTTCAGAAAAGAGATCACGCAGGCATGGCCGCCTGCTATCACAAGGATGTCGAGTTCTCAGACATGGTGTTCATCGGCCTCAAGGGCGACCGTGCGCGCGGCATGTGGCGCATGCTGTGCATCAACGGCGCTGATCTGCGCATCGAGTTCCGCGACATCAAGGCCGACGACAAGACCGGTACCGCGCACTGGGACGCCCGGTACACATTCTCGAAAACCGGCCGCAAGGTGCTGAACAGTATCGATGCGAGCTTCGAGTTCCGCGACGGCTTGATTTACAAACACAACGACCGCTTTGATCTGCACGCCTGGGCTGGTCAGGCGCTGGGCCTGCCCGGCAAGCTGCTTGGCGGCACCGGTTTCATGCAGGGAAAAATCCGCACGATGGCGGGCAAATCGCTCGACGACTTTCTGAAGAGCTGAATCAGCCTTTCAGTTTTTCCAGCGCCGACTGCACGTTCTCCGCAATCATCTCGGCGGCCGCGCCGCGGCGGTGCTTGTACTCGAGCTGAGCGTTCGCCAGGCTCTTGTCGCCGATCACCACGCGGTGCGGAATACCGATGAGATCGGCGTCGGCGAACATTACGTCGTCATCGATATCGGCACGAGTTGTTGGCCGAACGGTTTGGCGAGTCGGCGCAGGGCGCGCCGTTTGGTCTGAAGCACTTTGGCCTCGTACTGCGCGAGCCCGTGCTCGACCTGGCTCGCGCCATGATGTCGGTGCCGCCGCCGGTAATCACATATATGATATTCGATTACATACGTGTTTACGGGGCACGCGGTACGTATCCTCGCCGGGCGGGGCGCCGCGCCACGCGAACCGAAACGCAACCACGTGCGAGCGATCGAGCTCTTTGACCAGGGTGCCCTGGTCTATCCGGACCGGGCCTGTTTCCGCTTCGGCGACCAGGCGCTCACTTATCGCGAGGTGCGCGTTCCTGCCCGCCAGGGCGCCGGCGGAGATCGTGCGCCGCCTGAACGAGCTCGTCGTCGCGGCGATCAAGGCCGATCCCGCTTACTTCGACGCCACCGGCAGCGAACCGCACCCGCTCTCGCCCGCGGAGTTCGCGAAGTTCCAGGCGAGCGAAATCGCGCTGTGGGCGCGGATCGTCAAGACCGCGGGCATCGAACCGGAGTAAGGATGCAGCACCTCAAGTCGTTCATCGCCGGCTTCGCCTCGACCTTGGTCTTCCATCAGGGCATGCTCGCCCTGCTGCGCCTGGCGAGCCCGCAGGCTCCGGCGCCGTTCAACATGGCGGCGACGGGGCCGTTTGGCGTGCCCGCAGTGATCTCGCTCGCGTTCTGGGGCGGCGTGTGGGGGATCGTGCTGTGGGCGCTGATCCGCGGCAGCCGAGGCGCGAGGCATTGGATGCTCGCCGTCGTCATCGGTGCCCTCGGCCCGAGCGCCGTGGCATGGTTCGTCGTCATGCCGCTCAAGGGCCTGGGCATCGCCGGCGGCTGGGAGCCGAAGTTCCTCGTCGGCGCGCTGGTATTGCACGCCGCGTGGGGCCTCGGCGTGGCGCTGTTCATGCGGCTGCTGGAGTTCCAGTCCAAGCCGGCGACGTAGCACCTGCGGCTTCACTGGATCATCTTGCTCGGCAGCAGCCGCGAATAGCTGTCGATGGCCGGTAGTCGGCGCCGCACGCATCCATGATCTTGAAGCGCGCGCGTCGATTCTCATGCTGGGCTCCCGAGCTCCCAGGATACGTGTTTGGTCTGCAGGAACGCCTCGAGGCCTTCCACGCCGTGAAGACGGCCGAGGCCGCTCTCCTTGTACCCGCCGGTCTCCGCCTCGGCGTGCGGCCGCGTGTGCCCGTTGATCCTACGTGCGCAGCAAGCCGGCCGTGAACCGCGAGACCGCGTTCCCCTATACCGCGGAGGGCCCGGTGCGCGTGTATTACCTATTCGCAGCTCAACCCAGAATAGTGCACGCAAGGCGGCGGCGCACCAGAAGCGTGCCCCTTTCCGCCCCATTCGCGGGAATTCCCGCGCCCAAACCGCTGGCACGCTTGATGCATTGACCGGGAGACCTGTTCTCTCCGGGAGAGTGCGATGTCGCTTTTCGATAGGCCCGTCATGGGGTGCAGCTGCGGCGCGCACGCGTCGCAGGCCGAGCACGAGGACGCCGACGCGTTCGGCGATCGCGTAGTCGAGCAGGCGCTCGTCCGGGCGCTCTTCCCGCGCGGCGAGCTGCGCCGCCGGTTCCTCGCCGCGGTCGGCTCGAGCACCGCGCTCGCCGCGATCGCGACGCTGTTTCCGCTCGGCGCGGCGAAGGAGGCCTTCGCGCAAGGAGCGGGCAAGCTCGAGAAGCCAAAGCTCAAGGTCGGCTTCATCCCGATCACCTGCGCCACGCCGATCATCATGGCGCATCCGATGGGCTTCTACGCCAAGCAAGGCCTGGACGTGGAGGTCGTCAAGACGGCCGGCTGGGCGGTGATTCGCGACAAGACGCTCAACAAGGAATACGACGCGGCGCACATGCTCTCGCCGATGCCCCTCGCGATCACGCTTGGCGCGGGTGCCAATGCGGTGCCCTACACGATGCCGGCGGTGGAGAACATCAACGGCCAGGCGATCACGCTCGCCGTCAAGCACAAGGACAGGCGCGACCCGAAATCCTGGAAGGGCTTCAAGTTCGCCGTGCCCTTCGACTACTCGATGCACAATTACCTGCTGCGCTACTACGTCGCGGAGCACGGCCTCGACCCCGACAAGGACATCCAGATCCGCGCGGTGCCGCCGCCGGAGATGGTCGCCAACCTGCGCGCCGACAACATCGACGGCTTCCTCGCTCCCGATCCGGTGAACCAGCGCGCGGTCTACGACGGCGTCGGCTTCATCCATCTGCTCTCCAAGGAGATCTGGGACGGCCACCCGTGCTGCGCGTTCGCCGCGAGCAAGGAGTTCGTCACCACCATGCCGAACACCTACCGCGCGCTGCTCAAGGCGATCATCAACGCCACCGCGATCGCGCGCGCGCCGCAGAACCGCAAGCAGATCGCCGAGGCGATCGCGCCGGCCGCCTACCTGAACCAGCCGGTGACCGTGGTCGAGCAGGTGCTCACCGGGACCTTCGCCGACGGCCTGGGCAACGTGCGCAAGGTGCCCGACCGGATCGACTTCGATCCCTTCCCCTGGCACTCGTTCGCGGTCTGGATCCTGACGCAGATGAAGCGCTGGGGCCAGATCAAGGGCGACGTCGACTACCAGAAAGTGGCGCGCGAGGTCTTTCTTGCCACCGACGCGGCGGCGCTCATGAAGGAAGCCGGGCTCACGCCGCCCACCACCACCAGCAAGACGTTCACGGTGATGAAGAAGCCCTTCGACCCCGCCAAGCCCGCGGCCTACGTCGAGAGCTTCGCGATCCGGCGCGGATAGAGCGATGCGCGCACGAATCATTGCCGCGGTGCTGTCGCTGCTGCTGCTGCTGCTTTTCATCGGCGCGTGGCACGTCTCGACCCTGCCGCGCGCG